>Ga0105047_10004895_pt1 | contig 23188 bp, 21 predicted proteins | sample MAT04_FD_78384 | JGI IMG/M metagenome (GOLD analysis project Ga0105047, IMG submission 78384) | Freshwater microbial communities from Lake Fryxell liftoff mats and glacier meltwater in Antarctica - MAT-04 (megahit assembly) | ecosystem: Environmental > Aquatic > Freshwater > Ice > Liftoff... | reverse complement strand
TGGCCATCAAGTCCAGGCTCTTCCCCAAGGCCCTGGGCATCGTCCTCATCCTGGCCACCCCCAGCTACCTGGCGATGCTCGCCCTCGCATTCCTGCTGCCCGCACTCGAGGCGCAAGTCCACAATTACCTGGTTATCCTGCCAATCGTCGCAGAAGTCTGGATGCTCTTTTACCTGCTCATCATCGGAGTCCGCACACCCAGCACCGCAGACCACTCGCCCGCGCCAGTGACACCACTCCCCGCCTAGACCCAAGCAGCAATGGCTGCCAGAGCCGGAGCACCCGCAGACACCGCCGGCTCCTGGAAAGCCGAGGTCAAGAGGACGCAATGAAAGCATTCGTACGGACAGAATACGGCCCGCCGCGGGTACTCCGGCTGGACGAAATCGAGCAACCTCCCCCCCTGGACGATGAGGTGCTGGTGCGCATCGTGGCGTCGTCACTGAATCAAGGGGACCTGGACTACCTCTACGGCAAGCCGTTCCTCACACGGATTGGCATCGGGCTGCGCTCCCCGCGCAACCAACGCCTGGGCTTTGATGTTGCCGGCGAGGTGGAAGCAGTTGGCGGAGGTGTCAGCACATTCAAGCGTGGTGATGCGGTGTTCGGGGACTTGACCCGGTACGGCCACGGCGCCTTCGCCGAGTATGCACTTGCACCCGAGCGGGCCTGGTCACATTTGCCCGGCAGCATGAGTTACGAGGAAGCAGCGACGCTCCCCCAGGCGGCCATCCTGGCGGTGCAGGGACTACGCGGGCGCGGCGGTATAGCACCTGGAAGCCGTGTACTGGTCAACGGCGCTTCGGGCAGCGTAGGACCATTCGCAGTGCAGATCGCGAAAGCTCTCGGAGCCCACGTCACTGGAGTTTGCAGCCCCCAAAAAGCTGAAATGGTGCGTCAGTTGGGTGCCGACGAAGTTATTGACTACGTCTCTGAGGACTACGTGAAGGGCAACCAACGGTACGACTGGATCCTCGACGTCGCGGGCAACCACTCCATATTCAAATGCCGCCGCGCGTTGCGGCCCAGGGGCGTGTACGTCCTGCTGGGAGGCTCCACTAAAAGGATCTTCTCCTGCATATTCTTCGGGCCGTTGATCTCTCTGGCGGAACGAAAAAGGATGGGGTTCTTATGGTGGAAGCCCTTCAACGAGGACGACGTGGGGTTCCTGAAACAACTCATCGCAGCAGGAAAGCTCGCTCCGGTCATTGATAAAACATTTCCCTTGATAAACATTCCTGAAGCGCTCACGTATCTGCAGACAGGAAATGCCATAGGAAAGGTTGTCATCATCTCTGCTCCAGGGCCTGGCTCGTGACTTCCTGCTCAGGTCGAGACACCTAGTACGCCCCCAGAAAATTTTGCGCAGGCCTCCCACGATCTGGCCGCAGGGACATATCCGTGGATTCTAACGATCGTCGGAGCACCTGATCATTTGCAGAGGAGTCGCAGTGGCCATCGAATCGGAAGAGGCAGTTGAACAGGTCATCACAGTGGAAGTAGCGTCATTAATATCAGGAACGCCGTCGATATCGAGCGTGTATCCGCGTCAGCCTGGCGGATGCTCGCTCTTGGAGTTGCTGCGCAGGCATCCGGGACATTCCTGGTCAGTACCCCCGCTTTCCTGATCCCCCTCCTTCACGTCCAGCAGGGTGTTCCGCTGGCGCAGGCCGGTCTGCGCGCCGCAGCACAAGGTTTGGCATGGTCTTAACCCTCGTCGCCTGGGGCTCCCTTGCTGATCGCTTCGGTGAACGCTGGGTCATCGCCGGAGGACTCGCGCTGACGGCACTATTCGCCCTGGCAGCTGCGCCCGTCCCGGGCTTCCTCGGGCTGGGCATCTTGCTGATGTTAGGGGTGCCGCATCTGCCAGTACCAGCCGATGAGGATCCCCGCCGTGATTTGGTGGGGAGTCACTTTGTCTCCAATTCGGTGGTTAGGTGCGGCTGCGTCTCCTGTTGTGCTGGTTGTTGGTCGAGTGCTAGTTTCAGCACTTCGGCCAGGTGACGGGCGTTGACTCCGGTGCCCTGCGTCACCTGTGTACGGCAGGAGAAACCGTCGGCGAGGACGAGCGTGGCTTCGTCTTTCGTTCGTACCTTGGGGAAGAGTTCCCGTTCTCCGAGGGCCTGCGAGACGTCCCAGTGCCCGGGCTCGAAGCCAAAATTGCCTGCGAGTCCGCAACAGCCGGAGCCAATGATGTCAGTGTCCACTCCTAACCTCTTCAGCACGGCTTTGTCAGGGTCATAGGATCCCTTCGCTTCCTGGTGGCAGTGCACCTGTGAGATGGCCTTGGCGTTGATTTGGCCGAACGGCCAGGGGCCGCGGTGAGCCACCACGATGTCCGCCAGGGTCACGACCTGGCTGGCGAGCTTGGCGGCTCGGGGGTCATCGGGCAACAGTTCGGTGATTTCGTCCGTGAGCATGACGGTGCAGGACGGCTCCAGTCCGATGATGGGCATGTTGCCGTCCAGGGCCGGACCCAACGCGTCCAGGGTCTGCGAAATTATCCGCTTGGCAATGTCCAGCTGCCCTGTGGAGTGCCACGTGAGCCCGCAACAGACCTGGCCATCCGGGAGGATCACGCGGTACCCCAGCGCTTCGAGGACCTCGACCGAGGCCTGGCCCACCTCGGGGGAATTGAAGTTGTTGAACGTGTCCGGCCATAGCATCACGGTGGGTCGTTCCGGATCCGCCGTTTCAGGGGCACCCGAAACTTTTTCCAGGGCCCGGGCGCGGGTTGCAAACCACTTCCGCAAGGTTTGGGGTGCGAAGTGGATCATTCGGCGCTTGGGCTCGATCCCAGCTATGCGTTTGACCAGCTCTTCGACCGGGCGGAATCCGAGTGTCCAGTTGGTAAATCGTGCGCCGCCCGGAACAGCCTCCAGGACGCGGGATGTCAGCGGCAGCCATCCCATCGCGTAGTGGGCCATGGGACGGATACGGCCCTTGTAGTGGTGATGCAGGAATTCTGCCTTGTATGTGGACATATCGACGTTGACCGGGCACTCAGTGGAGCAGGCCTTGCAGGACAAGCACAGGTCCAGCGCCTCCAGAGTTTCCTTGGATCGCCAGCCATCAGTCACTGACTCCCCGCGCAACATCTCCCCCAGGGCGCGCGCCCGTCCTCGGGTGGAGTGGACCTCGTCCCGTGTCACCTGGTACGAGGGGCACATGGAACCCACATCGGAGCGGCAGAGCCCGACACCTACGCAGCGGTTCATGGCGCTGGCGAATGATCCGCCGTCATGGCTGAACGCGTGTACCGGAGTCAGCTCGAAGGTTCGGTTTCCGGGGCCGGGACGGATGCCCTGGTCAATTGGCTCCGGGTTAACTAGTACGCCCGGGTTGAAGAAGTTCTCGTTATCGAAGATGTTTTTGAATTGCGCGAAGGCCGTCAGCGCTTGCGCGGAGTAGATCAAGGGCAGCAGTGCCGAACGTGCCCGCCCATCACCGTGTTCACCGGACACGGATCCGCCATAACGGGCCACCAGGGCGGCAGCCTCCTCGATGAACGTCCGGTAGCCGAGAACGCCTTCCTCTGACCCGAGCCTGAAATCGATCCGAATGTGCACGCAGCCTTCGCCGAAATGGCCGAACGGTATGCCGCGCAGCCCATGTGAGTCCAGGATTTTGTACAAGTCGCGCAGATAGTCAGCCAGATGCTCCGGGGGCACAGCCGAGTCCTCCCAGCCGGGCCAGGCTTCACCGCCGTCGGGTAGCCGGGTGACGATGCCGGCCCCGGCCTCCCGGATGCGCCACAGTGCCCGCGCCTGATTGTTCTCCGTTACGACAACCGAATCGACGATGCGCCCGTCGCGGACCAGCCCGTCAACCAAGGCCCGGGCCGCGTCGCCGGCCTCGCCGGGCGTTTCTGCTCCGACCTCCACGTACAGCCAGCCTCCGCCATCGGGCAACTCGGATCCTGCCGTCTCTTGGCCGGGCCGTGAGCGCAGGGCGGCAAGCAGGTCAGCTCCCATGCCTTCGACCGTGTACACACCAGGGCGTCGCAGAAGAGGTGCCGCGGCCGCAGCCTCGAAAACATCGGAGAATCCGAGGACGGCCAGCGCCGTGGCCCGCGGACGCTCGACGAGCCTGACTGTCAGCTCGGTGATGATCCCGCAGGTTCCTTCGGTTCCCGCCATGGCTTTGGCCACGTTGAAGCCATTCTCGGGGAGCAGATGATGCAACCCGTATCCGGATACTTGGCGGGCGAATTGCCCCAGTTCGGTCCGCAGGATGCCCAGATGCTCGTTTCGGAGCCGTTCGAGCTGGTTCTCGATCACCGGGTCGCTGCAGTTGTCGGCGCCGATCTCAATCTCGCGCCCGTCAGCCAGCATGAGCTTGAGGGAGACGATGTTGTCCGCCGCAGTACCCCAGGCAACGGAGTGGGAGCCACAGGCGTTATTGGCGACCATGCCACCGATGGTGCAGCGCGAGTGCGTTGAAGGGTCCGGCCCGTAGGTGAGCCCGAACTCTCCTGCCGCATCCCGCAGCGTATCGCACACGACTCCCGGGCGGATCCGTGCCGTGCGGGCTACGGGGTCAATGGCCAGGATCTGGTTGAAGTAGCGGCTGGTATCGATGATGAGTCCATCGCCGATCGCGTTTCCGGCCACCGAAGTCCCACCGCCTCGGCACACGACGGACCATCCGCGTTCCTTTGCCATGGAGAGGGCATCGCGGATCTCCTCGACGGAATGTGGCTCGACAACGGCCGCGGGTACGCGCCGGTATATCGAGGCGTCCGAAACGTAGGCAACGCGTGTGGTGAGGTCCTCTCGCAGCGTGACGGGGGTCATTTCTTCTCCTACTGTGCGGGTGACAGCTGGGTGTTCCCAGCTGTCACCGCAGCGATTGTCAGGGTGATAATTCTTGGCCGGCTTTCCGCCCGTTTCGGGCGGCCGAACGTCATGGGCACGACCATTACGAGCGCAATGACACCATTCGGGCGCCCACTATGATGATCGACACGGCGGAACTGCCCGTCGTATCCCATGTCCGCCGAATGAAATAGGGGCTGACGAAGCTCTACGGGAGCAGCAACTCCACGTCTCCGATCCGGCCGATTCCTCCCATTTTCGGCTCGGACCACTCTCGTGAATGCAATGTCCTCGGGTATTGCGCATGCTCTGTCCACTGCAGGGGGTGTCGGTGTTCATGCAAGTACGAGCTTTCTGGGTATCTCTGAGGCGGCGTCGGCCAGCCAGCCTGCATCCAGGCCTTCGCCGTAAAGCGTGGACACCAGCTCGAGCAGCGCCTCCGGCGGTTGCGGGCTGTCCGGTTGCCCGGCATCGGAGGCGAGGATGAGCCGGTCACCTGCGGCTCGTGCTATCTGGGCGAGGCGCGCCGGTGTCATGCCGGGCTGGTGCCACAGCTGATAGGCGGTGATCTCGATGAACGCGCCCCGGGCGGCGAACTCGGCGATCTCAGCCACGCTCATGTCCGGCACGGTGTAGGAGGGGTGGGTCAGCAGGAACCGGGTGATGCCGCGTTGCTGGGCCTGATCCAGTAGCCACCGGCATTCTGCCCCGCTGAGGTGCCCAGTGCAGAGCACGGCGTCATGTTCGGCTATCAAATCAAGGACCAGGGAGATCTCGGCCGACTGCTGCCCGGTGGGCGTGAGCACCGGGGGGACCGCCAGTACGTCCCGGTCGAGGCGGGAGTCAAGGTCGCTGAGCCGGGGCAGGGCCGCAGTTTCCTGGGTGTGGGCGTCGGCGGTGGGGAACCAGATCACCCTGCCGCCGCTTCCCAGGGCCGCGAGGACGGCGGCCGGGTTCACTCCGCCGGCGGCTCGGTTCAGGGCGATGCCACCGACAACGTCCAGGCCGGAGGAGCGGGCCAGCGCCGCTGCCCGGCCGACGGTCGACTCGTGGTGGGCCTTCAGGACGAATCCCGTAAAGCCCGACTCGGCGTAACGGGCGCAGATTTCGTCGTCGTAGCCGATACGCCCGATGACGTCGGGTGCGGCGTGGACATGGACATCAAACAATCGGATCGTGTCCTTCCGGAACAGCCTCTGACAGGGGGTGCCGAATGAGGGCTTTGAGCACCACGTCATGGCGGGATTCATCCAGTATTGGTGTCCGGGCACGGAGAGCACGAAGAGCCGCCAGATCCAGGGTGGCCCGCAAGGTAGTCTCCCTCTCGCCGGCTCGAGCCAAAGTGGTCCCGTCCGGGCCAAGGACGCGGGAACCGCCCCAGAACCTCGCGCCGCTGTCCGTCCCGCAACGGTTGATGAAGACCACATAGCACTGCAGGAGCAACGCCGCGTGTTCGAGGATGACCTGCCATGTTCGCTGCACTTGCGCGGCGTTGGCGCCTTCGATGCTGGCAACGGGAATGATCAGCACCTCTGCTCCTGCCTGGGCCGCGAGCCACGGGATGACGGGGTGCCACATGTCGTTGCAGATGACGGTGGCGCACCGGGCGCCGCGGATGACCGCCGTGCCCAGTGCGTCTCCGGCTTCAAAGCCGAGGTGTTCGTTCCACGGGGCATACGAGACAGGGTGGATCTTATGCTGAAGGTGACGTTCCTCCCGGCCGGTGATCAGGTAGGCGTTGCGGGGACGCCCCTCACCCACAGTTTCGGCAAAACCTATCCCCATGGCGCCTCGCCGGTTGGCGAAGGCGGTGAGCCGCTCTTCGTCCGCTGACAGCGGGCGATAATCCGCCTCGGCATCGAATCCAAATCCGTTGACCGCAAGTTCCGGTGTCAGGACGAGGTCCACGTCATCGGAAAGATCGTCCCTGAGCTCCAGGATCCGCCGGATGTTGGCCTCTACCTGGCCGAATACCGGGGCGGTCTGCAGCAGTCCTACGCTGAGCGTATCCGCCGGCGACGGCTGGGACATCAGTTGAGCTTGTTGGCTGTCAACCACGCGCCGGCCACCTCCTCGGGCGTTTTGCCGTCTACGTCGATCTCGGCGTTGAGCTTCTGCAGTTCGGTGGTTGTCAGCAGTTTGCTGATCGGTTCCATCACGGTTTGGACTTCCGGGGACTTCTCCAGCGTGGCCGTCCTGACGTTCAATGAGAGGTTGTAGGGCGGGAAGAACTTCTTGTCGTCCTCGAGCACCGTCAGTCCCAGGGAGGCGATGCGGCCGTCGGTGGCGAACACTTCGCCGAAGTTACAGGGGTTGCCCGTTCCGATGGCGTTGTAGATGGGACCTTCCGCCAACTCGGCGACCTTGTCCTGGGGAAGGTCGATGCCGTAGGCCTTCTTCAGGCCGGGCCATCCGTCATCACGGCCGAAGAATTCCGAAGCCCCGCAGAAAGCGGCGCTGGCCGGATCGGACTTGGCCAGCTTCGCGTAGTCCGAGAGGGTGGAGACCCCAAGCTTTTTGGCGGTTTCGGTTTTGACGGCAACAGCGTAGGTGTTGTTGGCAGGAGCGGGCGTCAACCAGACGATGCCGTTCTTCTTGTCTGCTTCGCTGAGCTTTTGGTACATCGTGCCGGGATCGGTAATGGTCTCCTTTTGCTGCAGGTGGGTCAGCCAGCCAGAGCCGGTGTATTCCCAGTACATGTCGACCGCGCCGCTGGTGAGGGCCGCTCGGACCGCGCTGGAACCGCTCATGCCGCAGGTCCGCTCGACGCTGGCGCCTTGGGATTCCAGGCGCTGGGCAGCGACCTCGCACAACAGGAGCTGTTCGGTGAAGTTCTTGGAGGCGACGGTGACGGTGGCATCTTTCAGCGGGCCGTCTTTGGCCGCACCGGGAGCTTGGCCGGGACCGTTGCCGCCTAAGGCGCAGCCGCTGGTGAGCACAACGCTGAGCAAACCGACGGCAATCATACTTTTACGCATTTGCATCTCTTTCAATAGGGTTTTGCAGGTTAGATTCCCCGCGGACGCAGGCGGCGTTCGGCGATGCCGGCCAGCCAGTCCACGGTCAAGGCAAGGCAGATCGTCAGCACGCTGCCAACGATCAGGACCGGCATGCGGTTAAGGGCGATTCCGGAGGAGATGATCGATCCCAGGCCTCCGGCGTTGGTGAAGGCGGCCAGGGTGGCCACACCGACGTTGAGAATGAGAGCTACCCTGATCCCGGCCAGCATGACGGGCACCGCGAGTGGAAGCTCAATCGTGAAGAGGACTTCCCGCGCGCTCATGCCCATGCCGCGGCCGGCGTCGATTAGCGCCCGGTCGACCTGCCGGATGCCCACCATGGTGTTGCGTAGCACGGGCAGGAGGGCGTAGGCCACGAGGGCGATCACCGCCATCCAGAAGCCGACACCGAAAATCATCGCGAGCAGAACAAGGACGCCGATAGACGGGATGGCCTGTCCGGCGTTGGCTGCCGCCAACACCACGGCACCGGCTCCCTTGGTGCGGGACCTGGTGAGCAGGACCCCGAGCGGCACTCCGATGGCTATGGTGAGCACTGTCGAAACGACGACCAGTTGAACGTGCTGCCACAGGGACGTGAAGATGACCTCCGGCGCCAGGCTCCGGGTTTCACTCGAATCAAGGGGGACGGATCCGACGTAGACGGTAATGCCGACGACGAGCAGCAGCACGATCGCCGGCACAACCCAGGCTGTGGAGCGTCTGGTTCCGGGGACGGTGACCCGCTCCATGATTGTCGAGCTCATGAGGGCACCGGAGTCCGCTGGGCGGCTGCGGTGAGCAGCCCCTGGATGTCGATGATCCGGGACGCCCCGCCGGCGAGCTGGACGTTGACGCCTTCGGCGCCGGCGGCCAGGACCTTCTCGAGCGCGCGGTGGACGCTTTCCCCCGGGTCGACTTCGACGGTGGTAAGAACACTGCTGGCTTCCATAGTGGACGTGCCAATCACGTCCCCGACCTTCAGCAGGGTGAGGCGCCGGACGGACGCTCCGGCCCCCACGAAGTCGCGGACGAAATCATCAGCCGGGTTGCTGAGGATCTGCAGCGGGGTGTCGAACTGCGCCAGCCGGGATCCGGGCCCGAAGATGGCGATCCGGTCCCCGAGGCGCAGGGCCTCGTCAATATCGTGCGTGACCAGGACGATGGTCTTGCGGATCCGTTCCTGCAGACGAAGGAACTCCAGCTGCAGCTTTTCCCTGGCGATGGGGTCCACAGCGCCGAAGGGTTCGTCCATGAGCATGACGGGTGGATCGGCAGCCAGTGCCCGGGCTACACCGACGCGCTGCTGCTGGCCGCCGGAGAGTTGCCTCGGGTACCGGTTCCCGTAGGTTGCGGGCTCCAGTCCCACGAGATCCAGGAGTTCCTCGGCACGTTCACGCCGCTTGTTCTTGGCGACACCGAGCAGCTTGGGAACCAGCGCGACGTTCTCGGCGATGGTCAGGTGCGGGAGCAGGCCGATTTGCTGGATGACGTAGCCGATGCCGCGCCGTAACTGGTCCACGTCGACATGGGTGACGTCTTTTCCGTCGATCCAGATGCGCCCTTCGGTGGGTTCAACCAGCCGGTTGATCATGCGCAGGGTGGTGGTCTTGCCGCATCCTGACGGGCCGACCAGGACCACGAATTCGCCGCGTTTGATTTCCATCGACAGGCCGGCCACGGCGTCTTTGCCCTGGTCCGGGTAGCGCTTGGAGACACCCTCCAGATAGATCATGGTGTCAGGACTGCTTCCTGGGTTTTCAGACATTTAATCCTCGCACAGTGGTGATTTTTGCTATCAAGATGAATAGGAGATCCAGGACCAGCGCCACCAGCACAACACCGATCACACCGGCCAGTGCCTCGTTCAAGGCGTTGGCTCCGCCGATCCGGGCGAGACCGCGGAAGATCAGCTCGCCCAGGCCCGGACCGCGGACGACGGCGCCGATGGCTGCCGTAGCCACGAGCATGATGGTGGCGGTCCGGATTCCGTTGAGGATCACGGGCCAGGCCAGCGGAAGTACCACGGTTCGGAGCCGCTGGCCCCGGCCCATGCCCAGCCCCCGCGCCGCATCGATGACAGCCGGGTCGACTCCTTCAATACCGGTCACCGTGTTACGGAGTACGGGGAAGATGCCGTAGATGGCCAGTGCCGCGACGGTCGGGGCGACCCCCAGACCCAGCAAAGGGATCATCAAGGCAAACAAGGCGAATGAGGGGATGGTCAACAGGGTTCCGGTTACGGACAACAAGGTCTGCCGCAACCGGGGCATGGACTCCGTGAGAAAAGCCAACCCGATGCCCAGGACCGCGGAAATGGCAACGCTGATCAGAACCAATTCGGCGTGCTGCTCCGCGAGAAGCAGCAGCCGGGGAGCGTTATTCGTCAGATATTCCAGAAACACGGCGTCCTCTGATCCAGCGTGAGGAGACGTTCCGACCGCTCCTGTGAAGAGGGACTTCCGTCAGGCCGGCAAACCACACCGTCGGTCCGGGAACCGACGACGGAAAAAGGCATAGCAAGACAGTGCATGGTTAACTCCTGCTCGTTCTTGACTTGTGGAGGGAGGGAGGGAGCGGGGCTGGCGCTGTTGGGGCGTTACCGGCGGCCGCTATGTGGACGGGTGAGTCACCGGAGTCAGTGCCTGCTGGATAGTCCGGACCGTGGAGAGCAGCGGGCCCGAGAGGGCGTGGATGTGGGGTTCAATGCGAACTGCCGGGCCCGAAATGTTGATGGCGGCGGTAATCCGCCCTGAATAATCGCGCAGGGGTGCGCCTATTCCCAATATTTCGGGGTCAAAAAGCCGGTTTGCCACCGTGTAACCCCTTCGCCTGGCGTCATGCACCAAGGCTAGGAATTCGCGGGCTTCACGTGTTCCGATGCCGTCCTTGCCCCGTCGGGCGATGTCCAGGATGTGATCATCCTCGTGGTCCAACAGCAGTGCCATCCCGCTGGAACTCCGGTTCACGGGCACGGTACGCCCGACCCACCCTGGCGCCTCGATGGACCGGCGGGAACTTTCCGAATGTACTGTCAGGACCTCGCCGTCACTGAGTATCGTCAGATAGGTCCGCTCCCGGACCGTCTCCGTCAACCGGAACATCAGCGGCCCCGCAACCTTCGTCAGGCGCTGGTCACCGGCCCGCTGGGCCAATGCAAACAGCCTCCAGCTCAGCTCATAACGCCCAGCGGGATCCCGGGCCACCAGCCCGGTTTCCAGCAGGCTTTTGAGCTGACGTGACACGACAGACTTTTCGCGGCCCAGGGTTCGCGAAACATCCGACACCGTCATCCCGTCAGGGAACCGGGCCGCGTCGGCAGAACTGAGCACGTCGAGGACTGCCATGACTCTCGCCGCTCCGCTCTGCTTCTGCTCCATGTCCATTCCCAGATCCTAGGTATCGAATGTGATGCACGCAACAGATGGTTGCAAAAACCGCACCCTTAGGTGGTCGGTCAGGCAGATAAGCTGCGTGCCGGGGACGAGCTCGTCCTGAACGCCTGCCCAAAGAACTCATCCAAGCGGTCACACAACAGCACGAACTCCGGGTGGTCGACATACATGAAGTCGTTGTGCCGCCCGTCCACGCGGTAGAGCGTTTTCGGCGACGAGGCGGCTTCGTACAGCGCCAGGGCCTCGTCGAAGGGGTGCAAGGAGTTGCGGGTGCCGTGTCCGATGAACAGTGGAGTCGGTGAGATATCTGCGACGACCTTTTCCACGTTCATGTCCAGGATCGACTCGGTGAACTGGAGTCGGGTCGGGTGGCCGAAACCGTATACCTGGGAGAGTTCCTTCTGCACGTAGTCACCGGTGGCTGGGTCCAGCGGATAGTGCTCGAAAGTATCAGCGAGTCTAGACTCGCCGTCGAGAACGCGGCGCGTGCGATCTTCCTGAACGTCCTGGAGGATCTTCGTCCACTCGTGGTACGAGTGAATCGACTTGAGCCAGCGCTCCCCGTCGTAGAAGCCGTTCAGGGCAGCGACAGCCGCGACATTACGACCCTTTTCGGCGGCGAGAATCACGTTGGCGGCGCCCATGCCCCAACCGATAAGGCCAATCTGACGGTCATCAACATCCTGCTGCGCCTGCAGGAACGTCACGGCGTTGCGGATATCCTCGACCTGTTCCTCGATGAGGACCGTGCCCTTCGGCCCCTCACTGTCCGCCATACCGCGGTAATCGAAGCCGAGGCAGATGTAGCCCTGCTGCGTCATCAGACGGGCAAACATCTTGGGGTAGAACTCGTTAAAGCCCTGGTAGCCCGAGTTGACGATCAATGCCGGCCTCGGGGTGCCCCCCAAAAGGTCATCGGGGTAGTACAGCGTGGCCTGAAGGCGGCTGCCTTCACTAAAGAATGTCGCCTGTTTCTCAATCATTTTTCCTCCATCGGAAACCACTGCCTCTTCACGCCGGCAGTATGCAACTGAACGTGTCTGGTGACTGCGGCAGGCAGTGTGGCCTGCGTCTCAGTCGTGCAATCTACTATCGGCGTCTCATGCATTAACCGCAATAATGAGATGCATAAATTGCACCATCTTCTCCTTGGAGCGCATCCGACGAGTTTGCCGTCAAGACCAAAAATTCAAGGAGGAGGGGTTTAGGCAGCCTTTGGGCAGGTCCGAGCCCTGCGCAACGACGGTGCCGCCCCTGACCGTCCATGTTTCCTGGAACAGGGGGAACGAACGCAGTCGTACTCATCGAGGTGGTCAGAGACCATTCGCAAAAGCACGATCACGCTGACCCGGGGGTCGCTTGGGCATAATCGCTATTCTTCAAAATAGAGAGCGGCATCAAACCCGGCAAATGCGGGCTTCGCAGCCCCACTGAACTCACGTCAAATATTTCACTAATTCATAAGCCACTCCATATTCGGGCGCCACGGGCCGAAGGTCTCCGGCAGGTCGCGCCAAGGAATTCCCGCCCGAAGGGGCATCAACGATGCCGTCACGAACCAATTGGGAGACTTTCTGGTTGGGATGGATGGAGAAAATGTCACTTGGATTGTGTGGTTTGACCGGCCCTCGGCACGGCACCGTCCTGCCATCCCGTGCCCCTGCCGTTGAACGTATTAAAAGAGCTGGAAACCCTTCGGTGAGGGGATGATCGCTGCGCCGGAGTCCGCTCATTATGCGGACTGCACGCTTGTTGGCTTCGGCCAGGCTGGCCGCCGGCCCAGGTTTGGCGAAGAGGTAGCCCTGGAGTGAGTCGCAGCCCATTCTGAGCAGCTTTCTTGCCTGCGTTTCCGTTTCGACGACCTCGGCTGTCACCTGAAGTCCGAGACGACGGGCAGTGGAGAGTACGGACCTGAATATCGGAATATCGTCATGTTCGCTCTTGACCATCGCGACAAAGGACTTGTCCATCTTCAGAACATCCAACGGTAACTCCCGGAGGCGACCCAACGAGGAGTACCCTTTTCCGAAGTCGTCAATCGAGATTTTGACGCCCAGGTCACGTAGCCGAAGTAACTGCTCGGTTGTCTGGCTCCCGGAGTCAGAGAACGCGCTCTCCGTCACCTCAATGACGATCAGTTCCGGCTGGATGCCGTACAGGCGCAGCACGTCCAACGCCTGCCGTCCCGCTCTCCTGAATGGGGCCGTGGCTTTGCCAGTATTTGAGTTCGCCGAGGCTAAAGGCCGTTCAAGGCAGCGTGCGGCCGCAAGTTTAGAGACCTTGTTTCGTGAATTCAACGGTAATGGCAGTTCCTGTGGGAATGCTCCGAGGCGTTCTAAGCGCGGAGCATATGTGCACTGTCGGGCCGGCTTCAACGTCTTGGCGCCAACGAGCGGGGTTTAGGCGCGAACGAAGCGGGCGATGGCCTCTGTGGCTTCCTGCATCTTGGCCAGTCCGCCCTCCTCACCGAGCTGCGCTGCATCCAGGACGCAGTGCTTCATGTGGTCATCCAGCAGTCCCAGTGCGACACCGCGCAAGGCGGCGGTCAGCGCTGAGACTTGCGTGAGGATGTCGATGCAGTACTGCTCTTCGTCGACCATCCGGGCAATTCCGCGGGCCTGGCCTTCGATGCGCTTGAGGCGGGCGAGGTAGCGCTCCTTGTCAGTGATATAGCCGTGGGTCGTGCCGCATTGCTCGTCGCTGGGGGCGGGAGGCAGTGGGAGGGTGGGGGTGGTCATGATCTTCCTTGGGGTGTGACGGTTGAGGGGGACCCGGCGCTCTGGCGGGCTGCCGCATCCTTTAGAATTTGGGCGGTGGCGTCGACCGCGCACCGCAACAGGCAACCCGCTGCCCAAGTGAATACCTTACTTATGGGAGCGCTAGGTTGGCTCGACACTATACTTACACGGGATTTCATGGGCCTCCATGCCACCTCACTTACGAATACCCCCTAAGGGTATCTGAGTCCGATGGCGAACTCAAGACTATCCGCTTTGCGGGAGGTCTGGGCAGAAGTGAGAGGGTGGGAGAAGCCAAGCGGTTTGACTGTGTGCGGCAGTTGGTTCACCCGGCCATCTGCAGGTGGTTGAGGGCCAAAGCCTGGGGCGCAGTTGGCGGTGACCGGCGGAGATCCTCCGCCCTGTCAATCGAGAGACCAAGTCCCTTGCCGTGTGGATGTGATGTGCGCCTTCGTGGACAAGCGCCGCGATGAACGCGGGTCGAAGCATGCCGGCCACGACAGCTATGGAGCCCGCAAGTCCCAACAAGGGGTGAACCGGCAGTACATCCCCGCGCCGCGATGTACCGTCGAAAGACTGATACGCCAGAAGGGCTAGAAAGCCGCCGCCGGAGACGGGCCTGGCAGCGGATCTGCTCGAGCATCGGTTTCGGGCCACAGCGCCGAACATGCTGCAGGGCAGGGCATCGTGTGTGCCCGCACATTCACGTATTGGATCTACTTTTGTCATCGCCCCGCCCGGGAGTCGCAGCCAGCGAGCAGGGAATTGAGTATCAGGTGGCCGCGACCGCCAAGGAGCGCCTAGGAGCGCCATCGAGAGTGGCGATCTGGCCGCCGATGATGCCCTTCACGTGCATCGCCACCGGATCGGACTTCAGCTGGCTATCATGGCGGGCATGGCCTGGGGGTAGCCTGTTCGCTATTTCAGTAGAGGGCGGCGACAAGAAGAAGAGCGCCCTGTGAACGGGAGGCTGCAGAACCCCTTGCCTCAAATACCCCTATGGGGTATGTTTGCTGCATTAGATGTACCCCCCCGGGGTATCACGGATAAGCAGCAGCTATTGCAGAGGTGGACTCGATATGACTACTACCGGTCACGACCAGAGTAACGACAGGCATGAGGGCCACGGGGACGTCCAGCCCGGAGGCCTTCTGGTGTCCGAGCACGGGTACACCCTGGAGCTGGACACTCGGATCCTCAGCAGCGGCCGACAGACCGTGACCTTCCGGGTCACCGGACCTGGCGGGCGTACCGTAACCGATTTCGATCCCACGCACGAGAAGGAGCTGCACTTCATTGCTATTCGGCGCGACAGCGTGGGTTTCCAGCACGTGCACCCTGTGATGGACTCGTCGGGGACATGGAGCGCCGACGTCGAATTGAGCCCCGGTGTCTGGCGGTTTTTCGCAGATTTTGATCCGACAGGACACGGTCAGCCCAGAACGCTTGGCATCGACGCCTCGGTCGCCGGGGAATACGACCCGCAGCCGCTGCCGGCCATCACCCGTACCACCGAGGTAGGGGAATACACCGTCACGCTCAAGGGCATGCTCGCCTCGGGCGAGGCGAGCGAACTTACCTTCAGCGTTCAGAGGAACGGAAAGCCGGTGACCGACCTGCAGCCTTACCTGGGCGCCTACGGGCATCTGGTGGCGCTCCGGGTCGGCGACCTGGCCTACCTCCATGTGCACCCGGAGGGAGAGCCCGGTGACGGCACCACCGCGCCCGGCCCGGAGATCGCGTTCATCGCTGCCGCTCCGTCAGTTGGGTCATACCGCCTGCATCTGGATTTCCAGCACCGCGACATCGTCCGGACCGCACAGTTCACGGTGGCAGCCGGCGGCAGCGCCCTCGGTTCCGGGCACCAGAACGGCCACACCCCGGTTCCGCGGACGGAAGTGCCAGCTCACCACGGTGGCCACGGGCATCACGTCTAACCCACAAACTGTCGGTGGCCGGACGGCCGACCGAAGCCAACACCAAAACCTATGCCCTCGAGCGCAAAGGACCCCATCATGACTCGTTTTACCCGGCTCACTCCTGCCACAGCAGTTGGTGCCTCCCGTGCTCTGCTTTCCGATTTGGTTTCCCGTCATGGCCAGGTCGGTGGCATGGTCTCGATGATGGCGCACTCCCCCGCAGTCCTGGGCGGTTACCTTCAGCTCAGCGCGGCGATGAAGCGAGCCAAGCTCAACCGCAAGGTCAGTGAGCGGATCTCTATCGCAATCCAGGTCCAGCAAGGCTGTGGGCTGTGCCTTGACTCGCACGTGAATGCCGCCCGCGCACTGGGAATAGACGAGGACGAGATTGAACGCGCCCGCTCAGGCACCTCAGACGATCCCGCGATGGCGGCGATCATTACTCTCGCGCTCCAGATCTACCGTGAACCAGCAGCTATCACGGACGAGCAGATCCTCGAATTGCGCGGCCACGGCTACAGCGACCGGGAGATCGCCGACGTCGTCGGCGTCGTCTCCCTCAACATCCTCACCGGCGCTTTCAACCTCGTTGCCGGGCTTAGACCACTTCCCCAACCGGTCCCCTAGTACCATTGACCCCAGTCCGGGGGCGCGCCTCAGGCAAGGCCGCCGCCATTGCATGGATGAAAGGAACACCATGCGTTTGTTCGCAATCCGCGACTACCGCCATCTATTCAGCGCCCAGGTGATCGCCCTGTTTGGCACCGGGCTGGCGACTGTAGCCCTTGGCCTGCTCGCCTACGAGCTTGCCGGCCCGCGCGCCGGCGCCGTTCTTGCTACCGCCCTGACCATCAAGATGGTCCTGTACGTGGTAATCGCCCCTCTCGCCGCCGCATACGTCGATCGACTCCCGAGGCGGGCGTTCCTTGTCATCCTGGACGTGGTGCGTGCCGCAGTGGTTCTCGCGCTGCCGTTCGTCACCGATGTTTGGCAGATCTACGTCCTGATCGGCCTGCTCCAGTCAGCTTCCGCAGCGTTCACCCCGACGTTCCAGGCAGTGATCCCGGACATTGTGACCGACAAAGCCGCCTACACCCGCGCACTGTCCGCCTCTCAGGTCGCCTACACCATGGAAAGCCTGCTCAGCCCCGTGCTCGCTGCAGTCGCGCTAAGCTTCATGACATTCAACTGGCTCTTCCTGGGCACGTCGGTAGGATTCATCGTCTCCGCCGTCCTGGTCCTGTCCACACGCATCCCCAACGCTCAGCCCAGCGCGCATGCCAAAGCGTGGGACAAGGCTGCGGCAGGAATCAGAACATTCGTCAAGACACCGCGGCTACGTGGCATCATGGCACTGAACCTGGTCGTCGCAGCGGCGGGATCGATTGTCATCGTCAACACGGTGAACTACGTCCGCGACCAACTTGGCGGTTCCGAGTCGGACGTAGCGTGGATCTTCGCAGCCTCAGGCGGTGGAGCTCTGCTGGCAGCCCTCGCCCTCCCGCGGATACTCGACCGGATTCCAGAGCGCACCGTCATGATAACCGGCGCCGCAGTCCTCGTTGCAGGAACTGCAGCCGCGATCACGCTCGGGGCGACGGGCCTCCTGACGTGGGCCGCCACCGCAGCAACGTGGATGGTGATCGGCGGTGGCATGGCTATGATCGTCACCCCGACAGGGAGGGTCCTTCGCGCTTCGGTCGAACCGAACCGGATACCCGAGGTCTTCGCAGCCCAATTCTCGCTCTCCCACCTTGCCTGGCTGATCACCTATCCCATCGCTGGCTGGCTCGCCGCGAGTTCGGGCTTGACCATCACCTGGTCAGTCCTGGCAATCCTCGCCCTGGCAGGTGCCGCCGGAGCCGTGTTCCTGTGGCCGCGCCATGACACGCTGACCACAGCTGCAGCGCTCCCACCCGGATCCGCGCCCGTTGAAGTGGATCTCAAGGAGTTGGAAGCCGCGGAGGGCACACTGGCAGCAGGCCAGTGCGCTTGCGTTCGCACAGCCTGAGCGAAGCAGAGGAGATCACACTCGTTGTATTACAAGATTCACGGCCCCGCGCTGTGACCTGACCGGCGCACGCCCCTTGCCTGACTCTCGTCCTCTGAGCCCGGCGCATCACTGATGCACACCCCCTAGCGCCCACGCGCCCACTAATGTCTTGAAGGACTTAAAAAGCCATGATGAACACGAAGTTTCTGACCCTTTCCGCGACCGCCATCACTGCGGCACTCGCCCTCGCCGGATGCTCAACCGGCCCCTCCGCCCCATCCGCCACCTCCAGCAGCCCGGCTTCCTCCGCCAGCTCGATGCCCGGAATGGGCCCGGGGATGATGTCCAGCAGCGCACCGGCCGCCGCTACCGAACACAACGAGGCCGACACCATGTTCGCCCAGGGAATGATTCCGCACCACGAACAGGCCGTGGAAATGAGCGAAATGATGCTCAAGAAACAGGGCGTGGATGCCCGGATCACCGCCCTCGCCACCAAGATCAAGGCCGCCCAGGCCCCCGAAATCGAGCAGATGACGGGCTGGCTCAAGGCTTGGAACGAACCGGCCCAGATGGCTTCCGGCCATGGAATGGGCGACGGGATGATGGACGATGACGATCTGAACAAGCTCGAGGCCGCCCAGGAAGCCGAAGCGGCCAAGATGTTCCTGACCGGGATGATCGCCCACCACCAAGGCGCCGTCATGATGGCCCAAACCGAAATGTCCCAGGGCAGGAACGCTGACGCGATCAAACTCAGCAAAGACATCGTGACCGCCCAGGAAGCCGAAATCAAGGAAATGCAGGACCTGCTGGCCACCCTCTGACCGGTGTCCTGCGGTATCGGCCCCTCACGGGCCGGCGCCGAACCCTGCCATAGCCCACCTGAATCCCTGGAGCCCCCATGCCCAACCCCACCCGTCCCCGGGTCCGCGCCACAGCAATCCTGGCCGCCGGCGCCGGCCTCCTCCTTGCCCTGTCAGCATGCAGCCCGTCCTCCGTCCCGGCCAGCTCCTCCCCCGCAGGAAACAGCGGAAGCGGCTTGCCGGATGCCCACGTTCACGGGCTGAGCGTCAGCAGCACCACCGGCCAGGTGCTCCTGGCCACCCACGATGGCCTGTTCGACGTCACGAAGCAGCCCGCTGCCAAAGTCGGCCCCACCAACGACCTGATGGGTTCCACCGGCGGCACCGACCACGGCGTCCTCTACGCTTCCGGACACCCCGGGGAAGGCTCCGACCTGGCCAACCCGCTCGGGCTGATCAGATCCCCCGACGCCGGTAGAACCTGGGAAAAGCTCTCCCGTCAGGGTGAATCCGACTTCCATGCGCTCACCGCGACCAAATCCGGAATCGTCGGCTTCGACGGCGCACTACGCACCAGCCCGGACGGGAAGACCTGGAACACGGCGCCCGCGGATTTCGTCCCGGCCGCCCTCGCCGGATCCCCCACCAGCGACACGGTCCTGGCAACCACCCCACAAGGGATCCGCCGCTCAACAGACGGCGGTAAAACCTGGACCACGGTGGACTCCGCACCAGTGGTCCAGTTCGCCGCCTTAGCCAGCCCCGCCGAGGCGGTCGGAATCGAACCCGACGGGACAGTCCACACTTCGGCAGACGCCGGCGCGACCTGGACCCGGAAGGGCAAAATCGACGACACGGTCCAGGCTGTGGCGGCAGTGAAGGGCCCGGAGGCAAGCCTCACCATCTGGGCCGCCACGGCCAGCGGGCTCGTCGTCTCCACCGACGGAGGAGTCACGTTCCGGCCCGCCGGGGCCTCCTGACCGCACCATGTGTGGCCCGGTCATGGTCCTCGCGATTGGCGTGGTCTATCTTTCGTAAGGAGGGCCTCAGCTACCAACTGTGGCTCGGCACGGCTCTCTGCGCCTTTCCGGGCCAGGAGAACCTGCCCAGGTCAAGTCCGCCAATTACACCGGCGCGTTCCTCTGCATTCCGTTGTTCAGACTGGCAGAACCGTCATGCTGGCCAGGCTTAAGAATCCGCAGCTGTTCGAGCACCAAAGACAGGTTCGAAAAACGGGAGGGTGCCAGCTGCGGCTAGAGGTATTACTCTGAGGCCGCTCGCAAAGGAACAGCGTACTGCAACGAAATCGGTTGCCTCGCATCTTTAGTCGAAACGGTTTGCGATTGCGGCGCAACGGGGCCGTCTGCTAAAGGTTGCGCATGTCGGGGAACCACCCCGCCGGTGCCATTTTGGACTCCAGAGGGGGCTGGTCCCGATGATCTGACCGGTCGCAATTATAGAATGGACCTTGGGGATCCAGAAGGACGCGCATGTGGTGGTCTGCGTGATCACGCCACCAGACGCTGATACCTGTGGCGCCGTCGAGGCGCAGGTGTTCCCAGGCCCGCCACAGGGCCTCTACTCGGGAGACGGCTTCGGGGTGGAAGTACCATTCCATGCACCATTTGGCGCTCCGATCGTCGACGTCGCGGACGTAGGTGGGGAGCAGCTGTTTGTGCAGGAACTCCTCGGCCGAGCCGAACACCAGCTGGGGCGCTTCCGCCGGCTCGGCCGCAGGGGCGCCGGGGCCTGAAAACAGACCTATTTCCACTGCCATGTTCTCCCCTACGCGATGACCCACGGATTGTCGGCCGCGGCTTCACAGGCTAGTACGGGCACAATGTCGTCCTCGCATCGGGGGCTGTTGGCCTTGAGGGATGCTTCCACGGCTTCCTTGTGGGGGCCTGTGTACCAAGGCAGTGTCCGGACGAGGGTGGCGGGTGCTCCGGAGGCGAGCACGACGGCGCGGCCGCGGTCCAGCTCGGCGAGGTTGGAGACGTCGAAGATGCGCTCCTTGCCTTCCTGGCGGGAGCGGCTGCGCCCTGACTTGCCGGATGACACGGAGACGCTGGTGTAGCTGTAATCCCCGATCAGGTCTGAGAGGGCGCGGAGGAAGCCGTCTTCGGCTACTCCCCCGCCGTAGACCTTGATGTTCGCGGCCGACCAGATTTTGCGCATGTTCGCCTCGCCCCACAGTTCCACGCCCTGGGACCAGGACTGAAGGATCGCCATGACGATCAGGCCTTTGGAGCCATAGTGGCTGAACTGGTCGGGCAGGGACGCCCATCGGACCACGTTGGCCAGCTCGTCCAGGGCGAACAGTGCAGGCAGGGCCAGCCGGCCGCCTTGGCGCTCGGCCCGTTCCTCCATGGCCTCGGCAATGGCCACGGTGAGCGCAGTGGTCAGGGGCGCGGCGGAGCCGGCGCCTTCCTTGGACAGGATGTAAATAGTCTCCCGGGACCGGGCGAAGTCTTTGGGGCTGAACTGCCGGCGTGAGTCCGTGGCGACCGTTGCCCCGGCCTCGGGCGCGACCCAGCGCAGGGTATTCCTGCTCTTGAGGCACTGGATCATCTTCTCGGCGGTGCCGAAGATGCCGTCGCGCTGCTTATCGGCCAGCTTCAGCGTCGATACCAGGCCCTTGTACTGCAGTTCGTAGCCCTGCTCTTTCAGGATTTCGATGGGCGCGCGGCTGACCTGCTCCGTGACCCACAGGTACACCTGCGTGATGGGCAGGCTCCCCAGGGCAGCGGCGAGGAAGTAGGAGGAGAGAATGTCTTCGGCCTTGGGATCGAAGTACGCATCCGGTTTGGAGCCGGGGGTCCGCGAGCCGACTGCGAAGTGCTGGGTCAGCTTGTACGCCTTTTCTTCGTCCGTGACATAGGACAGGGGGTTCCACCACCAGTCGGGTTCCTCCTGGGCGATCTTCTGAGGATCAAACACCCACACCGGGGCGGTCCCGGCCCGGACGCTGCGGGTCCCGTCCACGACGTCGCGCTTGTTCGAGGTGGAGACCACGGCACCGGGCGCGTCCAGGATCGCCGGCATGACCCGGGAGGTGGACTTACCGGTCCGGGGTCCCCAGATGTCGATGCTGAGGTCCTCCCAGGACTGAATGAACTTCTGCCCGGTAGAGACCACCCTCCCGACCGTGATCCCGGGGGTGTCCGTCACGCCGAGGCGTCCAGCGGTGGCCACGGCACCCTTCTCGGAGAACGCGGCCAGCGACTTGCCGCGGCCGAGGTAGCGTGCGGCCTTGTCCACCCGAGCACGCTGGCCCGCACCCTTGGCCCAGGCGACGAGGACCAGGACGACGCCGACAACCAGCAGTGCCGCCAGGACGACGGCTACGACCGTCGACTGGACCGGCCAGGGCACCCGGCCCTTGACCAGCCCGGCGATCAGATCAATCGGGTGCGCCGGGGGCGAGGCGATGCCGGCCATCCAGGATCCAAGGTGGGCCGCGACCCAGCTGCCGCCCCCAAAGACGGCAGCTGCGCCGATGGCCAGCCAGATTTCCAGCCCGTCACCGAACCCAGTGCCTCTGCGGTTCGGGGCACTCATCCCGCACCCTCTTCCCGAACATGAGCCAGCGCTTCGGAAACGGTCTTGGCCGCTGTGATCCATTTTTTGTTGGTGTCGTTCAGTGACCCCTCGATGGACGTGAGGCCGATCTGGACGGGGATGCCGGGGCGGCCGCCGACCTTGATCAGGAATTTCCCGCGTCCGGGGGGTTCGACGTCGCCGCCGCGGGAGTCCCAGGCGGGCGGGTCCTGCCACGAGATGAGCTTCTGTTGTTCCTGCCGCGAGAGCGGGATCGCGGCGGTCAGCAGCGGCATCTCGGAGGCGGGGAGTCCGCCGCAGATGACCATGCCGGAGCGTTCGACGAAGCCGCGGGCCTTCATCCGGTCCTCCTCTGCCGGGAGCGCGAGCAAGTCGGACATGGTGTGGGAGATCATGACTTGGCCGACGCCCACGGAACGGTTGAGGCGGGTCAGGGCGTCCACCCGGTCCACCATGCCCTTGCCGGCGCGCAGGGCCCGCCAGAGTTCGTCGAGGACGACGAAGTAGTTCCGGCGCGGTTCCAGACCGGCGTCGGCGAGGGCGTTGGCGACGTTGACGGTGCCGAAGCCGTAGGACCAGCAGGCCAACAGCACGGCGGCCTGCAGGTCCGTTTCGGTCTCATCGATGCTGGAGACGTCAAAGACCACAGCCCGGTCACGCCGCATCGGGTTCGTGGTGTGCCGGGAAAAGATTTCCCCGAGCTTCCCGCCGCCGGTCAGGCCCAGCAGGGTCGCTTCCAGTGCCCGGGTTTCCCGCAGGTAGACGGTCATATCCCCGCGGTCCAACGCTACCTGGCGCAGCTCGTCCGGGGCGGCGGTGACGACGTCGAGCAGGTCTTTCAGGACCGGAACACCGTCGAAGGAATCATCGAGGACGCGCAGGGCCCGGTCCAAAATGGTCTGTTCCTGGTCGGTGGGCGGGTTGTTCCGGCTGATCGTGATGAGGGAAACGACCATGTTC
>Ga0105047_10004894_pt1 | contig 23194 bp, 18 predicted proteins | sample MAT04_FD_78384 | JGI IMG/M metagenome (GOLD analysis project Ga0105047, IMG submission 78384) | Freshwater microbial communities from Lake Fryxell liftoff mats and glacier meltwater in Antarctica - MAT-04 (megahit assembly) | ecosystem: Environmental > Aquatic > Freshwater > Ice > Liftoff... | reverse complement strand
TTCGGGCGCCGGCGGCCAGCACGTCAACCGCACCGAATCGGCGGTCCGTTTTACGCATTTGCCGACCGGCATCGTCGTGCAGTGCCAAAACGAGCGCTCCCAACACAAGAACCGGGCCACCGCACTCAAGATTCTCCGTTCCCGCATCTACGAGCATGAGCTTGAGAAGCGGCGCGTGGAAGAGCGGAAGCTCGAGGCCTCCAAAAGCGACATCAACTTCGGCAGCCAGATCCGCAATTACGTCCTGGCCCCCTATCGCCAAGTGAAGGACCTGCGCACCAAACTGGCCTTGAGCGACACCGACAAGATCTTGGACGGCGACATTGACGCCTTCATTCACTCTTTCCTGGTCTGGAAGAAGACCGGCAAGCTCGCCGGCGACGAAAAGGACGTTGAAGACTGAACGCACAAATCGAAGCCGCGGCCGAGATCATCCGCCAAGGCGGACTAGTGGCCTTCCCGACGGAGACCGTCTACGGACTGGGGGCCAACGCGCTCGATGAACTGGCCGTCGAACAGATCTTCGTCCGCAAAGGAAGGCCGGCTACTTCGCCGCTGATCGTCCATTGCGCCGATACCGCGATGGCGCGCCGCCTGACTACCGGTTGGACGGAGGCGGCCGAGCGATTGGCGACCCAATTTTGGCCAGGTCCGCTGACGTTGGTGCTGCCGAAGACCAATGAGGTGCCGTTTCGCGTGACGGCCCTACTGCCCACGGTGGGTCTGCGCGTGCCGCGGCATCCGGTTGCATTGGCGCTCTTGCACGCGGCCGGAGTGCCGATCGCCGCCCCCAGCGCCAATCCTTTTATGGGCGTCTCTCCGACCCGCGCCAGCCACATCCCGGATGGGCTGGCCGACTTGGTGCTCGAAGGCGGCTCCTCCGAGGTGGGGATCGAGTCCACGGTGCTGAGCCTGGCCGGGCCGCCCGCTTTGCTGCGGCCTGGGATGATCTCCCGCGCCGAGCTTGAGGCGGCGCTGGGCGGCCGGATTCTGATAGCCCCAAACACCGAAGGCCCCCACCCGTCGCCGGGCCTTCATCCGCAACACTATAGCCCCCGCACGTCGTTCTATCTGCTCGCGGAAGGCGACTCGCTGCCCCCCGGCCGCGGCCGGCATCTGGAAATGCCCACTGACCCCGAACACTTCGCCCAGCAGATTTACGCCGCCCTCCATGCGGCGGATCAGGAAGGCTGGGACTGGATTGCGGTCTGGCAGCCACCCACCACCCCCGCGTGGGAGGCGATTCGGGACCGCCTGCAGCGCGCCCAGCATCGTCCTTAACCCTGTTGATTCTGAACATCGGCACAACTATTTTGCCCCATCACACGTCTAATCTCCATACACCGAAACTCATGCGCACCCTGATTACCCTTCTGATGCTGGCCCCGATGGCCGCCCCCCAAACCGCCGTTGAGGTCTTCCGTAAGGCGCCGCCGGCCACAGACACGGCCCTGCGCGAACGCGTCTCCAAGTTCTACCAGTCGTACGTCGACAAAAAATGGCGCCTCTCTGACCAATACGTCGCCGAGGAGTCGAAGGACCGTTACTACGCCGCGCCAAAGCCCCAGTACATCAGCTATCAAGTCACCGAGATCCAGTATGTCGAAAATTTCACTAAGGCGACCGTGATCGCCCTCGCTGAGCAGGACCGAATGGTGGCTATGGGCGGAGTCATGCGCATGAAGGTGCCGATGCAAAGCTACTGGAAGGTGATCGATGGCACCTGGATGTGGTACATCCCGGAACGCAATTGCGTAGCAACCCCCATGGGCTGCGGGGCTCTTAGCAAAGAGCAGGTGGACGTCTCGGAGAAGCAGAAGAAAGAGATCGCGGAGCGCATCAATAATCCCCCGGTTTCCCAGGTGCTCTCGTCTTTCGGTTTCGGCGAGGAGATGGAGCGGCCAGTGTTAACGGCCGCCGCCCCGCGTCTTGAGCGCGATTTCCACAACAAGCTCGACGGCTACCTAGTGCCCAAAATTCGCTCCGTACGCGACCCGGATGTGGAAGCTGAGTTCATACCGGCCCAGATTCCTCCGCTGTCGTCCGGCAAGCTGGTAGTGAAGATGAAACCCGGTGCGAAGTTCACGCCGCGCACGGCGCTGGTGGAGATCGAAGTGTTTACCAAGATCATTCCCTTTCGGGTGGCCATTGAAGGTCCCGTGGCCCCGAAGAAGTAAGTTTGGCCATTCGCTTGCTAAGTTAGTGTCCGGAGGCAAGCGAATGCACTTGCGTAATTTCGAAGGTGGGCCAAGAGCGCCCCTTTCCAGCCGGCCCAGCCGCGAACTGACTCAGTTGCCCGGCGGCGATCGGCAAACCCCTTCATCTTCAGCAGGTTCCGCGACGTCGAGGGGTGCTTTTTTCGACATGATGGTGTCGGCCCCTTCGTCACCTCCCCCCTCTTCGCCCGCTCGACCGTCGCCAAATGTCGCGCCTCCCGCCGGGCCACCTCCAGCAGCACCGCCAGTTCCCCGGTTGACGGGCAGTTCTGGCGCCAGGGTCTTGTCATCCGACGAAAATTCGTCAGTGCGGGGCGGATCCCGCTCTCCGGCTCCGTTGCCCGCCCCAGTCCGCAACGATCCGGCTTCCGGACGATCAAATGCCTTGGAGTCGACGGATAACGGCCAGGATCCGCCTCCGCCCACCAGTCCGCCCATGTCCCCCGTCGAAACCCTCAATGCATTTCTGAGCAAGCTCGGGTACGATCCCGCCAGTTTCAACGCCAGAGTCACTTCCGCCAACATCTCCGTCCCCGGAATCTCTTACGAATACCCGCTATTGGAAGTGACGGTGCAAGGCGAAAAGATTGGTTTTCATTTGCCGTCGGCCGCAAGAGACCTTCGGATCACCGCCGCCAACATTTCTTCAATGATGGGCAATCCAGTGAACAATTTGTCAGTCTTCGCCTAAAGCCTCCGACCAACGCTAAAAAGGCGGCGTAGAAACGCCGCCTTTCTGGTAGGTGAGCGGAAAACTAGCGACGCCGGCTATTTAGCGCCACAATGCGAGTGGTGGCTACCGGCTTCCGAGCCACTGCGGCGGCCGGGGCCTTGCCCTTGCCCGCCGCGGCGGGTTTGGCGGCCCGGGCGCCATAGTAAACCGACGGAACGCTCTTGCCGCGAGCCCAATAGAAGCGAGCCGCCGTGCGGGGCACCGCCGAAATCACCGGAACCACAACCACTTGGCCCTGAGTAGCGTCATCGGCCGTCAATCCGTCGTTGGCCTGGCTGATCAGGCTGCTTGAGCTCCGGTAGGTCCGGCTCACCGAGTCGAGCGTCTCGCCCGCTTGCAACTTGTGCATCCTCCAAAGCAAGCGCTTGTCGGCCGGCACCTTGGAGAGCAGTCCACTCACGCCCGCCGCAGTACCGGCCGGCACCTTCACGTCGAGCCCCGCCGGAATTACATTATGGATAAACGTGGGGTTCAGTTCCTTAATCGTCGCCAACGGCGTCTCGGTCGCATCGGCAATCAGCTGCAGACCCGTGTTCGCGTCCACCGCCACGGCTTCCGTCTCCACCGGCTCGTCCACTTCCAACTTATCGATCCCGTAGATCTTCGGATTCTTCGCGATGATCGTCATGGCGAGAATAATCGGCACGTAGTTGGCGGTCTCGCGTGGCAGTGCATTGCGGGAGCGAAGCTTCCAGTAGTCGGCGTACCCGGTCCGGCGCACGGCGCTGTCGACACACATGGGGCCGCAGTTGTAAGCGGCTAAGGCCAAATGCCAATCGCCAAGTTGCGTGTAAAGGTCCTTCAAGTGGCGGGCCGCCGCGCGGGTGGCTTTTTCCGGATCCAGCCGGTCATCGTGCCATTGTGACTGTTTGAGGCCATACTCCTGGCCCCGGAACGTGATGAACTGCCACATTCCTGCCGCCGCCATGTAAGAAACGGCCCGGGGAGAGAATCCGCTCTCCGCCTGCGCCAAATAAATCAATTCCTGCGGTACGCCCTCTTCGGCCAGAATTTTCGAGATCATCGGCTTATACCGGCCGGCGCGTTTGAAGCCGTAGATCAACGTCCGGCGGCCGCGCTCGGAGGTGAAGTAGTTGATAAAGCTGAGGACGGCGTCATTGAGCACGAGTGGCAGTTGCGACTGGGAAAGCTTCAGCGCTTCGGTCACCTTGGTCTTCAACTGCGGGTCCGCCGGGAGGGAGATTTCACGGATTTCATCGAGAGGCGACGTCTCGAACACGGTCTGCTCGAGTTCACCCGCGCCCATTTCGAGGTCAAAGCGGTAAATCCGGTCAATCAGGTCCTCGAGCTTCTTCTCGAGCCGGGCCCGATCAGGAGCCTTTTCCGTGGCGGCGAGCAAGAGATCGATCGCTTGATCGAACTCACGCCGGGCCTGATCCTTCTTGCCCTGTTGGAAGAGAGCCTTGCCGCTGGCGAAAAGCTCTTGGGCCTTTTCAAAACGGGGATCGGTCGACGTTAAGGTAGTGCTACCAGCCGATACGGTAATCGAGGGATTGTCGTCACCCGCGATGCGGGCGATCACGTCGTGGCTCTGGGCAAACGCCATCCCCGAAGAGAGGAGCAGTACCGCAGGCTGGACGACTTTAGTAAAAAGCTTGAAAAATTGCAAATCGCTTATTCCTACAAAAGTTTGGTTCTAGTATTACATCGGCGACTCTTCAGGTTACAACAGGGTGAGTGGTGGGTCAAGTAGGGACACGGGTGTGTCATTTTCAATGGAATCAATTATTTAGCCTGTGACGAGAAGTTGGCATCACCACAATCCCGGCACGAAACGGTGCTTTACGGCCAAGCGATAGGCCCGATACTCGGGTTCGCGGCTCAGGTGATCCTCCTCGGTAAGGGCCCGAAGGTAATAGATCGTAGACCATAAAAACACGCTGGCCACTGCCGCCGGACTCGCCACCGGCAGCATAAAGATCCACCATCCCAGCACCTTGGTCGCGTAGGCGGGGTGCCGAATCCACGCATACGGGCCTCCGCTGACGACTCCCCGATTGGTGAGATTCGAGCAGCGCGTCCCCAGGGCTAAAGTCGCCCCCAGATAAATCGCAAACAGAACGATCACGACGCCGCGCATCGCCAGGTCCACCTCCGGCTTTGAGAAATGGTGATTCTCGTCGCTATACCAGCCGACGCCCAGGCGACCCAGCAGCCCGTTCAACGGCGGATAACAAATCAAAGCCACCGCCCAACCGAGCAGCGTCGGCTCAACCGACCGCACCTGCGTCCCCAGGCCAGTGGAATCGACAAAGTATCCAAAGGTGAAGTAGAGCGTATCGACCAGGAAAAATAGAGCCAGAATCAACCGGAACACCGGCCCCGTCAACATCTCAGCATCCAGCAGCTCGATGTCGGTAGCATTCCAATAGCGGGCCACGTCGCCGAGATTCGAGAAACAGAAATTCACCATCGCCGGAATGAACACCGCCTTTACGCCCAGAAAGAGCAATGCCGTGGTCGCCGGATGCTGGGCGCGTCCCTCGGGCGGAGGTGGCAGTTGCCGGTACGTCACCCCATGCCGGATCGCTTGCCAAGCTAGCCATCCATTGCTCTCCTGGGACAGCGGTGGAGGAACCAAAAGGTAGCGGATCAGTCCGTACAACGTGTAGACGGCGGCCCCAGCGAGCAGTGCCGTCTGGGTGATCGTCGCCAGCCAGTGCGGATAGAAAATCCCGTACCGATAAAAGGCGATCAACCCCCAGATCACCAACAGGTTGGCCCCGAAGCTCCTCAGATTGTCCGCCAGCATGCTAGTGGCTGGGCGTGCCCCCGTCCAGCATCCGGGATTCAGCGCTGAACTTCCGGTAGTTCCGGAATTCGATCTGTTGCCCCTGGTTAAAGCGCATCATAAGCGCCCGCGCGGTCACCCGGGTGCTCAATTGGCGCAGGGCCCACAGATCATCGCCAATGCGCATCTGCTCCAGGCGAAAGACCGCCCCTTTGTCGAGCTTGGCCAGAAAGCCGCCGAAGGTAATCGCGTCCAGCGTCTCGGCTTCTACCCGCAGCCATTGGTAGCCTTGTTGATTCACCCAGAAGGTGCCACGCATCTTGGGGAAAAAGCGGCTAATGCGAGTTTTGCCTTCGTATCCCGGCTTGGGTTCAGCCAATACTTTCCAACACTTCGCGCCGGCAACGGACTCTTCCCCGACGAGCCGGAAGTTGAAGGCCTTTACTACATCATCCCGGGTTTGCCGCGATTCGGCGCGCCGCCGCGTTTCCGCCCCCAAGCGTTTATCCCGATCGGAGGCCGATTCCTGCCGGCGCTTGGCCAATTCGGCATCGAGTTTGCGCTGTTCCCGCACTACGGCCGCCCCCGTCAGCGGCTTGCCATTCTCTTCCGTCAGCCGCTTATACCGGGAGCCGCCCACCCAAAGGTATTCGGTAACTTTCGATTCCACCTTGGTCGCCCGTCCCCCGCCGTCAAAGGTGGTAGTGGCTTCTTTGGCTTCGTATATATAGTTGTCAAGCACCGCGGCGTTCATTATCTCGCGCTGGAGTGATTGGCGGACAATCTCGTCGAGATTGGGCAGTTCGGTGTGGGCAGGAGCTGGTTTGGTCGAGGTCACCGGTGGCCGCGCGACTTGGCCGAAGGCCAACAGCGCGAACAGCCAAATGAGAGGAATCATGCCACTTCGATGCGGTCGGCGGAGTCCTGGTTACTGCGAGTTCCGTCCGAATTCAATTCGTAGGGCATTCCGTTGTGGTCAATACCGTTCAAAATCGAGCTCGCTTGGCCCGGCTTGCTCGTCCGGAAGGTGGAACGCTCTTTGGTCAGCCGGAAGCTGACGAAATTGCATCGGCAAGCCTCGCAGCGGAGGCGCCGGCCGCCTATCCCAAGCTTGAAAATCGACCATCGGGTGGGGCTGTAATACTTCAGTTCCCAACTCGACAGGTCCATCCGGTAGCACTTCGGACAACGGGCGAAGATGGCATCGGTCAACCGCAAAACACTATCGTAGAAGCGATTTCCACAGTCCTCGCACCGAACTGGATAGGTGCCAAAGGCGCTCAACAGTCGCTCTTTGAAACCACGAATTTTGGAAAGGCGAGGCCGCTTGCCATCACACTTCGGGCAGGTTAGGGGCATTGACTTCAGGGTTAGGGCGCGAGCCCCTCGTATTCGATATTACCATGCCGACCACTCGATGTTACAAGGCTTTTCTGCCAAGCAATATAAGAGTCTAAGTACCAGTCAAACCTTTGCTGTACGGCTATCCGGCCTAGGCAGAGATCGGCGGAAACGAAGCGTAAGTTGAGCCCCTCAATTGCGGCTACCGGCAGCGTATCGCGGGTAGAAGAGGTGACGAAGACCTCGTCCGCCGCCTCCAAATCCGCCGGCGTCAGTACTGCTTCGCCTATCCGATACCCCGGAATTTCCAGTTCTTCCAGAATCAAGGCCCGCGTAATTCCCGGCAGGCACCCCGAATCGAGGGGAGGCGTCAAGATTTCATGGCCACGTACCACAAAGATATTGGCCGAGGTGAGCTCGGCAACTTCGCCACGCTCGTTCAATAACACCACCTCGTCAAAGTGGTGCTGCCGTGCCGACTCATTCCAGGTGAGATTAAAGCACCAGGAGAGCATCTTGGTGCCCCGAAAGACATTCTCCGCGTGGCGGGCTTGCGGCACCATCCCTAGCCGGACACTATCGCCCCAGTGGGCCAACGGCTTGGTAAAGGCGATCAGGTCGAAATCCCGGTCCAGATTCGGCGCATCGAAAACGCCACCCTGGTTACGGACGACGACGACGCGCAGCGTGGAGTCCCAGGCCTCGTTGGCTTCGATTAGCTTCCGCAGCCGGCTTTCGAGATACTCGGAGTCCGGGAACGGCACATGAAGCACTTCGGCGTCACGCTTCATGCGCGAATAATGACGCTCCCAGGCGAACATCACGCCTTGTTTTACTCGCAAGGTGGAGAAAACGCCCCACCCGTTCAACAAACCCACCTGACCAGGAGAGAGAAACTTTTCGGTAGTCTCCCGAACCCCGTCGTTATAAAGCAGATAGCGATGCACTATTCGTTATTCTAACGCCAACGCCGGATCGCTATCCTGGAAGGGTGCACTGTTTGATTGTCGGCGCCGGACTCATCGGCGCTTCCCTGGCCTGGCGCTTGGCCCAGCGCGGCCACGTCATCACCCTCGTCGACTCCGACCGGTTTTGCGGCGAAGCCAGCCACGCCGGCGCCGGCATGTTGTCTCCCGACGGCGAGCGCTTCCCAGATGCCCTGTGGGCCCAACGCGCCCGCCAAAGTTTGGAGCTCTACCCGGGCTTTGTCGCCGAACTGGAAGGCGAGTCCGGCCGCGCGATCGATTACTTGACCTGCGGGGCCATCGAAGGAGACCGTACGTTTCCCCACGAAGCCATCGTCGACCCCCGCCACCTCGCCGATGCGCTGCGGCGCGCCCTGGGCCGCTATCCGGTGCAAATCCTGGAGTACCGGGCCATCACGACCGTTGAGGCGATGAATGGCCGGATCACCGCCGACGGCGTTGAAGCCGAAGCCGCAGTCATCGCCGCCGGCGCTTGGAGCGGTAATATTTCGGTAAATGGGCAGTTGTTACCGGCCACAGTTCCCGTTAAGGGCTACTTACTTGGGTATCGCGGCGCGCCGAAGTTAGGCCCCATTCGCCGCGACCGCCACACTTATATTTTGCAACGCTCGAACGGCTACACCATTGCCGGGTCCACGGAACAAACCATCGGCTACAGCCGCGGAATTGACGCGGACTTAGTGGCTGACTTACGCGAACGTGCCGGCCTGCTTTGGCCCCCACTCGCTGCGCTTGAGCCCACCGACGTGTGGACCGGCCTTCGGCCCAGTACGGCATCGGGCCGCATTTACACCGAACGCCATGGTGACGGCCCGGTTTGGCTCGCCTATGGCCACTACCGCAATGGCATCTTACTCTCGCCGTGGACCGCGAATCACTTAGCCAACGAGCTTTCTATTTTGCCCTAACCCATTGCGTCAGCTGTGGGGTGATTCGTAAGTATCCGGATAAGCCCGCCGCATCTCATCCGCCACTTGCACCGCCGTCGCAATCTGAACTAGCGGGCCCTGCCCAATCCCGGGGCACGACTCGCCGGCTTTCTTCCATTCCTGGCGCGATTCCACCAATTCGGGCCAAAACGGAAATAACCGGCATTGCACCGGCTTCACTTCGTGGATCCGGCATTTCTTACCTTCGAGAAAGCCACACTGCTTGCCCCGCCCCGGCTTGCGCAAGCGCCGCGAGTGCTTAGTACGGTAAATATGTTGGGCTTCGAACTCTACCTGTGTCTGGCCTAAGTAAGCCGCAATCCGCGTAACATCGGCTTCGGAGAGATAGACAAAACCTGCCACCTCGCAGCACTTGGCGCAATCGGGTTGGCATTCGAAACGTAAGTCGTTCATCCGAGTAAGCGGGCCACATCCTTAGCGAAGTAAGTCATCACAATACTCGCCCCGGCCCGCCGAATGGCGATCAAGCTTTCGAGCATCGTCCGTTCGAGATCCATCCACCCCAGCCGCGCGGCGGCATGAATCTGACTATATTCCCCACTTACCTGGTAAGCGGCAATCGGATGCGGGAAGCGCTCGGCCGCGGCGCGGATAATATCTAAGTAAGCACCGGCCGGCTTCACCATCAGAATATCGGCGCCTTCGGCCACGTCGAGTTCCATTTCGCGCAAGGCTTCGCGGCCATTCGCCGGATCCATCTGGTAACTGCGCCGGTCCCCAAACTGCGGGGCGGACTCCGCCGCTTCGCGGAATGGCCCGAAGTAAGCCGAGGCAAACTTCGCCGCGTAGGACATAATCGGCACTTCGCCAAATCCGGCTCCATCGAGTGTCACGCGGATCTTACCCACCCGGCCATCCATCATGTCCGAAGGTGCCACCATGTCGGCCCCGGCGCGGGCATGCGAAAGCGCCGCGGCAGCCAGCCATTCGAGGGTCGCATCGTTGTCGACATCCGGCCCGTGAGCGGTCTCCACGATCTTGCCGCAGTGGCCATGCGAGGTGTATTCGCAGTTACAAACATCCGTCACCACCATCAGGCCCGGCGTGGCGCGCTTGATGGCGCGGATCGCCTCCTGCACGATGCCGTGGTCATCGTAACCGCCGGAAGCGAGCTCATCCTTGTGCGCCGGAATGCCGAAAAGCATCACGCCACCAATGCCCAACGCCAGCGCCTCTTCGCAGTCGCGCACCGTTTCGTCGATCGAGGTTTGGGCCACGCCCGGCATCGAACCGATCGGCTTCCGGATGCCTTCGCCCGGCACGACAAAAAGCGGCAAAATGTTTTGGCTCGGTTCGAGATGCGTCTCGCGCACCAGGCGCCGTAAGGGCTCCGTGGCGCGCAGCCGCCGCAGACGATCGACAGGAAAGGGCATGCTTCAAATTCTACGCCGAAGCAGCCACCAGCCCGCCGCGGCCAACGATCCGGATAGCCCAAACAGCAGCGGCGTCTCGTTGGCCGACACCCGCCCCAGCAGGAAGTAACTGCCAATCAGCAGCACCCACGCCGCCATCTTCACCCGATGCGCGGCCACCACCCCCACCACGCCGACAAAGAAGGCCGACGTGGCAAGCAGCAGCAAAAGGCCCGTAAACAGGCCCCATGGCGGTACGGGGACCGTCTGATGCAGGCTAAAGACCCCGAGGCCGATGGCGAGCAAACCCAGCCCAAATGCCACGCCATAACTAGTGGCGCGCGCCACGCCGAACTCCGCCGCCACCGGGCCCACCAGCAGCAGCGCCATCAACATCTGCACCGCGAGAATCGGCACGTCGAGATATTGCCAGCTCATGGTCCACGGCAGGAAGCCGGCCAGGAAGACGCACAGAAAGGTCGTCGAAAATTGATCCCGGAGCGTTGGCCACATCCCTCCTAGCATAATCCCGACCCAGCCGATACAATGGAATCTAGTGACTAGCTCGCTCGATTTCTCCGAACAATACCAATCCCTCATCAGCCGCCCCGTCCTCGCCAAAGCCGCCGACTTTCAACGCCAGGAACGGCTCACCCACGTCATTTTCGCGCAGCAATTCGACCGTGAGATGCTCGACCATCTTTGCACCACGGCCAGCATGATCCGCGAGATCTCGCGTCATCGCCAGGGGCAGGACTTCCTGACGGGGCTGCTCTCTCACAAGCGCGCCATGCTGTACTTTACCCAGGCCTCTACGCGCACGTTTCTTTCGTTCATGGCCGCCTGCCAAATCCTCGGCATGACCTGCAATGAAATCCGGGACCCCACCACGTCGAGCGAGTTCAAGGGGGAAAGTCCCCTCGACTCGATGCGCATGTTCTCGTCTTACTTCGACGTCGTGATCATGCGCTCCAACATGGCCAAGTTCGCCGAGAGCTGCGCCTATCTGATGAAGGAGCTCGATGCGCAGGGCCGCCGCAGTGTACCGGTGGTGAACGCCGGGTCCGGCGCCGATGAGCACCCCACGCAGGCCTTGCTCGATATCTACACCATCCAGCGCACCTTTGAGTTCGCCGCCAAAAAGGACAACCCCCGCCAACCCCGCTTCGACTTACTCCGCCGCAGGTATCCCGAGCTCAACAAAGGCTTGGCCAACAAAACCTACGGCTTCTGCGGCGACGTCGGCCGTGGCCGCACCGTGCGCTCGCTCACCACGCTGCTCGCGCTTTGGGAAAACGTCAAATTCCATTTCATCTATCCGGACTACCCAAAACTGGCGCCGTACGCGGATATGTTAAATCGGCTCGAAGAAGCTGGGGTACATATTGAGCACTCCCACTCTTTGCCTGCGGCGATCGACCAGCTGGACATGCTCTATATGACTCGTATCCAGCACGAGCATGACACGGATCCCGATCGCCAGTTTTTCGAGACCTTCGATGCCGCCCAATTTACGCTGCATCCGGACTTACTCGGGAAAATGAAGGATTATTGCCCCATCCTCCATCCGTTTCCCCGCAATCAGGAAATTCCCTTTGAAATCGACAGCGATCCGCGGGCGATGTACTTCCGCCAGGCCCGCAACGGCATGTGGATCCGCGCCGCTTTGTTAGCCCACTTATTTGACGTGGACGGCAAGATCGGCGCTTACCATCAGAAACACTACAGCGCCTCATGATGCGCGTCGCTTTAACCCTCTTCATCCTGGCCAGCGCCCTGAGCGCGCAGGAAACGGCCAATATCGCCCGGCTGCATCGCCAATGCGTGGTGAGCCCGCGCCTGCGTTCGGATGTTGCGTCTTATCGGATCGCTTGGGGCACGGTCCGCTTTGAACGCTTCGCGCGGCTGGGCGGAAACGATTACTATACTCAGCTTTGCTATCCCAAAGAATGGATGGGCAAGCCGTCCGACTCCGCCCGCCGCACCGCCGCGCTGTATGCGGGCGTATGGCGAGTGCCCAAAGGCAAAAAACTCGCCACGCTCGAACACTTCGTCTTTCAGGACCAGGGCCAAGTGCGGCCGCCGCGGAGGTTAGAGACGCCGGTGGGCTCCGTCTGGTACTTACCGGCGCCCTGTATCTGCGCCAGCAAAGTACACCTCGATAGTTACTTCCTGATTAAGGACCAGAAGCTGCACCGCCTCGACACCGACTCTTGGGAGCGTGACTTACGCTTGCCCGATGGGACTACCAGGGGCGCGACGCCGCAGGTTGACTTAGTTGCCATGGAAGGCCACCTTCCCTTGTCGCCCTCCGGCAAGCTGCAAGCCAAGTTACGCCTCAATGGCACCAAGTTAGCGGTCGAGAAGACGCAGATCCTGCCCCGTTAGCAACGCGATAGTCGCGGGGATGAAAGGCTGATGACGCGTCAGGAATCAGGATCGCCGGGTTTGTTTCTTTCCGCCAAGTGCCTTATTCGGCGCAGTGGGGGGGTGTCCGGTAGACGGATGCCGAGGTTGATCTCGATCAGGCGGCGGCTTTTCGCTTTTGGGCTAAGTCGTGGGCCGCTTCGGGGGTGGGGATTTCGGTGCCGGTGTCGGAAGCCGGGGCGGATGGGTCGGTTCGGGTGTTGTAAACTCAACAGGGGAACCACTGCACTTGCCGCACCGAATTCTAGTCGTCGACGATGAACCGGATTTGGAATCGCTGATATCGCAGCGTTTCCGCAAACGGATTCGCAGCGAGGATCTGTCGTTCGTCTTTGCGGGCCATGGCGAGGAGGCGCTGGCAAAGCTGCAAGAGCACGGCAACCTGGATATCGTACTGACCGATATCAATATGCCGGTGATGGACGGCCTGACGTTGCTGAGCCGGCTGCGCGAAGGGCATCCGCAGGTAAGGTCGGTGGTGGTGTCCGCTTACGGCGACATGCAGAACATTCGCACGGCGCTCAATCGCGGTGCGTTCGACTTTGTCACTAAGCCGATCGACTTTCAGGATCTTGAAATCACGCTGGATAAGGCGATTGAAGATTCGATGCTGCGCAAGCAGGCGCTAAAAGATCGCGACCATCTGCTGGGCGTGGAGCGCGAACTGGACCTGGCGCGGGGGATGCAGGAGTCGCTGGTGCCGACGACGTTTCCGGTGCACCCGCGATTTGAAGTGTTCGGGTCAATGGTGCCAGCGGCGCAGGTGGGCGGGGATCTCTACGATTTCTTCATGCTGGATGAGAACCGGCTGGCCTTCAGCCTGGGGGACGTATCGGGCAAGGGCGTGGCGGCGGCGCTGTTTATGGCGGTGAGCCGGACGGTGCTGCGGGTGGCGGCGGGCAAAGGACTCTCGACGCACGAGTGCATGACGGAGGTGAACCGCTTCCTATGCCAGGAAAAGACGAACGCCATGTTCTTGACGTGCTTCTACGGGATTTTGGACCTGACCAACGGCCGGGTGGAGTATAGCCGGGCGGCGCACAACATCCCCTATTTGGTGCGGGCGGACGCGGCGGCGCATCCGAAGACGGTGCAGGATCTCGACCAGGCCGGCGGGTTGCCTTTGGCGCTGTTCGAGTCGGCCGAATACGACGCAGCGACGGTGCAATTTCAGCCGGGCGACTATATGGTGATCTTCACGGACGGCATTACGGAAGCCATGAACGCCAACTATGAGACTTACGACGAGCGACGGCTGATCGACCTGTTGAAGGAGCAGCCGCCGGGGCGGCCGGTGCGGGAGATTGTACAGGCGGTGATCGCCGGGGCGCAAGCCTTTGCCAATGGCACGCCTCCGTCGGATGATATGACAGTGCTGGGCATTCGGTATTTCGGCCCCGGCTAAAATGGGATTCAGGTGATGAGAACACAAAGGCTCGCCGCCGCAATGGGATGCTGGATGCTGCACCTATTTGCGGCGGAGATGCCCGTGAACCGGACGCTGGAGGCAGGCGTACCGTTCATCCGGTGGATTAGCCCGCAGGAATATAACGGCAGTCAGCAGGTGTGGTCGTTTGTGCAGGACGATGCGGGGATCCTGTACATGGGCATCAGCAATGGGTTGCGCCAGTATGACGGCACGGGTTGGCGCCCGATTGCGATGCCGCATAGCGCCCCGGTGCGGGGTTTGGCCCGGGGAGCGGGGGGGCGGATCTACGTCGGCGAGGTGGGAGATTTCGGCTATCTGCAGCCGGATGAGAAGGGCGAGATGCAGTTCCGGTCGTTGCTGCCGTTTGTGCCGGCGGGCGACCGGGATTTCCAGGATGTGCGGAAGATCCATCCCACGCCGGAGGGCGTTTATTTCCAAAGCCTGGAGCGTTTGTTTCTTCTGACGCCAGACGGGCCGGGCTGGCAGACGAAGGTGTGGAAGCCGAGCAGTCGCTTTCGGAATTCGTTTCTCGTGGACGGCACCTTGTACCTCACCGTAACCGGCGAGGGCCTGTTTCGGATGAAGCAGGGCAAGCTCGAAAAGCTTCCGGCGGAGGGGCTGGAGAAATCGCCGGAGACCCTGGTGACGGCGTTGTTGCCGCATGGAACCGGGCAGGTGTTGGTGGGCACCGGCGACGGACAGTTGCAGGTGCTGGATGCGAAGGGCTTGCGGCCGTTTCCGGTCGCGGACGGACGGTTGCGGAAGCTGGGAATTTCGGGCGCGGGGGCGGTGCAGTTGGGCGGGGGCGCGATTGGCGTGGGGACGCGGGGCGGCGGCTTTCTGATTCTGGAGGCGAACGGCAAGACGCGTCGTCACCTGGACCGGGCGGCCGGCATTCCGTCGGACGGTGTGTTGTCGGTGTACCGGGATTCGGGGGGCAGCGTGTGGCTGGGTCTGCAGAACGGCATGGCGAAAGTAGATGTCGATGCGGAGTTTTCGGAGTTCGGGCGGCCGGCGGGTATGTCCGCGGCGGTGAACGCGATTGTTCGCTACCGCGGCGCGCTGCATGTGGCGACGTTCGCGGGCCTCAAGTACCTGGATCCGTTAGCCGGGGAGTTTCGGCCGATCCAGGGCATTGAAACCTCGGGTATTGTGGGTTTGCTGGTGCATGGGGACCGGCTGCTGGCGGCGGCGGGGCGCGACGGGCTGTTTGAGGTGAAGGGCACGTCCAGCAAGCCGGTAACCAAGTCGGCCTTCTCGGCGGTGATGGTGAATTCGCGGCAGGATCCGGCGCGGGTGTGGGTGGGGACGCGCGCCGGACTGGCGTCGATTCTCGAAGAGCGCGGGAGTTGGGTGGACGAAGGGTTGATGGTGCCAACGCCGGAGGTGCGCAGCATCGTGGAGCCGGAGCCAGGTCTGCTATGGCTGGGGACACAGGCGCGAGGCGTTGTGCGGATCCAGTTCGGCGGCGACCCGAAGACCAAACCAGAGGTGAAGGCGTTCGGACGCGCCGACGGCCTACCGGGAGATGGCGGCGTGAGTGTGCACTTGGCGGCCGGGCGGGTGATCTTCGCTTCGCCGGCCGGGGTGCGGGAGTTTGACGGCGCCAAGGGGAGGTTTGTGCCGTCGACGCTGCTCGGGATGGTGCCCACCGGCGGGTCAGCCGAGGAGTACAGCGTGGCGACGGACCGCGGGGGAAACCTGTGGGCGAACTTCGGCGTGCGGCCGGTGGTGATGCGGAAGCAGAGCGACGGCAGCTATCAGGCGGACGAGAACCTGCTGCGGCGGATTGGGGACGGGCGGGTATACACGCTGGCGGTGGACGATGACCGCGTGGTTTGGCTGGGCGGCCTGGACCGGGTGTTCCGCTATGATCCGGCGATAGCGCGAGGGCAAGGCGCGGTGCCTCCTTCGTTGATGCGGCGCGTGACGGCGGGCGACAAGCAGAAGAAGGTGCTGTATGCGGGCGGGGGTGGAGCGGCGGCACAGGCCCTGCCGGTGATCGCCTACCAGGACAACGAAGTGCGCTTCGAGTATGCGATGGCGAGCTTCGACGATCCGGCGAAGAATCAGTTTCAGAGCAAGCTGGAGGGGTTCGACCGGGACTGGTCAGCCTGGACGACGGAAACCCGGCGCGACTATACGAACTTGCCACCCGGCAGCTTCGTATTCCGGCTGCGCGCCAAGAACCTCACCGGGCAGGAGGGCCCGGAGGCGGAATTCCGGCTGCGGGTGCTGCCACCGTGGTATCGCACGTGGTGGGCCTACACCCTGTACGGTTTGGCGCTGCTGGGGGCTGGCCTAGCCGCCGACCGGGTTTTGCAACAGAGGGTGATCGCCCGGGAACGGGAGAAGTCGGTTTTGCGTGAGGCGGAGTTGCGCGCCGAGACCGCGGCGGCCGAGGCGAAGACGCTGCAGGCGGAGAACGAACGCAACAAGAACGTACAGCTGTTGAGCGAGATCGGCAAGGAGATCACCTCTTCGCTCGAACTGGACACCATCTTCTTTAAGCTGTATGAACACGTGAATCAGTTGACTGACGCTTCCATCTTCGGCGTAGGTATCTATCACGAGCAGCGCCACGAGATTGAATACCGGCTGGCGGTGGAAAACGGCAAACGCTATCCGCCTTATTCGCTCGACACGCGGGATCGCAATCAACTGCCGGTGTGGTGCCTGGAGCACCGCCAGCCGGTCTTCATCAACGCTGTGGCGAGCGAGTCCTCGAAATACATTGCGCACTATGACGATCCGCAACGAGCTCTCGAGGACGGCAGCCAATCCTCGCCGGCGCAGAGTCTGGTGTATCTGCCCCTGATGATGAAGGACCGCGTGCTGGGCGTGATTACGGTGCAGAGCCACCGGAAGAATGCCTACACTGCTTATCACCTGGACCTGCTCGAAAACCTGGCGTCCTATACCTCCATCGCGCTCGATAATGCGGACACGTATCTGCACCTGAAGTCCGTCCAGGATCAGCTGTTGGTGCAGGAGAAACTGGCCTCGCTGGGCGCGCTGACGGCGGGTATCGCGCACGAGATCAAGAATCCGCTGAACTTTGTCAACAACTTTGCCGAGCTCTCCGTCGAGTTGATGGAGGAACTGCAGGAAGAGGTGGACAAACTCAAAGCGGGCGGCCAGGCGGACATCGACAACATGTCGGACCTGCTGGAGGACCTGACGGGCAACGCCAAAAAGATCAACGAGCACGGCAAGCGCGCCGACGGCATCGTGAAGAGCATGCTGCTGCATTCGCGCGGCGGCGCCGGCGAGCGGCAGATGACCGACCTGAACGCCATGCTGGACGAGAACGTCAACCTCTCCTACCACGGGATGCGCGCGACGGACTCGTCCTTCAACGTGACGATTCAGCGCGAGTTTGCGGCCGACCTGGGCCAAGTAGACGCGATCCCGCAGGATCTGAGCCGCGTGTTCCTCAACATCTTGAACAACGCCTGTTACGCGACGCACGACAAGATGAAAAAGAAGGTCGCCGGCTACTCCCCCAACTTGCGCGTCCGGACGGTGAACCTCGGCGACACCGTGGAGGTGCGTATCCGAGACAACGGCATGGGCATTCCTCCAGAGGTGCAGGCCAAGATCTTTAACCCGTTCTTCACCACCAAGCCTACGGGCCAAGGCACTGGCCTGGGCCTATCCATCAGCCACGATATTGTGGTGCAGGCGCACGGCGGCCAATTGGAAGTGGACACGATGGCGGGAGAGTTCACGGAGTTTATTGTTCGGTTACCGAGGTACTGGAGGAAGAGCGCATGAAGATCATGGTGGTGGACGACGAGGCGGATGTCCGCAGCATGTACGAACAGCGCTTTCGCAAGGAGGTGCGAGCCGGGCAGGTGGTACTGCACTTTGCGCTCTCCGCGGAGGAGGCCCTGGCGTTTTTGGAGACGCATGAGGAAGAAATGTTCATCCTGTCGGACATCAACATGCCGGGGATGAGCGGCCTCGATTTGCTAAAGGCGATCAAGGAGAAGCGGCGGGATCGCAAAGTGATTATGATTACGGCCTATGGCAACGAGGAGTATCACAGCCAAGCGGTAGCCTATGGCTGCCATGACTACCTCACGAAGCCGATCGACTTCGGCGTGCTGAAGGAGAAGCTGCGGGCGACGCCGGCTTAGCGGGCGTAGTGGCCAGCGACTTTAGTTTGACTGCCAGGTCCAGTTCAACACGTCCGTGGTTTGGGAGTTAGCACCGGTGGATCCCGTGAATCCGACGCGGGCCATGCCGCCGGGCAGGAGGCCCAAGGTGCTCATGTCAAAGGGCACGCTCAAAATCGTCGGGAGCGCATCCACCCGGACCGAAAGGATGCCCGCGGCGTAGGTGATCACCACCGTGTGCGGTAGGCCGTCAGCGATGTTGAACCCAGGTACATTGTTGATCCCCTTGTTAGCCGCGGTGCGGTGATCGGATGAGTTCGGGAGGGTCCCGTTGCTCTGGATGGCGACGTGGTTGGCATCGATGTCGCCAAAGTCGGGATTGTTCAGGTAGGTATCGAATTCCACGGCGACGCTGCCGGGGATGCCGTGGTAGCCAATCTGTCCGCCACCGCCGCCGAGCGCATTCACGTCTCCCGTTTGAATGACGAAGACGAGGCCGTCAGCCGGCGGATTCGAGACTGGCGTGATCTTGAATTGGAAGGTGGTGGTGAATCCGTTGCTCACCGGCACCGGTTGGGAGAACCAACTGCTGGAGGCTTGCCCACCGTTGGAGGTCAAACGCAGCGCGCCGCCGGTGCCGACGTTGTTCGAGGTTCCGTTGAGCGTCAAGCCGGTCGTCGAGAGGAAGTTGTTGAAGCTAAAGCTGGACAAGGGCAGGATAGTGAAGGTCTGCGTGACAGAGGCCGCCGTCAGGTAAAGCGAGTTACCGCCTTGGCTCGCGGTGATGGCGCAGGAACCGGCGTTGATCAACGTCACCGTGGCGGTGCCGGGCGTAGCGCCAGCCGCCACCGAGCAAGTGGTACTGGCGGTGCTGAAGGTGACCGGGATGCCAGAGGAGGCGCTGGCGTTAACGGTGAAGGGCGCGTCGCCGACGGTCTTCGCCGTCACTTGGCCGAAGGTGATGTTCTGCGGAGCTTGGCCGACCAGGAAGCTCTGCGTCGCCAACGCCGCAGTGTAATTGGGGGTTTCGGCAACCTGCGCGGTAAAGGTGCAGGTACCGACGTTGATGAGGACGTATCCGCCTGTGGTGGCCGCGCAAGCACCGCTCGGGGCGATGTTCACCGGTGCACCGCTATTGGCACTGGCGGTCAACGCGAACGGAGTGGTGTTGTAGAGGGTGTTCCCCAAGGTGGCGCTGAAGGTAATCGATTGGGAAGCCCGATTAATGGTGAGGGTTTGCGGCACGTCCAGCGCCGGCAGGTAGTTGTTATCACCCGCTTGTCGGGCGGTGAGACTGCAAGTACCGGCGTTGCCATAGGTGACCAACGACCCGGCGACCGTGCAATTCCCGCTAGCCAGGTAGCTCACAGCCAAACCGGAATCGGCGGCGGCGCTGAGGGAAAAGGCCAGGCCCCCAAAGGTGACAGCCGGCAGAGTGCCAAAGGCGATCGTTTGGCTGCGCTTGGCGATAGTGAAGCTCTGCGTCACCGTAGGCGCGACGAGGTAGTTGACATTACCCGTCTGTTGCGCGCTAACGGCGCAGTTGCCGGCGCCAGAGATGGTCAGCAGCGGCCCGCTGACGGAGCAAGGCCCAGCGGTGGAAAAGGTGACCGTCAGTCCAGAGGTAGCGGTGACGCCACCGATGCTGAACGCCGCGTCGCCGAAGGTCCTTGGGGCGAGCGCCGCGAAGCCATTGATGGTCTGCGCAATGGGCGTGATGGTGATGGAGCCATTGGTGTAGGCGATGCCGTTAGTGCCGTTAATGGTGGCCGGGCCGGAGCAGACGATGGGGTAGTTGCCCGCGTTGCTGCCCTGGGTGGCCGCGGTGGTACACGTCACGCTCGCTGGAACCGGGAGGTCAAGGCCGGCCACGTCGAACAGCGGCGTCGGGATGGCGGTGTTATAGGGGGCCGTCAGAGTGCGTCCCGCGACAAAGATGCGTACGACGATGCCGGAAACCAGGTTCGAAGGCAAGCTCTCGACGATGGTGCCCCGGACATTCACCAGCGACGTGACGGAGTAGGTGTAGTTGGTATTGAACTGCGTGGTGGAGCCATTGGGTGCGTCGTCGGTGGTGGTGGCCGCTGCGCCCCCGGGCGCGCTTTTAAGGAAAGTGAACGAGCCGGGGAGGCCCGAGGTGCTGCGATAGAGGTTGTAGTTGAGGACGCTGCCGATGTCGGGCGCCGTCCAGTTCAGCGTGATCCGGTCGAAGGCGACCGTAGCGCGCAAGCCGCAATTGGGGCAGGACGGGCTGGGAGCGGGCGGAGGATCGATGCTTGACAGCACGGCCGTCTCGTAATCGATGTCGCCGAGTTCCAAGGCGCCGAGGTCGCTGACGCCCAAGTCGCTGACGCCCAGGTCGCTGACGCCGAGTTCCAAGGCGCCCAGTTCCAAGGCGCCGAGGTCGCTGACGCCCAAGTCGCTGACCCCAAGGTCACTGACGCCGACGTCGGTGGAGAGTCCGTTAACGTTCAGCCGGCCGCCGATTTGTTGCAGATTCAGGTTATTCCAGTCGTTCGAATCGCTGAAGAGCGCCCCGCCGTTGACGCCGTCGCCGAAGAGGCCGCTAAAGTTCAGGTCGAGGCGCAGCAGACCGTTCGTGGAGACGCCATTGCGATCCCAATCGGTGAAATTGGAGAAGTCGTTTTCGGCGCGCAGCATGCGGGCGCCATCGGCGATGGGCGAACCATCGCAGCGCAAGGCGGCGGCGGCGCTGGGCGGGTCGTTGGTAGTTAAGGGGCCGTAAAAACGAGTCTTAAAGACGGGGGACGTCCAGGACTCAAGCAGCGAGTTTTCGTTGACGCTGGCTAGCGAGCCGGAGGAAAAGTCGATCGTTTTATCGCCGCCGCTCAGGGGCGAGAGCCCGCGCGACTGGTAGAGGTAGTTCATGACGCTGGGGTAGTTGGGCATGCAATTGGGGACGCGAAAAGCTCCGGCGTGCGAAAGGCCCAGGTTATGGCCGAGTTCGTGCATGAGGGTGCCGGCTTGGACGAGAGAGCTACCGACCTGGTCGTTCTCCGGCAGGTTGGAGCTCCAGAGGCCAAGGGTCACCATGAGGTCGCCGCCCGGCCGGTCGGCCACGCCGGAGACGGCGCGGGGCTCAGTGGTGGTGGGCCGGCCGGTGGTGGAATCGAAAGGGCCGGCGAAGGCGTGGGCGAAGAGCGCGTAATGGAACAAATCTCTCCGCAGGGGCGAGAAGCGCGAGGGCAGACCGAGGGCAAAGTTCCCGTCGCGAACGCTGGTGAAGCCTTTCTTAAAGCTCAGGGCCGGGTAGGGGGTGGTGTAGGCGCAGGCCGAAATCGGAGTCCTGGCGTTGGGGCAAGTGAGGTTCGCTTCGGGGATTACCTCGCCGCCCTGGGCCAGGGAACTGGGGACGATGGCAAAGTCCGGGGCAGTGGCCAGGTTTTGGTAGTTGCTGCCGACGTCGAAGTGCAGACGGATGTTTCGCTGTTTGAAGGCGGCGATCAGGGGCGTTAAGGCATCGAGCTTCGGGATGTGGGAATGAGGACCAGGCTTCGGATTATTCTCACCGGTCATCCAATCAGCTTCGACGAAGATGTCCTTTTGTCCCGGCAAGGCGCCCATGCGCGGCAGGTCCACACAGGGCTCGGAGGGGTACTGGGCACAGCCGGCGAAAGTGGCGGAACTGGTGGCGGTGCCGGGGTTCAGGTGCATGCCGTTGGTTTCCCAGGTGTCGAGCAAGCCATCGGCATCGGAGTCGGCGACGTTCATGCTGGTGACAATCGCGCCCCAGGTGAGGCAAAGGTTAGTGTCATCGGCGGCGGCTTGGACCCTGAAGGAGGAAGCACCGCTCGAGAGCGGGAACGCAAACGTGGGGTTATCCCAGCGCGCCCCTCGCCCGCCGGTGAAAAGGCGGAAAAACGTAGAGCCATTGATGGCGAGGCTGGCCCGGTAAGTGGGCTGCCCGTTGCCCACGATGGAGGTGAGCCTGGCGGCGGGATTCGACGCGGCCTGGTAGAAGCCGCCCAAGGTCTGATTGAGATCGTCGCTACGCTTGGCACTCGTATAGGCACCGTCGTAGATCACCACCGAACGGAGGGGCGCGGCGGCGGGGTTGCCCGGCACCACGATGCGGTAAACGACCACCAGGGTGGCACCGTTGGTGAAGGAAATATTGCCATTGCCGTTTCCGCCGCTATCGGGCAGGCGAACCACGTGCGCGCCGTTGGCGACACGGACGTTGCGGGTGGAGTCGATCGGCAGGTAACGCAACACGTCAGCGCGGTAAACACGGCCCGACGAACCGGAAGGACCCGTGGTGCCCCCGGAACTCCAGCATGCGGCATTCCTGGGATCGCCCAAGGCTTTGCCGACGATCGCTTTGCTGCGGAAAAAGCCATTGATCGAGGAGGGATTGGCGGTGAGTTCGACGGTCTGCCAGTAGAGGAACGCCGCGATGACGTCGGCTCCAGCGGGCACGGTGCTCAAGTTAATGGTGCCTTGGGCGAAGCCTCCGGCGCCTTGTCCGCGCAAGCCCACCCCGGCCACGGCATAGTCGCCGGTGACGAAGTAGTTCTTAAAAAACCGGAGCGAGTTCTGAGCGTCGGCAGGTGTTGGCAAGGCCAGCGCCAAAGCGGTCAACATCATCACGGACCAACAATTCCAACGACGATTCACAGTTATCCTCCCGGGGCCGGTTCTTCCTAAATACTTAGCGCTCTGTGGCGCCCTTAACTAATCTAGATGGACCAAGGGGTCTATGACAACAAAAAAGGCCACCACTGAGGTACCAGCGGTAACCTTCGCGACGAAAGTGTCATGAAAGTGCGACATGAAGGAAACTTATTCCACGCTAAGCAGATTAAAAACGAAAAGGGACGCTGCCCGCTCGGGGCGCGTCCCTTTTCTTGTGAACGGTGTCTTCGG
>Ga0105047_10004891_pt1 | contig 23198 bp, 16 predicted proteins | sample MAT04_FD_78384 | JGI IMG/M metagenome (GOLD analysis project Ga0105047, IMG submission 78384) | Freshwater microbial communities from Lake Fryxell liftoff mats and glacier meltwater in Antarctica - MAT-04 (megahit assembly) | ecosystem: Environmental > Aquatic > Freshwater > Ice > Liftoff... | reverse complement strand
GATGAACAGCCGCAGCGCCGCCATCCCGAGCGCAAGCGCCGGCACATCGAGCATGAAGTTGAAGAGCACCAACACGGCCGGAGAAAGCGCGACCACGATCAATCCCGTCCGCTCTTGCCCGGGAGCGAATCGGGCAACGAGCCACGCTGTCGCCCGGCACAGCACCAGCGCAAATGGAAAGAGCCAGAGCTTGAGTAGGAACAAGTTCTCGCCGAAAATTGCGATCCCCAAGCCGAGCCAATATGGCAGCACCGGCGGCATCAGGACTTCCATCGCCGGCTCGGGCGCGGCATTCCAAAATATCTCGAAACCGTACGGGTCGGCCGGGTGCTGGGACAAATGCCGCGCGAAGAGCAAGTACGCGGTGTCGTCTACGACCGCGGGTTTGAGGCCGTTCAACGCCGTCAGGGCCAGCGACGCAATCCACGCCCACTTGTACGCCGGTTTCAACGCCAACTGCCCCATGCGAATCCCCGTTTCCCGGCCCGATTGTGGTTCGCACCCGCGCCGTTCGGTAAACTAATTACAACGTACTTCACGGTGCTCACTAGCTTATGCGAACGCTCACGCTCATCGACAAACCGGCCGAAGCCAAGACGCCGATTGCGAATCGCCGCCTGCCGGATTGGCTCCGGCGCCCGCTGCCCTCGGGGAACGAGAACCACTTCACGAACGGCTTGATCGAGGAACTGAAACTCGAGACCGTTTGTGAGAGCGCCCGCTGCCCGAACCGGCCCGAGTGCTGGTCCCGCCGCACGGCGACGTTCATGGTTCTCGGCAACGTCTGCACCCGCCCGTGCGGGTTCTGCTCGGTGCCGAAGGGGACACCGGAATTGATCGCCGACGATGAACCGGCCCGGGTCGCCGAAGCGGCCCACCGCCTCGGGTTGAAGCACGTGGTCATCACCTCCGTGACGCGGGACGACCTCCCCGATGGTGGGGCCGACCACTTCTACCGATGCGTACTGGCCGTGCGGGAACGCACCGGCTCGGCGGTCGAAGTGCTGACGCCGGACTTCATGGGGAACAACGCCGCCATTGATCGGGTGATCGAAGCGAAGCCGGAAGTTTTCAATCACAACCTCGAAACGGTTCCGCGACTCTACGGCCGAGTCCGTGGTCGGGCCGACTATCGCCGCAGTCTCAACCTGTTGGATCGCGTAAGAACCCGTGCTCCGGAGCTCGTCACGAAGGCGGGGTTGATGCTCGGTATCGGCGAAACCATCGACGAACTCTTCGATGTTCTCGCTGACTTGCGGGACATCCGTTGCGATGTCCTCACGCTCGGGCAGTATCTCGCCCCGTCACTGAAGCACATCCCCGTATCGCGGTTCGTCTCGCCGGCGGAGTTCGACGAAATCGCCGTCCGCGCCCGAACGATGGGTTTCCAGCAAGTCGTGGCCGGGCCATTCGTGCGCTCCAGCTACCACGCCGCTGACATGGTTCCCCACACGCATTGAGCGCCCATGTTTTTCTCGTTGGACGGCATCGACGGCACCGGCAAATCGACGCAGGTACGGCTCCTCGCCGAAACGCTGCGCGGTCGCGGGTTTACCGTGACCACCTGCGTCGATCCGGGCGGCACCGAACTCGGCGCGAGACTGCGCGAGATATTGCTCCATGGTCGCCAAACGGACATGAGCCTGCGGGCCGAGTGCCTGTTGTTCATGACTAGCCGGGCGGAGTTGGTGAGCCGTGTGATCGCCCCGGCTCTGGAGCGCGGGGAAATCGTCTTGTCGGACCGTTATCTGTTGGCGAACATCGTCTATCAAGGGCATGCCGGCGGATTGAATCCCGATGAGGTTCGGACGCTCGGCGAATTCGCCACCGCGGGAATCCACCCCGATCTGACGGTGGTTCTCGATCTTCCCGCGGAGATCGCACGACAACGCCGGACGGGGCTCGCCGACCGCGTCGAAAGCCGCGGGGTCGATTATTTCGAACGGGTCCGCGCCGGATTTTTGGTCGAGGCCGCCCGCACTCCGCAGCGGTTCCGAGTCGTCAATGCCTCTCCGAGCATCGAAATCGTTCACGCCGCCATCGCCACCATCGTCGACCAACGGCTCCGCGCGGGTTAACACATGGGTTGGGAACGCATCCGCGGGCACGACGCCAACGTCGCTAAGCTGCAATCGGCGTTCGCCCGCAGCCGCTTGGCGCACGCCTACTTGTTCGTGGGGCCGGACGGCATCGGCAAGCGACTTTTCGCCGAAGAGTTCACCAAAGCGGTCTTGTGCGAACACCCCCCGGCCGCGCTCGTCGCCTGCGACCGTTGTCCGAGTTGCGTCCAAGTCGCGTCGAAAACGCACCCCGACGTGACGAGGGCGGCGAAGCCCGACGACAAGCTCGAACTGCCGGTCGAGGTCGTCCGCAGTTTTTGCATGCAACTCGGATTGAAGCCCTCGCGCGGCAGTCGGAAGGTGGCGATCCTCGAAGACGCGGACAGCTTCAACGACGAATCGGCGAACTGTTTTCTAAAGACGCTCGAAGAACCGCCGCCCGGTTCCGTCCTGATCCTGCTAGCGAACTCGACGGAACAGCAATTGCCGACGATCCTGTCCCGCGTGCAGATTTTGAGATTCCACCCGCTGAGCGTCCCAGATCTGGAGCGGGTGTTGACCCTCCACGAAGTCGGCGATGCGGCGGAGATCGCCCGACTCGCGCGGATCGGCGGCGGGAGCGTCGGCGTCGCACTGAGCTTGGCCGGCGCCGAACTGGGCGAGTTCCGCGCGGTGTTGTTGAACGCGATGATTCAGAACAGGCCCGACTCCCCGGCGCTCGCCGAGAAGTGGCTGCGCTTCACTGAAGACGCGGGCAAAGACGGCGCCGCCCAACGTGGCCGGACCTCGGCGGTCCTCCGATTGCTGATCTCGCAATTGCAAGCGGCGTTGCGGCTAGCGTTCGGTTCGGCGGTCGACGATCTCGATGCCGAAGAGCAGGGTCAACTGGCCGTGTTGGCCCGCAACGCGGGGCCCGACGGCCTGATGGCGATGCTCGAAGCCTGCGTCGAAGCGGAGCGGCTGATCGACCGGCGTGTGCAACTCGCCCTGATTCTGGAACAACTCGCCGACAAACTCTGCCCGGTCCGAACGCGGATTTGACCACTCACTCCGGCGCGTAGATCGTTCGGCCGCCGTCGACGGGCAAGCAGACACCGGTGATGAAATCGTTCTCGACCAGTGCCAGTACCGCTTGGGCGATGTTCTCTGGACTGCCTTCGCGCTTCACGAGCGTTGCGTCGATCGCGCTTCGGCGCTCCTCCTCGGGCAAATCGGCTGGCAGCATCACCGGGCCGGGGAGGATCGCGTTCACGCGCACGCGCGGGTTGCGGGTGCCCAGTTCCACGGCAAAGCTGCGTGTCATCGCCGTCACTGCACCTTTGCTCGGGAAATACGCCGCGTAACCGAGGTAGGGTCGCACCTCGGCCCAATCACCGATGTTGACGATGACCCCGCCAGCGGGTTGCGTCACCATCTTCAAGCCGACGCGTTGGCACATGAGGAATGTGCCGAGTGCGTTGGCATCGAAGTGCGTCTTAACGTCCGCCGCGGTGATCTCTTCGAGCGCTTTGCGCTTCCAGATCGCCGCCGCGTTGACGAGGACATCGACGCGGCCGAAGCGGGCGAATACCGCCTCGACCAAAATGTTCACTTCCGATTCTTCGGCGAGGTCGGCTTGAAACACTTCGACGGCGACGCCGCAGCCCGCGATACCCTCAGCGGTCTCGAGGGCTTCGGCTGCGGAAGTTCGGTAGTGCAAGGCGATGGAATACCCACGGCGGGCGAACGCTTCCGCGACGGTCGCGCCGACGCGTTTCTTCCCGCTCCCCGTGATCAACGCGACCGCCGCAGGGTTCATCGGAGTAACTCGTTCAGGGTGTAATAGGCTTCTTTGTGGAGCAAATCCCGCCCGTCGGCCGAGCGGACGCCGTTGAGTTTGAAATCGTAAACTCGGCCGACGCGGAGTTCGGGAACGTCGAGGCTCACGGTTTTGCGATCCCCGGACAAGCGGATGGCCGCGACCTTTTCCGGTTGCGTGTCGGTCTCGGGGCAGCCATAATTGCTGTTGTAAATGTACGTGAACGATTTAAGCGCGAAGGCGTCGGTCTTGGCGACGGCGTCCGGGTCGAGGGGCTTCGTGAAGCTGAAATCAAAACCGGTTTTCGTCAGCTTCACAGTGTGGACTTCCATCGGCACATCGCCGAGGAAACTGAGGCGTTGCAGGCCCTGGGGTTTGCCGCCGAGCGATCCCCAACCGCGGTTGGTTTGGCCGACGTACAAGCTGCCGTCGGGCCCGAAGGCGAGGCGGTTGACGCCGCATTGAAAGCCGCTGCGGAAGGGGAAGCAGGCCCCTTGGAAGACGCCGTTGACCTTTTCCAACGCGACTCGCATGACGACGGCTTTGGTTTGATCGCCTACAAAAACCTGCCCGGTGAACGGCCCGAATTTGCCGGCTGTGGTGTCCCACTTCGGCTCGCTCACCGACTGGCCCATTCGGCCGTAGGGGAACCAAATCGCGGGGCGTTCGACCTCGGGGAAGCCCTTGGGGGTCGTCTTCCCGGGCGCCGGCTGGCCGTCGTACATCATGCCGCTGGCGACTTTGTCGGAGCGTTCCGCGTAAGGCGAATCTTTCAACCAACGCAGGCCGGCTTGGTGCCCGTAGAACTTGCCCTTCTGAATGTGGCAAAGCTTGTTGCTGGCGCACCATTCCCCTTGATTGTCGGCGTAGAACAAATCGCCTTCGGGGCTGACCGTCACCCCGTTGGGCGAGCGCAGGCCGTAAGCGAACGGTTCCGTCTTCCCGGTCTTCGGGTCGATCTTCATGCACCAGCCCCGGAAGGCCCCCTTCGCTTGGTGCCCGCCGCCGAAACCGACGTTCAGTGTCACGTACATGTCACCGGCCTTGTCCACGGCCGGGCCGAAGCAGTATTCGTGGTAATCGCCCGAGACGCCCCACGCATCGGACACGGTGTTGAATTCGTCGGCGACACCGTCGCCGTCGGAATCGACGACCCGCGTGAGTTCAGGCCGTTGGCCGACGTACACGGTCTTGTTGTCCGGGGCGTAGATCCCGAGCGCCTCGTGCAATCCGCTGGCGAATTTGGTGAATTTGATATCGGCCTGGTTCTTGGATGTCGGGTTGCTGATGAGCCAAATTTCCCCGCGACGGGTACAGGCGAGCAACTTGCCATCGGGCCGGAAGGCGAGGCCACCGACTTCGAGGACGCAATCCGCCGGCTCTTGGATCGTCGTGATCTCGTAGAACTTGGATTCCCCGGTGGTGTCGGTCGAAACGGCGGGCGAACCGGTGCGCGGGAAGTCCTTGGCAAATTGCTGTTGGACTTTCTGCGGCAGCGTATCGGGTAGTTCCGGAGCGACGTACACTTCCCAACCGCCGCCGTACTGGCAGACCTTCAGAAGAAGTTGATTCTTGCCCGCTTTCAGCTTCAGTTGCGTGAAAAATTGATCTGGCGCCGCCGGTTGTTCGCGGTTTTCGTTGAGGATCCGCGTCCCGTTGAAGAAGACGCTCATCGTATCGTCGGAACCGAGAGAGATTGGCAATCGACCCGCTTCGGTCGCGTCGAACTCGTGATAGAGGTAGATCACGGCGTCATTGTTGTCTTCGGGGATGATCATCTTGAGGTCGAGAATCTTGCCGAGTTCGAAGCCCTTGAATTCCTGCCAGCCGAACTTCTTGTCGTTCTTACCGACGAAGGTCGCCTTCAAATCGACCTCCTTCTCCGGTGGGTACTTCACGTCGATGCCTTTTTTGTCCGGGTTGTCGAACGGCCCGGCAAAGTACCATTTGCCGGACAGATTCGGCATCCCGAACGAAGCGAGGGTCGCCTTGGCCGTCTCGACGCGGGTCACCTTCTTGACATACACGGCCTCCGGTTTGGGGTCGGGCTTCGGTTGGGCGAGCACGACACTGAGAACCAAAACGGCAAGACCGGACGAAGCGAGGAATAGGTTTCGCATGGCGGGATCCAAAGGGGATTGGCGAGCCGAACTCCGTGAGAAGTCGGGTGTGTTCGGCGAATGTTCAGTGGGCAGAGGGTAATCCGATCCAGAGGGCGTCGTATTCGTGTTGGAACTTCGCGATCAACGCGCGGTCGTCGGTATCGACAATATTCTCTTCGTTCTGCGCGGCGGCGCCACGGGTCCAATTGTAACTACCATTCAGCAGTCGCCGCCCGTCGAAAATGGCGAATTTGTGGTGCATATGGAACGGCGTCTCATCGACGACGACCGGGATACCCGCCTCGCGGAAGCGGGGGACATCCGACCCTGGGTCGTAGGCTTTTTCGTTGTCGGTGATGATGCGGATCTTCACGCCACGCTTGTGGGCCGCGACGATCATGTTGCTGATACGATCGTCGGTGATCGTGAAGACACAGATATCGATGGTCCGCCGAGCGTTGATGATGTGATTGACGATCAACCCGAGGCAGGCCTCGCCGGGGCTGAAGGTCGCCGTCGAACTCGGTTCGCTGGCCCCGGTGTTCTGGGCCGGGACGATCACTTTCAGCGCGGCTTCGAGGAAGTCGATCACTTCGACCGCGGCGGGGTCGGTCACGGCATTGCGGGCCGCCTCGAACAACCGGCTGCGGGCGACGCCGCGCTTCTGTTCGGTCGGGATGTTCTTCTCGGCCCACGCTATCAGCGTCTCGCGCTCGGACCCGCTGAGCTTGTGATCGACGAGGAACTGGCGGAGCAGCGCATCAAGTTCGGCGGCGTTCATGGACGTTCCCGGTGTCGCGGACTTTGCAATTAGATTATCCCGAGAGAGGGCGGCGGGGGCAATGCGATTACCGGGAACTGTTGGAAACCGTATAAATGGGCAAATGTGGCGGCAAGTTTTCCACCTTGCCGTGGACTGCCATTCGACGGCAAGTTGGGAAACTTGCCGCCACAGCAGACAAGGAACCGATGAGCATCACGGCCAAGAACGTCTGTAAGAAATTCGGCACGTTCGTCGCCCTCGACGGCGTCAATGTCGAAGCGCCGACCGGGGCGCTCGTCGCGCTCCTCGGGCCGTCCGGATCCGGGAAAACGACCCTTCTGCGGATCATCGCGGGGCTCGAAGTCGCCGACTCGGGGACGGTGTCGTACCACCAAGACGACATCACGAACCAGTCGGCCAAAGAGCGCAACGTCGGTTTCGTCTTCCAGCACTACGCACTTTTCAAGCACATGACGGTGTTCGAAAATGTCGCGTTCGGCCTGCGCGTCCGCAAGTGGAAGGATGACCGAGTTAAAGCCCGCGTGGCGGAACTGCTCCACCTCGTCCGGCTCGAAACGATGTCGCACCGCTACCCGTCGCAACTCTCCGGCGGGCAGAAACAGCGAATCGCGCTGATCCGGGCGCTCGCCCCCGAGCCGAAGGTCATCTTGCTAGACGAACCGTTCGGCGCCCTCGACGCGAAGGTCCGCACCGAACTGCGCGCTTGGCTCCGGCGCTTCCACGACGAATTCCACGTCACGAGCTTGTTCGTGACGCACGACCAAGAAGAAGCCTTCGAAGTCGCCGACAAGATTGTGATCATGAACGCCGGGCGGATCGAGCAATCGGGCACCCCGGCCGAGGTCTTCGAGAAACCCGCGAATGCGTTCGTCATGGACTTCTTGGGGAACGTCAACATCTTCCAAGCGCAGTTGAAGGATGGCCGCGTTCTGTTGGGCGATGTGGAGATGCCGATCGAAAGCGGCCGGGTGCTGGAAACCGGCGCAGGCACCGCCGCGGTGTACGTGCGGCCGCACGAACTCGATTTGGACCGCACCGGAGCCGTGGGCAATTGCATCCGCGGCAAAATTATCCACATCAACCCGGCCGGCTCAGTGGTCAAAGTCCGTGTCCGCGCCGACGACTTCGGTTTGGTAGTCAACGTCGACCTGACCCCGGATCACCACAAGAAACTGGCCTTGGTAGTCGGGGAGTTCGTATTCCTCTCACCGAAGACGGCGAAGATGTTCCAGCCCGATTACGCGATTTGATGACTCGCTTACACTTCCGGCTTCGAAGAATGAATTACCCCCGCACCCCATCCACGAACTTCTTGCACTCCGGCAATGCCTCCAAAAAAAGCTGCCCGTATTGCTGCGTCAGAATTCGAGGGTCGAAGATGACCACGATGCCCTTGTCCGTCGCGGTGCGGATCAGGCGCCCGAAGCCCTGCTTCAGTTTAATCGCGGCCGTCGGCACTTGGTAATCGCGGAAGGCGTTCCCGCCGGCGGCTTCGATCGCTTCGACCCGGGCTTCGATCAGCGGGCGATCGGGCACTGCGAAGGGCAACTTCGTGATGATGACGTTCTGCAACGCCTCGCCGCGGACATCGACCCCTTGCCAGAAGCTATCGACGCCGAAGAGCACGGCCTTGGTCGCGGTGCGGAACTCTTCGAGCATCTTTGGCGCGGGCGAGCCGTCCCCCTGGCAGAAGAAAGTGTAGCCACGTTGGGCGAGCCACGGTCGCATCCGCTCGGCGCACTTGTTCATGAAGTAATAACTGGTGAAGAGCACGAACGCCCGGCCCTGCGTTTTCTCGATATACTCCGGCAATCGATCTTGCACCTCGGCTTCGTACGCCGCCGAGTTGCCAGACGGATCGGGCATGTCGCAGAAGAGGTAGAGTTCGACCTGCGCTTTGAAGTCGAACGGACTTCCGAGTTGCCGGGTCTTGGCGCCGTCCAATCCGAGGCGGGTTTGGACATGTTCGAACCCATCCCGCCCGCCGGTGCTGAGGGTCGCACTCGTCAAGATCGTGCCGGGGATCTTGGCGTACAGTTGTTCCTTCAACGCCGGGCCGACTTCGATCGGCGCACTCGCCAGCGTCACGCGGATGATGCGGCCTTGCCGCACTTCGACCCAATAAACGTGACCCGCGAGTTCTTGGCCAAGCCATTCGCGGATGGCGTTCGCTTGGCTCGAGAGCCGTTCCGCCCGGCTCGTCAGTTCCAGCTTTTCTTCTTCTCCGCTCTGGGCCTTGGCCAAGACCACGAGCGCGCTCGTCAGCTTCATGATCGCATCGGTGATGGTGTCTTTCACCGGATACGGCGTCCGAACCCGCCCGTTCCCCTTCCCTTGATTCGCGTGCCAATGGTGAACCGACGAAAAGAATCGCTCCGCTGCCTGGCGGACTTCCTCGACCAAACCGACGGAATCGGCATCGCCCAGCGTAGCGAGTACCCCTTTATGGCTCCGCGCGGCGTAGAGTTGATTCAACACGTACTCGATCCCGCCTTGACTGACGTTGATGCCGAGGTGATCGGCCGCGATATCTTCGAGGGTGTGGGCTTCGTCGAATATCACCGCGTGATAGTCCGGGAGCACCCCGGCTCCGAGCCGGCGGAGCGCGAGATCACTGAAGAACAGGGCGTGGTTGACGATGAGGATATTCCCGCCGAAGGTGGCCTTGCGGGCCTTGTAATAGAAACACTCGTTGTGCGTTGGGCACTTTCGTCCGAGGCAATTAGCGCTGTCGGATTCGACGAGATCCCAAACCGCCGGGAGCGGCGCCAACGGCAGGTCGCTCTTACTGCCGAGGGTCGTCTGTCGGGACCATTTGCCGATGGCGATGAGTTGCTCGACGGCCGTCGGGTCGGTCAGCAGCGAGCCCATGCGGACTTGGGCCGCGCGCATCCGCCGGAGGCTGAGGTAGTTCCCGCGCCCCTTCACGAGCACCGGGCGGAATTCTTGCGGCATCACCGACTTCAAGAACGGGATGTCTTTGCGAATCAGCTGTTCCTGCAGGCCGATGGTATGCGTGCTGATGACGATGCGGAGATTGGGATCGGCTGCGACCGCGAGGATGGCTGGCACGAGGTAAGCGAAGCTTTTGCCGACGCCGGTGCCCGCTTCCACGAGCAGAGGTTGTTTCTTGGCCAAAGCGTTGTAAACGGCTTGAGCCATCTCGACCTGTTGCGACCGTGCTTCGAAAGCGGGGAATCGCTGCGAGACGAGACCGGCCGAACCGAGGATTTCATCGATTGTTGACATGGACACAATTGTGGCGGCGAAGCGCAGTGGACAAAAGGGGAGTTTGAAGAAGTGCGAAGAAAAAGCCGGACCGCAAACCGCCTCTCCCAACGGTTTGCAGCCCGGCTCGGCTTTCGCCTGACCAAATTTAAGCAGGGGGCGTGCCAAACTCGAATCTCTAGATTTCAGCCTTTTTGGCTTCGCCACAGCGAAGACTCTGTCGCGAATCTCGGCAGGACTGCTTGCGAATTGGGCAACCTCGTCTCGGCCCATATCATGAACTGGTTCGAAGAGAGGCAGACCAATCTCTGAATTTTGCCACCCACATGAGAGTCCGTGGCTTCGGGTGGGGCAAATTCCCCGTGTGCGAGTGTTGACACTCCGGCCGGTGGCCCTATTATCTCTATTCGATGATTGACCACGTATCCAGCTAAAGGTTGCCTCGATTATGCTTGGTATCCGAACGAAGAAATTGTCGGCTCGGAAAAGCCGTTGCCGGTTCTGCACCAAAGAGGGTTGTCCGCGCCCGGCGTTCGTTGATTATAAAGACGTCGGCTCGCTCAAGAAACTGGTCTCGGGTCAGAGCAAGCTATTTAGCCGCAAACGCAGCGGCTTATGTGCACCGTTCCAACGGGCCGCCTCCAACGCCGTGAAGAGAGCCCGCTTCATTGGCTTAATGCCTTACGTCGGCGAGTGAACCGGACGCGGAACGGAATGACCCGGCCCCGGCCGGGTTTTTTCATGCGCCGCTTGGGTGGCAACACGTTTTTCAGCCTGTCGGTCATCGAGACCGGGACGACTCGTCAAAATACAGTCGCGTTGAAAAGCTCGATTCCGACATGTTGAAAAACGTGTCGCCACAGCCGAGGAAATCCCGTGGCGAATCCCCAGATCCCCACCGGGCTCGAAGCCGCATTCGCGGAGGCCGTCCGCCTGCATCAAGCCGGCCAATTCGACGAGGCGGAACGGGGCTACCGCGCGCTGCTCCGGCAGATGCCAACGTTCCCGTCCGCTCTCGCCAACCTCGGCGTCCTGCTCGTACGGCGCGGGGAAATCGACGAAGCGATCCGCTGCTACGCCCTCGCCCTTGCGGCCGATCCCCGCTTCACCGACGCCCTCTACAACTTGGGCAACCTCTACCGCAAGCAGCATCGGGAACCCGAGGCCATCGACCAGTACGCGGCATGTTTGCGCATTGATCCGGATCACGCGAACGCCCACTACAACCTCGGCACCACCTACGCCGGACTCGGCCGTTTCGGCGATGCCGAAAGTTCGTTCCGCGAAGTCTTGCGCATCGAACCCAAAAGTAAAGAATGCACCCTGCGGCTCGGAGATTTGCTCCTGCGCACCGGTCGGGCGGTCGAAGGGATCGCGCTATTCCGCGGGTACGTCGCCGACTATCCGAGCGATCCCCGCGGGCTCTACAACTTGGGCTTGGCCCTCGCCAGCGGGAACAACCCTTCCGAAGCCATCGAACTGCAGCACCGTGCCTTGAAGTTGAAACCGGACTACCCCGAAGCGCACAACGCGATGGCGCTCGCGCTCGAACTCCTCGGGCGCAAAGACGACGCGTTGTTCCATTATGAACTCGCGGTGAAAGCCAAGCCGGATTTCCCGGACGCGTGGAGCAACTTCGCGGTGAACCTCTCGGAGCAAGGCCGCTGCGACGACGCCATCGCTTGCCTACGGCGCTCGCTCCATCACCGCCCGGACGCGCCCGCGATCCACAGCAATCTGCTGCTGCTCCTGAATTATTCGTCGAACATCCCGGCCGAGCAGTTGCGCGCCGAGCACGAAGACTGGGGCCGGCGCTTCACGACGCCCGTCCAACCTAGGCCGGCGCCGAATGCCCCGCTCGATCCGACCCGCCGGTTGCGAATCGGGTACCTCTCCGCCGACTTCCGCGAGCACACGATTGCCCCGTTTCTGGAGACGCTCTTCCGACACCACGATCGTGCAAGCTTCGAAATCTTCGCCTACTCCAACGTGCTCCACGACGACGCCACGACCGCGAAGTTAAAGGCCGCTGTCGATCATTGGCGGCCGATCCGCGAGCTTTCGGATCGCCAAGCGGCCGAGTCGATGCGACAAGACCGTATCGACATGCTGATCGACCTCGGTGGGCACACAGCCGGGAATCGGCTCATCGTCTGCGCGTATCGTCCGGCGACGATCCAAGCTTCGCTCTTCGGTTACCCGAACACCACCGGGGTCGAAGCGATCGACTTCCGCATCACCGATCCGGTTTCCGATCCACCCGGGATCACCGAATCGCTCTATCTGGAAAAGTGCCTGCGTTTGCCGGAGGTGCCGTGGGTTTACGCGCCGTCCCCGGACGCGCCGGACGTCAACGAATTGCCGGCGGCGAGCCGCAAGGGATTCACCTTCGGCTGCTTGAACAATTCCGCGAAGATCTCGGAGCGCTGCCTCGACGCTTGGGCGAAGCTCATCCAGTCGCTCGCCGGTTCGCGATTGGTGCTGCTCTCGGGTCAATCGCAGTCGGCGCAAAAGCGGCTCTCGGAACGCTTCATGAAAGTCGGTATATTGCGCGATCGCATCCAACTGGTGACGCGGTTACCCATAAGGCAATATTTCGAAGCGTACCACGGCATCGACGTGGCGCTCGACCCGTTCCCTTACAACGGCGGCGTGACGACGGGCGACGCGCTCTGGATGGGTTTGCCCGTACTCACCGTGGCCGGGGGGAGCTACCTCTCCCGACAAGGGGTCATGGCGATGCTGGCGGTCGGCCTGCCCGAGTTCATCGCCGAAGACCCGGATGCGTTGGTCCCGCTGGCGAAGATGTGGATGAACCGCCGGCCCGAACTCGCCGAGATCCGCCGGACGATGCGCGAGCGCCTGCTGGCCAGCCCTCTCGCCAATGCCCGGCGGTTCGTCGGGAATCTCGAAGCGTCACTCCGTTCCGAGTGGGCGAAGCGGTGTGCGGGCGAGCAGCCGATTCTTCAGGAGTTGCCCGAGCAGTAGCGCGAACACCCCCGCCGCGATCCAGCGCAGGGGGCTTTGCCCGAAGACGACGGTGGCATTGATCCAGATGAATACCATCGCTCCGTGAAGTATCGCGGCGATCCATTTCGGTCGGCGGGCGTAGGGCTCCGGGCACCGCGCCCAAGCGACTCCATCGATCAGCCAAACCAGCGCGAAAGTGTAGGACACGAAGAGGCCGGGGCCGAACCCGGATGTCGCCTCGACGTGGTCGAACGCGCGGGCGTGGCTCCAATCGTGGGCGAGGTGGAACGACAAGCCGAGGTGGACGGCGAAGACCGCGAGCCCACCGAGCCAGGCGGCTCGGGCCACGCGGAACGCGCTCGAGCCCGCGAACCATTCGGCGGCCGTCGCCTGCGCGTGCATCAACACCGCGCCGGCCCAGAGAGCGAACGCGAAGTACGCCGAATCGACGATGGCGGGATGTTGAGAGTTCGGCCGCGGATCGAACCGGGCTTCGACGAGGATCCACGCGATCCCGAACAGCGCGACCGCGACGGTGAACGCGATCCACGGCTTCGGATTTTTCGGCGCAATCGGCATCGCCTCCTCCATTCGCACTCGTTGTACGGCGAATCGAAGCCGGGGCGAACAGGGGAAGAATCGACCGGCTGCGCCGGCGAATCGGGCTGGCGCACGGATGCCAGTCGTCGGTGGGGTGCGGGCGCCACGCATCGGCCGATGGGAAGCCGGGGATCTATTTCTTGGCGGAGAGGTGCGCGGCTGGTCGAAAGTCAGCGAACGCCGAGGGCTCGTTGGTGATACGCACCTGGCCCGGGCGACTTGCAGACGGTCCGGTGTGTGTGTCTCGCCCCGCGTTCCCCGCACCCGGCACGACCCGCACGATTCGCACAACGGGATGGATCCTTACCATGATTCGCACCGCTCCGGCACTCCGCTCGACTCTCGAACAATTGGAAACGCGGGAAAACCCGAGCGTTACCTGGGCGGGGGAATCGTTCGAGGCCCTCGCTGCCCCGGTGCTCCCTCAGGGTTGGTCAGCGTGGAGCAGCGACGGCCAGCAGCAATACATCACGACGAGACTCGACGCGCTGTCCGGTTCCACGTCCTTGGCGTCGCTCGGCGCCGCGTCCAACTCGTCGCGGTTCTGGAATCGATCGATGTTCCCCGGCGATTACGGCGCGGCTTTCTCGATCCGCGCCGGCACGTCCGCCCGGACGGCTGCAATCGCACGCGGTGTCGACCTCGACACGAACAAACCGAGCTATGTCGCCGCCGAGTTCAGCGGCTCGCGCAGCGTCGAACTCTTCGAGGTGAAAGAGGGCGGTACCCGGTCGCTGGGTCGGGTAAATTCGCTCGAATCGCTGACCGGTAAATGGGTCCGCGTCTCGTTGAAGCCCGTCGGCGAATGGGCCGGGGTTACGGTGCAGCGGCTCGATACGGGAACCTACCTCCGTGGCGACGGCGCCTGGCAAGCGGTGGAAACCGAGGCGATCCGGGTGAGGACGTCGATCCCGTCGCGGGAGGGCTTCGTCGGCTTGGGCCGTCGCACGGGCGGATCGGGCATGGCGATCGTCGACGACTTCGCCGTGCTCGCACCGCCGGGCGTAAACGAGGCCTTCGAGACGTCCCCGAGCGGAACCGTGCCGGCGAACTGGAATACGTGGAGCAACAATCAACCGACGGCGTTTGCCGTCGGCGCCGCGCGCGCCCTTTCCCCCACGCAGGCCCTCGCGTCCAACGGCCTCAGCACGACGCAGAGCCGCGCTTGGCTAGGCAGTTCCATCGCCGCGGATGCAAGCGCAGGCGTCGCCGTGTACGCCGATAACCTCATCCCGTCGGGCGTCTTCGTCCGCGGGAATCGACTCGAGACTGCGCAACCGACGTACTACGGGTTGTCCGTCGCGCGCGGTTTGAACGTGCAATTGAAGAGCGTCGTAAATGGGTCGGAAACGGTGCTCGGCACGATTCGTTCCACGACCTATGTCAGTGGCGCGTGGATCCGTCTGACGCTCGTAGCCGAGGGGAGCCGACTCCGCGCGGTCGTACTCCGGACCGATACAAACCAGTGGCTCACCGCGACGGGGTCGTGGAGTCGGACCGCGGTCGCGGTATTGGACGTTACAGACACCCGCATCGCCGGGGGTGGCTTCGTCGGTATCGAGCGCGGCCGGGCCGCGGCGGGTGCCGTTTGGTTTGACGATTTCCAAATCCGCCCCGCGGGTTCGGTCGCGCTCGGTTCGACGCCCACGAGCCCGCCCCCGGTGGTAACGCCGACCGAGATCGGCGCGGTTTCCCGCGCGGACATCCCGCAGAAATACACCCACATCCGCTTGGCCCAACTCGCCTACTCCGGCAACCCGGCTGCGGAGTTCGAAAAGAATCTCGCGAAGAATAGTCTCGATCTGATTGTGCCAAACCCCCAATATTTGCAAACGTTCGAGACCGCGGCGCCCGACCTGACGAAGGTGATCTACACCAACTTGTCGAACATCTACGGAGACCTCCTGACCGATTGGAACGCGTACGCCGACTCCAACCGCCTGCCGCGGGAACAGGCCTTCTACCACGTTGCGCAGGCGACCGCGTTCACGGGCAACACGCAGTCGTCCCGGCCTGTTTACGAACTCTGGAACGCCCAGCGTTTGAACGTCGACGGCACCGGCGCGCCGGTGAACCTCACCTCCGAAGCGCGCGGTACCCGCGCTCCGGGCGTGACCTTCGGCGGAATCGGGTCGGCCATCGCACTCGGGTTCCCCGAGCGCTTTCGCGAATTGAATTTCGATATCGCCCGTCCCCCGGCCACGGGTTGGAGCGGCGTCCTCGAATATGTCTCGGCCGCGAATTCGGACGGCAGCCCCACAGCGTGGAAGACGCTGGCGATCCTGAACGACGGCTCCGGCGGATTGCGCACAAGCGGAGCCATCACCTTCGACCCGCCAGCAGATTGGGTCTCTTCGAAAGTTGCGGGCGGCCCGCAGCGACTCCATCAACTCCGGTTCCGCACGGTCACCGGCACCGAGGTGCAAGCCCCGCTCGTGCGGACGATCTTCGGCCGCAACTACGCGGGAGGGACTTTCCAAGCGACCGGGGCTGTGACGGGGACGATCCCGGCGTTCGACTCGACCGTGGACGCAGACGGCGACGGCTATTTGAAGGACGCGGAATACCGCAATCGCCGCTCCGGGTTCGACGCCCGCTTCGAGTACGAGTCGCGCCTCTTTTACCCGTTCTACGGACAAATGCGCTTCGTCGTGAACCCGTCTACGGTCGCAATCAAGGCTTGGAACATCGATTACCACCGCCGCGTGTTGGAGGCGAACCCGTTGGCGGACGGGCTTTTCCTCGACAACTCCCATGGGAAATCGCCCTTCTTGGGGACGCCCGTCAAAGAACCGGCGGCCGCATTCACCCAAGAGTACGCGGCGCTTGTCGCTTCGATCACGCGCGCGATCGCCCCGAAGTGGACCGTCTCCAACACCGCCGGATCGATCGCCGAAGGCGACCCGGTGGCGCGGGCGTCGACGGCCGCGTTCGAGGAGTTTGCGATCCGGCCCAACAGCAGTAACTGGGCGCAAGTGGGCGACATCGCCGATCTCGTCGCCCGCCGGCTGAACGCGGATTCCCCGTCGCCGTACGTCATCCTCGACACGCACTCGGGGAGCTTGCCTACGAACGACCCACGCTCGCAGATGGGGTCGCTGGCTTACTACTACCTCTTGGCCGATCCGGACAAAACCTTCTTGATGTTCAACGGCGGTCAATCCCCGGCGGCGGCGTGGAGCCGAGTGTGGGTGCCGGCCGCGACTGTGGATGTCGGCCGGCCAACGGGGACGATGACGACATGGGCGACTGGACTCGATCCGCAGAATTCGCGGCTGACGTACAAAATACTGCGGCGGGACTACTCCAACGCCATATCGTTGTTCAAGCCGCTGTCGTACACCCTCGCCGTCGGCACCGGTACGACGGCCGACACCACGGCGACCGTCCACCAACTCGGCGGTAACTATCGGCGGCTGAACGCCGATGGCACGCTCGGCGCGGTCACCACCAGTATCAGTCTGCGAGGCGGGGAAGGGACCGTCTTGATGCGGGCGTAGGTTTCGCTTTCAACAAGTCTTCGACGATGGCATCGGCGAGCCGGCGCCCGGCCCGCGTCAGTGACAACGAGGTGTCACCCCTGTGGAGCAAGCCCCGGTCGAGCAGTACCGGCAGGCGTTCCGCGACGAGCGCCCCGAGCGCGAAACCGGTTTGAGTCTCGAACGGACCGAACGCGATTCCTTCGATCCGCCGTAATTGTACGGCCATCGTCTCGTAAGCGCGATCCTGTGGCGCGAGCACCTCCGTTTGGAACGTCACCGATTCCCCCGCCAGCGCTCTGCGGATGTAGTCCGGCGTGTTTCGCACGTTGAGTTCGCGGCGGAAATCAGTGTAACGGGCGGCGCCAACGCCGAAGCCGAAATACGCGTGATTCGCCCAGTAGTGTTCGTTGTGCCGGCAACGGTGACCGGGCCGGGCGAAGTTCGAAATCTCGTATTGTTCGAGACCGGCGTCCGCCAAGCGGTCGATGGCGAACTCGTACATGGCCAGTTCGCCGTCTTCAGTGACGGGGATCAGTTGGCCGCGCTCGCGGTTCTTCCAGAGCGGCGTCCCCTTCTCGTAAGTCAGACCGTACGTGGATAGGTGCTTCGCGCCGAAAGCGAGCGCCGCGTCTAAGTCGCGGGCCCAATCGTCCGGAGTCGCCCCTGGTGCGGCGAAGATCAAGTCGAGCGAAATTTCGAAGCCCGCATCCGCTGCCTCACCGATCGCCCGGGGAATGTGCTCGTTGCGGTGGGCGCGGTCGAGCGCTTTTAGCAAATGCGGTTGAAAGGACTGCACGCCAATGCTCACCCGGGTCACCCCGGCGCGTTGCATCGCTGCGCATTTCGCCGCGTTCAAACTTTCCGGGTTCGATTCGATACTGAATTCGCCGCCGGGGCTCGACGGTAGCCAGTGACAGATGGCCGTCAGTAGCCGCTCGAAATCGGCGTCGGGCAAGTGCGTCGGCGTCCCACCGCCGATGAAAATCGTGTCCACGGGCCGGGGCGTTTCGAGGCGCGCCAACTCGGTGATAATAGCATCAACGTAGGCCGGCATCAGTTCATCGCGACCGACGCTGACGGCGAAATCGCAGTAACCGCAGTGGTGCGAGCAGAACGGAACGTGCAGGTACGCTGCGCGCGGTTCGATCCAAGCGGGTGGGCGATCCATGCAATCATTCTATCGTCCGGAAACGGGAAGACCCGGCGGCCGCCGGGTCTTCGATGCGGAGTTCGGCTGGTATTACGGGAACAGGAACACCACCCCGAGAATCGCTGCGGTGCCGACACTGAGGCCGAACAGCGTGACCTCCGGCGGATAGAGGTAGTACGGCACCGGGCTGCCGGGCAGGAACTTTCCGGCGTTCGTGCTGTAACGCTCGCGGAAATTCGACGCCATATGCGTCGGCCAGAGCAGCAGATCTTTGTAGAAGTACGCCGCCGACACGAGAGGTTGGGCCATGCCGAGGCTCCAGCCGTAGCGTTCGGAGTTCTTCTCTTCAAAGAGGAGTTTGCGGTGGACGACGTAGCCCGGTTCGAGGAGCGACTGCCGGGACGGCGTCGCCGCAATGCGGGCGATGGAGGGATTCACCGGGGTTGTCGTAGGCGCAATCTTGGCCAGTAAATCGTGGTGTTGTTTCTCGCTTTCTTTCGGGATGCGGAGCGTATCGTCCCCGCCCATCCGGAAAACATCGGTCAACGACGGCTCCCCTTTCGTCGGCACCTGGGGTTTAGAATCAACTCCAATCTTCGGATCTGCCTTGTTCGGGGCGGCAAGTGTCTCCGCGGGCTTTTGGAACAAGATGACTCGCGTGCCGGTAGTGTCGCCCGTCACCGGAATCGCGGCGGGTACCGGCAGTGGACTCGCTTTGGCCGGCTTCGCCACCGGGGGGAAGGGAGCCCACTGCGTTTTCGCGGGGCCGTTGGTTTCCCACTGCGGCGCTTGGGCCGACGCTCCGGCGGTGCCCGCCAGCAGCGCGAGGCTAGTCGCCATCGCCCGTCGAATAGTTCGCCACGCTGTAGTTGGGCGACTCTTGTGTGATCGCGATGTCATGTGGATGACTCTCCTGAACCGAAGCCGCGGTCACTTGGATGAACCGCGCTTTCGTTCGCAACTCTTCGAGGTTTCTAGCACCGACGTACCCCATCCCCGACCGCAGGCCACCGACAAGTTGGAAGACGTAGGGCGCGAGCGGTCCTTTGTACGGGACGCGCCCCTCGACCCCTTCGGGCACCAACTTGCCGGCCGACTGTTTCCCCTCGGCCCCGCTCTGTTGATAGCGGTCGGCCGATCCCGCTTGCATCGCGCCCAGCGAACCCATGCCGCGGTACGATTTGAAACTCCGCCCGCGGAACAAGATCATCTGGCCGGGGCTTTCGGCGAGGCCGGCGAACAAGCCGCCAACCATGACCGAGTGCGCGCCGACCGCGAGCGCCTTCGTAATGTCCCCCGAATAGCGGATTCCGCCGTCGGCGATTGCAGGGACATCGGTGCCCGCCAAGCCGCGCAGGGCGTTGGTGATAGCCGACATCTGCGGCACGCCGACCCCGGACACGATCCGCGTCGTGCAGATACTCCCCGGCCCGATGCCCACTTTCACCCCGTCGGCCCCGGCCTCGGCCAAAGCCCGGGCGCCGGCTTCCGTCGCCACGTTCCCCGCGATGATGTCGACGCGGTAGCGTTTCTTCAATTCCCGCACGGTATCGGTCACGTTCCGGCTGTGTCCGTGGGCCGAATCGACCACGAGCAAATCGACGCCGGCACGGATCAGCGAATCGGCCCGTTCGTAATCGAGAACGCCGATGGCGGCCCCGACCCGCAATCGCCCGCGGGCGTCTTTGCAGGCCATCGGGAAGTTCTCGTTCTTCTCGATGTCTTTGATCGTGATCAACCCCTTCAAACGGTATAAATCGTCAACTAGGAGCAGTTTCTCCACTTTATTTTCGTTGAGTGTCCGTTCGGCCTCTTGCAGCGTCGTTTGTTCCGGGGCCGTGACGAGGTTGTCTTTGGTCATCACCTCCGAGATCAACTGGTCATTGTTCTGCAAGAATTTGAGGTCGCGGCGGGTCAGAATCCCCACGAGTTTGCGATCTTCGCCGACCGTAATCGGCACGCCGCTGATGTGGTGCGTCTGCATGATTTGCCGGGCCGTGCGGACGGTCTCGCCCGGCGCCAGCGTAATCGGATCGGTGATGACACCGTTCTCGGACCGCTTCACTTTGTCGACTTCGCGCGTCTGCGTCGGGATCGCCAAGTTCTTGTGGATGATGCCGATGCCGCCCTCTTGGGCCAGCGCGATCGCGAGTTCGCTCTCGGTGACTGTGTCCATCGGCGACGAGAGAATCGGGATGTTCAACCGGATGTTCCGGGTCAGTTGCGTCCGCACGTCCACGTCGCGCGGCACCACGTCGCTGAAACACGGTTCGAGGAGGACGTCGTCGAAGGTGATACCCTGATAGGCGATTCGATCCTGCATGGCGGTCCCCGGGTCGCGTCGCGCGAATGATCGGGTATTATAGGGACTCGAATCCGGTAGGCTGAATCGGCTTCGAAACCTCCGGGATTCCGACGTTTCTCCCGACGCGCCGGGCGGTTGCGACCCAATAGAAGTTAAGCCGACGCGGTGTCGGCCCCGGAGATCCGCCAATGATTGAAGTGGGGCCCAGCCCGGCCATCGCCCGCGTCCGCACGGCACTGGCTCGATCGGACGACCCGCGCACCGATGGTCAATTGCTTCAAGCATTCCGGGATCGGCGCGAACCGGACGCGTTCACCGCTCTGGTGTACCGCCACGGAAATCGCGTCTGGGCGGTGTGTCGGCGGATCACCCGGCACGACCACGATGCGGACGACGATTTCCAAGCCGTGTTCCTCGTTTTGGCCCGCCGTGCCGCCGATATCCGTCCGCCGGACGCCGTCGGGGCTTGGTTGCACGGGGTCGCTTTCCGCACCGCTCAGGATGCCCGCGCCATGGCTTCCCGTCGCCGCGTCCGTCAGACTCCGACCGCCGAACTTCCCGAGGTGCCTTTCGAGCCGATTTTGCCGGACTCGGAATTGGCCGAAGCGCTCGATGCCGAGATCGCGAACTTGCCCGAGCGTATCCGCACGGCGGTGGTGCTGTGCGAGTTAAATGGCCTCGGCAGGAAGCTCGCCGCGAAGCGGTTGGGCATCGCCGAAGGAACGCTCAGTAGTCGATTGGCCGAAGCTCGGAAGCGGCTGGCGGCCGGCTTGAGGCGGAAGGGATTCGGCCTCCCGGCCGCGCTCGCGGTGGTTCTGGCATCGGGAGCGAGCGTCTCCGCATCCGTTTATCCCTCGGCGTGTCGGCTCGGGCATCTCGCCGCCGCCGGGGGCCAACTGCCACTCAGCGCGCCCGTCGCGCTGGCCAACCATGTGGGGAAAATCATGTTCGTGCAGAAACTGAAACTGGCGGCCATTCTGACCGCATGCGGGCTGCTACTGGGCGCGGCTGGATCGCTGGGTTACCACCGCGCCTTCGCGGACGAAACGAAACCGACCGACCCGCCGAAGGTGCCAGCGCCAAAGCCGGTGGCGGTGAAGCCGCTGAACAAAATGGTGTTTTGGAAGCAGGGCCGGGCCGTCCTCATCGACTCGGACGGGAAGAACGAGAAGCAGCTTTTCGAACTTGAGAAAGGGGAATCGATTCACTGGCCGAGACTGTCGCCGGATGGCAAGTGGCTTGCCTACCTCACACAAACTTTCGAAATTGGCAAATCCATTCCAGCGGATGCGGCACAACACTATTCGGTCGCTTTCCGAGAAGTCGGCGGTAAAGCGGCCACGGTCGTAAAGGTGAACGGGACTTCGATCGCATGGTCGCCGGACGGGAAAGAACTTTTGGTCATCCAAACTCCCATCCAAACTCCCAACGGGGGAGATGGGCTGCGTGGCCCAATTCCGAAGGCGACTACAACGGTGATCGATGTGGCGACGAAAAAAGAAACGTCGATCAAGTTCCCGGACGGTCACTTCGCCCTCGGCTTCACGCCGGACGGGAAATGTTTCGTGACGATGTTCTTAGACATCTCCGGCAAGAAGATCGTGATGAGTACCTGCTTAGTTTCTCGCGATGGTAAAGAAATCCAGACGGTGAGTGACCCGGCCTACGGGACGATGTCATCGCGAGTGTCACCGAACGGGAAATCCATCCTGTTCATGGGGATGAAGTTGCCGGACACGATACCGGAAAAGCCCATCGACCAAAACGCACGGTTGTTCATCCAACCGCTCGGAGGCAAAGCCATCGAGCTCCCCGACGTGCCGATCAACGCGGGGATCGGAGGTTTCTCTTGGTCGCCGGACGGGAGGAAGATCGCCTACACTTGGCGGCAGATTCACGCCGAGAAAGCCGCGCCCGATAAAGTCGACGAACGCGAAACGGAATCGCATTTGTGCATCTGCGATGCCGACGGCAAGAATCACAAAACCATCCTGAGCGAAAAAGGGACGGGCCAGTGGATGATCACGTTGTCGTCCATCGATTGGCGCTGAGCCGGCGCCGGGTAAGATACCGGGAGTGAGTCGCCCCTCGCTCCCGGATGTTCCCATGGCCACCACGACCGCCTTCCCCGAACTCGATACCGACACCGAAACTTCTACCCGAAGGCAACCACCCTACGCCGTGATCCTCCACAACGACGACGTCAACACAATGGATTGGGTGATCCTCGTGCTGCGGAAAGTATTCGGGTACACGGTCGAAAAATGTTACGACCTCATGATCGACGCCCACGAGACAGGTTGCAGCCCGGTTTGGGTCGGCTCCATGGAAGTCGCGGAATTGAAAGCCGACCAGATGATGAGCTGTGGGGCCGACCCGAGCGCGAAGAATCGAGGCGCCGAGCCGTTGCGGGTCACGGTCGAATCGACGGAATAGTTCGATTGCGGATTCGGATCGCTCATCGGAGCCAGAAAAGCATTGAACCGCGGGGGAGCAGAGACGCGGAGAAAGAACGATCGAAAAGTGAGTGGGCAAACGGGCGGGCGTCAGACCCCCTGCCCCACAGCTTCCTCCGCGCCTCCGCGGTCGAAAATTCGTAACCGTTCACGGGGTAGGCCGAATGTTACGCATAACTACCCGCTTGTGGCCAAAGTCGCCTGATATTGGCAGGCAGTTTTGGCCAATTCGGTGCGCAACTCGTTGCCACTGACTGGAAGGG
>Ga0105047_10004890_pt1 | contig 23201 bp, 19 predicted proteins | sample MAT04_FD_78384 | JGI IMG/M metagenome (GOLD analysis project Ga0105047, IMG submission 78384) | Freshwater microbial communities from Lake Fryxell liftoff mats and glacier meltwater in Antarctica - MAT-04 (megahit assembly) | ecosystem: Environmental > Aquatic > Freshwater > Ice > Liftoff... | reverse complement strand
GGACCACAGCACGGTCGTGACGCAGCGACAGGCCATCCTGGGCATCCGCGCCGCGCCCGCCGAGCGACCCTGGCTCGTGTGGCTTGCGCCGACCGCGGTGCACGCGGGCCCCGACCAGCGGGGTGTGATGTCGCCCCATGGCCAGCCGGTGCCCGGCGATCTGGGTAGCGCGGCGTGCGCCGGCATCCCGCCCTGGCAGACCGCGGCCACGCGGGAGGCGGACCTGGCGGACAAGCCGGCCTACATCCAGGCCGCCCGGCGTGCACCGACGTCCCGGTCGGTCGGGCGCGTCTGCGCGACGCTCCTGTCCGTGGACCGGATGCTCGCGGCGGTCCTCGCCGAGCTGCGTGCCCGTGGGCGTCCCGAGCCGATGATCATCCTGACCGCGGACAACGGCATGGCTTGGGGAGCCCACGGATGGCAGGTCAAGCGGGTGCCCTATGCGACGCCCATCCCGTTGTTCATCCGCTGGCCCGCCGTCGTCGGTGACCGGCCGAGCACCGTTCGGACGACTGTGTCGAACGTGGACCTCGCCGTCACCCTGTGCGCCATCGGAGGTTGCACGATTGGCCCGTTCCCCAACGGGTTCGACGTGGATGGGCTGAGCCTGCTGCCACTGCTGCGGGACGTGGGAGCGGTGAACGGAGGTGCCGATGCCGGGCTCGGTCGGGCTCGCCGTCGGGGCATCGGCCGGACACCCCAGGGGGTGATCACTGGTCTGTCGCTGGGCCGCACCCATGTCATCGAGGAGCACCGCTCGGACGTGGTGGCCAACGATCCGCCCCTGTGGAGGGGCGTGCGCACCACCGATTCCTCGCCGCTCGGCCGCTGGGTCTACACCGAATTCGAGACCGGGGAGCGGGAGCTGTACGACCTGCGTGGAGGGCCCTGCTGGACGTGGACCAAGGGAGACCCGGGTGATCCCTGCCAGCTCCAGAACCTGGCCGGCTATCCGGCGCACGCGGCCACGCAGCAGCAGCTGGCGGACATCGTCGCCACGTTCGACTAGATGGTTGCGTACGCAACCATCTTGCGCTGGACTCCGGTGATGGGCGGCTTCCTGACCCACGGCCTGCCCTTCGTGCGGGCGTACATGGCGGGCCGCTGATAGCACGCCCGGTCCGCGTCATCCACGCGCAGGTGGTCGCGGAACGCCAGCATCCGCTGCGTCTCCAGGCACCCCCCGCCGAACACGCGCAGGTTCCGCCACGTGCAGGCCCTAGAACGGCCGGTGCTCGCTGCCGACATGCTCCAGGAGGCGAACGCGCTCGCCCAGCACGGCCCGGACGGCCGCCTCGCGTTCGTCGGCGTCCGCCCACGCGGGGTCTGGCGGTGCCAGCACGATGGGGCCGTCCAGCGGTGCCAGATCGCCGATGGTGACCGCGGCCAGCTCCGCCTCGGGGATCGGCGGCGCATCGGGGTCGGCGCCCGACGCGACGCACGGCATTGGCTCGGGCATCTCGCACCTCCTCCAGGTGTCGGCGGCGTGGAACGGATGATGGCGCCGTCCCTGGCCGGGCCGGCGCCATCATCACGGAAGCGTCTGGTGGAGATGGGGGAGAGTCGAACTCCCCGTCCAGAACCTTCTGCCGAAGTCCACTACGAGCGTGTCCGATGGTTTGTCGTCGAACGGCCGGGCTACCATCGGCAGCATCCCGACCGCTCCAGTCACGTTCCCTTACGGGCTTGACTCCGGACTACGTTACGCTGATCCGGAGCGCATCCCCGCTGAATGACGCTTCCACAGCCCACGGGGATGAGGCTGCTTCCACGCTCACTTGGCCGCCTTAGGCGGCGTAGGCGAGAGCAGGCTGGCGGTTGCCAGTTACTTCGTTTTGCCGCCTTTTTACGAGGCCAGACGGCACCTCGGCTCGCGTTCCTCGGGTTTCGGGCCCTGTCGAGACCACGCATCCCCAGGTTCCTCCCGAAGCTGGCTATCGCTTCGGAAGGACGAGGATTGTACTCCTCCCCGGACGGAAGGGCGTCAGTCGGTGGATGCGGGGCGTGTCCCCAGCGTGAGGTCGACGGTGATCTTGGCCTGTGCGCGCAGCACGGTCAGCTCGACCGTGTCACCGGGGTTGTGCTGGAGCAACAGCAGGTCGAGGGGGTGCTCTCGGTCGACCGCCTGGTCGCCGATGGCCGTGATGATGTCACCGGCCTTGAGGCCAGCCTCCTTGGCGGGGCTGTTGGCCAGGATCGCCCGGGCACCGTCCTGGTCGCCGGCATCGATCCAGGCGCCCTCTGAGACGGCCAGATCGTTGTCCTCGGCCACCTGCGCGTCGAGCCCCTCGTATCGGATGCCGATCCAGGGCCGCTCGATGGGCTCACCCGCGAGGACCTGCTCGATGATGGGCTTGGCGAGGTCGATGGGCAGCGCGAACCCGATGCCCGTGGCGTCTCCGGACGCCGCCGTGTTGATACCGATCACCTCGCCGGCACCGTCGACGAGCACGCCGCCTGAGTTGCCGGGGTTGATGGCGGCGTCGGTCTGGATGAGGTGGCGGAGCGTGGAAGCGCCGCCGGTCTGCTGGTCGGCGACCTGGATGGTGCGGTCCAGGCCACTCACGATGCCCGTGGTCACGGAACCCGGGAAGTCACCCAGGGGGTTGCCCACGGCGATGGCCAGCTGGCCGATGCGGATGTCGGACGAGTCACCCAGGACGGCGACCGGCAGGTCGCTGCCCGCGATCTTCACGAACGCGAAGTCCGTGAGGGTGTCCACGCCGACCGTCTCGCCCTTGAACGTGCGACCGTCCTCGAGGATGACCGTGACCGCGGTGGCGTCCGCGGCCACATGCGCGTTGGTCAGGATGAGGCCACTCGCGTCGATGATGACCCCCGAGCCGGAGCCCTGGGAACCCGGCGCGCCGACGCCGCCCTCGGCCGGGTCGGATCCGACGTCCGTGGCGACCCGGAGCGTGACGACGGTCGGCGAGATGGTCGCCACGGCGGCGATGAGGACCTCGTCATCACCCTGGGCGGCGAGCGTGGGTGCCCCGAAGGCGGTAAGGGCGAGGGCGCTGGCGGCCGCGATGGAGAGGGCGGCAGGGAGGCGGCACGGCCGGCCCGGGCGGGGCCCGGATCCGGTGTGGTGGGTCGGGGACGGGGTGTGCATGTGGGTCGGCATCCTTGGGGTGCGTGGGTCCGGTCCGCCCGGACCCCTGGCGTTGGGCAGTCCTGCCACCGAGGGAGAACGGCGGCAGGATGCGCTCAGGCTGCGCCCCGACCCTGAGAAGCGTCTGAGACGCGCCCGCGCCAGGGAGGGACGTGTGGCCCGGTCAGAGACGCCCGCTGTGGTGGTCCGCCAGCTGGCGCTCCATGTCCCGGCGTGCGTCCCGCTCCGCGATGTCGTGGCGCCGGTCGTGGAGCTGCTTGCCGCGCGCCAGACCGAGCTGGATCTTGGCGTGGCCGCGATCGTCGATGTACAGGCTGAGCGGCACGAGCGTCAGCCCCTTGGACTTCGTCTTGCCCATCAACTGGTCGATCTGGACGCGATGCAACAGCAGCTTCCGGTCCCGCTTGGGGACATGGTTGAACCGGACGCCGCTCGACTCCCAGGGCGCGATGTGGACACCCACCAACCAGGCCTCGCCGCGATCGATCCGGGCGTAGCTCTCGCCGAGGTTCACCCGTCCGGCTCGGACGCTCTTGATCTCTGTGCCGCGCAGCACGAGACCCGCTTCGAGGGTGTCCTCGATGGTGTAGTCATGGCGGGCCTTGCGGTTGACGGCGATCGTCTCGCCCATGGCGTCTGCTCCTGGGATGCGGGGTGGCGCGGCCGGGGATGCGCACATCATGACCCGGACGCACGAACGCCGGCCCCCGATGGGCCGGCGTTCTCGTGCGGCTTGTTACACCACCCGAAGGCAGGGACCTAGATCCGTGCCTCCGAGGTGGTGCAGCGCTGACTACTATCGATCACTGCACATCACCTCCTTTCGTTGGGCGCCAAGATACCCCATGGTCGGGTCAACGCGCAAGGGGTCGGATTCGTGACGATCCGGGATCAGGCGAGGCGGCGGAACGGGCCCGTGATCGACACCCGCACCGGCCAGCCCATCGCCTGGGGCGAGGTCGACGGCGCGGGCGCGACAGATGCGGCCGGGACCGGCGACACGGCCGGGCCGCCGGCGAGCAGGTCCAGCGCCGCGTCGAGCTGGGGGTCCGTGCTCGAGCCGAAGGATCCCGTCGAGACCGGCACATCCGGCACCAGTCCTTCGCCGTGGATCCAGCGTCTGTCCGGCGTCAGCCACTTGGCCACCGACAGCCGGAAGCCGCCGGTCTCGTTGGCGAGCAGGTGCCACTGCTGGATGGTGCCCTTGCCGAACGACCGCTCGCCCACGAGCGTGGCGCGCCCGGTGTCCTGGAGCGCCCCCGCGAGGATCTCGCTGGCGGAGGCGGAGCCGCCGTTGATGAGCACGGCCACCGCGATGCCCGGGTCGGTCGCCTGCCCGCCCCCGGCCGCCTCGGTGGGCACCTGGCGCCCATCCGCGTATTCCTCCCAGTAGATCGGACCGTCGTCGATGAACTCGCTCGCGATGGCCAGCGCCGCATCCACAAAGCCGCCCGGGTCGTCTCGCAGGTCGACCACGAAGCGCCTGATGCCCGCATCCAGCTGCTCCTTGAGCAGGTCCCGGAAGTCGTCCGCCGCGGAGCCGCTGAACCCGGCCACGTCGAGGTAGCCGACCGTGCCGTCCGCGAGCACCTCCGCGCGCACATCCTCCGTGCGCGCGACGTCGCGCACGATGGGCAGTTCCAGGGTCTCGCTCCCCCGCAGCAACGTGAGCAGCACCTCCGTGCCTCGGGGGCCCTTCACGCGGGCGACGACTTCGACCAGAGACTCGCCCTGCACGGGGTCCCCGTCCACGGCCGTCAGCGCGTCGCCCGCCAGCAGCCCGGCCTGCTCCGCGGGTGAATCGCGGATGACGTCCACCACCATCAGCGCGCATGCCGGCCCCAGCGTGTCGCACGTGGCGCCATCGGGCGTCTCGGACGTCATCTGGGCGCCGATGCCCTCGAACTCGCCCGAGATGCCGCCCAGACTCTCCTGGTACTCGTCGTACGTCATGTAGCCCGAGTAGGGGTCGTCGACGGCATCGAACATGCCCCCGATGGCGCCCTCCACGAGCTCCTTGGGCGCCACCTGTCCCACGTACTCCGTGGTGATCTTGCGGTATGCCTCCCAGAACGGATCGAACAGGTCGCGCTCGTTGGTGGGCGTGCCAGGCGCCAGCGCCTGCTGCAGGCCGAGCGTGAACCCGGATGCGAACAGCGCCGATCCCGAGAGGATGGCGATGATGACGAGGGCCACGAGGACGGCGCTTCGCTTGGGTTCGGGCGGCCCAGCGGCGGGCGACGGGCCACCGGGTGGTGGCGGCGCCTGGCCGCCGGGCCTCGGGGCCCACCAGTCCGTCGACGGGCCGCCGGGCGCGCCGCCGGGAGCCCCTGCCCCGGGGCCGCCGGGCGCGCCGCCGGGAGCCCCTGCCCAGGGGCCGGCGTCTGGGGCCTGGCTGGGCGCTCCACCCCAGGACCCGGGAGCTCCCGGTGGGCCGGGTGGCGCGGTCCACGGGTCGGTCAGTCCCCAGCCGCGCGGTGGCGGTGGCGGCGGGGCGGGCGTCCAAGGGTCCCTCGGCGGGCCTCCCGGCCCGGGGTCGGTGGGGTAGGTCACGTCAGCCGCGCCGCAGGTAGGCGCGCACCGAGATCCAGGCACCCACACCGCCGAGCCCCAGGCCCGCTCCCAGGACGAGGATGGCGACCTGGGTCGTGAGCGACTGCGAGAAGCCCACCGAAACCTGCCCCGCGATGAAATCCGCGAGGTCCACGATGGGCCCGGAGGCGAGCAGCAGCAGCCCCAGCGTCACGAGCGCGCCGATGAAGCCCACCAGCAGCCCCTCGACGATGAACGGCCAGCGCACGAACGCATCCGACGCCCCCACCAGGCGCATGATCTCGATCTCCTGGGAGCGTGACATCACCGCCATCCTGATGGAGTTGACCACGATGAGCAGCACCGTCAGCGCCACCAGCGCGAGCACCGCGATGCCGATCGTGCGCAACAGCCCGGTGACGCTCACCAGCCGGTCGATGTTCTTCTGCTGCTCGATGACCCGCGAGACGACGCCCTGGCGCTGTGCCTCCTGGACCACCGAGACGACCTGCGACGACTGGCGCGGGTCCTTGAGCTTCACGGAGACCTGCGCCGGGAACGGGTTATAGCCGGCGTACTCGGTGAGGTCCTCGCGGCCCTCGGCCGTGAGTTGGGCCCGGAAGTCCGCGAGCGCCTGCTCCTTGCTGATGTAGGTCACGCCGGACACCTCCGGCAGTGCCAGCAGCTGGGCCTGGAGCAGATCCACGCGGTCTTGGGGAACGCCGGTGGCGAGCTCAGCCCGGATCTCGACCTTGCTCTCGATGAAGGAGAGGCCTGCCTGCATGCCCGCGAGCACGATGACGAGGCTGGACAGGAGCACCAGCATCAGGACCATCGTGACCGTGGCGGCGAGGCTCATGACGCGGTTGCGCCACAGCCCTTCGAGGGCCTGCTTGACCGAGAACGACAGGAAGTGGATCACGGCGTCAGTGGTAGTCCCGGTGGTAGCCGCCGACCTCGTCGCGCACGATGCGCCCCGATTCGAGCGCGACGACGCGCTTGCGCAGCGCCGTCACGACCTCCGCGTTGTGGGTCGCCATGAGCACCGTGGTGCCCAGCTCGTTGATGCGCAGCAGCAACTGGATGATCTCCCAGCTGATGAGCGGGTCCAGGTTGCCGGTGGGCTCGTCGGCGATGATGAGGCGCGGATCGTTGACCATGGCGCGCGCGATCGCAGTGCGCTGCTGCTCGCCGCCGGACAGCTGTCCCGGTCGCTGGTCGGCCTGGGCCGACAGCCCCACCAGCGCCAGCAGGCGGTCCACGGTGGCCCGGATCTGACGCCGCGGCGTGCCCGTCACCTCCAGCGCGAAGGCCACGTTCTCGCGCACGGTCTTGCGCGGCAGCAGCCGGAAGTCCTGGAACACGATTCCGATCTGGCGCCGCAGCCGGGGGATGTCACGGCCGCGCAGGCGGGTCAGGTCGTAGCCCGCGACGTGGATGATGCCGCTGGTCGACTCCTCGTCGTGGACGAGCAGCTTGATGAGTGTCGACTTGCCGGCGCCGGACGGGCCGACGAGGAACACGAAGTCGCCCTCGGGCACGACCAGATCCACGTCCACAAGGGCGTGCTTGCCGTTGGGGAAGACCTTGCCGACCTCCTCGAGGCGCACGGCCACCCGCGGCGTGACGGTGGGGGCGGCCTCCGGCTCCACACGGATCACGCGACCCGGGTCGCGGGGCGCGTCCTGACGTGCCGCCGGAGCGCCGGTCAGGGAACGGGTCGGAGGCGGCTCCAGCAACGACGTCCGCAGCAGGCGGGTGCCGCCGTCCAGGCCGTTCTTGTCGGGGGCCGTGGCTCGTTCAGCGGCCTCGGTCATCGCCGGACCATAGCACAGGGTCCCGTCCACCTCGCCCCGCGGGAGGTCCCTCAGGGTGTCCGCGAAGGGTACGGGGACCGGGTCAGGGGGCCTGTCAGGCGCGCGTCAGCTCGGCCAGGAAGCGGTCGTGGAGCAGCCCGTTCGTGGCCAGCACCAGGCCTTCCGCATGGATGTCCAGCCGCCCGTCAAGGTTGGTGAGCCTGCCACCGGCCTCCGCGATGAGCACGGCCGGGCCGGCCAGGTCCCAGCTCTTGCAGCCGATCTCGAGCATGCCCTCCGCCTGGCCGCCGGCGACCAGCGCGTATCCCCAGAAGTCCCCGAAGCCGCGATCCCGCCACACCTGGCGCGTGAGGCGGGTGAAGCCCGGCACCATGCCCGAGTCGATCAGCTGGGGCACGGAGGAGTACAGCAGCTGAGCGTCCTCCAGGCGGCTGATGCCCGACACCACCAGCCGTCGCGGCGCGGTCCGGTCCCACGTGCCGCCCACCAGCCGGGCCTCCCAGGCGCCGCCATCGCGCCACGCGAACCAGCGGGAGCCGAGCGCTGGCGCGGACAGCACGCCCAGCACCAGGTCCCCGGCGACCTCGATGCCCAGCAGCGTTCCGAACAGGGGGATGCCGCGCATGAAGTTGTGGGTGCCATCGATGGGATCGATGATCCAGCGGGTCGGCCGCGCGCCCTCCAGCGTGCCGAACTCCTCGCCCACCAGGCCGTGCTCCGGGAAGGCTGCCTGGATGCGCGCGCGGATGACGCGCTCGATGGCCGTGTCCGCCTGGGTCACGAACGAGCGGTCGGGCTTCTGCTCGATGTGCAGATCGTGCCGGAAGTGCTCCAGCGCGATGGTGTCCGCCTCATCGCACGCGGCCATGGCGACGTCCAGCCAGGCGGCCATCGCGGTGCCCGGGTCGGGCAGGATCAGCGTCTCGGTGGGCATTCGGGTCTCCTGTGCGCAGGCGGTCAGACGAGCGCGAAGTTCATGGGCAGGTACCGGTCGAATGGAGGACCGGCCCAGTCGGAGGCGTAGACGGCCGGCCCACCCTCGATGCGCAGGCCGCCCGCGAGCAGCGGCACGAGCGCATGGGCGGCGACGCCGGGCACGATGGCTTGCCACGCGCCGGGCGGCACGACCGCATCCGTCAGCTCCGCGAGGGCAGGCGTCAGGAGCGAAGGCTCGCGCACCAGGATCGGCCCCAGGCGTCCGCTGGGCTGGACGTACCCGTAGCCCAGCGCCGCTCCGTCGGCATCGCCGGGTCCATGGAACAGCAGCCCCAGGCGGCCGGTGGCGCGCCAGAACCGGTGGTCCTCGGTGCGCTCGATGCCCAGCAGCTCGCGGTCGAGCGCGGCCACGCGCCCGAGCGCGCGGGGTCCGAACGGGGACCCGCCACCGAGTTCGCGCGGCGCGTCGTCGAGCGCCGACAGGGGCGTCACCGACAGGCGATCCGGGTCGCGACCGAGGGCGTCCGGCCGGAGCTCGCCCGCAAGCAGATACACGGGCATCCGGGGCACCATGCCGAACCGTGCGTAGAGGCCCGTCGAGACCGGCTGGATGGCCTCCGCGCAGACGCCCAACGTGCAGCGGTCGCGGTCGGCGGGCAGCACCTGCTCCAGCAAGGCCCGACCCATGCCCCCCCGCTGCCACGCCTCGAGCACGAACAGGAAGCCCAGGAACCACCGGTCGCCGCGCCGGTGGGCGAGCGCGAAGCCCACGATCGAGCCGTCCGCGACGGCGACCCATGCATGGACCGGACCGGTCTCGATGAGATGCTCGAACAGGCGGGCGATGGGCGGGCTGTTGCGCGGCGGGATGGTCTCCCGGCGGGAGGCCATGAGCGCTTCCGACGAGCGATGGAAGACGTCCACGCAGGCCGAGACATCGTCTTGCGCCGCCGGACGGAGCACGTAGGGAGGGAGGCTGCCGGTCATCACGCGTCGCGGTCAGGCCGCGTCGGAACCGGGTTCGTTGCCGGTCGCCACGCGCTCCAGCTCCGCGAGCATGAACCGGTCCAGGGCGCCGTCGAGGACGCCGCTGGTGTCGCTGCTCTCGAAGTTCGAGCGGTGGTCCTTGACCATCTGGTACGGGTGCAGCACATAGGAACGGATCTGGTTGCCCCAGCCGGCCTCCACGTGCTCGCCGCGGATCGTCGCCAGCTCCGCCTCGCGCTCCGCGATCCGGCGCTCGAGCAGACGGGCCTTGAGCACCTTCATGGCGAGCTCGCGGTTCTGGTGCTGGGAACGCTCGTTCTGGCTCTGGACCACGACCCCCGTGGGCAGGTGGGTCAGGCGCACCGCCGAGTCGGTCTTGTTGACGTGCTGCCCACCGGCGCCCGACGCCCGGTAGGTATCCACGCGCAGGTCGTCGTCCGGGATCTCACCGATCTCATCCACGTCGTCCACCTCCGGCAGGACCTCGATGAGCGCGAAGGTGGTGTGACGGCGCTTCTGGGAGTCGTAGGGGCTGATGCGCACCAGCCGGTGGACGCCACGTTCCGCGCGCAGGTAGCCGTACGCACGCCGGCCGTGGACCGCGATCGTGGCGCTCTTGATGCCCGCCTCTTCGCCCTCGAGCCGGTCGAGCAGCTCCGTCGAGAAGCGATGCCGCTCGGCCCAGCGCAGGTACATGCGCAGGAGCATCTCGGCCCAGTCGGTCGCCTCCGTGCCGCCGGCTCCCGCGCTGATGGACACGATGGCATCGGAGTCGTCGTACTGGCCAGAGAACATGAGCGACATCCGGGCGATCTCGTACTCGCCCTGGAGCGCCGCGAGCTCAGCGTCCACGCCGGTGGCCATCTCGGCGTCGCCGGCCTCCTGGGCCAGCTCGGCGAGCTCCACGAGGTCCGTGCCACGCCCCAGGAGGGCATTCCAGGTGACGAGCTCCTCACGCAGACCGTCCGCCTCACGCCGGACCTTCTGTGCGCCGCGCTGGTCGTCCCAGAATCCGGGCGCGACGGCCGCCTGGTCCAGCTCGTCCAGGCGCGCCTGCTTGTTCGCTAGGTCAAAGCCGCCCCGAGGTCGCCTGGATCCTTGCGGAGAGATCGCGGATGACGGACAGCTCCATCAGCCTCTCGCTCGCAGGTCCTGCAGCAGTATGGGCCGGAGCTCGATGATCTTGAGCGCGGTCTTGCTGCGGGCGACGACGGGGTTCACGCAGGGGCAATAACCGTTATGCGGGCAGACCCCGCAGTTCCCATCGCAATCCAGCCACGCGGCGTAGCTGCAGTTGCGACAGTCGCGTTCACACGCGATCAGATCGGTGAACGATTCCTCACCGATGCCGGTATCGGGCGCCGCGGGCAACGGCTTCACGATTCCCACTCTCCCTCGATCCAGGTCGGCTCGGCACGGCTGCCGGGGCCTTCCAGAACGACGCCGGAGGAAGGTCCTCCGGCGGCTTGAAGGCGAGTATACGGAGCGCACCCCACGAGAGACAAGGGGTCTGAGCGCGATTTCGTCACCAGCCGGGTGCACGGACGCCACAGGGCGTCGACAGGCCGCGGCGCGGACGCCTCCGTGAGGAGGCCTATACTTCCCGTCCCATGCGCTCCCTCCTTTCCCGCCTTGTCGGCGGCGGCAACGACACCAACCTCTCCAAGCTGCGCCCCATCGTGGCGCGGATCAACGAACTCGAGGCTCACTACCAAGCGCTGACAGACGAGCAGATCCGTGCCGAGATGGCGGACGTCCGCGTAGAGGTCGCGGAGCAGGCTCAGCTCCTGGGCCCCACCCAGGAGGAGATCGACGCGGACAGCGCCACGCGCACGGACCTGCGTCGCGCCCGCGAGAAGGGCAACGACAAGCGCCTCCAGGCGGCCCTCGATTCGGTCCTGCCGGACGTGTTCGCGGCGGCCCGCGAGGTTGCCCGCCGGAAGCTCGGCATGCGCCCCTACGACGTGCAGCTCATGGGCGCCACGGTCCTCCACCAGGGTCGCATCTCGGAGATGAAGACCGGCGAGGGCAAGACGATGGTCGGCCCCCTGGCCGCCGCGCTCAACGCCATGTCCGGCCGCGGGGTCCACGTCGTCACCGTCAATGACTACCTCGCCAAGCGCGACCCCCAGTGGATGGGGCCCATCTTCCACGGCCTCGGCCTGTCGCTGGGCATCATCCAGCACGACGCCGCGTTCCTGTTCGACCCCGCGTACCGCCCCAGCGACGAGCGGATGCTGTCCCTCCGCCCCGTGGCCCGCACGGACGCCTACAGGGCGGACGTCACCTACGCCACGAACAACGAGCTGGGCTTCGACTACCTGCGCGACAACATGGTCACCGAGCTCAAGGAGCGCGTCATGCGCGACCGCTACTTCGCGGTCGTGGATGAGGTGGACAACATCCTCATCGACGAGGCACGCACGCCGCTCATCATCAGTGGCCAGGCGGAGGAGTCCGGGGACCTCTACTACACCTTCGCGCGCCTCGTGCCGCGGCTCAAGCCGCGCCCGGAGGGCACGGAGGAGGGCGGCGACTACTTCATCGACCTCAAGGAGCACGCGGTCTCGCCCACGGAAGAGGGCATCGACAAGATCGAGAAGCTCCTGGGCGTGCCGGACCTGTACGACGTCACCGCCGATCCCCGGCTCGCCCGCCACTTCGAGCAGGCGTTGCGGGCCCATGCGCTGTACAAGCGCGATCGCGACTACATCGTCAAGGACGGTGAGATCGTCATCGTGGACGAGTTCACGGGCCGCCAGATGCCCGGCCGGCGCTGGTCGGAGGGACTCCACCAGGCGGTCGAGGCGAAGGAGGGCCTGCGCGTCCAGCGCGAGTCCGTGACGCTCGCCACGATCACGTTCCAGAACTACTTCCGGCTGTACAGCAAGCTGTCGGGCATGACCGGCACGGCCATGACGGAGCAGGAGGAGTTCTACAAGATCTACGGTCTCGAGGTGGTGTCCATCCCCACCCACCGGCCCATGGTCCGGGAGGACCTGCCGGACCTCGTGTTCCGCACCGAGAACGCCAAGTTCGAGGCGCTCATCGACGAGGTCGTCGAGATGACGGAGGCCGGCCGGCCCGTTCTCGTGGGAACGGTGAGCGTCGAGAAGAGCGAGGTGCTGGGCGAGATGCTCAAGCGCCGGGGCATCCGGCACGAGGTCCTGAACGCCAAGTTCCACGAGAAGGAAGCGCCCATCGTGGCCCAGGCGGGACGCAGCGCGTCGGTGACGATCGCCACCAACATGGCTGGCCGCGGCACGGACATCCTGCTGGGTGGCAACCCCCAGGGACTCGCGTCGGAGATGCTCCACAAGCAGGGCATCAATCCTGCGGAGGCACCTCAGGAGGTCTACGACGCCACGCTTGCGCAGGCGAAGGAGGTCACCTCCGCCGAGCACGACGTGGTGGTCGCCGCAGGAGGCCTGCACATCATCGGCACCGAACGGCATGACGCACGGCGCATCGACAACCAGTTACGTGGTCGCGCCGGCCGCCAGGGCGACCCTGGGTCGTCGCGCTTCTATCTGTCCCTCGAGGACACGTTGATGAAGCGGTTCGCGTCCGATCGGGTCGCGGGTCTTATGGAGCGGATGGGCCTCGAGGGCGACGTCGCCATCGAGTCACGGTTGGTCAGCAAGACCATCGAGAACGCCCAGTCCCGTGTCGAGGGCTACAACTTCGACATCCGCAAGCGCGTCGTGGAGTACGACGACGTCATCAACAAGCAGCGCGAGACCATCTACGCGGAGCGCGACAAGGTCCTCAACAATGAGGGCCTGGGGGACACGATCCTGGACTTCGTCGAGGGCGAGGTCCGCATCGTCGCGGAACAGCACATGGCCGGCCAGGAGGACGAGTGGGACGTGGACGGCCTGTCGCGCGCGGTGACCCAGCTGGGCATCGAGGGCGATGGCCTCACGGGGGATGACCTCTCCGAACTCAAGACGCGGGACGAGGTCGTCGACGTGATCATGGAGGCCGCGGAGGCGACGCTCGCCGCACGTGGCACGAAGTACGGTGCCGAGACCTGGGCCACGGTCGAGCGGCTGATCCTGCTGCGCTCCATCGACCAGCTGTGGGTCGAGCACCTCACGGAGCTCGATGACTTCCGGCGCGGCGTGGGCCTGCGCGGGTACGGCGGCACGGACCCTCTGGTCGAGTTCAAGCGTGAGGCGTTCAAGCTCTACGAGGAGCTGCGCGGCTTCATCCGCCATGGCGTGGCGTCCACGATCTTCCGCGTGAACGTCCAGGTCCAGGCACCGCAGCCGCCGCAGGGCCCGGCCGCGATGCCGATGCCCTCAGCCGAGCAGCTCGCGCTCATCCGGGCGCGGGCCGCCACCGCCGCCAACCAGCGGGCCGCGGCAGCCGCCGCCAACACCGCCGCTACGGTGGGTGCCGGCGGCCTGGCCGCCGACACGGACGCAACGGGATCGGTCGCGGCGTCGGACGCCGGTGCCGCCGAAGGTGCCGCGAGCGATGATCCGGAGGCTGGCGACGCCGCGGCGCCCCAGGCCACGACCCAGGACGCCGGCGCGACGGTCGCAACGGTGGCCCCGGTCATCCCGGGTCTCGGTGGCGCGCCTCGGAAGATGACGCTCCAGAAGGGGGATGAGGCGGTCGGTCCCGCCGCTCCCGCCGCAGCTGGTGAGGCGCCCAGGGTCGGCCGCAATGACCCGTGCTCTTGCGGCTCGGGCATGAAGTACAAGAAGTGCCACGGCAAGTAGCCGTTGCATGGGCCACCACGGACGGCTGAACGACCCATCGTGGGCGAACGGCGGGACTGCGGTCCCGGGTTCCGGCAGCCTGCGAGCCCTCAGTTCCAGAAGCCGATGGCGTAGCCCACGACGACGACGCCGAACGTCAACGCGGCCAGCCCGATGAAGAAGGCGACCGCGATCCATGGGTTCGTGACATCCGCCTCGGGATTCGCCAGTTCGGCGGCATCCCAGCGCCGCGACCGCAGCTTCCGGCGGTGGTCCTTCGCCTCCACGGAGGCCGGCTCCAGGCCGCCGTCGGGGGTCGGGCGATACAGCTTCATGGTCATGCGCCGGTCTCCGGGTCGTCAGGGGTCGGGTCGCGGGCCGGAACACGACTCGCAGGTGTGATGGTAGCGCGCAGGGCGTCCGCGGGTCAGCCGGTGCGTCGAGGACGCGTGGCGCGGCCGGAGGTGTCCGTCCCCGTCGTGCCTTCGTCGCCCTCGTCGCTCCACAGGACCATCTCCTGGACCAGCTGGATCTCCGATGAGAACAGGGCGCCCACGGACTCGCCGCGATGGATGCGGCTGATGGCCTCTCCGATGAGTGGCGCCACGGAGAGCTGCTTGATCTTGTCCAGGTGCTTGGACGGCGGCAGCGGGATGGTGTCCGTGATGACGACCTCGCGCAGCACTGACTCGCGGATGCGCTCGACGGCGGGGTCCGAGAGCACGCCGTGCGTGGCACACGCGTACATCTCGGTCACGCCCTCGCGTTCCAGCGCGTGGGTGATCTGCATCAGCGTGCCCGCCGTGTCGATCTCGTCGTCCACGATGATGGCGCGCTTGCCGCGCACCTCACCGATGACGTTGAGCAACTCCGCGCGATCGTCGTTGTCCGTGCGCCGCTTCTCGATGATGGCCAGGGGGGCGTCGATCATCTCCGCGAACGTCCGGGCGCGTTTCGCATAGCCAAGGTCCGTGACCACGACCGGGTTCTCGATGTGCAGCTGGTTGAAGTAGTTCGACAGCAGGTGCACCGCCGTCAGCTCATCCACGGGGATGTTGAAGAAGCCCTGGATCTGGCCCTGGTGGAGGTCCATGGTCAGCAACCGGTCCGCACCGGCGACGCTGATGAGGTCCGCGATCAGGCGTGCCGTGATGGGCACACGCGGCTGGTCCTTCTTGTCCGAGCGGCCATACGCGTAGTAGGGCACGACCGCCGTGATCCGCCCCGCGCTCGCGCGCTTGAACGCGTCGATCATGATCAGCAGCTCCATGATCGACGTCTGGACGGGGCGCGAGGTGGGCTGGACGAGGTACACATCCCGCTCCCGAACGTTGTCCAGGATCTTGACGAAGATGTTCTCATTGGCGAACTCGAAGACCTCCAGGTTGCCCAGATCGATCTGGAGGTACCGGGCGATCTTCTTCGCGAGGGCCGTGTTGGCGTTCCCCGAGTAGAGGCCGAGCGTCTCCCCCAGGTGTGAGCCGGGTTCAAGGCCGAACGGGTTCACCGGCGGGTGCCTCCTGGGGACGTCACGCGGGGCTGGTCGCCGGCTCCGGGTCTGGATCGGCGCCAGGCACGTCATTGTCCGCCATGCCCCGGCCCGCTGCCAGCCCTTCCCGGAAGACCGCGATGCCGGCGACCGAGTCCCCATCCTTGAGGCGCATCACGATCACTCCCCGGGCGCCGCTGCTGTAGCGATTGACGGACTTCACGTCCGTGCGCACCACCTGACCACCCGCGCTGATGAGCAGCAGCTCGTCATCGGTCTCCTCGACGAGTGCGACCGCGGCCACCTTGCCGGTCTTGCGGCCCTCGAGCGAGATCAGCCCGACCCCTTGCCCGGCACGATGCTTGGGCCGGATGTGCTCGTCGAGATTGACGCGCTTGCCGTACCCCGTCTCGGTCAGGACCAGGATGTCCACACCGGGCTTGATGACGCTCATGCCCATGACCTGGTCACCCTGACGCGCCAGCTTGATCCCGATGACGCCGGCGGCGTCGCGGCCCATGGGACGCACCTCCTCCTCGTGGAAGCGGGCGATCTTGCCCAGCGCCGTGGTGAGCACGATGTCGTCGTCACCGGAGGAGACCTCGACCCACGCGAGCGCGTCGTTCTCGGCCACCGTGATGGCCCGGATGCCGGTCGAGCGGACGCGCTCGAACTGCTCGACGGGGGTCTTCTTGATGATGCCCTGCTGGGTCGCCATCACGAGGTTGTGGCCCTTCTCGAAGTGCGGCAGGGTGATGACCGCGAGCACGCGCTCGCCGGACTCCACCTGGATGCCCTCGAGGTTGATGATGGGCACGCCCTTCGCCTGCCGGGATGCGTCCGGGATGGCGTGGACCTTGGAGCTGAAGACGCGGCCGCGATCGGTGAAGAACAGGGCCCAATCGTGCGTATTGGCAACGAGCAGGTACGCGACCGCGTCTTCCTCGACCGTCCGCGCCCCGATGATGCCCTTGCCGCCGCGGGCCTGACGTCGGTAGGTGACCAGTGGCTGGCGCTTGATATAGCCGCGGCCGGAGATCGTGATCACCACGTCCTCGTCGGCGATCAGGTCCTCGTCGGACAGCTCCTTGTCCGCGCTGCCCTCGATGCGCGTCCGGCGCGGGCCGCCGTACTTCTTCGCAAGCTCATCGTTCTCATCCTTGATGATGCCCAGGACGCGCCGCGGGTTGGCGAGGATGTCCTCCAGCTCGGCGATGATCTTGAGGATCGCGATGTACTCGTCCTCGATCTTCTGGCGCTCGAGGGCCGCGAGGCGCCGCAGCTGCATCTCGAGGATCGCATTGGCTTGGATCTCGGACAGCGTGAAGCGCGCCATGAGGTTCTGGCGGGCGTTCTCCACGTCCGAGGACTCGCGGATGGTGCGGATGACCGCGTCAAGGTTGTCGAGCGCGATCTTGAGGCCTTCAAGGATGTGCGCCCGGTCCTTCGCCTTCTGGAGGTCGAACTCGGTGCGCCGGCGGATGACCTCGCGACGCCAGTCGATGTGGTGCTGGAGGATCGACTTGAGCTGCAGCGTCTGCGGTTGGCCGTCCACGAGTGCGAGCATGTTGGCGTTGAACGCGAGCTTGAGCGGCGTGTGCTTGAACAGGTTGTTGAGGACCTTGCGCGGCGCGGCATCCCTCTTGCACTCCACGACCATGCGCATGCCGTCGCGTGAGGATTCGTCCTGGAGGCCCGCGATGCCATCGATCCTGCCGCCCTTCACCAGCTCGGCGATCTTCTCCACGAGCGCCGCCTTGTTGACCTGGTAGGGCAGCTCGGTGGCCACGATCGCGGTGCGGCCCTGGCGTGTCTCCTCGAATGAGACGACCGCCTGCATCACGACCCTGCCACGGCCGTGCACGTACAGGTCGCGGATCGCGTCGACCTCCTCCCACTGTCCCGTGAACGGATTCCGGCGGCGGTCGTAGCGGAAGATCGTGCCGCCCGTGGGGAAGTCAGGGCCCAGGACGATGTCCGCCAGCTGGTCGGTGGTCATATCCGGGTCATCGATGAGGGCGTTGGTCGCCCGCGTGATCTCCGTGAGATTGTGCGGCGGGATGTTGGTGGCCATGCCCACCGCGATGCCCGTGGAGCCATTGATGAGCAGGTTCGGCAACTTGGCGGGCAGCACGGACGGCTGCATCCGGGTGCCGTCGTAGTTCTCGACGAAGTCGACCGTGTCCTTGTCGATGTCCGCCAGCAGCTCGGAGGCGATGCCCGCGAGGCGTGCCTCCGTGTAGCGCATCGCGGCGGGCGGGTCTCCGTCGACCGAGCCGAAGTTCCCCTGGCCATCCACGAGCGGGTAGCGCAGCGAGAAGTCCTGGGCGAGGCGCACGAGGGCGTCGTACAGCGACTGGTCGCCGTGCGGGTGGTACTTGCCCATCACCTCGCCCACGATGGCCGCGCACTTGCGGTACGAGGAGCCCGCGGAGAGGCCCATCTCGTTCATCGTGTACAGGACGCGGCGGTGGACGGGCTTGAGGCCGTCGCGCACATCCGGCAGTGCGCGGCTCACGATCACGCTCATGGCGTAGTCGAGATACGCGCTCTTGAGCTCTTCCTCGATGGGGACAGGACGGATCCGCCCCGTGATGTCGTCCGTCATGCCCCTCTCCCATCGAACCGCTCACCCTGGCGTGCGACGGCCTGGTCGGTGAGTCCCCCCAGGCCGAACTGCTGTGCGATGCCCGTCGCCGGGCTGGTGGACGGGGCACCGGCGGTCCGTCGGACACCTGCCAGCCGCTTCCGGATCGCCTGCGCCGCGGGCTCCGGCTGGGCGGGGAGGGCGTCTCGGATGACCCAGGCCCGATGGCCATCGCCGGTCGCCGCCGCGAGCACGGACTGCCGATCGAGCCACTCCCCCACTGCGGAGCGGTCCACCCGGCTCCATTCCCGCAGGGCCCACGAAAGCGCCTTCTGGACCTGGTCGTCCGCGTCGCCCATCAGCTGCGCGATGAGGTCCAGGGGGGGCCGTGGGTCCAGCCGCAGCCGCCGCGATCGAGGCAGCGCGTGGGGGAGGCGGGCGAGCGTCGAGCCGACGAGCCTGCGCTCCATGCGTCGGTCGGAGTAGACGAGCTGCTCGAGCTCCGCCCAGCGGAAGCGCTCCGCGATCACGCCCTGGGCGTACACGGCCGCGATGGTATCCACACTGATCCAGTCGCCGGCGCCACGCGCGAGCCGGCGCAACAGCTGCCAGGAGCGTTCAGGGTCGCCGGGCAGGGTGACGGCGAGGCAGGGCAGCGCGAACAGGCGCACCTCCCGGGCGGGTTCGGTGGCGAGTCGCTGCGCCAGCCACAGCACCATGTCCGGCGACGACTCCCGGAACGGGAGACGCAGGGCACGTGCGATGGCATGCACGAGCGGCCATCGGACACCGATGATCTCGCCGGATCCGGGAGCGATGCGTTCCTGGGCCGCGGCGTGGTCACGGTCCGCGAGCATGCGCAGGCCATCGCGCAGGGTGATCGCGAAGGCCTCCGGCTCGCCGATGAGATCCCCCAATTCGTCACCCAGGGCGGTGGCGTCCGGCAGGCGCGCCTCCACCAGGGCGGCTGCCTGGCGGCTGGTGTCAGACGTCAAGGTTCTGCACCTTGCGGGCTTCCGCCTTGATCCAGTCGCGACGCGGTTCGACCTTCTCGCCCATGAGCTTCGAGAAGTAGGTCTCCGCCTCCGCCGCGTCGTCGATGTCCACGCGCAGGAGGGTGCGCGTGGCGGGGTTCATCGTGGTCTCCCAGAGCTGGTCGGAGTTCATCTCGCCCAGGCCCTTGAAGCGCTGGATGGTCAGGTTCTTGACCTTCATGTCCTTCGCGATCTGGTCCCGCTCGCGCTCATCGGAGGCGTAGCGAGTGACCTTGCCGGTGCTCACGCGGAAGAGCGGCGGCTGGGCCACATACAGGTGGCCCGCCTCGATGATCTCGCGCATGTTGCGGAAGAAGAAGGTCATCAGCAGCGTCCGGATGTGTGCGCCATCCACGTCCGCGTCCGCGAGCAGGATCACCTTGTGGTACCGGAGGCGGCTGAGATCGAATGTATCGCCGATGCCGGTGCCCAGCGCGATGATCAGGGGCCGGATCTTCTCCGATGAGAGCACCTTGTCCAGGCGCGCCTTCTCGACATTGAGCATCTTGCCGAACATGGGCAGGATCGCCTGGTACCGCCGATCGCGGCCCTGCTTGGCGGAACCACCAGCCGAGTCGCCCTCCACGATGTAGAGCTCGGATCGTTCTGGGTCACGCTCCTGGCAGTCCGCGAGTTTGCCCGGCAGGGCGCTACCTTCCAGGGCGGACTTGCGGATGACGAGATCACGGGCCTTGCGTGCGGCTTCGCGTGCGCGCTGCGCGGTCTGCGACTTCTCCACGATCTTGCGGCCGTCCCCGGGGTTTTCGTCGAGGTACTGGCTGAGACCCTCGGAGACGGCGTTCTGGACCGCGCCCTTGACATCGGCGTTACCCAGCTTGGCCTTGGTCTGGCCCTCGAACTGGGGCTCCGTGAGCTTGACGCTGATGACGGCCGTCAGGCCTTCCCGGACGTCCTCACCGGAGAGGTTGTCCTTGGAGTCCTTGATGATGCCCTGGCGTCGTGCCCAGTCATTGAGTGAGGTGGTGAGGCCGGCTCTGAACCCGGTGACATGGGTGCCGCCGTCCACGGTGTGGATATTGTTAGCAAAGGCAAGGACCGTCTCGGAGAAGCTGTCGTTGTACTGGATGGCGATCTCGATCGAGGTCGAACCTTCACGACGATCGATGTCGATGGGGCGCGTGACCACGTCCTTGTTCTTGTTGATGTGTCGGACGAACGAGACGATGCCGCCCTCGAAGTAGAAGTTCTTCTCGCGAGCCGGCTCCACGCGCTCATCCACGAGGCGGATGTGGATGCCCCGGTTCAGGTAGGCGGACTCGCGCATCCGCTGGGCGATCGTGTCGAAGTTGAAGTCCAGGGTCTCGAAGACCTCGGCGTCGGGCATGAACAGGGTGGTCGTGCCCCGTCGCCCGTTGGACGGCCCGATGAGCTTGACGGGGCCCGTCGGCTTGCCCCGTGCGTACTCCTGGCCCCACACCTGGCCGTCGCGGGCTGATTCGACGCGAAGCCATTCCGAGAGCGCGTTGACGACACTGACGCCGACGCCGTGGAGGCCGCCGGAGACCTTGTAGCCGCCGCCGCCGAACTTGCCACCGGCGTGCAGCACGGTGTGAACGACCTCAAGGGCATCCTTGCCCGTCTGCTTCTGCTTGCCGACGGGCACGCCCCGGCCGTTGTCGACGTTGTGGACCGATCCGTCAGCGCGGATGGTGACGGTGATGTGCGTGGCGTGGCCGGCCATCGCTTCGTCGATGCTGTTGTCGACGATCTCCCACACCAGGTGGTGGAGTCCGCGGCCGTCTGTCGAGCCGATGTACATGCCCGGCCGCCGCCGGACCGCCTCGAGCCCTTCGAGCACCTGGATCGAGTCGGCGCCGTAGGCGTTCTCCTTGACGCGGGAGCGACGCGTCGTCGTCCCGTCATCAGCCTCCGGCTGTGTGGCGGAACGGTTCATCGTTGTCCTCCCGTGAGCCGGTCGACAAGGCGGGCCAGGTCGTCCTCGTCGTACCAGGTGATCGTGATCCGGCCACCACGACGGCCGGCGATGAGTGAGACCTTGGTGCCCAGTGCGTCTCGCAGATCCGCCTCAAGGCGTTCGATGTCCGGGTCGGCGACGGCGGTGTTCGGTGCCGCCTGGAGTCTGGAGCCGGCTGCGACCTCGCGCACCAGCTGCTCCGTCTGGCGCACGGAGAGGGACCGTTCCTCGACCAGGCCTAGCGCGAGATCCTGGGCGGCGTGATCGTCCAGGCCGGCGAGTGCGCGGGCGTGGCCTTCGCTGATGCGCCGGTCCTCCACCGCATCCTGGATCTCGGGGGAGACCTGGAGCAGTCTGAGTGTGTTGGTGATGGCCGGCCGTGACCGCCCTACCCGCCGGGCGACATCCTCCTGGGTGAGCCCGAATTCGTCCATGAGCTGTCTGAAGGCACGCGCTTCATCCATCGCGTTGAGGTCTGAGCGCTGGAGGTTCTCCACGAGCGCCAGCGCCAGCTGCTGCTGTTCGGTGGCGGTGCGGACCACGGCCGGGATGGTGGTGAGGCCTGCCAGCTCGGCGGCACGGGTGCGGCGTTCGCCCGCGATCAGCTGGTAGCCGCCCTCCACCTCGGTGACCACGATGGGCTGGATGATGCCGTGCTGGGCGACGCTCTCGGAGAGGGCGCGGAGTTCGTCGATCTCGAAGCGACCGCGCGGTTGGTAGGGGTTGCGCTTGATGTCCGCGACGGGGATCTCGCGTTGGCCCGGAGGAGGGGTGGTGATGGCGGGCGGGGAGGCTGCCGTGGGGATGAGGGACGCGAGCCCGCGGCCCAGACCGCCGGATGAGCGCTTGGCGTCGAGGGTCATCAGCGGGTGACCCACGCCGGCGATGTGCCTGGCGTGCCGAGACTGCGATGCCTGCCGTCTCGAGCGAGGAGCTCGGCGGCGACATCGCTGTATGCCTGCGCGCCGCGGGAGGTGGGGCTGTAGAGCGCGATAGGGCGTCCGTAGCTCGGCGCTTCCGCGAGCCGCACGCTGCGCGGTACGACCGCCTGGAAGACATGGTCTCCAAGGTGCTTGCGGACTTCCGAGCTGACGTCCGCGGAGAGGGTCGTTCGCGCATCGAACATGGTCAGCACGACCCCCTTCAGTTGGAGCGCGGGATTCAGGTGGCTCCGCACGAGTTCCACGGTGGCCAGCAGCTGGCTCAGACCTTCCAGCGCGTAGTACTCGCACTGGATGGGGATGAGCACGCTGTCGGCCGCGGTCAGCGCATTCACGGTGATGAGCCCCAGCGACGGTGGGCAATCGAGGATCAGGTAGTCGAAGTCGTGGACGATGGGGGCCAGTGCAGTCGCGAGTCGGCGTTCGCGGCCTGTCACCGGGACCAGTTCGACCTCGGCGCCCGAGAGTTCCCGGGATGATGGGACGACCGAGAGGCCGGTGATGGCTGTCGGTTGGATCAGTTCCGCCACCGGGGCAGCGTCCACGAGCGCCCCGTAGATGGAGCGACGCTCTCCCGACGTGTCCAGGCCGGCACCGCTGGTCGCGTTGCCCTGCGGGTCAAGGTCGACGATGAGGATGCGTAGCCCGCTGAGGGCCAGGTAGGAGGCGAGACTGACGACCGTGGTCGTCTTGCCGACGCCGCCCTTCTGGTTGGCGCACGCGATGATCTCGCCCACTCAGTGGGTCGGTCGTTGGGTGCTCACGCCACTGATGCTAGCCGATGCGACGCATCTGCGCCGCTCCACCGACCCACGACACACCCATCTCGCACGGGCTTGGAGCGGTCGATCGGGTGCGCCGGTTCTCCACCACCGTTCCACGTGTTACCTTACGGTGAAACAGCGCCCGCACGGACATCCCGATGCAAGAGGAGCCCGACACCATGCCCACCGCCATCGACCCGCCGACCACGCCAGACGGCCGGGAATCGCGCGGTGGCGACCGTCTCGACCCGTTCGATGCCGGATTCCTGGTAGGCATCCTGATCGGGGAGGGCCACTTCGGAGGCGACGGACGGCAGCCGCAGATCACGCTCCGCATGCATACCGACCATGCGG
>Ga0105047_10004889_pt1 | contig 23202 bp, 25 predicted proteins | sample MAT04_FD_78384 | JGI IMG/M metagenome (GOLD analysis project Ga0105047, IMG submission 78384) | Freshwater microbial communities from Lake Fryxell liftoff mats and glacier meltwater in Antarctica - MAT-04 (megahit assembly) | ecosystem: Environmental > Aquatic > Freshwater > Ice > Liftoff... | reverse complement strand
TCAAACCCTGCTGCAAATTCGTTTGCCTGCAAACCTTGGGCAGCCAACGGAATGACACCCTCAGGCCAGCCGATCGCGGGTGCACTGTTGACGGACGGGATCAGACCGGGATTGGGTGCTGGCAACCTGGGCTTCGGGCCGTAACCGGCCGCAGCATCGAGCGTTGCCAGTTCGCGGGACGCAACGAACACCAGGGCCGGGATCAGAACGACAAGCGCAGCATTGACCACCACGATTTTTTTCATCGGCTTGCCTTGGGGTTGAAAGGGGTGGCTGATGCGGCGGAAAATGCGGGCGCGTGCCATAAGGCGCGCCCGCCACCATCAGGGGCCTTCGCGGTGGCCCCGACATGCGATCAGTGGTGATGCTCGGGCAGCGCCTTGACCTGATCCTTGGTCCAGGTCGTTGTCGCATGCACGTTGCCGTCGTCATCGCGCATGAAGTGCAGGTCGCTTGTGGTCATCGAGACGGGCTTGGCACCCATGCCAAGAAAGCCGCCGACATCGACAATGACCGCTCTTGCGGCCCCCATGCCGTGAACGTGCGACACGGTGCCGATCTTTTCATCGTCGGCACCGTAAACGACGGCGTTAATCAGGTTTGCTTCGTTCAGTTCAGCGGCGTCAAGGGCAGCGTGGGTTGAATGGTCCATCTGATTGGTCTCCTGGTTCGTGACTCTGAGCAGGCTGGCTCGCCGACCAACGCGTGGCTTTGGGTAAGGTTCCGTCCCGCAAGGCACTATCGAATTCCGAGGTGGAAATCTGCCGGTTCTCGTTGCGTGGAGGTTTTCAACGGGTCGCAGCACCACAGGTCGACCGGTGGCAAAGATGTCCTGCACAGTGCGCCGAGATCGCAAGGCAACAGGTCGCGCAAGCCGGTCTGCCCGAGTGTCGCGGCGCAAAACGGCCGATTGCCGTCACGCGACGGAACTTTGGCCGATGGCCTGCGTTCTGCATGTTCGTTCGGCCGACATGTGGTCGGCTTCAGGACGATCCGAAAACGGGAAGTGCAGTTTTCGGATGACTGTCACCGGGCGCTCAGCCCACAGGTTAGGAACCTCCAAAATGACGCGTTTCAACATCCCGACAGCTCTGACTGCGATCTCGGCTGCCTTTCTGTTTGTCGGCTCCGCTGCGCAGGCGGAAATGATGAAGTTCACGGCAGACCTGACAGGAGCGGCGGAAGTGCCGCCAGCCGACAGCGTCGCGACCGGCACGGTCGAAGTCACGCTCGACACAGAAGCCAAGACGGTGGCCTGGGTCGTCACGACTGAAGGCTTGAGCGGTGAGCCGACCGCCTCGCACATCCATGGACCCGCAACTGCGACGGAGTCGGCGGGCCCGGTCATCGACACAATGGCTGAAATGGAAGGCAATGCCCCGATCACGGACGAACAGATCACAGATCTGACCGGCGGCATGTACTACTACAATATCCACACCGAAAAATTTCCTGACGGTGAAATCAGGGGTCAGCTGATGGCCGCCAAGTAAGAACGACATCACAGCTCGATCTGCCATTCCGCCGGTCTGTTCAGACAGACCGGCGGATTTTTCTTGCGGTATTCTGGTGTTCTGCGACGGGGTGTGCCGAGTTTTCGCGAGGTCAGGCGAGCGCGACTTTAGCCACGTTATCGGCATAGTCTGACTTCGGATCGGACCCAAACAGAACCTTAAGCCCGGCGAGCAGGCTCGATCCGTCCAGCCAGATCTCGGCATCCTTCGGATCGAAGCGCATCAGACACAGGTTGGGATCATTCTTGCCACCCTCGTACCAAGCCGCGATGAAGGAGTTCCACAGCCGGTCAATCACCGCGCGGTCATTCGATATAACAAGCCGACCGCTGACCGAAGCCCAGACATCGTGACCCTTGCCGACGAAGTTGAAGTAAGACGGCTGTTGGCTCGTCACCGATTTTGCCAACGTGCTGTCCTTTGACGTAAAGAACCAGATCGGCCCCTGATCTGCGTCAGTGTCGATCTGCGCGGTCATCGGGCGTGGCGTGACGTCGTGCGTTCCGGAGACGCCGAGCATCACCGTCATGTCTGATCGCAGGGCTTTCCAGAACTTGCGTTCGATCTCTTGGGTATCGGGCATGAGACTCTCCTTTGAGGGTGTTCAAACGTAACGCCGCACCTCGAGGGGAAGTTCCATCGCGTCCGACCACGACACGGCGATGCCACACGCGGCCTGACGGATTGCGCTGCAAACCGGTGCCTGCCTGACCGCCGCTCGCCATCGCGCGCATCGCGGGCGCGACGGCGCCGATTCTGTTCACTGCGCTGAACACCCAGTTCTGAAGCCTCGACATCAGCCAGCCGCTGGCGAATTTGCCCGTGACGACCTTGCAGTTCGCGCTGAGCCCGTATGCCGGGTGGCAGGCACTCGCCTGGACCGGCGCACTTATCACCACCGCCGCCGTGCTGGCGCTCAGCATCGCCGCGCGCGTCTTCTACCGCCGCCAGAAGTCTTGGGATGTTTGATACCGATGCGGCAAAACTCATGGCCGAAGCGCCGGCGCTTGGGCACAAGACGAAAGTCGAGACCAGGGAGCGGTCGTTCTTTTATGGCAGCAACCAGCGTTGGAGGACATTACCCTGTCCGTCCCGGAAAAAGAGGTGACGGCGTTCATCGGCCCGTCCGGCTGCGGCAAGCCCACGCTTCTGCGCTGTTTCAACCGCGCCCGGCGGGGGCGACCCGCGTCAAGAAGGTTGATGAGAAAGGGTCCTGACGTGGCACCGCTGATCAGCGCCCCAGCAGGCAGGCGAGCAGAACAATCGCACCGCCGATCCACTGCTGCGTCGTCATTGTCTCTGCAGGCAGAAGCAAGGTTGCGCTGAGCACGGCCACCAGCGCCTCGGACATCATCAGAATGGCGGCGCGTCCGGGGAAAAGCAGACGGCAAGCCCAGAAGATAAGGTAGACTGACGGCAAGAGGAACAGGGTCGAGGCGAAAAAGGACAGCGGGAAGGCCGCGGTGAACTGCCCGACCGTCGGCATGGAACCCTGCAGTACAAGAAATTGCAGCGCCGCCCCCGCGACCACGGCGAACACAAACTGAAAGGTGGTCGTGGCGGCAACGTGAGCACCCGGCCACCGTTTCAGGCCCGCTGCCCCAAAGGCCCACAGAATTCCGGACGTCACGGCCAGAAGATCGGCCAGACCCAGCGACGCGGCAGGATCATCCGCCCCGCCCGAAAGCAGCAAGAGCAGCCCCACAAGCCCGGCCAGCACCGTCAGCCACCGGCGCAGGTCCGCGCGTTCCGACAACCACAGGACCCCGATGATGGAGGACCAGACCGACGTCAGGTAGAATTCCATCGTCATGCGCACGACCGGCCCCAGGACGAGGGAGGTCGAATAGAGGCCCAGCCCCAGCCCGGTGGCAGCCCCGATGAAAAGCGCCGCAGGCGTCTGGTGAAGCATGGTTCGGCGCCCCCGGATCAGGATCGGGACCATCACCAGAAGCGGGCAGAAGTTGAAATAGATCACACCCCAACCGCCGCCGATACCCATGTCCTGAAGCGTGCGCAGCGGCAGCCAGTACAGTCCCCAGACCGATGCGCCGAAGAAGAGCGCAAGCGTGGCGAGGCGGGTGGAACGGGCGTCAGACAAGGGGACAGCCGCTCCAGTCCTGATCGGCATGGATGGCTCGCGTCGTGCGGCGCATCTCGGCATACCAGTCAACCAGATCGCCTGGCGGGTTTTCGCCGCGCGCATGTGCGGCCATCAGTTCGGTCATCCGGGCCTTGCCGAAAGACCGGAAATGCCCGTCGTGAAACACCTCTGCCCCAAGGCTTTGCAGCCGTTCCAGCGTCTGGCGCAGGGTGGCGGGGTCCGCGTGACAGAGATTGTCCGGCAGATCGCCGTCATACAGCGCGCCCGACGACACCGTGCCCGCCCGTCTGTCCCACGGCGAGATTTGCGCCCGCGTCGATCCGGACGTCAACATCTGTCAATCCCGCAGCCCGGTCCGAACGGAGAAACCCGACGAGGGTGGCCATCCGGTGCGGCCGGACGATCCGCCCCTGAGGATTGCTCTGCCCGATCCGGGCGGGCGCCCAGGTTTGCAAGATGGATTGCGCTGTGGCCATCGGGCCGAGGGTATGGGTCATCACCGGCGTTTCCACCGGAGTCGGGCTGCTGGCGAGGCAGGCGATCCTGGAGGGCACGGCCTTGATCGCTACCGCCACAGACGAAGGCGATCCGCTCGGTCATGCGGGAGGTCTGCCTTTGGCGGGCACGGGATCGAAGGACGGCAGGCCGGAACGCGGCAGGAACAGGTCAGGTGCTGCAGCCTCGTACTGCAGCGCGGCACCGATGACGGCGGCATCGTCAAAGGTGCGCCCGATGATCTGGATCCCGGTCGGCACGCCGTGGCTGTCGCGCCCCGAAGGCACTGACAAGACCGGGCAATGGTGCAGCATGTTGAACGGATGGGTCAGGACCCAGCCATATTCGGCATCCACCGCCCGTCCCTCGACCATGAAGGTCCGGCCAACCGGGTCATGGTCGGCCCGCACCGCACCGATCGACAATGTGGGGCAGATCAGGATGTCGTGTCGTTCGAACAGGGCGCCGATGGTCTGGTACATCGCATGCTGCACATCCCACGACCTTGCCACTTCGTCAGGTGTGACCTTTGCAGCCAGATCGGCAGCGGCGCGGGCGTAATCGGTCAGCAGATCGCGGTGTTCTGCCGCCGCCCACAACGGCTGTCGGCCGAAATGCATCGCGCAGTACCAGGCCATCGACGCGCGATCGACCTCTTCGGTCCAGCCGATATCGACCTCCTCCACCCGGCATCCGTCTTGCGCAAACACCTCGATCGCGCGCATCGTGTTGGCCCGCACATCGGCGCTGATCGGAATATAGCCCAGATCCATCGACCACGCGACGCGCAGCGGGCGACGGCTGGCCTCCAGCGGCAGGGTGATCCGGTCGCGCAGGCTGTCATGGTCGCGCGGATGCGGGCCCGAGATCAGGTTCTGCAACAGCGCCGTATCGCCCACTGTGCGCGTCAGGACACCGCAATGATTGTAGCGGTCGAAATTGGCCGGCGGCCCGTCGGGGTTGCGCCCGTGCGGCGGCTTGAACCCGACCAGCCCGCAGGCGCTGGCCGGAATCCGGATCGAGCCGCCGATATCGGTGCCGGTGGCAACCGGGGTCATGCCCGCCGCAAGGGCCGCTGCCGACCCGCCCGAAGACCCGCCTGGCCCGAATTCGGGGTTGAACGGGTTGCGGGTGACGCCCCACATCCGCGAATTGCAAGTGCCAGACAGGCAGAACTCCGGCGTTGTGGTGCGGGCATGCAGGATGGCCCCTGCCGCCTGCAACCGCTCGATCATCGGGTCCGAGATGGTGTCGACCTGATTTTTGAAGACCAGCGAGCCTTGCGTCGTCCGCCGTCCGGCAATGCGGCTGGCGTCCTTGACCGCCACCGGCAGCCCTTCCAGCGCCCGCGCCGCACCTGACCGCACGGCATAGGCCACCTCTGCCGTTTTCGCCGCCGCTTGCGCCTCGTCGAAGTAGGTGTCGGCATAGGCGTTGATCACCGGGTTCACCGCGTCGGTGCGGGCAAGAAGCGTGTCGAGGTATTCGACCGGCGACAGCGTTCTGTTGCGAAAAAGTGCCAGCACATCGCGCGCAGGCAGATAGCAAAGCTCCTCTGGCGTCATCTTGGCTCCAATGCTGTGCGGCTGCCGGGCACCGGCAATCGCGGTTTCGATCAGGGGTCGAGCGTCGGCCTCGGCGACGATCCGCCGGCTGGTTCGCGCTGCCGGTCGGCGCCCGGCCTTCGCCATGCATAGGGCCTCTGCAACAGGGGTATCAAGGCGTTTGACCGCGCCGCGCAAGGCAGACACGAAGTTGCCCCTTGAAACGCCCGGGTTCCAAAGACGGCGAAAAATTCGCCTGTCGCAGGCCGTTCCGGTTGAGCGTCGAAACAAGCTGGCCGTGCACGAACACGACCATCCGATCACGCGGCGTTCACCGGGGATTGATGACCGGGAACGTCGGGCCTGGTGCAGTCTGTTCGCAGGTTCGATGGGGGGCAGACATGCTGACGCGGCGGCGCTTTGGCGCGATGATGGTGGCATCGACGATGATGCCGGGGGTGGCGCGGGCGCAAGGCGACACGGTGCTTCAGTGGCAACGCGATGTGGTGGGCGGATCGGATCGTAAATCCGACGCGGCCTTGGCGAGCATTGTCGCGGGGAAGCGGACGGACCTGATTGCAGGCTTGATCCTTGCCCTGCGGTTCAACCGCGACCGGGACGCACAGATCCATGCGACGCTGCGGGCCCTGACCGGCGCGGATCGCCCGGATGCATGGTTCGACTGGATGCTGTGGCAAGAGGCGCACCCGGAAGTCATTCCCGACCCCAGCTATGCCGATTTCATGCGCCATTTGCACCTGCAGATCGACCCGGAGTTCGAGGTTTTCTTGATACCGGAATACTTGCGCCGCGACAGGATGGGCATCAGGATCGAAGAGATCGCCTGGGGCGGCGTCGTCAAGGACGGCATTCCGTCGCTGGACACTCCCGCGATGATCGCAGCGGGCGACGCGGATTACATGCGGCGCGATGATCTGGTGTTCGGCGTGGCGATCAACGGTGATGTGCGGGCCTATCCGCTGCGGATCATGGGCTGGCACGAGATGTTCAACGATGTGATCGGCGGCGTGCCCGTGGCGCTGGCCTATTGCACGCTGTGCGGGGCGGGGATCTTGTATGACACCAGGGTCGCGGAGCGGGCGAAACCGTTGGTGTTCGGGTCGTCGGGGTTTCTCTACCGCTCCAACAAGCTGATGTTCGACCGCGCGACCAATTCGCTTTGGAACCAGTTCACCGGCAGGCCGGTGGTCGGGCGGCTGGCGGACAGCGGGATCGAACTGACGCAGCGCCCGGTGGTGATTGCGTCCTGGCAAGACTGGCGCGAAGCCAATCCGGAAACGACGATCCTCAGTCTGGAGACGGGGTATCGGCGGAACTACGGCTCGGGCGCGGTCTACAACGAATACTTCGCCTCGCCCGACCTGATGTTCCCTGCCGTCGCCGATCAGGGACGGCAGCGGCAGAAGGATTACGTGTTCGGCATCCAGCAGTTTGGCGCGGCAAAAGCCTGGCCGCTTGCGGCGTTCGCCCGACGGCCGGTGATCAACGATGCGGTGGCCGACGTGGCGGTGGTGGTGATCGGGGATGCCGCGACCCGGTCGGCGCGGGCCTATGAACGTGGCGGGTTGCAGTTTGCGCGCAAGAATGGCGCGCTGGTCAGCGGCGATGGTGCGATCTGGACGATACGCGAAGAGGCGCTGGTCGCCCCCGACGGCCGCAGCCTGCCGCGCGTGGCGGGGCATGTGGCCTACTGGTTCGCCTGGGACGGCTATCTTGGCGATGCGGCGGAACTTTACAGGCCGTAATGCATCGGCAATCCGGGCGCTTCTGGCGTCGTTCGGCCCCGACCGTTCAAGCGGCTGACGATCAGCGAAGGCGCGACAGCCAGACCACGAAAGATCGGCGAGTCTGTAACCGCGTCGATCTTCGGGCGGGTGCAGCAGGTCGTCTTGTCACCTGAACTCCGCCTTGTAGGCCGGGGCAGCCGCTCGCTTGCGGCGGGCGTTTCTTCCGCTAACACTGCCGTGTCGCCGTCCTGCGCCTGCAAAAGCTATCCTGCCGCTTTGCTGCCAGGTCCGTTCCTGGCGGTATCCTGCAAATCCGCCAGAATCTTGCGATCAAACCCCTGAATTCCCGGGCCGAGGCTCGCGCTCAGCACCTGGTGACGGAACTCGGCAATAACGGGACGCGCGGCGAAGGGAACCGAGGTTTCCAGCTTGGCAAGCGTCTCGACAAGCCGTGTCACGACATCGGCATCGGTGATCCCGTATCGCGCGATCGCCGCAAAGGCCCGGCAGGTCACACCCTCCAGAAACACCACTTCGGTCGCGATGCGCAATCGGCCATTCTGGTCCAGTCGCAGGGATGCAGGAAAAGTCCGTCCGGCCAACCGGCCCAGAACTTCTCCCAGCCGGTCAATGCAGTACAGTGCGGTTGTCGGGTCGTTGATGCCGGGCGACAAGGCGCGCTGCGCCAGTTCGACGATGCGGCGGATGGCGAATTCAAGATCCTGATGGGGCGTGCGATCCCGGCCGATCACGACCGCGCCGCGCAGATCTTCCTCGATCTCGTCCGACACCCGATCCCGCGGATAGGCGGTGATCACGCACACACCTTTCGTGACGAACTGACCCGGCGGCGCGTCGATTCGCAGAACAAGGTCCTGCTCGGTTGCAATCTGCATCACGACATCGGTACCGATATTCTGGACATACCCGCCGGAATCCGCCGCAATCGGCCGGCTGCCGGCGTCGAAATCGTCAGGCAGCCGGTACAGATCAGTCTCGTCCCTATCCCCGTCCGGCGCATGGCCAATTCGTTCGGGAAAAAGCCGGTCCACCGCGACGCAGCCTTCGTTCGCGAGGTTCGCAAGCATCGTTTCGACCCGGATCAATGTCGCAATGTGGTGAATGAAATAGATCAGCACCGCGACACTTGCCACCGCCAACAGCACCCCGAACGCAACCGCCAGATGGGGGACGAAACTGGCCCCCTCCGTCCCCCGCACCGACCGCAGCACCGACAGACAGTACAGAAAGGTCGCAATGAACGTCCCCAGGACGACCTGATTGCTGCGGTCGCTCATGAAGTTGCCGATCACCCGCGGCCCGAACTGGGAAGAGGCAAGCTGCAACGACAGCATCGTGATCGAAAAGCTCAGGCTGGCCACCGTGATCATCGAACTTGCGATCACCGACAGGATCGCCCTCGACCCCTCCGGGCCGAAGGTGTAGATCGCACCCGGATCTTTCGTCTCCTGCACGCCACGCAGGACGTCGACCTCGATCAGCAGAAACGAAAGCGACACCGCCACCACGGCCATGACCGTCGGCACGAACCAGAAGCTGGAGTTCAATCGCCCCCAGAACGCGGTGACACGGGTCATCGAAAACTCGGCGGCCATGGCCAACTCCTGTATCGGGGCGGTCCGGTCAGGCTGATGTCAGCCGGCAGATCCGCGAGGGTGCGAAGACGAACTTCACCAGCAGCGGCCTGCCTGACCGGAATTGCGGCAAATGCCTTGCACCCAAGGCCCGGGTCGCGCGGCTCGCGTTGCAAACCCGAGGTCACCGCACCACCCGCTTGATCACGGCGCGCAGGCTCAGCCCCTGCACGATCAGGGTGAACAGAACGACGGCATAGGTCGCGGCCAGAAGCGCGGATTTCTCTGCGACCTCTGGCAGCGAAAGCGCGAGCGCCACCGAAATACCACCCCGCAAACCGCCCCAGGTCAGCACCGGAATGGTGCCGCGCGCGAAGTTCCGGAACAGACCAAGCAGCAGCACCGGACCACTGACGGCGGCCAACCGTGCAACCAGCACCAGCGGCACGGCCAGCGCCATCAGCCACCCGAACGCTGGTTCGAACCGCAGCACCAGAACTTCCAGCCCGATCAGCAGGAACAGCACCGAGTTCAGCATTTCGTCGATCAACGTCCAGAATCCGAAAAGATATCGCTGGCTCTGATCGCTCAGCGCATCTTTCGGCCCCCGATTGCCGACCAGCAGCCCCGCGGCGACCACCGCCAGCGGGCCACTGACCCCCAGTCTGAAAGCGATGGCGTAACTCCCCATGACCAGCGCCAGCGAGATCAGCACCTCGATTGCATAATCGTCAATGGCCCGCATTGCGCGGTAGGCAACATAGCCGGTAACCGCGCCAAGCACCGCACCGCCCAAAGCCTCGATCAGAAACATCTCCCCAACTTTCAGGGTGTCGAGACTGCCGCCAAGGGCAGCGGCGACCAGCACCGCAAACAGCACCACGCCGACACCGTCGTTGAACAGCGTCTCGCCCGTCATCACGATCTGCAGGTCGTCGCTTACCTTGACCTGTTTCAATGTCGCCAGAACCGCCACAGGGTCGGTGGGGCTGATCAGCGCCCCGAACACAAGCGCCCAAGGCAACGATATGGGCACCCCCAGCAGATCGGCCGCCATCCACAATCCGCCTCCGATGATCGCGGTTGACACCACAACCCCCAAGGTCGCCATCGCGCCGATGGTCAAGGCGCGGCTGCGCAGCGACACCACATCGACATGCAGCGCACCCGCGAACAGCAGGAACGCGAGCATCCCGTGAAGAACCGTTCCCTCGAAATCGACTGCGCTGACCAGTCCGGCCAAGTTTTCGTAGTCTGTCAACCCCGGCACCACCGCCTCGGCAGCGATGAGTACCAGAGAGGCACCAAGCCCCAGGACAAGCAACCCGATGGTGTGCGGCAGCAGAGCCAGTCGGATATTGATCCAACTGAATGCGGCCGTCAGGAACAGAAATACCGCGGCAAGCTCGAACTGTGAAAGTACGGTCATCGCTACATCCCCTGCCGCGGAGTTACCTTCGCGCGGAGATGAACTGCAGCAGCCGCCCGACCAATGAAAACAGCATCCGCATCAGTCGACGCCATACTCCAGCATCTTCTCCAGACCTTCAGTCAGGTACTCGCTGACCTCGGGCTGACCAAGCAGATAACGGCTAACCAGCCCTTCATGCTGTTGGCGGGCAAGCGCCTTGGTCTGCTCCCACTCTTGCGGTTCCGCATCGCCGCGACCGATCCAGAACAGGGCGACCAGCCCGTCCTGCTGTTCATCGTTCATGCTTTCGATCTCTTGCGTGATCTCGTCCCGGCTCAGATCGCCCTCGGTTTCCTGCAAGGTTTCGGCCACCTCGTCGTCCGACGCATTGCCGCCAAGGTCAGGAATAACGGTTTCTTCCTTTGCCATGACGGCGTTGAACCGCAACACCAGTTCTTCGATCCGGGCACTGTCGAAGGGAAGCGCTGCCATCGGCATCTCCTGTTGATCCCGCCTGAGCGACACCTCGCGTGGCCGCCAGGCAGCGTTATTGACACTCCGATAACCCGCCCGCACGGATTGCGTTCCCGAGTTGCGCCTGGCACCCTGCCGTTCCAGCTTCGATCTGCACGCCAAGCCCGACATTCCGGCCAAGCGTGCGGTCGCAGATGATCGGTTCGGGCTACACCGCAAAAGCGCGGCAGAGGCGCGGCAAAGACACGCGCCGCAGGGCGCCGGAACCGGTCTGCCATTGCTGCGTTTGCGCAGTGTCAGCACATGCCGATCGGCACGGCGATACCGTTGCCCTGCCCGGCGCGCCGGTTGTCTTGTCGGTAGAGCGGGAACCGGGAAATATCGACGGAGCAAGGATATGAAAGACAAGGTGAAGGCGTCCGCTGCCCCCATGTCCGCAACAGCGGCCGATTCAAACGGCAAGCCGGTCCCGATGAAACCAGAGCAAGACTCGCACCCAGCGGCGGAAGATACCGCAACCAAGACCGACCGGCCCGGCTTTGATCTGGGCGGATCTTCCGGCGACACGCACGCCGGTTCGGGTCTGGGCCTTGGTGTTGACGCGTTCGACACGGCGGGGGATCGGCGGCTTTCGGGGCGACGGCCTGACAACAAGCTGACAATTCCGCGCTGGAGCGGGCCCGAGCCCGACGTCCCGCCGACATCTGACGAGAAAACGGCAGCGCCCGAAGCCCGGCCTGGCCCGCAAACGAAACAAGAGACCTGACAAAGGAACGTCCCGGTTTCCGGCACAGGTACATGATCCTTGCGTCGTTGGCGAAGCCTTTGTCAAGCCGCTCCAGGTTCACCCGACAGGTTGAAACCAACGCCGATGCCTGTGCGTCGATCTTTTGTGAAAAACGACGCCGCAGACAGGGGCCGACGTGCCGGAAAGACGAGCCGCCAGATCGTTTTCTGGCCCCGCTCTTGCCCCGAGCAGATCGACTGCTTTCCGCAATGTGACAATTCATGTCCGATCCGAATTTCGGGTTGTCCTTGTCGTCCACAGTGCCTGCGACGACAGAACCCGCAAGATCAGCCACGGTTCGCACTGCCGCCTTGCCGGGTCCCGATCCGGCGCAATCAACGAAACCGTCACTTCGGCATAGGCCAGGTATCTGCCAGGCGGTAGCCACGTGGCCAGGGATCGTGCGGGTCGCACATCAGTTGCCGCAGGTCGGTGATCCATGCCCGCCCCGAAATCGACGGAACGATGGCGGGCCGGCCGGCCAGATCGGCCAGCCGCTCGATCCGGCAATCGAACCGCCCGCCGATGATCGACAGCCCGGCAAAGGCCTCGCCCACGCCCAGTTCGCCACGGGCATGCAGCACGGCCATGCGCGCCGAACAGCCGGTTCCGCAGGGCGAGCGGTCGAGTTTGCCCGGCTCGATCGCCACGGTGTTGCGGCCGGTCTTGATGCCACCCGAGGTTTCAACGGGTTGGGTGAACTGGCAGAACGAGATATGGTTCCAGTCGCGGTGCACCGGATGACTGAACCCCAGTTGTTCGTTCGCCGCACGGGTGATGCGGATGCCGGTGCGGGCAAGGTCCGCCGCCTCGTCCGGGCGCAGAGCGAAGCCGCAAGCCGCAGCATCGACCAGTACGAACGAGTCCCCGCCATAGGCGGTATCCACCGTCAACGTGCCCAATCCCTCGACTTCGAGCATGGCGCCCAGCCGGTCGGCAAAGCTGGGGTGGTTGGTGATGCGCACCCGCTCGGCCTTGCCGTTGCGGCAGGCGGCGACCACCTCGACCAGCCCGCCCGGCGCCTCCATCCAGAACCGCGTCTCGGGTTCCTGCATCGGCACGATGCCGGTATCCAGCAGCACCGTCGCCACGCAGATCGCGTTCGATCCCGACATCGGCGGGGTATGCACCGGCTCCATGATGATCCAGCCGGTCACCGCGCGCGGGTCCTTCGGCGGCACCAGAAGGTTCACATGGCGAAAGACGCCGCCGCGCGGTTCGTTCAGCACGAAATCACGCAACGTCCCGTCCTGCGCGATCCAGCGCGCCTGATCCCAGACCGTGGCACCGGGGGGCGGTGCCACGCCGCCGACGATCACGTCGCCGACCTCGCCTTCGGCATGGCAGCCGACGATGTGGATGACGCCGGTGCTGCGCATGTCAGACCTCCAGCACCGGCGCGCCCAGGGCCGCCATGATCGGCTCGACCCCCAGGCCGGGCGTGTCGGATGCCCGCATCGTGCCGTTGACCCGCCGGGGCGCGCCGGTGGCGATATCCTTGGTGCCGTAGGAGTTGAAATCGGTGGCCGAGAAGGTGAAGTCCGCAGGGGTCGATTGTGCCAGATGGGCGATGGTGGCGGTGACGATATCGCCGCCCCAGGTGTCCTCGATGGTCATCGGAATCCCTGCGCCGACGCAGATGTCGCGCATGTGGCGCGCCTTGGTCAGCCCGCCCACCTTGGAGATCTTCAGGTTGATCACATCCATCGCGCCCTCGGCGATGCCGCGCATCAGATCGGCGGCATTGCCGATCACTTCGTCCAGCACAAAGGGCAGCGCAGTTCGGCGGCGGGTGGTCAGGCATTCCTCGTAGGTCATCGAAGGCTGCTCAATATAGACATCGACATCGCGCACCGCATTCACCACCCGCGCCGCCTCATGCATGGTCCAGCCGGTGTTGGCGTCGGCCACCAGAATATCGCCGGGTTGCAGGATGTCGCGGCACATCCGGATGCGGGCGATGTCGCTGTCGGCGTCAGAGCCGACCTTGAGCTGGAACTTGGTATACCCTTCGGCCCGGTAGCGCGCCACGTTTTGCGCCATCGCCGCAGGCTCGATCTGCGAGATTGCGCGATACAGCTGGATATCCTCCTGCGCCTTGCCGCCCAGCAATTGATAGACCGGCAGGCCGACAGATTTGCCCAGGATATCCCAGCAGGCCACGTCGATCGCCGCCTTGACGTAAGGGTGCCCGCGCAGCACCGCATCCATATGCCGGTTCAGCACCCCCAGATCGCGCGGGTCCATGCCGATGACCTGTGGCGCAAGTTCCGCCAGACCCGAACGCACACCCAGCGCATAGGCCGGCAGATAGGCCGAGCCGAGCGGGCAGCACTCGCCCCAGCCGGTCATCCCGGCATCGGTTTCCACGCCCACGACAGTGGCATCGAACACGTCGACGAAGTTGCCGTTGGACCAGCTGTAGCGGCCTTCCTTCAGGGGCAGGTCAACCTGCCACACGCGGATCGCGGTAATTTTCATGGTGCGTACTCCTTTTGAGAACCTGAAAGCCCGGCGCGGACGGGTCGCTGTCGTCGATGAAGATGGTGTCGAGCCCGGTCACCCGCGCCCGGGCGGCCACCGAAGGAATGATGCCGGGACAGTCGCAGGTTGCAGCCACGCCCTTGGTCCGGCCCTCGAAGATCGAGCCGGTGATGCGTTCATGCGCAAGACCCCCGCCCTGCCGCAACCACCCCTGCGCCGCCCGTTGCGCCCGCCGTGCCGAGGTTCGGGTGCCGCAGGACGATCTGTCCACAGCCCTTTCGCCATGAAAGTCAAGGGTCAGGCCGCCAGTCTGGACAGGTCCGGCAGCGCCGGGCGGCTGGCCAATGCGGCAACGATCACCGCCTCCACCTCGGCCCGGCGTGCGCCCGACAGCGGCTGACGGGGCGCGCGCACCCGGTCGTTCGACCCGATGGCCAGCACCTCTGCCAGCTTGATGTTCTGCACCAGGTAGGTGGAGACATCGAGATCGAGCAGCGGGCGGAACCAGCGGTAGATAGCCAGCGCCTCGGCTGTGCGCCCGGTCTGCATCAAGCGCCAGATCGCCACCGTTTCGGCTGGAAAGGCCACCACCAGCCCGGCAACCCAGCCGACAGCGCCGACCGACAGCGCCTCGAATGCAAGGTTGTCGACCCCGGTGAACACGTCATAGCGGGTGCCGAACCGGTTGATGATCTCGGTCGTGCGGCGGATGTCGTCGCAGCTTTCCTTGATCGCCACGAAGCGCGCGTCGTCGGCCAGCCGCTCCATGATGTCAACCGTTACGTCCACCCGGTAGGCAACGCGGTTGGAATAGATCATCACCGGCAGATCGCCGGCCGACACGATCGCGCGCAGGTTCGCCTCGGTTTCCTCGGGGTTGGTGTGATAGATCGGTGACGGCACGACCATCAACCCCGAGGCCCCGGCCTTTGCGGCCTTGCGCGCCATGTCGCAGGCGGCCCAGGTGGCCCCTTCGCAAATGGTCATCAGCACGGGTTTGCCCATGGCCACCCCCTGCGCTGTCCGCAAAACCGCGATGCGTTCTTCCTGGCTGAGCATCGGACCCTCGCCGAGCGAGCCCGCGACGATCAAGCCGTCGCAACCCGCGTTCATCTGCAACGCAAGGCAACGTTCCATTTCGGGGTGATCCAGCTCTCCGCCGACCGTGAACTTTGTCGTCACGGCAGGCATGACACCTTTCCACATAGCTCAACTCCTTGGATGTGTTCCGTTAGCCGCATTCAGAAAGGCGGCGGTTTCAGCGCGTTCCGGGGCATCGAAAATCTGTGCAGGGGACCCTATTTCGTGAATCAGGCCGTCGCGGAAAAAGGCTGCGCGGTCCGATACTTCACGGGCAAAGCGCATTTCGTGGGTAACGCAGATCATCGTTATTCCCTCCGAGGCCAGCAACCGCAGCGTATCGAGAACTTCGCCCACCAGTTGCGGGTCAAGCGCCGAAGTCACCTCGTCGAACAGCAGATAGTCGGGCGACATCGCCAGCGCCCGCGCAATCGCCATGCGCTGCTGCTGGCCGCCCGACAGCCGCGAGGGATATGCCCCCAGCTTGTCGGCCAGACCGACATGGGTCAGCTGCTTTACCGCAATCTCATCGGCCTGCGCGCGGGGCAGGCCCAGAACCTTGCGCGGGGCGAGCGTCACGTTTTCCAGCACGGTCAGGTGCGGGAAGGCGTTGAACTGCTGAAACACGATGCCGATCTTGCGCCGCAGCCGGTTCAGATCGGTCGCGGGGGCGTGCACTTCGGTGCCGTCCACCAGGATCCGGCCGCTGTTGATTTGCTCCAGCCCGTTGATGCAGGTCAGCAGCGTCGATTTCCCCGACCCCGACCCGCCGATGACCGACACGACCTCGCCCTTCCGGACCGTCAGCGACACGCCTTTCAAGACCGCGAGCGTCCCGAAGGATTTGTGAACGTTCTCGACCTCAATCATTCTCGCGCCACCGTTTCTCAAGCCGGTCGCCAAGCCGGGCAATCGGATATGACAGCAGAAAGTAGATCACTCCCGCGACCATCAGGATGAACAGCGGTTCCTGCAGACGCGTGACCAGGATCTGCGATGACCGCAGCAATTCGATGATGCCCAGCCACAGCACCAGCGCCGAGTCCTTCATCACGCCAAGCGCCAGCCCGATCCACCCCGGCAGCGCCACCCGCAGCGCCATCGGCAGCGTCACGTTGGCCATGTCCTGCCGCCATGTCATGCCAAGCGAGCGCGCGGCGCGCCGGGTGACGGCAGGCACAGCCTCGATCCCGCCCCGGACGACTTCGGTGCAATAGGCCGAGGTGTAAAGCGACAGCACGACGCAGGCGACGATGAACGGCGACCAGCCCATCCCGGCGATCGCCTGAAAGGCATTGGCCAGGATCAACTGGATCAGCAGCGGCACCGAGCGCAGCACATCGAGAACGAACGTCAGCGGAGCCGCGACCAGCCAGCCGACATGCGCCTTGATGGTGCCGAACACCAGGCCCAGCAGCGTGCCGAACAGCACCGCCACTACGGTGATCGCCACGGTCATGCCCGCCCCTTTCAGCAGGAAGCCGAGGTCCGACAGCGTCAGTGCGGTGTTGAACATGGCACCCCCTTCAGTACCGGAACAGCCGCCAGGCGATCAGACGCGCGCCCAGCATCACCAATTTGGCGATCAGGTAATACAGCACCGCCGCCATCGCAAAGAACTCGAACGTGCGGAAGGTCTTGACGTTCAGGCCTTGCGTCACGCCTGCCAGGTCGCTCGCCAGCCCGACCGTGATCCCCAGCGAGGTCATCAGGATGGCCCAGACCATCTGGTTGGTCATCGGCGGATAGGAAATGCGGAACATCTGCGGCATGACCACCGACCAGAACGCGCGCACCGGCCCCATGCCCAGCGACCGCGCCGCCCGGGTCTGGGTTGGTGGAATGGCGTTCAGCGCACCGCGAAAGGTTTCCGACAGGTAGCCCGCATTGTTGAAGGTGATGCCTGCCAGCAGCGCCGTGAACGGGCTGAGGTGGATGCCGAAGGCACCCAGGCCGAAATGCGCCATGTAGATCTGAAACAGCGCCGGAGTGTTGCGCGCCACCTCGACCCAGACGGTGGCCATTCCACGCGCCACCCGGTTCGCCGACATCCGCGCCACCGCGATCAGGACCGCGAACGCCACGCCCAGCACCATCGACAGCACAGCCACCTGCAAGGTGACCAGCGCCCCCTGCAACATGTCGGGCAGCGCGCGAAACGCCTGATGCCAGTGGAATGTGTAATTGAACATCGCGGGCCCCGGCCTCTCGCTGCGATGGGCGCGGGCGATGACGGCCCGCGCCCGGTTCTGTTCAGCGATAGACGCCGTCGATCGTCAGACCAGGGGCAGAACTGCCGCCGCCGATCCATTTGTCATAAAGCTCCTGATAACGGCCGGTGCGGACCTGCTGGTTCACGAACAGATCGAGATAGTTGATCAGCCCCTGCTCTTCGCGCAGCGAGATCAGCGACACATAGTCGATGTCATAGGGCGCATCGCCCTTGATGACAAAGCCCGGATACTGACCCGTCGCGATGATCGACGTCGCCACGGTCGAGGTCACGACAGTCGCGTCGATCTGCCCCTGCGACAGGGCCAGAAACACATCGGCCTGCGACTGATAGGGACGGAACTCGCCCGAACCCCAGCCCTTGACGTTTTCTTCCAGTTGCAGCCCTTCGTAGGTGCCCGCAACCGAACCCACGACCTTGCCCTTCTGCCCTTCAAAGTCGGCGACCCCGGCATCCTCGCGCGTCAGCACCACCATCTGGAATGCAAAATAGGGGATCGAAAAGCCGATGGTCTTGGCCCGTTCCAGAGTGTCCGAAGTCGAGGCTATCCCGACATCGGCCCGCCCGGATACCAGAGCGGGAATGCGGTCGGGGAACGGGGTTTCCACGATCTCTGGGGTCACCCCAAGCGCGGTGGCCAGATCGGTGCAATAGTCGACATCAAAGCCGATCGGGTTGTTGTCTGCGTCGCGCGACCCCATCGGCGGGAAATCGAGCACGACAGCGCAGCGCAGTGTGCCCGATGCGATGATGTCGTCGAGTTTGTCTGCCTGCGCCATTCCAGCAGTGACCGCAGCCGTCAAACCCACGGCCGCAAGCGTGATTTTGTTCATTGAAATCTCCCCTGTTGCGGCGCCTTGAGTCCAGAAGAATCGCGCCTGATACTTTCTAATGGATATTGGATCCAATTTTCAATAGGGGTTGGCTGACCTGAAGGCGGGATGAAGCGGCTGCGTCATTCCTTCGACGCCCGCCTTGCCCGCAATTGCCGACCGGAGACCCATCGAGATGGTGCTGAACCTGACCGCGACGAACCTGGGCACGATGCCCTCGCCCGCCGATCTGATCTTTGACGCGCTGCGGGAAGCCATCGTCGAAGGCCGGCTGAAGGATGGCGACACGTTGCGGCAGGATCAGATCGCCGGCATGTTCAATGTCAGCCGCATTCCGGTCCGCGAGGCCCTGGCCCGGCTTGAAGAACAGGGCCTGATCTCGACCCAGCGGCACAAGGGGGCGGTGGTGTCGTCGCTGTCGCTGGCCGAGATTGCCGAGATGTTCGAGTTTCGCGCGCTGGTCGAAGGCGAAGTGATCCGGCTGTCGGTCAACAACATCACGGAGGCGTCGCTTGCCGAAGCGATCGGCTTTGCCGAAGCCTTTGCCAGCGAAGCCGACAGCGCACAATGGGCACGCCTGAACCGGTTGTTCCACTGTTCGCTCTATCGCGACAGCCAGCGGCCCTATCACCTTGCGATCATTTCGAAGGCGCTTGACCAGATATCGCGCTATCTGCGTGCGCAACTGGTCCTGACCCATGGCATCGCCCGCGCGCGACGCGAGCATGCGGGGATCCTGCGCGCCGCTCTTGCCCGCGACGCCGACGAAGCGGCCGCCCTGACCCGGGCCCATATCCTGGGCGCAAGCGAGTCGCTCATCTGCTTTCTGGAGGCGCAACGCGCCGGCACTTGAGGCTGCACCTGGCAGGCGAACCGCGCTGGACGTGCCAAAGACCGTCTGGGTTGCCGCATGCGGCGATGTGCGGCGCGTCTGGCATGGCACGGCCGCGATTTCAGCGTCGACCGGCGGGATCTGGCCAACTGGTTGCAACGGGCGGCGATGATTGAACCGGTCGACGCGTTTCCGTGTTTGCAGGGCACTGTTGCACAAAGGGGCAGCCGCGGTCCATCGGGTGGATCGGGTCGCTTTCACGCTGAAGGCGCCAGCTTGCGCATTCGCGTCAACGGTCTGCAATGGCCACCTCTGCAGGAACGTCGGTCGCAAATTCCTGGCGATCCGAGCGAGCAGACCGCAACAGACCCCTGAAATCCTTGCGGTCAACCGAGTGTCCAGACGTGACTGACCTGCCTAGACGAACGTGGGCGCGGAAAACCACCGATGCCCAATCCAGCCAATTTCACGCCACTCCACGCGTGCGGATGCTTCGCCCCCTGCTTGCCCATTCAACGGACCGATCGCGTAGGCGCAAAAAGCGCCCCGGAGGGCGCTTCTTGATCAAATGATACCGCTTGACCAAACTGGAGCGGGCGAAGGGATTCGAACCCTCGACCCTAACCTTGGCAAGGTTATGCTCTACCCCTGAGCTACGCCCGCACCGATTGGAGTGAGGATCATCTATAAAGGGTTGCCCCAGCCCGCAAGGGGCAAAATGCACGACCCGCGACTTTTGCCCGCCCACCCCGATCGCCTGCGGCTTGTCCGGCAGACCCCGGCGCTGTCAGGTCATCCGCCGATCAGCCGGGGATGCTCTATGGCCGGGCAGCGGTCCATCACCACGGTTACCCCGGCGGCCCGGGCCAGTGCGGCGGCGGGTTCGTTGACCACGCCAAGTTGCATCCAGATCACGCGCAGACCCGGCAGGGCCAGCGCCGCTTCGACCACCGGCCCCACCTCTTCAGAGCGACGAAAGATGTCGACCATGTCGACCGGGTCTGCAATGTCAGACAGATGTGCCCGCACCATTTCCCCGCCGACCATTTGCCCGGCCTGCCCCGGATTGACCGGGATCACCCGGTATCCCCTGGTCTGCAGAAAGTTTGCAACCTGGTGGCTGGGCCGGTCCGGGTTGGGCGACCAGCCGACCAGTGCAATCACCCGGGTCGAGGTCAGAACGTCGCGCAGGACATCGTCCGGCAGGTGGGTCATCGTGTTGCCTCCGCTTTGCGTTCAACCTGCGCCGACCACCGCGGATTGCCAACCGGGAAAAAGCACCCCGACCCCGAGGGTCGGGCGCCAAGCCTGTGCATCGAAAGGTCGAACGGGCGGGCGGCGAGGATGTCTCAAGTGCAGCGCAGGCCTGGTCCCCGCCCTTCCATGAGCAACGCTACCGCCCCCGGGGTCAGGCGAGACCCCTCGCATAAGCCTCAAGCTGATCGGCCACGGTGCCCGCTGGCAGCAGGTATCGGATCAATTTTCATGAAAATGCGGACATACGGCCGACAGTGGCCATGAAAAAGCCCAGTACGACGGCGGGGCTGATCCGGAAGCTGGCGCGGCAGTCAGTCGATGAAGCCAAAGTCGCGGGCGGACCTGGCCACGGCAGCGCAGTGGGCTGTCCTGGCCGACGGCGACAGTTGAGCAAGGTTGATTTCGGTGCCCTGGATCATCATCGTGAGTGTCTGGGCAAAGGACTTGTCGTCCTTCGGAGCGTTCGTCCTGACGCAGGCTTCGATTGCGTCCTGCTGCAAGGTCAGGCCGAAGTACGACTCCGAACCGATCACGGTGCCAAGCCGGGTCGCGAGTTTCGGCGTTTCAAACTGAGCGGTGGCTGGCTGGGCAAGCAGCATCGCGGGCAGCAGATATCGGATCATGTTCAGGCCTCGGTCGTTTCGATGGTGGTTTTCTTTCCGCGTGTCAGCAAGACGATGATGCCAAGAATGATCGCGCCCGCAACCCAGACGGAAATCAGCATTCCGACCCCAAGAACGGTGCCGATGGCTCATCCGGCCTGTTCTGCCTCTGAAGTCGAGGCGGCGCCACGCTCGGCGTTGCCAGATATGCCGGCAAGGATCCCGACAGCCATCAGGGCGTTGAACGCCCAGAAGAACAACAGAAAAGGCCAGCCGACAAATTTTCGATGGCGCTTTTCGATCCTGATCGTTCTGGGCATGGCGATCTCCTGTCACGGTCCGGTTTCAGTCAAACCTCTGATCGATGCAACGACCGGTGCGCGGATGGAAACGCCGGGCTGGTCGGTCCGGAGCAATCCTGCCTCGAAAGGCTCGCTGTCGGCAAGCTACGGTCGCAGGTAGCGTCAGCCAGCGTAAAACCCCATTTCCTTGTGGCTTTCCGCCGCTTCGGCCGACCGGTGCCGTGCCACGGCGGTATAGCGGGTGCGGGCATCGCCGATCTCCTCCAACGTCAGAATGGCGGTCACGAAAGGTGCTGCCGCGGGCTTTCAACCCTCGGTGTACCCGTCTGTGAACACCAGCTTCTCGTTCGGGGTCACCTCGAGATAGACGGCGGTGTTCTGCAGCAGGTTGCCCTCCACGTCGAACGAGGTGTTGAATTTGCCGCCAACCCGAACGTCCAGTTCGCAGGCCGTCACGCGGTGGGGTTTCGGCACGAACCAGTGGATCAGATGGTCCGGCGTGGTTCGGCAGCGGTACAGGACCGCCCGGGGAGCGTCGATGTCGCGGGTCGGTACAAGGTCCGTCAAAGGGCGAGGATCATCCGGCCTTCCTTCCGCGGGGATGGTCCGACATCTGTGTCATAGCCGGTTTCCCGTTCCGGGTCAGCCTGCGCCGGGCGGCCTGGAATGCCAACAGAAAAAGGCGCCCGTACCAAAGGTCGGGCGCCAGTCGTGGAACGAGGGACAGTCAGAAAGATACGGGAGTTCCGAGCCCGAACCTCTGAAATGTGACATGGAAACCCTGACACGCGGTTAAAGCGACCCTCGCGCGGATGTGAAGTTTTACCGGGTTGATGCGGCATACAGGCCCACTGCCGCCGCGTTCGAGACGTTCAGCGAGCCGAAGGCGCCGGCGAACGGGATGCGGGCGATCACATCGCAGGTGGAGCGGGTGCGGTCGCGCAGGCCGGGCCCTTCGGCCCCGAGCACCAGCGCCACGGCCCGGCTGCCGGCTTGCGCGAGGGCATCGGCCAGCGGCACCTCGCCGTTGCCGTCCAGCCCGATCAGCACAAAGCCCATCTCGCGCAACTCGGCCATCGCATCCGCCAGATTGGTGACTTTCAGATAGGGTTGCCGCTCCAGCGCGCCGCTTGCCGTCTTGGCCAGTGCGCCGGTTTCGGGGGCCGAATGGTGGCGGGGGGCGATCACTGCCCGGGCGCCGAACACCTCGGCACTGCGCAGCACCGCACCCACGTTGTGCGGATCGGTCACCCGGTCAAGGCAGACCACCAGCGGCAGGCCGGTGCCCGAAATGCAGACCTCTGCCAGCTTGCCCCAGGTCAGGGGCCGCACTTCCAGCGCCGCCCCCTGATGCACCGACCCTGCGTCGATCGGCACATCGAACCGCCGCGGATCGACGATCTCGGGCTCGATCGCCGCAAGGGCTATCGCCTGTCCCAGTTTGTCGGCGGCATTGCGCGTCAGCACCAGCCGCAGCTTTTCACGCGCCGGATTGACCAGCGCATCGCGCACCGCATGCAGGCCGAACAGCCACAACGTCTCACGCGCCTCCGCCCGACGGCCGCGTTCCCTGTCCACCACCCAGGTCGGTTTGACGGTGCCAGTCATGCCTGTCCCCCTTCATGCCTGATCCTTCATGCGGTCCCGCGTCCGGCCACGCAAGCCGGCATTTCCGCCTTGACGCCCCCGGACCCCGCAGGTAACAGGCACGGCCAGTGGGCGACGCGCTGCAAGGTGCGGCAGGAGACTGTAACTCTCCCGGGGCGACCCGTGCCTGGTTCGATTCCAGGGTCGCCCACCATTTTCCAGAACAAATTGATTTGGAACAGTTTTCGGGGTGTGGCAGACAGGCTGGCTTCAGGTTTCCCCGGATCGGCCGTTTTCAAATTCAGGTGCGGGAATTTTCG
>Ga0105047_10004888_pt1 | contig 23203 bp, 17 predicted proteins | sample MAT04_FD_78384 | JGI IMG/M metagenome (GOLD analysis project Ga0105047, IMG submission 78384) | Freshwater microbial communities from Lake Fryxell liftoff mats and glacier meltwater in Antarctica - MAT-04 (megahit assembly) | ecosystem: Environmental > Aquatic > Freshwater > Ice > Liftoff... | reverse complement strand
GTGGTGAGCTTGGTCCGGAGTTCGTTGTACTGCTTCCAATGGCCTTCCTGGCCGCGCTTAAAATGTTCGAGGACGGAGTGTGAGCCGCCCAGCGCGTGCAGAAGCGTCCAATTCCAGTAGGTTTCAATGGCGTCGTCGGGGCCGTCGAATGTGCCCCACCGCGGTAGAGCGCGGTCACCGCTCCGGCCGAGACGGAGGCGATCTTGACCGGCACTTCCCGCTGCTCCTCATGGCGGCGCAGGATGTCGTCGACCCGACCGAGATGAGCGAGCACGCGGATGGAGGGCTTGCCCTCTTTGCGGAAGGATTCGACGATGCGGTAATACCGGATGCCGTGCGACTGATAGGCCTGTACGGAAGCCACTAATTAGGTATACACAATAGGCGGATATGTTCTGTCAAGCACTGTTTAGATGGAAACTTATCGATATATCCGCCAGAACAATTCCGTAGATACGTTGATTGACGCGACAACACTATTCGTTTCAATGCATTAGGCGATCACCGAGGTCAGGTACTAGGAAACTCCCGCTAGGCGGTCTCACCTTGCGACAAATACCCTGCAAAGCCTTACGACAGATAATGTGCAAAGTGACAGCGAGACCCAAGCCGGTCCCCTTTGACACACTTGAGGCAGCATTATCGAAACTCCCGCCCGGAGCGGCCCTAACGGTTTCCGCGCCACCAGCCCGCGCGCTTCGAAATCCTTCAGATCTTCGTCAAAATGCAATTGATCGCACATGTTTAGCTCCTGGCTCCCGTTGCAGAGGCTATTGTTGCCCGAGGCACCTGGCGGCACTTTGCGACGAAGCAAATGTTTTTGCAGGATCCTTGCTGTAGACTACGCTATCCTAAGTCGAATGACGAACCGACCCGTGTCCACTCCAGGGAGATGTGGTTGTACCGGAGTTCACCCCGTTATTGACCCGTTGGCGGTCCACGCCGCGCCCACAACTTCCGCCAGCAAGACAAAAAACACCATTCGGATGGAACTTGTGGCCCTCGCCTGCTGGCGCATCGACGACACTGGCTTCGCGTTTGGCTCCTCGTTCGTGACGTCGGAGACCCAGGACGATTTTGGGGCGCTCGCAAGCATGGCTGATCGCTATCCGGGCTCTCCGCTCTCCATCTTCGGCCACGCCGACCCTGTTGGCGACGACGCCTTCAACAAGTCGCTTTCCGGCAATCGCGCCCTTTCCATCTACGGTGTGCTGACCCGCGATACCGCCGTTTGGGAGAGTTTGTATAGCCAGGCCGGCAGTTCCCAAGGTTGGGGCAGCAGCGCGATCTCTCATATGCTGGCAGCGCTGGGCTACGACTCGGTGCGGACTTTTCAGGAAAAGACCGGTCTGCAGCCCGTGGATAGTATCGCCGGCAAGCAAACACGCGAAAAGCTGTTTGCAGAGTACATGAAGTGGCTTTGCCCACGAGTTTGGCAGAAGCCGGACTTCTTGGGACGGGGCGCCGATGCGCAAGGTAAAGGGGATTATCAAGGGTGCGGAGAGTTCAATCCTGCTCTGGTGTTTTCGCAGGAGGAGAGCGAGGAATTCAGCCAGGCGGAGAACCGCGCGGAGCGGGACCGTCAAAACTCGACCAATCGGCGTGTCGTAGTTTTCTTCTTCCGGCCAGGTACCAGCGTTGCAGCCGAAAAATGGCCCTGCCCGCGCATCAACGAAAGCATTGAAGGCTGCCGCAAGCGGCTTTGGTCAAACGGAGATTCCCGCCGGAGTCCTGCGGCGCAGCGCCGCGAGTATGGGCAAACCGGAGACACCTTTGCTTGCCGGTTCTATGACCGCCTAGCGTACAACTCACCGTGTGAGGGCGTGGAACCGCGCCTTGTGGAACTGATTGTTCCGCTGGAGCGCGATATTGACGGCAATCCATTCCAACGTGATCTGGTGCGTCTGCGTCAACTCGATGGCGGCTATGAGTCGCAACTCATGGAAGGCGATCCCGATGTGCGAAGGGACGGCGAGAATCCGCTGAACTTCTTCCATTTCCAACAGGTGCCGCCCGGCCGCTACGCCATCGACGTCTATACCCAGGACACATGGCGCACCATCCTTCACGGACTCACCGTGAGTACGGCGGGCGCCTTTTATGGCCAGGAATCGTTCGAGGACCCCGACAAGGGGGGAAACATGGGGGTTCCCCTCGAAAATCCGGCCGCGCCGCACTTCGACGAGCCCACCCCCGACCTCGGACAATGTTGATCTTGCCATGAGCTCAGATAAACCCGCCAGTTCCATACCCATTCAAATCAGTTCCGCCATGCGGACGCGCGTCCGCTGCAAGACGGACCATGCCGATCCCTGGCTGCGCGGACTCTATCTGGTTTGGGCCGCGCTTCCGGTTCCAAAGAAAGCCCCCGAGCCGCCGCCGGCAACTCCGGGCGCGGCGCCCCCGCCCGCTCCCCCTCCCGACAAGCCCGCACCGGAAGCACCGAAGGAACCGGAATTTGAGCCGCAGGTCTATGCCGTTAAACGCTCCAATGAATTGGGCGACCTGTTGGAATTGTGGACAGAAGATGGCGAGTCCAAACCAGGCAAGGCCATCCCGCTGTTTCCAGGCGTTGCCTACGACATGTATTTCGTGCGATACCCGTCGGAGTCATTCGCCGTGCAACTGACCCAGGAGTTGAATGAAGACTTCGCCGCGGCAGTCAAGAAATACGGCAAGCCGCAACGAGTAGTCCCGGAACGCGTAGTCACCGGAGTCGACAAGAAGACAAAGGCGACGATTGAAGAATCCGTCATCAAGGTGGGCCACAAGCCTGAGTTGTTCCTGCCGCAGGGCAGCACGTTCTACAAAGGCTGGCTGCTGTTCCGCGATATGCCCGGTACGGGCGCCAATCAGGTCATCACCGATATTCAGTGCGCCCCTCTCCTTGAAGAGGTCCGCCGGCTGCAATTTCACCTCGGCCGCCTGCGCTATATCACCGGATCGCATTTCCATCCCTACTCGCCGGAACCGGCGGAATCGATCCACCGGGAAGACGACGCCGGACGTTATCCGAATGAAGGCCTTTTTGACGTCGTGCTTTGGAACGCGGTGCTTCGCTTCCAACGCGACGCGCGCACGGGCAAAGCGCTGCAACTGACCGGCGCCCGGGTTCCCACGCTATCGGCCGGCACATTCGATCCGCTCCCGGGCGCGTTGGATCCGCAGGTTGAAATTGCCGACTCGCTGAACTACCTGACGGCCGTACCGCTGGATCGCAAAGCCAGCGAGACGGCGCCCGCAGCGATCCCAGTCTTTGTGGATACGTTGATAGAAAAGGAGACAGGAGATGCCATCCGAAAATGGCTACAGAAAGAATGGCGCTTCCCCGGCAAGATCCTCGTCGCCAAACCAAACTGGGTGGATTGGAAGGCCTGGGTACACCAGGATGTCTATGCCGCCGTGCTCGACCTGGAACGGGAACTGACCACCTATGGCGCCATCATGCCGGCAGCCGGCCTGCTCATCAATAACGGATTCCGCGACACGCGAATGAGCGTGTACAAGGCGCTTTCCGGGCAAGCCATCTACTCCATTCACAAATCGGGATTCGCTCTCGACATGATCAGCGATGCCTTCGTTGGTCCGAACAGGAATCAGCCGCTGTACTTTGAGAAAGCGCCGCCCCAGCCCGACGGAGCCGTGCGCTGGACGGTATGGTGCGTGGTTCCCGACGCCAAGGTCGAAACCGAAGATCTGCCTGACCATATTGAATATCGCGACAGTATCCAGCCCTGGAAGTACGACTCCGGTTCGCCGGAAGGCGGCAGCGCCATGCCCCCGTTCGGTTTGCCTGGACATAAATTCCTGAACTTCACCAAGATTTGCAATTCCCTCCAACTGAAGAACATCTCCGCCCACACTACAGGCTGGCAGTCCAAAGGATTTGAGGAGTTCACGCTGATGGGCAGCCAGGAGTTTCAGGACTTCGTCAACCTGTTGCAAGCCGCCATTAACAACGGTAATGCAGCGCTATCGAGGGCTACTATCAATGGCGCTAGCTATGAACTCCTAGCTCTCAAAGGGTTCGCCGGCGAATTGAGGAAATGGCTGGACGCCACGGCGCCAAGCAGCCCGCTCCCGCTGATCGCCATTCAGCCCTGGACGAAAGAGGGGAGGAAGCAGATTGAACGCCTGCGCGCCAGGAATATGACCGGCTTCATTCTGCACACCTACGTGGAAGGCTATTGGACCGGTGGCCGCACGTCCGACGGCTTTCCAGAACCGGAAGACGTCACCATGACGCCGGCGGATCCTTTCGGATTCTGCGAAGAGCCTCCCGGGCCGACCGAAGGCACGATTGAGCTCTTCGGCAAAGAAACCGACTTTCCCGACCGCCACACCTTCACCGTGACGCCGGACTTTTCAATCTTTCTGGAGTATGGTTCCAATGTGAAGGTTCCGCTGCTGGGCCATCCGGCGCACATGGAATGGTGGCACTTTCAATACGTTCCCGGCTACGAGGGGAAGCGCTGGGTGGATATTCTCGAAGAGATCGGCTGGACGGAGGAGGGGCTGCTCGGCAAGGAAGGAAACAAGCCGATCTTCGGCCTCTATGGGATGGGTTATAAGCCGGGCGATGGCAGCAGGAAGCAAGGGCAAGGCATCTACATGCGCGCAACGTAAACCCGGGCTCGCCGACGGTTTACCGCGCAGCGCACGGGGGCAAGGGTCCGTTGAAGACTTGCATCGTCGCCTGGGTAGGGGAAAAGCCCGCGGAATGTATTGTCGACACGACTCCGGAAGGGTTCGCCATTCCGCTGGCGGCGGCCCCTTGGCCGGGTTTGTTTGTGAGTTACCAAGGGAGTTGGCTGCGCTGGTTTGCGCTGCGGGGGAAGGAGTGGGTGGACCGGGGTGTTTTGCAGGCAAGAGGGATGCCGGTGTCCTCCGGCGGTTATAACGGATTGGACGCGGCGGATTGGGATGGCGACGGCGATTTGGATTTGATTGCGGGGAATGAAACCGGCTTCGTTCGCTACATCGAGAACATTTTTTCACCCAAACGAACCCAGTTCAAGACAGGGAGAATTCTGAACGGTAACATGTACGCGGCGCGGTGGCAGTTCATCACGGACGAAGATCCGGAGCGTCCGTTCGGACAGGCGAAGCCAGCCGTCGTCGATTGGGATGGCGACGGTGATTTGGATGTGTTGCTTGGGAACAACAGCAATCGGATGGCCTACTTTGAGCGTTCGGGGCAAGGATTCAAACCAATGACACCGCTGCGGCATGACGGCGGCGAGCGATTCAGCTTTCGGGCTCGCCCGGCGCCGGTGGATTGGAACGGCGATGGTTTGACGGACCTGATTGCGGGCACTTCGGCGGGGCTGGATCGCAACGACGGGAAGGATATCGGCATGTCCGTTTACCTTCGGTACCGGGACGCGAAGGGCGAGTTACGGTTAGGCCCGCCGCGGCCGCTGCTATCGACGGATGGCGTGGAGATCCGTACGCCGATTCCGTACCATCATGGCTACGAGGCAGTGGATTGGGATGCCGACGGCGACATCGACGTCTTTGCCTGTGAGAAGTCACATGTTGTCTTGTACCGGAATTTCAATGGCCGATTCCGGCGTGAGCCGGTGCTGTTCATCGGGAAACCGTTATCAGTGAGCCACCATGAGACGAGCACTGTGGCCGTCGACTGGGATCATGACGGGCAGTTGGATTTGCTGTTGGGCGGAGAGTCCGGCAGGGTCTATTACTTCCACCGGACGGCTTTGGAAAGGCCGGCCGAGCCGGAGGCTAAAGTTGGCCCGGTGGAATCTTTGCGAACAAACGCCGAGGGTTCGCGCCTGAAGCGGTAGGAGTACCAAAGATGTCTCGTGCCGCATTGATTGTAGCCGGAATTTACCTGGCGATCGCGACTGGGATCGCCGTCTGGGAAGCGATGTTACCCCCATCGGGCGGATGGATCTCGTTGCGGAATATGGCGACATTTTTGGCGACCTTCCCGATCTCGGCGCCGCTGTCCATGATGGGGTATCAGCCGGATCTGGACAATAAGTTTATCGTCGCCTTGTTGCTGGCGTCGTGCACGGGTCTGATTTACAAGGTCGTGGCGTTGATCGCGGGCCTGTTTACTTCGCGGTAGTTTTACGTTTTTCGTTGTCGGCGGCGGTCAATTTTCGCAACAGTTCGATTGTCGGTTTGGGCGCTTCAAATTCAGCTTCTTCAAGCGGCGTGCGGCCGAAGCGGTCGCGGACGGTGAGGTCGGCGCCGCGGTCGACGAGGTATTGGATGATATCCAGCGCCCCGAAACGAGTAGCGGTATGGATGGGGTTGATGCCGAAGCCGGCGTTGCGCTTCTCGTTCACGTCGGAGCCGAGTTCCACCATGAATTTGACCGCATCCAGTTTGCGGCTGCCGGTGGCGAGAAGGAGTCCGCCCGCGCCATCCGGCGTCTTGGCTTTGGGGTCGGCGCCGAGAGAGATCAGTTCTTTCATCATCGCGATGTTGCCGCTTTCGGCGGCGGTGAGGAACGCTGTCATGCCGGCGGAAGACCGGAAGGGGCTGGCCGGCGTTCCCGGTGGCTGGACCGATTTTGCGTGAATGCCGGCGCCTTTGGCGATGAACTCGCGAACGAGTTCGAGCTTACCTTGGCGGACGGCTTCATGAAGCGGGGTGCCGCCATTGCGGTCGCGGGCGTTGATATCGGCGCCGTTGGCGAGCAGGAGTTTGGAGAGCGGCTCAAAGCCGCGGCTGAGAGCAATTTGAAACGCGGTGCTGCCGTCCGGAGCTTTGTAATTCGGATCGGCCTCGGCAGCGATGAGTGCCTGCATTGCGGCGAGGTCGCCGCGTTGCGCGGCGAAGAGGACGGCGGTGAAACCAGTTTCGGAAACGGCATTGACGTTGGCGCCGGCGGCAATGAGCGCCTTAACGATAGGCGCGCGGCCTTCGGCGACAGCCCACATCAGGGGAGTCTGTTTCATGCGGGATTCGGCCACATCGGCCTTGGCGCCAGCGGCGATGAGGAGATTGACGAGTGCCGCGTTACCGGCCTCGACGGCGGCCATGAGGGGCGTTTCACCGTTCCACTTCCTGGCGTTCGGATTGGCCTTCGCGTCCAGAAGGAGGCGGGAGGTGGCAAGGTTACCGTTCGTGCAGGCGAGGGAAAGCGGCGTTTCACCGTTTTCATCGGCCTTATTGACGTCGGCGCCGGCGCGGATGAGCGCGGCGAGGATTTCGGCGTCATCGCGCCCGGCGGCCCAGAGGATGGGTGTGGCGCCATCGGGGCGAGCGGCATTGACATCGACGCCGCTGTTAAGCAGAGCCAGCACCGTCCGTTGATCTCGCTTTTGGACCGCGTCGAGAAGACGCATTTCAGCGCCCGGCAGAGACAAGGCAAGTAGAAGAAAAGGAAGCCAACGCATACCCTTGAATGATATAGTGTCGAGAGTCAACGGGGAATCATCGTTTACTACAATGGTTCATCAAATTTTCTGGCTGGTAATGGCGAGCGCGGTTATTTTTGGCCAAGCCGCTTCAATTTCTCCCCAAACATTGCTCGGCAATTACTGCCAAGGCTGCCATAGCGAAACGAACCGCTCCGGCGGCGTATCGGTGGCCGGGCTGAACGCGGCTGCCGTTGGCGAAGCGGGGATGACGTGGGAGAAGATCCTGCGGAAGGTGCGCACTGGCGAGATGCCTCCGTTAGGACTGCCGCGGCCGAAAGCGACGGATACGGCGGGCTTCGTCACGTGGCTCGAAAAGGAATTGGACGGATACGCGGTGGCGAAACGGAATCCGGGTTCGCCGCTGGTTCATCGATTGAACCGCGCGGAGTATGCGAACGCGATTCGAGACCTGCTTGGATTGCGAATGGATCACGCGGCGAGCCTGCCGGCGGACGACTCCGGTTATGGGTTCGACAACATCGGTAGCGTGCTGACTGTCTCACCGCTCTTAATGGAAAAGTACATGACGACGGCGCGGCGAGTGAGCCGTCTGGCGGTGGGTACCGTTAAGGCCAGCGCGGCGATCGAGCGTTTCAACCCCGGGAAAGGTCCAGCGCTGGACGCGAGCGACGAACTGCCGTTGAATCTTCGCGGCGGGTTGTTGTTGAAATATCATTTTCCGGTGGACGCCGAGTATTCCTTGCTGGTGCGCGTGCGCGGGGCGACGGCCGCTAAAGCGCCTCCGCCGAAGTTGGATGTGCGGATTGACGGACAGCGGGCGCAGTTGCACGATGTGAAAATCGAAGCCAATGAAGAAGCGCAGATCACGCGCAACTATGAAATGCAGCTGCCGATCAAGGCGGGTCTCCATTCGATCGGCGCATCTTTCCTGACTGAGACATTGAAACAGGAGACGGGTGTGGTGACGCGAGGCCGGTTTGGCGGCGGCGGTGGCGGACCGGCGCCGAATGTGTCGGTAGAGTATTTACAGATCGGCGGGCCGTTCAACGCTTCCGGGCCGGGCGATACGGAGAGCCGGAGGGCGATTTTCATTTGCCGGCCGGTCGCCGGTCAGTCCGAGACGCCGTGCGCGAGGCGAATACTGACCGGGCTGGCGAGCCGTGCCTATCGGCGGCCTGTTACGGCAGCGGATATTGCGCCGTTAGTGAACCTTTTCGCAATGGGACGCAAGGACGGCGGTTCCTTCGACGCGGGGGTAGAGACGGCGGTGCGGGCGATCCTGGTGTCACCGAGCTTTCTCTTCCGGGTCGAGCGCGACGCCGTTCCGGGAGTCCACACTGTAAGCGATTTGGAGTTGGCTTCGCGGCTTTCGTTTTTTATCTGGAGCAGCATTCCGGATGAGGAGTTGATTCGGCTGGCCGGGCAGAAGAAGCTGCGGGCGGCGTTGCCGGCACAAGTGCGCCGGATGCTGGCCGACGCGAAGGCGCGGTCGCTGGTCGAGAATTTTGCCGGACAATGGCTACAACTACGCAACATTCCAAGTTGGCATCCCGATCCTGAAAAATTTCCGCAATTTGACGATTCGTTACGGTCGGCAATGCAGCGAGAGACCGAACTGTTCTTCGAACACATCGTGCGGGAAGACCGCAGTGTGGTGGATTTCATCAACGCCGATTATTCGTTTCTGAATGAGCGGCTGGCACGTCATTACGCGATTCCGGGCGTGAAGGGCGCGCACTTTCGGAAGGTGACTTTCACCGGGGAAGAACGCGGTGGCGTATTGACGCACGGAAGCGTGCTGACCGTGTCCTCCTACCCAACGCGAACGTCGCCCGTTTTACGTGGGAAGTGGATACTCGAAAATATTCTGGCGACACCGCCTCCGCCACCGCCGGCGGATGTGCCTGAACTTACGGAAAAAGCGGCCAATTCGGCGAAGGACCTGCGCGCGGCGTTAGAGAAACACCGGGCGAGCGCGGGGTGCGCGTCGTGCCATTCGCGTTTAGATCCGCTGGGTTTTGCGCTGGAGAATTTTGACGCGGTCGGGAAGTTCCGGGCGATGGAGGACGGCGCGAAGATTGATGCTTCCGGGTCGTTGCCGGGCGGCATTCATTTTGCCGGGCCCATGGGCTTGAAGAAAGTGCTGATGGAGCGGCAGGACTACTTCCTCGAGTGCATTTCGGAGAAGCTGCTGACCTATGCGCTGGGCCGCGGCTTAGAGCATTTCGACCTGCCGGTGGTGCGGCAGGTACGGCGTGAAGCGGCGGCGAAAGAGAACCGGTTTTCGGAACTGGTCTTAGCGATTGTGAATAGCGTACCATTCCAGATGAGGAGATCCCCCGAGCGATGATTATTACGAGAAAGTCCCTTTCGCGCCGCTCGCTGCTGCGCGGTTTTGGTACAGCGATGGCGCTGCCCTTTCTGGATTCGATGTCGCCGGCATTTGCCGCGTCGAAAAAGGCGCCGGTGCGGATGGCGTTTCTGTATGTGCCAAACGGCATCATCATGAAGGACTGGACGCCGGCCGGGGAAGGTTCAGCGTACCAGCTGAGCAAGACGCTGGAGCCGCTGGCGGCCTATCGCGAGAAAATGCTGGTGCTCTCCGGGTTGGATCAGCATAACGGTCAATCATTGGGCGACGGCGCCGGGGATCATGCGCGCGCCGGGGCCAGTTGGCTCACTGGCGTACATCCGAAGAAGACACAGGGCGCCGATATTCTGTCGGGAATTTCGGCAGACCAAGTGGCGGCGAAGGAGATCGGGAAGCTGACGACCCTGCCATCCCTGGAACTTGGGTTGGAGGATAACCGCTTGGTTGGCGGCTGCGATTCCGGGTACAGCTGCGCATACAGCAACACGGTTTGCTGGGCATCGCCAACGACGCCGCTGCCGCCGGAGATTAATCCGCGAGCGGTGTTTGAACGATTGTTTGGCGACGGAGAAACGACAGATCCGGCGGCGCGAGCGCAGATAGCAAAGCAGGACCGCAGCATTTTGGATTTCGTCCGCGCTGACGCGTCGCGGCTGTCAACGGGTCTCGGCGCGGGGGATAAGCGCAAACTGAGCGAGTACCTGGACGCGGTTCGTGAGATCGAAGTGCGGATCCAGAAGTTGGAGAAGCAGGATCCGAACGCGGTGATGCTGCCTTCGCTGGATCGGCCGGCAGGTATTCCCCCGACGTTTGAAGAACACATCAACTTGATGTTCGATCTGATGACGATCGCCTTCCAGGCCGACTTGACCCGCGTGATAACTCTTATGATCGGGCGCGAGGGCGGCAACCGCACGTATCGGAATATCGGCGTTCCGGACGCTCATCATGGGCTGTCGCACCACTTCAACGATGAAGCAAAGATCTCCCGCCTACAGAAAATCGACCAACACCATGTCACGCAACTGGCGGCATTCCTGGGCAAATTGCAGGCGACGAAGGACGGCGACGGGACGCTGCTGGATAACTCGATGATCATGTACGGCAGCAGCCTGAGCGACGGCAACCGGCATGAGCATTTGGACCTGCCGGCGATTCTCGCCGGGGGTGGCGGCGGACGGATCCACGGTGGACGGCACATCAAGTACAAGAAGGGAACGCCGATGACGAATCTGTTCCTTTCCATGCTCGACAACGCGGGCGTACAGCCGGAAAAGATCGGCGACAGCACGGGCAAAGTGGAACACCTCAGTAACCTGTAATGCGAATTCTATTCATTCTCCTTGCCGGTTCCATTTGCTTCTCGCAGTCGCGTGAGGAGCGAGTGGCGAAGGCCGCCGGCGCGCTGGGCGAAAAGCTGCTGGAACTGCGCCGTGACTTCCATATGTACCCGGAGTTGTCCAACCGCGAGGTGCGGACGGGGAAGGTGATCGCGGAGAAGTTGCGCGGGCTGGGCCTGGAGGTGAAGACCGGCGTCGGAAGGAATGGCGTGGTGGCGCTGTTAAAAGGGGGCAAGCCGGGACCGGTGGTTGCCTGGCGGGCCGATATGGACGCCCTGCCGGTGTTCAGCAATAGCGAGAAGGCCTGGAAATCGAAGAATAACGGCGTGCACCATGCGTGCGGACACGATGCGCACATGGCGATCGGGCTGGCGACGGCGGAACTTTTGGCCGGTATGCGGGACCAGATCCCGGGTACGATTAAGTTCATTTTTCAGCCGGCGGAGGAAGGGGCTCCAAAAGGGGAAGAAGGCGGCGCGGCGCTGATGATCAAGGAGGGCGTGCTGGAGAATCCCCGCCCCGCGGCGATATTTGGACTGCATGTTTTCAGCCCCTATCCGGCGGGAACCGTTGGGTATTCGTCCGGTCCGGCAATGGCTTCGGCCGATACTTTTTCGATCGCGATCCGAGGCAAACAAGTGCACGGCGCCATGCCGCATATGGGCATCGACGCTATTTCCGTTGCGGCGCAGTGTATCTCCGCGTTGCAGACCATTCGCAGCCGGCGAGTCGATCCGATGGAGGGCATGGTGCTGAGCATCGGCTCAATCCATGGCGGGAACCGGAGCAATATCATCACCGGTGAAGTGAAGATGGAAGGCACGATTCGCACGTTCAGCGAGCCTACCCGCGAGAGCGTACGCACCATGATGAAGCATACGCTGGCTGGCTGCACGGCGGCTGGCGACGCGAGCTTCACGCTGGACTTTGACGGCGCGGCATATCCGGTTACAGTGAACGACCCAAAGTTGACCGAGGAGAGCTTGCCGCAGATGCGGCGCGTGCTGGGAGAAGCGAATATCATCGCGACGAAGCCCACTACCGGCGCGGAAGACTTCTCGTATTTCCAGAAGGTGATTCCCGGATTCTTTTGGTTTCTCGGCGTTCGGAATGAGAAGTTGGGGATAACGGGCGCTCATCATACGCCGGAATTCGATATCGATGAGGCAGCATTGTTACCGGGCCTCAAGTTGGCTTCGAATCAGTTGCTTGATTACCTCGAACGCCACCGGTAACTCTCTTCAGCCGGGCAGCGCCTGCCTTTTTCTTGGCCTTTGCTTCAGCGATCGCGACGGACGCGGCCCGCTTCGCCAGTTGCACGGCCATCCGGACGAACTTGCGCGTATGGGCGCGCTCAACGTCCGGTATCGAAGAGAACCGAATGTGCCGGATCCATCTGCCTTCACCGCGAAGGATACACCCGGGATCGGGAAGGTCTGAACCCTTGTTGAATCCCAGATTGACCCAACCGGCATAGGCGGCGATGTGGATGAACGCCTGGGTCGGATTTCCGGAGAACGTAAACGCGACAGCAACGGCGTTCGTTGCATCGTAAAGGAGTTCGTACGCTTCGGGAGCTTCCTCGACGACAATCGCGCGTACGGCCACCGCAAGTTCAGTGATCCGGGGCTCGTATGCCCCGAGACGGTCCAAATACTCTTTGCTGGGCGGTGCGATCATTTGGCCACCTCCACGGCGAAAACATAGGTATCGCCGAACATGTTTGAACGGTAGCCGACCCATTTTTGATCCGGCGTAAAGCTGACGTTCGGCTCCAGCCGGTACTGATGTTTCGCCATGTTCACGAGCTTTTCTGCCCGCAAAACGCCGGTTTGGACAAAGGCCGGATCCTTCAGCCCCTCGTCCTTGCGATCTTCAGCACGAAACAGATATATCCACTGGCCATTCCCGGCGCGGGCTACTTGTCCGGGGTCACCGCCGTCGCCGCGGATCAAAGTGCCGTCGCGCTGCAAATGGCGCCAGGAGCGGGCGCCGGTATCGACGTTGTACTTCGCGAGCCAGAAATCCTCGCCGCGCGGAGTTTGCAAGTCGTACCAGATTATCTTGCCGTCGGCACTCCAGAACTGGTGCCCCCAAAGCTCCATCGCCGTGGTGCGTTTGTGCAGTTTGGTCAGCTTAGATCCGTCGGTCCCGATGCTCCAGATGCAGTCGACTTTGTGCCAGGGACCCTCGTGGCAAAACAAGAGGAGCCCCGGATCAGTGGGAGAGAACAGAAGGTGGTTCAGCCAATCATTGGCTTGGTGGATGACCTTGATTTCGCCTGTATCGATGCGCATCGTGAACATCGCCATCGGTTGGCGCGATGCCCAACGCTCCTGCATCATCTGGCCCTTATTGCGGGGTTGATCGAGCGGGTGTCCCTGGGAAGCCGTGGCGTTGGCGGCCGGCCTTGGCGCGGCAGCGACGTCCTCAATGCAAGTTCCGGCGAGCAACGTTTCGTCGGCATTCCCGGTGGCGCTGGAGCCGCGTGGAGGAAGTGGCCCGATCTTGCGGGTCTCGCCCGTTGCGGTATCGGTCCAAAACAAATCGCCTTCCCGGCTGTAATGGACGCGCGGCGTTTTGCGGCCGGCGTCTATCAAACGCACGCGACCTTTGACTACGGGACGGGCTTGGCGTTTTTCGAGATCGAGAACGGAGATGCCGTCGGGCGTCGTATAGACGAGGCCTTTGCCGTCGGCGGTGTAGCCGTTCTGATTGAAATAGAGACTGGCGGATCCGGGTTCGTCAGTCAGTCGAACGACGCGATGGCCGGTGTCGGGATCGGTCCATTCCTTAGGAGGAGTTTCGGCTGGAGTTGCCCGCAGGGCGAGGAGGAGGAGGAACGCGATTCGCATAGGCGCGACACCAGAATATCCGGTTTCCCCCTCCGATGGACGAATCAGGCGTCGGCCGCCTCGAGAATTGCGGCGGAATTGAGGATGTTGACATATCGGCAGACCCTTCCATCGCGGAATCCGAAGAAGTGGGCGAGAGGGGTGTCGATCGATTCGCCGGCGGCGTTGACGGTGCACTGGTAACGGCCGAACGAGGCCACGGCGCCGGGCTGTTCGAAGAGCTCGGTCATGGCTGGTGGATGCCCGCTATAGTTCGTGGCAGGCGAGGCGAAGAACTCCGTGGCGCCGGGTATGCCGCGCTGAACGCCCGTGAAGCCGGGAATGTTGGTTGACATGCCAAAATTTACGGACGCGGAGGAATGCTGGATTTCCAGGCTGAAGCAACTATTTTGGCAGACGCCATTGCTCATCGAAAAGGGTCGCCCAGGCGATAGCGGGAGACTCCGAAGTTGGGTCCACTTTGAGTATCGCCAGGTCGCCCAGCTTGGGCATACTGTAGTCGCTGTGATACTCGCGTTCATCGATGGTGAGGCCTGAGTTGATGACGGTGTAGCGGGCCGGGTTCAAGGGATTGGGATAGACAAGCGCCGGAACGTGCCCGGCGGACGGAAACGTCTGTGCCCCGGCGGTGATGGTTTCACGGGTCCAGCCTATGGGCAGTTTGGACTGTATCTTCGCGATCCATTTGTTGCTGCCGGGGTCACCGAACAAGGCGACGTTGTATTTGGCGAAGTCTTCGGGGGTAACGTCCCTGTCATCCTTGATGCGGGGGTGGGCTCGATAGTATCGGGCGTAAACGCGATCAAATCGAGCGAGGATGCGGAGTGCCTGCTCATGCGCGTCCTTGTTCCAGGGCGTGCCCGTTGGCCGGACAAGAAGGAACGGGTTTAGGAAGGCGTCGTCGATGGGGCCTTGTAGCGCGTGGGTCTTTTGGAGACCGGGAAGCTTTGGTGCGGAGAGGCTCCACTTGGCGCCGGTGCGACCGAGGTGGATTTCGGCGGCGGGTTTCACGCGGATGTTCTGGCCATCGATACGGAGAACTTTGGCTGCGTTCATTTCGCGCAACGTGAGATGAGTTATGTTCTGCGTCGTGAGGTCGTAGGTTGCTCTGGAAGGATCGCGCCTGGCGACAATATCGGCGCGTTCGTAGTGCTTGCCAAGGTTGTTGACGGAGACCCAATGGGCGCGGTTATAGCGAGTGGTGTAGGTCACGAAGCGCACTTCGTTTGGGGAGACGATGCCGCGGTCGCCGTGTATTTTCAGGAATGCATCGACACGTTCGCGGACGAGCGGGCTGATGCTGTGGCCGGTGTTTTCAGAGATCAGGAAGATGGAGGGTGTGCCTTTGGCGCGCCAGTTGTTGGGTTCGCCCTCAGAGGGGAAGCCCTCCTTTTCGAGTTGCGCGCGGACGCGGAGCGAAGATTCGAGCTGGCCGCGGTTGGGCTTACCGATCTCCGGGGGGATGCCGGAGGCGCCGGCATCGCTATCGCCGTCATGCGCGGCGATGGGGATGTTGAAGGCGTTTAAGGACCAATCGATCGTGTTCTCCCAGATGTTCAACGGGCCCTGTTGATAGGGCGGGAACCCGCCGATCGACGCACGGCGCGGATAGGTTCCGGCGCCGATCTCGGCGGCCGCGAAGCGATCCGGGTATTGCAGGGCCACATGCCATGCGCCGGCGCCGCCGAGCGAGAATCCGCGAAGGATGATGCGATTCTTGTCGATCTTGTAGCGGCGGCTTACTTCGGCGATGGCTTCGAAGATATCGACTTCGCCGGCCCAGTGATTGGCGTTGTTCCAACGGCCATAGCAATCGAGGACGATTTGGCCGGCATCGGCGGCGGCGTAGGTCAGGCCCTTGTTGGGTTTAGGAAATTTTGCCAGAAAACTTGCCTCTGTGAGCGTCTGATCCCGGCCGTGCAGCCACACGTATAGGCGCGCCGGTTTGGCGGGATCGTAGCTCTCCGGAATGGTGACGCCGTAGGGTTGAACAGAGCCATCGAGCGGGGAGCGGTACGCGTGAATCTTACGGCCTTTGGCATTGGCCCAGGCCGGGGCGTTGTTCTGAAGTTGAGCGGCGCGGTTGAGGCCTTCGTCCACTACGGTGATGGCTTGATTGATTCCGTCCTGAGTGAAAAATGTCTGCGGGAATTCAAGCAGGAAATGGCCGGCCTTGGAATAGACTTCGACGTCAGTAACAAGATCCGCGTTGGCCTTGGCGGCGGTAAGGGCAGAGAGCATTTTGTCGAGTGTTTCGACCTTGGCGCGGATTGCGGCAAGCTCCTCTGCCTTAGGAATCACGGGTGGCGGATTAGCCCCTTTCTTCTTTGCGGCGGGTTGTGCGGAGAGGGCTGTAACAGCGGCTAGAAGGACGAAGAGTTTGCGCATGCAAAGCTATTCTATTTCAACTTGACAGCCGGATAGAACAGGCGCACACTCTCGGTAGAAGCAGTAAGTCAATCCAGGGAGGTGCTTATCGAAACGGTAAACGAGCAAGAACCTTGGGTTCGAGGGGCGGCACACCGTAGATTCCCCGACTAGTTCCGTGCACGGCCGGATGGCGCAAAAATCTCGCGCCTGCCTGTATCAGGCATGTAAGGCGTCCACGCGGAGCGAAAGGGAAACGCTTTGCGATGTGACCGCCCCGTAATATGTTGTGGGGATGAAACGCGGATTGTTCGTTGCGATTCCCGTCGTGGGCGCGGAAGGAATATCTCGTTTCACTGGCGCCTTGGCGGACTCCGACGCATTCATCTGGACCCATCCGTGATTTTCGGCAAAGAATTCGGCACAGCAGTGATGGTCTTCGATTTCCCGAGCGCCCCGCCGTTCCGGCAGTGGCACGTCAATGGCAGATAATGAAGATCGCGTGGAAGCGCCTCGGCGCTCACCAAAACTTGACCACTTGTGCTTTGATAGAGTTGCCCACCCCCGGCACCGCACCATGGCCCGTAAGCCGCAGATGGGCAAGGCATTATCATCCCCGGCCCCGTTGGGCCGGTTCACTCTCCGTGAGCATACCCGGCTAATTTCTCGCGAGTGCCGAAGTGGAAGCGGGTGCGGTTGCGCCCCGCGCATCGCAGGAGTAGTAAATGTGCCACGGACTTGTCGTACTTGACGCGGTTGCGGATTGCCCTCGCTTTCTCCAGATCGCTTGTTCCGCATGATGAACGAGCGACATCGCGCGCCCAACGGCGTATCGTCATATTGATCGGCACGATCCGGTCCGAGACCAGACAGCATTTCGGGAGTTTCCGCCGGTGGGCCTACCGCGTGTTGCCGCCGCTCCTTCGTGTGGCCCGGAACTTCATAGTGATTGTTGGCTCTACGAGTTCTTATTTTTGCAAGTGGCTCTTCCAATTGCGAAATTCAGGCTAGCGAATCCGCGGCCGCCCCAACTACCGCCACCCTTGCAGATACGCCACCACCGCCTCCGTCACGTCCTGTTCCACTTGATCGCTAAACACCGAAGTCGTGGGCTCATAACCGCCCGCCGCGAACCCGGCCTTCGTCGGTAAATAGCCAATCCACCCATTGGTGTAGCCGAAATAGAAAGTATTGGCAAATGGCGAGTGATTCCGAACATGAAACGAAATCTCGCAGAACAACTCTACTGGCGCACTCCATATCACGGTGTCATTCAGCTTCAAAAAGCGAATCGGCAAGCGAACCATTGCTCTCCCATTCGGCCCCGTCCGCGAATACTCTGGCAAGTCCTCCGGCCAGTCCATGCCCTGCTTCCTGGGCGTGTCCACCCACTTCTCCGCGGCGTCCATCTTTACCTCGCTCGTCGCCGCGCCCATCGCTCCGTTCGCCGCCAGAATGCGATCGCCCAGAAGCACATTGAACTGCGTCAGATGGCCCGCCCTTGGCGTTGGGTACACGCTGTAAATCGGCGCAATATTGCCCGCCGCGCCGTTGATGTAAAGCATCGGAGCCCCGAACTTCTGCTCCACATACGCCGCAACAATCCCCTGGGCGTCGCCACTAATCTCCATGAACTGCCCGCTCAGCACCGTACCGTGCATCGCATAATTGGCAATCAATGCGAGCGGCGAACCGTTCGCTTTCTCCAGGCGTAACAGTCCAATCTGGCGGTCCACCGGTCCATCCGGGTTCAAACCCAGCGACGTCTTCCCGTCCACATCCAGCGCGCGCCGGTTAATGTTCGCCATCGACATTCCCGTTCCCATCGCCAGCCGCGCCGGTTCCAGTTTTGCCAACGCTTCTTTCGCGCCCGCCACCAGGGAACTGGAAATGCGTTCCGTATATTCGGTATCAACCGGATGCTCGGAACGTCCCTTCAACAGTACTTTGTAGACTCCTGGCGGCCCCACCTCCGGCGCCGAATGCGTATGCGTAACCGTCCACCAGAATCGAACCGGCGGAATACCCGTCGCTTTTTCAATTCTGCGTGCGACATCGTCGTAAACCGTCGGCGAGAACAGACAGAGGTCCGTCGACACCATCAGGAACTTTTTCTCCCCATCGTCCATCGCCACAATGCGGTGAAAGATCGGATCATGCACGCCCGTCGATTGCCGCGGACCATATCCCAACAGCCACTTCGGCGTATTCGGCGTGATGTCGACCTTCACCACCGACGCCCGGAAAGCGGCGCACACCGGCACCGCCATCAGGCAAAAAAATACCAGAGTTCTCGTCATCTTTATAAGGGCAAATGCCGGTTGCGGGCCACGGCCCTCCAGTAATTGCCGCTCCCGCGGATCCGCAACCGAGTCCGTTTTGCGCGTATACATTAGAAACTCAATTTCAGCGCGAGTTGGATGCTGCGCGGTTCGCCGGCCGAAAGGACGCGTCCCGCATTCCCCGCCTGTATATTGGTCACCGGCCCTCCAAAGGCCGGCGTGTTGGTGGCGTTGAAAAACTCCGCCCGGAACTGCAGACGGATGCGTTCCGCCAGCGCAAAATTCCGTATCACAATGAAGTCCAAGTTGCGGAATCCCCGCGAGTAAAGAATGTTCCGCCCGCTGTTTCCAAACCGGAACCCCGTCGGCACCTGAAACGCCGAAACATCAAAGTCCCGGAACAAAGTGCGGTCACTCAAATTGCCCGCGCCCAGCCGGTCCGGACGCAAGCTTGTCCCCGTATTCGCCGGGTCCGTGACAATGGAAGGCGTAAACGGCAGCCCCGCTTGCACTACAAAAATACTCCCCAGCTCCCAACTCCGAACCACTTTGGATAACACGCTGGACCCATTCTTCCCAAACGGCAGCTCATAGTTGGCGCTCGTCACCATCCGGTGCTTGACGTTGTAATCGGACACTGCTTTCTCCCCGTTGTTATTCAGCGGATCCTGCGACGAGAAACCCTGGTTGTCCCCGCTCAAGTTGTCCATCGATTTCGCGAACGCATACGAATTCAGCAACGAAAGCCCGCGCCACGAACGGATCTCTACCTTCGTTTGCAACGCATGATAGCTCGAATAGCCGCCGTTCTCCACATATGTTCCCGAAGCAAAGCGCGTCCACTGCCGGCGGTTCTGAATGGCGCCCGGCCCTGGAGTTGGCACATTCACCGGCCGAGAGAACTCCACCTTCGTCCCCTTGCTCGCCACATAGGCGCCTTCGAGCGACACCACCTTCGCCACCACCTTCTGCAACGCCACATTCCATTGCTGGAAGTACGGATCGCGCATGTTGGTTTCGATCTGGAAGAAGCTCAAGGGGATCAGATTCAAGCCCTGCGAAATCGGAGAAAACATGTTCGCCAGCGTCTTAGTGGGTGTCGGGCTGTTGTTGAAATTGTTCAGTTCATCCGCCAAAAATGGCGCGTTCACAATGCCCGTGCTCTCCGAACGGTTACCCTGAATCAACCCATAAAAGATTCCATAGCCCAGCCGCAAGACAAAGTCATTCCGCATCCGCCACGCCAGGCCCGCGCGAGGCGCGTAGTTGTTCTTGTCCAGTTGCCGCAGCGTCGGCCCCAGTCCCACCTTCGAGGAAGGAACGATGATGTCGGCGAACAGCGGATACAGGAATCTGCCGATCTGCTGCCCGTTGTAGTTAATGGCCCCGCTGTCGTCGCTCGCCACCACAATCCGCTGAAGCACCGGGTCCGCCGAAGCCATCTGGTTATGCAGCACTTTCGGCGGATGGTTTAGTTCGTAGCGCATCCCAAGATTCAATGTCAGCCTTGACGTCAGTTTCCAGTCGTCTTGCACAAAGAAGTGCTCATTGGCCATCGGCTTGATGCCGAAAGAGTTCCGCGGAAAGGTCCGCCGGCCCTGGAACGGCACGCTCAACAGGAAATCAGCAAACGAGTTGCCGGAGTAGGAGCCATTGAAAGTGAAGTCGCCCCGGCTGCGCGCCGCGTTCGTCGTGCTCGTGTCGTAACGTCGCAGCAGCACGCCGGCCTTCCACGTATGGGTGCCCCGTACCCAGGTCATGTTGTCGTTGATCTCGTACTTATTGTCGCGGAACTTGATCGGGCTGAAGGCATTCGGGTTAAAGCCCAGATAGCCCGTGAATCCCAGGCCTGGGAACCCCGGGAAGTCGCTGCTTTGTTCCGCGAAGCCTCCAATCCCGGACAGCACCGTATGGTTCGTGCCCAGCCCCTGTGGTGCATTTTCAAAGCGCGTGCGGACGTAGTTCAGCCGGAACTCATTGATTACCGCCGGCCCGAACAGGTGTGTCTCCACCAGTCCCCAGCGCTGCTTGCGCACCTGCAGCGTCACTCCGCCGTTCGCCTGAAAACTGCCAGGGCCATACGTCTCCGCCTGATTGAACGAGTACGAACTCGAAAGCGAATCGGCCTGCGAAATGCGATGATCGGCGCGGATATCAAACTTGTTCGTCGCGTTTTTTCGGCTCGGCGCGAAGTTGAACGTTCCCCCTGGCGTATTCGCCGCCGGATAAAACGGCAGGAAATACGCGGACTCCTTCGCAATCCGGTTCGCCGGGATCAAGTTCCCCGGAAACGCATCGCGGAGCGTCTGCCCGGGCCGCGCCGGATCGTTCCGGATCGTCAGCGGATCAATCAACGGCGCCCGCAGGTCGGAGAAATCTCCACTTCGCATCGGCGTCGACGGCACCAACGAATTAAACGTCAACGCCCGGCGAATCCTCGTGCCCTCAAAATCGCCAAACAGGAATGTGCGGTCCTTGCCGTTATAGATCTTCGGGATGAGCACCGGCCCGCCCAGCGTGAACCCAAACTGGTTCTGCTTCACCGGCGGCCGCACGCCGGTCGTGTTGAAGAAGTTCCGGGCGTCCATCACCTGGTTTCGAAGAAACTCATATGCGGATCCATGCGCCTGGTTCGTCCCGGAGCGCAACGACACGGAGATAATCGCCGTCCCCTGCCCGTTCTCCGCCGCGAACGCGTTCGATTGCACCGTAAACTCCTGGATCGCATCCACCGCCGGCACTACCGACGCCACATCGAAGTACTGGCTCGACACGCTTCCCCCGTCCACCATAAACACCGTCTTGCTATTCCGTGACCCATTCACGCTAATGGCCGGCGCTTCCAGCGAGGCGTTCATCCCCCTGCTAATCGCCCCCGGCACCAGTGTCGCCAATTGCGTGAAGTCCCTGCCACTCAGCGGTAAATCCAGAATTTTTTTGCTGCCGATCACCTGCCCTATCACCGCGCTCTCACTTGCCAGCATCGGCGCATCGGAAACCACCGTCACGCTGTCTTTCATGTCCCCCAGCGTCATGTTTACGTCCACCCGCGCCACCTGACCCACGTCCAGCTTTATGGCGGACCGCGTCACCGCCTTGAACCCCGTCTTCTGCACCGAAAGCTCATAATTGCCCGGATTCAATAGCGGGAACGTGTAGTAGCCCTGCTCACTCGTCAACCCTTCCCGCTGGATGGCGGTATCGGCGTTCGTGACTTTCACCTTCGCCCCCGGCACTGACGTGCCCGCGGGGTCCAGGATCTGTCCTGTTATCTGTCCGGTCTGTCCAAAGGCTATACCGGCACAACCCAAGAAAAGTACGACTCGCCACATAGTGATATCCCCATTCGTTATTAGTGCGGTTTCTTGAGATAAGCGATCAAGTCCGCCATCTGCGCGGTCGAGACCTCTTTGTCGACGTCTTCGGGCATCGGCGACAGATTCGAAACATACATCTGCTTGATATTGGAACGGGCAATCAAGTCTTTCTTCCCCTGCTCATGGACCAGCGTAATCGTGGTCGAGGTCTGCTCACCAATCACGCCCTCGAGCGACCCGCCCGATACCAATTCCACCACATACGCCTCATACATTTGCGCAATCGAACGGCTTGGCATCAATATGTCCCCCAACAGCGAACTCGCCGTCCGGTTCCGCACCGTCGCCAGGTCCGGCCCCACCTCCGCGCCCACTCCGTCCATCTTGTGACACTTCGCGCAGACTCTCTCAAACACCGCGCGCCCCTGCCCCGCGTCGCCGGTGCTTGTGTCCAGCGCCGACTGGTAGCGTTTCAACACGGCATCCCGGTCGCCCGATTTGGCCGCCAGCAATGTCCGCGCCCGCTCGCGTAGCGCCGGGTCACGGTTCATCTGCATCTGGATGCGCTGCCGCAGCGGAAGGGACCATGGCTGAATTTCCCCCTTCTCAATCGCCGCTAGCAGCATCGCGAACCTTTCTGGAGTGGAGAGCAGCGTACTCCCCGCCTCACTCCGCACCGCCCCCGTCATGCTGCGCCATTGCGCCAGCAGCACCGCCGCTCCGTCCGTGCCAGTTTCCAGTCCCAGCGCGTGAACCGCCGCAATCTGCACCTCTTCCGGTTCGCTTGGGTCCACGAACTTCCGGTAAAACGCCTGCGGCATTTTCGCCGCCGTCGCCAATGCCAGCAGTTGCAGCGCGTCCGCGCGCCGGTCTCCCGGCTGTGTCCGGTCCGCGACCGTCGTGGCCGCCGCCTTTAAGGCAGCCTCGGCGCCCGTTGGCAACCCGGAAATTGCAATCAAACCTAATGCCGCCCGCCGCACGGCTGCCGCCTGGTCAGCAAACAAGGGCAGCAAAACCGCATGTGCCGCCAGTTTGTGATGGCCGGATCGCAGTCCGCTCGCCAAGCCTTCCAGTCCCGCCGCTCGCCACCACTCTGCTTCCGGCGTCCTGCGGCTTGCGGCCAACCGCAGCACTTGCAGCACCTCCCCCGCCTTCCCTCGCGCGCCAATCACCGCGCCCAGTTGCTGCACGTAATTCGCGCGCCCCGGCGTACTGTCGCCCCGCGCCTGGATCGTCGCTTCCAGTGCGGGCCAAGCCTCGTCGGCCGAAGCGCTCAACGAAGCCAATTGCGCCCACCGGTCTTCCATATCCCG
>Ga0105047_10004885_pt1 | contig 23204 bp, 20 predicted proteins | sample MAT04_FD_78384 | JGI IMG/M metagenome (GOLD analysis project Ga0105047, IMG submission 78384) | Freshwater microbial communities from Lake Fryxell liftoff mats and glacier meltwater in Antarctica - MAT-04 (megahit assembly) | ecosystem: Environmental > Aquatic > Freshwater > Ice > Liftoff... | reverse complement strand
GTCTCGTTATTTCGCGGCCCTGCGCCGGCTGCACACCTTCGCGTTTCCGCGTCGGTCGGAATCGACGTGGCTACGGCCACGCCTCATCCGCCCTCCTTGCCCTGCTCGGTTTTCGCCAGCTCGGACAGCCGCGACATAACGAGACGCGACACTATGCGCCGATGCGGCGCGCCGAGACGAACTCCCCAGCGGTCGCGGGCTCCTGGAGGAGATGGTGCAGGACGTTCGAAAGCAGGACGCGCAGACGGGGTAGGCCGTGTCGATGCGCGAGACGGGCACAATCCACGGGGCGCAGGAGAATGCCGCGGCGGTACAAGAGTGCGGTCATGCCGATCCGGACGGCATTAATGTGGATGCAGATACCGAAGCCCAGGAGCAGGATGCCGAGTGCAGCGGCGATCCAACTCTCAATGCCGGTGAGAGGAAGTTCCGAACCGTCGGCGGGCGATGCGCCACCACCACGGACGCTGGGTGACGTCGGTGTCGCGACTGCGGATGATGGGGCGGCGAGGGCCGGGGCGACGGCAGCGCCGCCACCGGCGACCACGCGGGTTCCACGAGCAGGTGTTTTCGTCGGATTCTTGGCCGGGGTTCGGGTGACGGGAGTCTTCGCGACTGGCGCCGTGGTCGCGGGGCGGGCGGGCGCTTTGGCAGCGGGCTTCTTGGCGACGGGTGTCTTGGGCGTCGTTGAGTGCGCATTCGTCGGCGCGTTGATGGGCGGTTTCACACCGACGCCGCGCGAAGCTCGCGCGACGTCGACTTCGTCGGGCATGTCGCTGGACGGTGCGGTGCGTGGAGCGGTGGAGTTGTTCGTGCCGCCACCGGAGCCAGCGACCGCCCATCCCCCGAAACCGACCACGAGCACGCCCGCGAGCATGAGCAGGAGGCGGCCCCAGCGGACCTTGATCATTGTGGGAGCGATGGCACCGCCGCCGGAGACGGGAATCGCCGGAACGGAGGCGACGGCAGCGGGAGCGCCGGCGACGGGGAAGCCCCAACCCTCCGGGAGGTGTTGGGTGGCGGCGGCGGGGGTCTGGGCGAAGCTCTGCATGTGACGCGTCCCTTGGGCTGCGGCGCGGCATGGTGCTGGGCGAGCAACACTCCGCGTATTCCGGCGATGGATACATCATCACGCGCTCTTTGCAGTTCGTCAATAACCAATGTGCAATTGTTTTTCGGCAACTCCTGCCGAACGCACGTTCGATCAGGGGGCGCGGCGGGTATCGAACGTGTGTTCGGTTTGGTGGTGCCGGCGGGGCCGGCGGATTGGGAGTTGGACATGGAGATGATCCTCAAGGTCGCGTTGGTTGGTTACGTCATGTATGCCGTGCTGGGGGCGCCGTTGGTGGCGACGCAGCGACGGGATCAGGTTGGACGACGCGTCGTTCGCTGAGGCGACGCGCCCCCGCGAGCGGGGGCGGCGGAGACGACGGAACGTTCGAGCGAACGCCTCTGGTGGGGCGCACAGCGCGGGGAGTCACGGCAGCGCATCGCGTGCCGCGACTCCCCGCGATTCGTTGAGGGGGCGCGCGGTGGCCGGAGTCATGACGCTGCGAATTGTCGCTACGAGCAGGCGTTTCGATCTAACGGGCCGAGGTGTGGCCCATTTTGTGAAACAGGAGCAGGGATGGTTCGCGATAGAGAGGTACATAGCGAGCAACAAGCCACACCGGGCGCTACGTCCCCCCTCGACTGATCGCGTTGTCCCCCGTTGATCAGTTTCGTGCCCGGCTTGGGCCCAGCTCGTACGCTGCGTCATTGTGTGTCTGAGACCTCGTCCCCTCGTCCCGTCTCGGACCTCGACAGCAGCTTGGAAGCGCCCCGGTCGTCCCACCGGGGCGCTTCGCTCTTCGCGGGCTCATTGACGGAGGCGCGTGGCCGGCGCGGGCCAAGGCGACCGGGGCGACGTTGAGTGGTCGCATGCACGGCTAGTAGCTTTGTGTTGGACGTGTGAGTGGGGAATCGCTCGCGTGGGACTGATGGGACGGAGTGGCTCGAAATGATTACCAAGGTGATGAGCGCCGCACGCAACACCAACCCCGGAGTCGTTCCTCCGTGGCTGCAAGGCGGCTACCCCGCAGGTCCGACTGCGGCTTTGGCGCCGGTCGTGGTCGGCCGTGACGCGCAGGGGCGTCCGGTGACGATGAACCTTCCTGATGGTTACGTCGATCGCGAGCAAGCCCGTTCCGAGGCGATCGTTGAGAAGGTGCGCGATTTCTACAAGGGCATCGGCGTAACAGATGCCGAGGGCGCCGATCCTGCTGCAGCGGTCGAGTTTCTTCCCGGTCTCAACAATGCTGAGTACCTGAGCGGCTCAAGCGACGGTACCGAGGTCGACCACGTGCATATCGGCATCGACCGAACCACCGGGCGCTCGTTCAACGACGCGGAGGAGGTGGTCGCCCACGAGTGGGGGCACCGCGTGATCAACCGCATCTCCAACGCTTCGCTCTCCATGGATCCGCGCAGCGAGGATGTCGCGATCCACGAATCGCTTGCCGATACGTTCGCCGCGGCCTATGACGGGGACGACTGGACGATGGGCGAGGACCTGGGCGAGCCGATCCGTGACATGGCGAACCCGGAGCGACTCGGGCACCCCGGCACGATGGCTGAGCTCAACGATTTGATGCGCCCTGGAACAGGGTTCACGCACCCCATCCAGATCGGGCCGGGCCGCGACGATGTCGCGCGGGGGGTCGACGGCGCGCCGATTCTCGTGCCCGATTGGCACGCCGTGGCGGGAGTGCCCAACAAGGCCGCATCGCTCATCGGTGACGCCCTCGGACGCGACACGATGGCGCAGATCTATCTCAAGGCGCTCCGCGACAACGTGCGTCCCGGTCAAGAGATCGCCGGCCTGGCCGTTGCAACGATGATCGCATCACGTGACCTGTTCGGTGCGGACAGCAAAGAGTTGCGGGTCACGATGGAGGCATGGAACGCCGTGGGCGTGCTCGACGACATCAAGGGGCGGATCGACGCGCGCCAAGCGGCAGTTGGTGCGCGCCAGATTGCGAGTGTCATCGGCAGATGATGTTCAGCTCGCGCGCGTACGCGTGAGCAAGCGACACATCGTCGCGCGCACGCGCCGCGTCGGACGCCGACGTCAGCATGTGCGCATGGACGAACTCGCACCACGCCGTGATCGGGATCAATTGGATCTGGCATCGATCGTGCTCGCAGACGCGCGCGAGCGCCGGACGAGACCGGCTGCGATGCGCCTCGGTTCCTACCTGGAAGATCGCGGGACGGGCTCGACCTCTGGCTATGACGCGCGGAGCGTGCTCGTTCTCGCGATCGTCGTGGCGGCACTTGCCATGGTTGTCGGTTGGACTGCCACATCGGTGCGCTCGGACCCGACTCCCACTGGAACGGTGACTGGATCGCTCCCGAAGGCGACTGCGGGCGCGGTCGGATCTGGCGCGACATCGACGCGTGACGGGGACGGTACGGGCACGACGATCGGTGCGACTGCAGGTGCGGGCTCCGTCGACGCAACTCCTCTGGTGATGCCTGGTCCGAACCTCGTGTTGGGCAGAATCACCATGGCGCGTTCGTCGAATGGTTCACCTGTACTGCGGGTCGCCGTCGCGAACGCTGGCAATGCGGCCATCACCGCTGCTGCGGGGGCGGAGTTGCTCATGCTCGTGGACGGCGACGTCGTTGGAACCAGCGCGCTCGGTGCCATCGCAGCCGATGGTGGCCGCGCCATCGTGGATGTGCCGCTCACCTCGTGTTTTGGCGGGCCGCACGCGGTGACGGCAGTGGTGGATACATCGGCCGTCGTGCGCGAGGTGGACGAGCGCGACAACGCCTCGAGTCGTTCGCTGCAGATCGTGTGCTGACGACCGACTACGGGACTGGGTCAGTCCGCCCCTAGTCGTGGATCCAGGCGTGCGTTGAGCAGGTCTGCGGCAGTGGTCGCGATGACGATGCAGACCGCGCCGATGAGCACGATGTCGAGCGTGACGACCACATCGCGCGCTTGGACCGAGTCCACAAGTAGTCGACCCAATCCGGGAAGGCCAAAGATGGTCTCGACGATGAGCGTGCCGCCGACAAGTGTGCCGAGCTCGAGCGCGACGAGCGTGACGATCGGGGCGAGCGACCGCCGCAGCGCGTACCGCACGAGCAGTGTCCGCTCGGGGAGCCCGCGCCCCCGCGCGGCAAGCAGCATGTCGCTACCAAGCGCATCCACGAGCTCGGATCGTTGGAAGCGCATCCATGCAGCCACCTGGATCATGGCGAGCACGAGCACAGGAAGCGCGAACCGTTGCGCGTACTCCACCATTCCGCCCTCGCGAGGCATGCCACCGACGTACACGATCGTGATGCCAGTGAGGTCCTTGAGTCGCACTGCCGCCCACTGCAGCACCAGTGCCAATGAGAACGCCGGCACCGCACTCATCGCGACCATGAGGCCCGTTGCCCATCGATCCCCACGCGTGTCGCGTCGGGCCGCCGTCCACATCGCCAGCGAGATCGAGACCGCAAGGGCGAGTGCGATGGACGCGAGGCCGAGCGTCATCGTCACCGGAAGGCGATGCGCGATCATTCCGCCAGCTCCCTCGTGCGTGCGCACGCTCACGCCCAGATCGCCGTGCATGAGGCGCCCCAGCCAGCGGCCGTACTGGACGACCCACGGATCGTCCCACCCGTAGTCACTCGCGAGTGCTGCCGTATCGATGTCCTGCTCTTGGGCGATGGTTGCCAGCGGATCCGGGCCGACCATCACGAGCACGAAGATAGCCACGCTCGCGGCGAGCACGGTTGTGAGCGCGGAGATCGATCGGCGCAGGACGAAGGCGCGGCTCATGGACTCACCCACCATTCGTCCACGTTCCACAGATGCCACCCCATGGCGTTGGGGCGCACACCGTGGAGGCGGCGGTTCCAGGCGAGGGTATCTGGCTGTTGGTACAGCGGGAGTGCGGGGACGTCGGTGGCGAGACGTTCCGCGAGTTCGTGACTGAGCTCGGCCCGCCGCTGAGGATCCAGCGTGCGATCGCTTGCGGCGAGGAGCGCGTCGACGTCGCGTCGGCAGTACTTGAAGTTGTTCTTGCCTGTCCAGGTGGGACCTCGGGCGATCTGCGAGCACGCGAAGAGCTTCGTCTGCGAGGGGTCAACGCCCTGGGTGAACCCATAGACAGCGAGGTCATACTGCCCATGCGACACGACCTGGGCAAAGAATACCTCGGGCTTCAGCAGCAGGATTTCCGAATCGAAGCCAGCGACGTCGAGTTGGTCAGCGATGATCTGCACAGTCTTGAGCCGGATCGGACTGCCGGTAGTGGTCGTCAGCAGGAGCTTGGGTGAACGGCCCTTCGGATCGGTCCACCGGTCGCGCTGGCCATGCCGCTCCCATCCAGCCTCCTGCATCCTATGAGCAACCTCGCGCTGGTCGAGGTGATAGCGGCTGAACGACGGGCTGACGTAGGGCTCCTGGTAGGGGAGAAGGGTGGAGTCGAGTCGTGGTACCTGCCGTGCAAGCACGATGTCCACAAGCGAGTCGCGATCGATCGCGAAGGCGAGCGCACGCCGCACGCGGGGATCGTCCAGCGGGAACCGGGCGGTATTGAAGGTGAGGTTTTCCCAGCCGGCGCCTGGGCGGACGTCGTACTGTGCATTGGGGATGGAAGCGAGCTCGGCCGGGAGGTTCGTGTCGGGCGGAAGGCCCACCAGATCGGCATCCTCCATCCGCAGGTCGAGCTTCATCGTATTGGCATCCGGCACGAAGCGCACCACGAGCCGGTCGAGGTAGGGCTTGCCTTCGGGGCCAGCATTCCACCAGCGAGGGTTGCGTCGAAGGATGAGCCGATCACCACGCGCCCAGCGGTCGAACACGAACGGTCCGGAGGAGACGGTGATGCGGTTGTTCCACACCTCGTCGAAGTCTGCGCCGCGCAGCACGTGTGCTGGGAGGGGCTCGGTGTTGAGCAAATTGGCGAGGTACGGGGCGTGCGCCTCGCGCAACATCATACGCACGTGCTTTGGTGTGGCGCATTCCACATCGTCCACCAGCTCCCATCCCACACGAGAGCCGATGGCCCAGCGGTCATCCATGAGCGTGTGCCACGTGAACGCAAGGTCATCGCAGGTGATGGGTACGCCATCGCTCCACACGGCGCGAGGATCGATCGCGAAGGAGATCGCCATGCCGCCTTCGGGGAATTGCGTGACTCCGCCGTTGTCGAGGGTCGGTACGGTGGTGGCGAGCTGGGGTTGCCACGCGCCGCGATCGTCCAGGCGTACCCAGGTGCTGCGCAGCGGCGCGGTGAGCACCTTGGTGATCGACATGCCGCCTGAAGCCAGGTACCAGTTCAGCACTGGCGGCTCCTGCGACGTCTCCATCCACGCGGTGCCCCCGCGGCGCGGCTGGCCGCCCTCCGCTGCGGCAGCTCCGTCCGTCGATGCGCCGCATCCGGGTGCGAGCAGCGCGACGAGCGCAATCAGTGCGGCGAGCAGGGGCAGGCGACGGGCAATCGTGGTGCAGAGGTGGGGGTGGCTCGAAGGCGTCATGGGTGGTGGTCGTGCGCGGTGCGTCCCAGGTCGGAAGTGGACGCTGGTCCCGCAGCGTCCATCAACCATGTGTCGCGCTTGGTGCCGCGCGCGATTCGGGTGCGCGCCCCGCGTGGGTGTGCGAAAACGGCCGATGTGTGGCCGGCTTCGACGATGGGAGGACCGCCGCCGGCCGAGCGGTGGCCGGTTCACCGCGAAGTGCCCGCGAGCGGCATCTGATGCGCGCCGAAGTGGTGGCCGCGGGCGGCCGGCGCGGGTGGCGAAGTCGGCAGGACCAACCGAGCGGCCACGGCATCGATTCGGAGGGAGGGGAGAAGGAGATGATGTCTCCTGTCGGACCCGCCTCAGCCTCCCCGTCCCCCGTCACGGCCTCACCTCGGCCGGCGCCTTCGGTAGAAACCCCGCCTACCGGTCACCCGGCCGTGCCACAGGCAGTGGACGACGTCGCCCCGGTGCGCGCGGTCGGCTCGTCGGACTTGATTGCCGGCGCGGATGGCGGCGACTCAGCCCGCTCATCTGACTGGTCGGCGCGGTCCTCGGATTTCCCCGATGCGCATGCTCCGATCGAGCAAGCAGCCAAGCCGCCTACCGGCAACATTCTCATCGCACGGTTGAGCGCGAAGGCTGACCTCTCGGATGAGGCGCTGCTGCCGCGTGGCCCGCAGCGCAAGGCAGCCGTTTACCAGGATCTGCTCGCCACGGCGGCGACCAGCCAGGTGGAGGCGCTGGCCAAGCTCAAGCAACTCAAGGCCACCGGTGAAGTGACCCACGTCGAGTCGATGTTCCTGCCGAACGCAATCCTCGTCACGACCAAGCCTGGCAGCAACCAGGCCGTGCGCGACGCTTTGGCCGGTATCGCTTCGATCGGCGCCGTGACCGAGAACTCCACTTGGAGCGTTACGGGCGAACGCGTATCCGCCGCCGCCGAAGCCGGAGCTGCAGGGGCTACGGCCGGCGCCGCCATGCTGCGGTACGCGCAGGCGTACTCAGGGAGCACGCGCTACCTGGACCCGGATGCCGGCCGCGCTGCGATCGAGGGCGGTGCGGCCCAGGGCGCTCCGCCTGTTCCGACCGTGCCCGGAGTTGACGGCGCACCGAACGGCGCGCCCGCCACTCCCACGTCGTCCGAACCCACGACGACCGCGCCACCGACCGCTGGCACACCGCCTCCTGGCTCTGACCCTGCGACCGAGACTCCGGCGGGGCCGACACTCGAGTGGGGTGTGGCGAAGATGAACGCGCCTGCGGTGTGGGCACGCGGCATTGATGGCACGGGTGTGACGATCGGCGTGGTCGACACGGGTCTGGATTCCCAGCACCCGGCCATCGCCTCGCACTACCGCGGCACGCAGGCCGGTGGCTCGCAGATCCATGATTACAACTGGTTCGACCCATTCGAGAAGACACCCGTCGCATTCGACGATGGTGACCACGGTACGCACGTGTCCGGCTCTGCCGCTGGCGGCACCGATTCCCGTGCGATCGGCATCGCGCCCGGAGCGAAGCTCATCGCGGCGAAGGCGATCAACAAGGCGGGCTACAACACGACCGCCGCGACGTTACGCGCGCTGCAGTTCATGCTCGCGCCGACCAAGACCGACGGCACAGCGCCCGACCCGACCAAGGGCGCAGACGTGGTGAACAACTCGTGGGGCAACTCCGTCGATGCCGAGGATCCGCAGTTCATCGACGTGTTCGATGGCCTTCAGGCTGCTGGTATCGAGGTGGTCACAGCCGCAGGCAACGATGGACCGCGCGAGGGCACCGTCAGCGCGCCGGGCTCCTACTCCGGGCACTTGTCGGTTGCTGCGAGCACGTCAAAGGACACGATCGCAGGGTTCTCCTCGCGTGGGCCGTCGAAGTTTGCCAAGCCGGAAGAGATGGTTCCCAACATCACGGCACCGGGCGCCAACGTGGTCTCGAGTGTGCCTGGTGGCGGATACGAATCGATGAGCGGCACCTCGATGGCGTCGCCGCACGCCGCAGGTGCGGTTGCGTTGCTCCTGCAGGCCAAGCCGCAGGCAACGCACGAGGAGATCGTCAACGCGCTCACCTCGACGGCCGTTGACGTGGACCGTCCCGGTCCGGACAACGCCTCAGGCTTCGGGCGCATCGACATCGACAAGGCCGTCGCGGCGCTCGTCGGCGGCACACCTGCTGGGAGTTGAACAAGGAGCAGTGGTTGAGTGGGGGTGACTTGCGCGCCCCCGCAACCGCCGCTACAGTGATCTCCATACCGCTCGGAGCGCATCTGGCGCACGACGGTGTCTCACCATGACGCAGCACTCCAGCAACATTGCACGAGCGACCGGCATACATGCCTGCGTCATCGGCGTGTGCGTGGATGGCTGGCGCTGGCAGTGGCTCTCGGCCGGTGCCACGCGCTCCTGGTGACCTCGACGCCCTGTTGGGCGAGCACGGTTTCCGAAGGACGCGAGGCTCTGGCCCGCGTCCTTTGTTCTTCCTGCCCGTCGATACGCGTCATCCGAGGTCTCCCATGTCTACTCACGCCCGTGCTGCTCGCCAGTCCCCGCTCGATCTCGAGCGACATCCCTACCGGCTCGCCGCGCGCGCTGACCGCCTCGACACAGTGGTTCGTGTGGGCGAGCGTGGCATTCCCATCGGCGGCGACCACGTCGCGGTGATGGCGGGACCGTGCGCCGTCGAGGACCGCATGAGCTTGCTCACCACCGCTGGCGCGCTGAGCGCGATGGGTGTCGGTATCCTGCGTGGCGGCGCCTTCAAGCCGCGCACGTCGCCCTACTCATTCCAGGGCCTTGGGGAGGCTGGGCTTGAGTTGCTCGCCGAGGCGCGTGCGCTCACCGGCATGGCCGTGGTCACCGAGGTGCTCACGCCCGAGGATGTGCCGCTCGTCGCCCGGTATGCGGACGTGCTGCAAGTGGGGACGCGCAATATGGCCAACTACCGGCTCCTGGAGGCGTTGGGCGATGCGGGGCGACCCGTGGTGCTCAAGCGAGGTATGGCCGCGACGATTGAGGAACTGCTGTGCGCAGCTGAGTACATCCTGGCCGCGGGCAATCCGGACGTGATCTTGTGCGAGCGCGGGATTCGATCGTTCGAGCCCCTCACACGTGCGGCGTTCGACCTCAATGCAATCCCGTTGCTGCGGGCGCTCACGCACCTTCCGGTCCTGGTCGATCCGTCGCACGCCGCTGGTCGCGCGGACCTCGTGCCGGGCGTTTCCGTCGGCGCCGTGGCGGCTGGAGCGCACGGATTGCTCGTGGAAGTGCACGCGACACCCGATACGGCACTGGTGGACGGCTCGCAGACACTCGATCTCCCCAGCGCGGCAACATTGCTCGACGCGGTGGGTGCTGTGGTCGGCGCAACCGGTCGCTCATTCGAACGCGTGACGCGGCCGGTGGCAGCGTGAACGAGCGCACGACTACACCCGCCAACGCGGCAGCGTTCGCCCGATGCGCCGCGCCTGGCGTGGCGGTGCCGGTCGTGCGCGAGCTCGGTGCTCAGCGGCTGGATCCGCTCGCTGCGTTCCTGCGCCTTGCCGCGGACGAGCCTGCGGCCGCGCTGCTCGAGACTGCGGAGGCTGGCGAGGACCGGATCGCCGACATGAGCGTGGTGATCCCGCGCGCGAGGCGCGTGTTGCGGGGCGACGACGTGCTCGATCAGGTGCGCGCGATGGTGTGCGATACGGTGGCGGACATCGGCGTGGAGCTGCCGCGATTCCTTGGTGGCGCGGTGGGCATGCTCGGACACGAGCACGTTCGGTCGATCGAGCCGACGGTGCCGCGCGCGGTGCATCCGCATCCTGCCGGGCTGTCGGAAGCGGCGTTTCTTGAGGTCGACACGTGCGTCGTGTTCGATCATGGCAGTGGCCGCGTGCGCGCAGTGGCGGTGGTGCGCGTGCCGGCAGGAGCTGAGCCGGGCGACAGCGAAGACGACGTTGACGAGTTTGATGCCGCGACGTCGTACGCGCGGGCTGTGGCGGCGCTCGACGAGATCGAACGGATCCTCGACGAGCCGGTCGAGCACGTGGAGTATGCGGATCTGGATGAGACAACTGATCTCGATGCGGGTGTTGTCCCCAACATTGACGACGCGGAATTCGAGCGACTCGTCGAGACGACCCGCGAGCACGTGCTGGGTGGCGAGTGCGTGCAGATCGTCATCTCGCGCCGCTTCGAACGCGTCAACGCTGCGGATCCTGCCCTCGTGTATCGCGCACTGCGTCACGTGAGTCCTGCGCCGTATCACGTGTTGATGCGACTGGATGGTGCGCATGTCGTGAGCGCAAGCCCAGAGCAGCTCGTGGGGGTGCACGGCGAGCGCGTCGTGACGCACCCCATCGCGGGAACGCGTCCTCGTGGAGCTGACTCGGCGAGCGATGCGGAGCACGAGGGAGCGCTGCGCGCGGACCCCAAGGAACGAAGCGAGCACATGATGCTCGTCGATCTGGGGCGCAACGACCTCGGCCGTGTTGCAGTGCCGGGAACGGTGCGCGTCGAGCGCCTGTGCGAGGTGGAGCGCTTCTCCCATGTGATGCATCTCGTGAGCCGCGTGGAGGCGGATCTCGCGCCAGGGTTACATCCGATCGACGCGTTGCGCGCGTGCTTTCCCGCTGGCACGCTCACGGGGGCGCCCAAGGTGCGCGCGATGCAGCTCATCAGCGAGCTGGAGTCGGATCAGCGCGGGTCATACGGCGGAGTGATCGGCTACGTCGGTCACGGGCGTGTGCTGGACATGGCGATCGCCATTCGCATGGCGGTGCTCGCCGAGGACATGGCGTATGTGCAGGCCGGAGCGGGTGTGGTTGCGGAGAGCGACGCAGCTGCGGAGGCTGCCGAGACACGCCACAAGGCGCGCGGTGTGTTGCTCGCGATCGCCATGGCCAACGCAGCGACGCCCATCGACGTGGATGCGAATGCGGATGCGCTGATCGGATGAGGCTCCTGCTGCTCGACAACTACGACAGCTTCACTTACAACGTCGCAGGGCTCTTCCACGAGCTCGAGGTGGGTGTCGAGGTGGAGGTGATTCGCAACGACGCCGCAAGCGTTGCAGAGTTGCTCGCGCTCGGCCACGACTCGATCGTCATCTCGCCCGGACCAGGTGGACCGGTGGACGCCGGGGTGAGCATGGAGCTGATTGCCACAGCCGGCGAACGTCGGATCCCGCTCCTCGGCGTGTGCCTGGGGATGCAAAGCATCGCGCAGGTGTTCGGCGCGACGGTGACGCGCTTGGCTGGTGTGGTGCACGGCTCGGCGACGCCGGTGGCGCACGACGATGCTGGAGTGTTCGCGGGGATGCCGCAAGGTTTTGCAGCAGGTCGATACCACTCGCTCGTGGTGGATGCGGCGACGCTCGGTAACACGCTCGTGGCGACGGCACACACCGACGGTGGGGTGCTCATGGGGCTGCGCCATGCCACGCTCCCGATCGAGGGTGTGCAGTTTCACCCGGAGAGTATTCTCACGCCGGAGGGGGCGGGAATCGCGCGCGCCTTCGTGGACATGGTTGAACGAACGCGCACGGTCGACGTGCAGGAGGCAATGGCATGACGGACGTCGTTCGCGCAGCGATCGGGCATGTAGCCGAGGGTGGTGAGCTTGACCGCGCAACTGCGAGCGCCGTGATGGACGCGGTGATGCTCGGGGAGGTCGAGTCGGCCCAGTTCGGAGCGATCTTCGCGATGCTTCGCGCGCGTGGGGAGACGGTTGACGAGCTGACCGGATTCGCGACGACCATGCGCGCGCACGTGGTGCGGGCTGAGGCGCCCACCGGCGCGATTGACACGTGCGGCACAGGTGGCGACGGGGCTGACACGTTCAATGTCTCGACGTGCGCAGCGCTCGTGGCCGCCGGAGCAGGCGCGGTGGTCGCCAAGCACGGCAACCGGGCCGTGAGCTCAAAGTGCGGCTCGGCGGACGTGCTCGAGGCGCTCGGTGGCACGCTCGAAACCACCCCCGCAGAGGTGGCATTGAGCCTCGAGGATGCGGGCTTCGCGTTCCTGTATGCACCAGCCTTTCATCCGGCGATGAGTCACGCGGGAGCGCCTCGCCGCGCGCTCGGTATGCGCACTGCGTTCAACCTCCTGGGACCGATCACGAATCCAACCGGACTGACGCGACAGGTTGTCGGTGTGAGTGACGCCGATGCCGCAACACGTATTGCCGAGGTGCTCCGTGAGCTCGGTTGCGAGCGTGCGCTCGTGGTATACGGAGCTGATGGATTGGACGAGTTGACACTCGCTGATCGAAGCATCGTGCTCGACGTGACGCCCGACGGGGTGCAACGTCGAGAGATCACGCCGGAGGAAGTTGGCTTGACACGCGCGCCGACGAGTGCGCTGGTCGGCGGCGACGCTGCCGAGAACGCGCGCATGCTTCGGGCCGTTCTCGAGGGTACCCAGGGTCCGACACGTGATGTCGTGCTCATGAACGCTGCGGCGGCCATCGTCGTCGCGGAGCTCGCAGCGGATCTCGTCGAAGGCGTCGTACTCGCAGCGCGGGCGATCGACACGGGCGCCGCGCTCGACCGCCTCGATCGCTGGGTCGCCCGCACGACGGAGGTTGCCGCATGACGGGCGCGCAGGGCACCTACCTGGACGCGATCGTGCGCGACGTGCGGGCGCGGCTCGAAGGACCGCAGCCAGCGCGTCCTGCGCTCGACGCGATGGAGCTCGCGGCGCCGCGATCGCTGGTGGCGGAGATCCGCGCACGGCGCGCGATGGGCGAGCTCGCGATCATCGCGGAGATCAAGCGACGATCGCCGTCGGTGGGCGACATCGATCTAGGTGTCAGTCCCTCGGCGCGCGCCGAGGAGTACGAGCGCGCCGGAGCCGCTGGCATCAGCGTCCTCACCGAGATGGATCACTTCGGCGGTGCGCTCACCGACCTCGTGGCGGCGCGGGCGTCGACCGCGCGCACGCCATTGCTGCGCAAAGATTTCATCGTCGATGCGAGGCAGCTCGACGAGGCGCGTGCTGCTGGCGCGAGCGCTGCGCTGCTCATTGCGGCATTGCACGATGGCGTAGCTCTGCGTGACCTCGTCGCGCATGCGCACGCGCTGGAACTCGAGGTGCTGCTCGAGGTGCACGACGAGGCAGAGCTGGAACGAGCGCTCACCACCGATGCGGCGCTCATCGGGGTCAACCATCGCGATTTGCGCTCGTTCACGCTCGATCTGGGTTTGAGTGCGCGGCTCGCGCCGGCCATTCCGAGCGATCGGGTCATCGTGGCCGAGAGCGGTGTGCGCGGCGTGGCGGATGCGTCGCGATTGCGTGCTGCGGGGGTGGATGCGCTGCTCGTGGGCGAGACGCTCATGCGCGCCGACGATCCGGGCGCGTGCCTGCGGTCGTTGGCCACTGCATCTGCGGTCACAACGGAGGTCGCAACGTGAGTGGGCCGCTCATCAAGCTGTGCGGGCTGCGGGACACCGGCGACATGCGCGCGGCGGTCCGTGCCGGCGCCGATCTTGTGGGGATCGTGCTCGTCCCGGGCGCGCGCCGGTTCGTGCCCACCCCGACCGCCATCGCAATGGCTGTCGCCGCGCGCGAGCTCGCTGCAGAGCTCGGTCGGTTCGCGCCTGAGGTCGTTGGCGTCGTGGGCGGCGACATTCGGCCCGAAACGATCGTGCGACTGACGGATGCCATCGGCCTCGACCGCGTGCAGCTCGTGGGGTCGGAGGAGTTCGCGCTCGCTGCCGCTGACGCGCTGGGTGCACGCCCCATCGTTCGTGCGGTGGCGGCCCATGAGGACGCCGATGTGCTCGACCTCGAACGCACCTGCGTGATGTGGGAGGCGCGCGGCGCGCGAGTCCTCATCGATGCTGGGGCCGTGAACGGGATTGCGGGCGGCACGGGCACGCGCGTGCCCGGCGCGCTGGTTGCGCGGCTCGTTCCGGGGACCCAACGCGGGCTTGCAGGCGGGCTCGATCCGGACAATATTGGTGGCATCGTGCGGGCACATCGCCCTGCGCTCGTGGATGTCTCGAGCGGCATCGAGCGCGATGGTGCCAAAGATCCAGAGCGCATGCGAAGCTTCATCGCGGCCGCGCGCGCTGCACTGCTCGACGCTGTACCGACGGCCGAGCGCGCGCTCGACGACACCTCTCACGCAGCTCGGACCCCCTTGCCATGACTCACACCAATGAACACACCGATGCGCTGACAGGCTTCCGCCTCGACGCCCAATCACTGCCCGACGCCACCGGTCGATTCGGCGCCTATGGCGGCAGCTGGATCCCCGAGATCCTCGTGCCCGCTGCGAGTCGCATCGCTGCGGCGTGGATGGATGCACGCTCCGACGACGCGTTCACTGCCGAGTACGCGCACCTGTGCCGCACCTTCATCGGTCGCCCCACGCCGCTCCAAGATGCACCGCGTTTGAGCGCTGTGGGCGGTGGCGCGCGCATCATCCTCAAGCGTGAAGACCTCGCGCACACGGGTGCCCACAAGATCAATAACGCCATTGGTCAAAGCCTGCTCGCGCGGCGCCTCGGCGCGAAGCGCGTGATCGCTGAGACCGGTGCTGGCCAGCATGGCGTGGCCACAGCCACCGCGTGCGCGCTACTCGGCATCGAGTGCGTGGTGTTCATGGGTGCACACGACATCGAGCGCCAGCACCCCAATGTGCTGCGAATGGAGCTGCTCGGTGCGGAGGTGCGCCCGGTGGAGGAGGGGCAACGCACGCTCACGGACGCGGTGAGTGCCGCCATCCGCGAGTGGGTGAACGACCCGACTGGCACCTATTACATCATCGGGAGCGCAGTGGGCATGCATCCGTTTCCGACGATGGTGCGCGACCTGCAGTGTGTGATCGGCCACGAGGCGCGGGCGCAGTCGCGCGAGCTGCTCGGTGGGCTCCCGGATGCTATCGTCGCGTGCGTGGGTGGCGGGTCCAATGCGATCGGCACGTTCGTGCCGTTCGTTGGCGACGCGGGCGTGGAGCTGCACGGCGCAGAGGCGGCAGGTGACGGCATGGATACACCTCGGCACGCGGCGTCGATCGCGGGTGGCGGCGATGGCGTGCTGCACGGCGCGCGTACGCGAGTGCTGCAGGACGGCGACGGGCAGATCCTCGCGACGCACTCGATCAGCGCAGGGCTCGACTATCCGGGCGTGGGACCTGAGCATGCGCAGCTCGCGGCGACAGGGCGGGCGACGTATCACCCGGTGACTGACGACGAGGCGATGGATGCGCTCGACGTGCTCTGTCGGAGCGAGGGGATCATCCCTGCGATCGAGAGCGCACACGCCATCGCGCTCGCACTGCGGCTCGCAGCGGATCGCGCGGCGGACGACGTCATCCTCGTCACCGTTTCGGGGCGCGGCGATAAGGACCTCGCAACGATCGGTGAGTACCATGCGGCGCGTGCTGCTCATGCGTCTGCCGCGCGGGAGGCGGGGCAATGAGTGGCGCCGATCGAGTTCGTAGCGCGTTCGACGCTGCCCGTACCGCAGGGCGTGCAGCGCTGATCTCGTACTTCGTTGCGGGGCGGCCGAGCGTGGACGCCATGCCGGCGCTGGTCGAGGAAGTCGTCGCTGCGGGCGCCGACCTCATCGAGCTGGGCGTGCCCTTCAGCGACCCGTTGGCCGATGGACCCGTGATCCGCGACGCGACGCGACTCGCGCTCGATGCAGGGATGACCGTCGCTGGATGCCTCGATCTTGTTCGGATGATCCGAGCTCGGGGCGTGACCGCTCCCATCATGCTCATGGGGTATGGCAACCCGCTCATGGCGTACGGAATCACGCGATTTTGCGCCGATGCCGCAGCAGCGGGGGTCGACGGACTCATCATTCCGGACGTGCCACTCGAGGAAGCCGACGAGCTGCGTGCGGGTGCCGCAGCGCACGGGCTCGGCATGACCTTCCTCATCACACCGCTCACCGACGATGCTCGTATCGAGGAGGTCGCTGCTGCGTCCACCGGATTCCTCTATGCCGTGGCGACGACAGGCACCACGGGCGCCCGTGGCTCCGTCGATCCGCGCACCGTGGAGTTGCTCGATCGAGCGCGTGCACTCGCAGGCGACGCGCCCGTCGCCGTCGGCTTTGGAATATCCATGCCGGAGCACGTTGTGTCCCTCGTGCCACATGCGGACGGCGTGATCATCGGGAGCGCGCTCGTTGCATTGGTGGAGGCGGATGTGTCGGCCGTGCCGGGGCGCATCGCCGAGCTCGCAGCGGCGGCCGCAGTAGCTACGACCGCGTCATGAACGACAGGCCGATGAGTCCCGCTCCGCTCATGAGGCTGGCGTCCGCGAGGTTGTAGACGCCGAACAGGTCAGACGTGTGGATGAAGTCCGTCACGTATCCCTGGCGAGATCGATCGATCGCATTGCCGACCCCGCCACCGAACATCATGCCAGCGCCCATGGCCGCGAGCACCGGATTGCTCGAGAAACGGGCTCCCGCAGCGAATGCGCCAGCGCCAACGAGCGCCGACCCTACGTAGGCGCCCCACGCGGGCACAGCAGGCAAGAAGGCGTAGGCCGATCCGTAGTTGCGTTGATGGGTGATGCCGACGGACCCGTCGAGTGGGTGCCACTCGGGCACCGTCGCGCGCACGACCGCCTTGGAGAGCTGATCGATCGCCAAGGTCGCGCCGGCGGCCACGCCAGCGGCGATCAGCATCCGTCCCAAGGGTGGTCCCGTACCCATGCCAGAGTCTCGGCTCAAGGACGCTCAGCGGCTCAGACCTCGGCGAACACCACGTCGTCCGGCCGGATCGGCACGCGCGTGATCGGAGCATTGGTGGCGGCGCGCACAGCGGCCGCGACGGCCGGGGTGGAGGAGATCGACGGCGGCTCGCCCACCCCGCGCACGCCGTACGGCGCCTCCGGATCGCCGAGCTCAAGAATTTCCATCTGGACGGTTGGCATGTCGAGAATCGTGGGGATGAGGTAGTCGGTGAACGACGGGTTGCGGACCTTGCCGCCGACGACCTGGATCTCTTCCATGAGCGCAAGCCCGACGCCGTGGGAGGTGCCGCCTTCGATCTGTCCTTCGAGCTGCTGCGGGTTCATCGCTTTGCCAACGTCCTGGGCCGTGGCCATGTCGAGCACGCGCACGATGCCGAGCTCGGTATCCACGTCCACGGTGGCGCGGTGCGCGGCGAACGCGAACTGCACGTCCGCGTCGCCCTGGCCGGTCTCGGGATCGAGCGGGAATGTCGGACGATGGCGGTACTCGCGCTCGATCGAGATCGGTTCGGCGAGCAGTGCGCTCAAGTCCTCCACCACGACCGCGCCTGTTGCGTCGCAGACGGTTCCGTTGGCGGCGAGCTCGAGATGGCCAACCGGCGTGTCGAGCTGGGTCGCCGCGCGCTCAAGCAGTTCGGCGCGCACGAGCTCACACGCCTGCTTGACCGCGCCGCCCGTCATATACGTCTGGCGCGAGGCGGAGGAGGAGCCGGCCGACCCGACCTGTGTGTCAGCCGGGAGCACGATCGCCTCGCCGCAGGGAAGCTCCGTGCGGGCGATCTGCATGAGCACGGTGACCAGGCCCTGGCCGACCTCGGAGGCTGCGGTGTGCACGGAGACGATGGGTCCGTCGACGCCGCGCGCGAGTGTCACTCGAGCGGTCGAGTGGTCGTCAAAGCCCTCGGCGAACCCGACGTTCTTGAAGCCCACGCCGTACCCCACGCCGCGTCGCACACCCTCACCGTGTGTGGTGTTGGCCGCGCCGCCCGGAAGCGTGCGGATGTCAATCGCGCCGTCGAGCATGCGCTCGTCTGCCTCGGCCACCTCGCGGTGCGGTGCGTCGCGCACGGACTCGAGGAGCTCCCGAACGGGCGCGGGATTGTGGATGACCTGACCGGTCGGCATGCGCGATCCCTCGCTCATGGCGTTGCGGATCCGCAGGTCGATGGGGTGCATGTCGAGTGCCGCAGCGAGCTTGTCCATCTGCGCCTCGTGCCCGACCGCCACCTGCACGGCGCCGAATCCGCGCATCGCGCCGCACGGCGGGTTGTTGGTGTAGGCGACGGTGGAGTTGATGATGGCGTTCGGCACCTCGTACGGGCCGAGTGCGAAGCGCGCCGCGTTGGAGGCGACTGCCGTGGAGGAGGAGGCGTATGCGCCACCATCGAGCACCACGCGCACCTTCACGTAGACGAGGTCGCCGTCTGCGGTGGCGCCGTGCTCGTACTCCATCTTCGCGGGATGGCGATGCACGTGGCCGAAGAATGACTCCTCGCGCGAGTAGCTCATCTTGATGGGGCGCTTCGTGGCGAGCGCAAGCATCGATGCGTGGATCTGCATCGAGATGTCCTCGCGAGCGCCGAATGCACCGCCTACGCCCGCAAGGGTGAGGCGCACCATGTCGGGGGTCATGCCGAGGCTCGCAGCGACCTGGTCGCGATCGACGTGCATCCACTGGGTCGCGACGTAGAGATCCACGCCGCCGTCTTCTGCGGGAATCGCGAGACCGCTCTCAGGGCCGAGGAACGCCTGGTCCTGCATACCGACCTCGTACGAGCCGGTGACCACCACCGGCGCGCGCATAGCAGTGGCGTCACCGCACTGGATGCGGACGTGGCGCGTGATGTTGCCAGTGCCTGCGTGCAGCTCGGGCGCGGCGCCGGATATGGCGAGCTCAGCGTCCACCACAGGGTCGAGCACCTCGTACTCGACGACGGCCGCCTCGACGGCGCGGCGCGCGGTCTCGGGATCGTCGGCAGCGACGATGGCCACCGGCTCGCCGTGGTAGCGCACGATGTCGCCGGCGAGCACTGGTTGGTCGGCGTGCTCCATGCCGAAGTTGGCGCGGCCGGGCACGTCGGAGTGCGTGAGCACGCAGCGCACGCCCTCCATGGCGGCGGCGCGGGTGAGGTCGATCTTGACGATGCGCGCGTAGGGGTGTGGGCTGCGGACCGTAGCGCCCCAGAGCATTCCCTCGGCCCACAGGTCACTCGAGTAGGCGAACTCACCCTTCACCTTGGGAATGCCGTCCGGCCGTCGCGCACTCGTGCCCACTCCGCCGTCGCGCGCGTCCGAGCGCCGATGCGGCTCAGCGGGCGTCAGGGGCTGCTGGGGAACGAGCTTCGTGCGGGTCGTGGACATGCCCGCGATTCTCCCACACGCGCGCCCGCCCGCGTGCGCCCCGCGCGAGCCAGCCCCCGCCGCGCCACTTTCGTCACACCGCCGGCACTCATCTGTCACACCGCGCGCGTATGTCGTGTGCCGGCCCCTGATTTCCTCGTCCCATGACGTCTTCTCGAGCACCCCAGGACCACGTGTCGCACGAATCGACCATACGTAGGACATCCGATTCGACACGCGTCGATCGATGGCGCGAGATCGTCCGGATCGCCCAGCACCAGGGAGGTGTGATCTCGCGCGCGCAACTCCTCCATACTGGCGCAGCGCAGACGACGATTGCCAACTGGGTGCGGGGCAGTCGCCTCCTCCGCGTCCATCCGGCGGTGTTCGCCGTGGGACACGACGTGTTGTCGACGCGAGGGCGGTGGATCGCAGCCGTGCTCGCCATATCCGGTCGTCGGGCGCTCGCTCGTTCGAGTGCGCTCCGGAATCGAGGGATTCCGGTAGATGGGGTGGAGTGCGTGAACGTGATCGTCGACCACAGGCACGCCGGGTTAGCGGGAGCGGATGTCCGGCAGACGCGTCGACTTCCGGCGAGGGACGTGTCGATGGTCCGAGGAATTCCCACGACCACTGTCGTGCGTTCCATCATCGACCTCGCCGAAGATCTGTCCGTGCATCAGCTCGCGCGAGTGATGGACCAAGCACGTCGACGAGGCAAGCTCAACGTCTCGAAATTGGAACGCGCAGTGAGCTCGGAGCGGGATCGCAGGAGCTACCCCGTGCTTCGAGCGGCGCTCCGTATCCATTTGGATGGCAGCGCCGGCACGATCAGTCCGATCGAGGATATCTGGGTCGATATGTCGCGCAAAGTCGGCATGCCGGAATGGCGCGTCAACGTCTGGGTGTCGGGCCCGGGTTGGCGGCACATGGTGGATTTCGTGTGCGACGACAGTCGCCTGTGCATCGAGACCGACGGCGTGCTCGGACACGGGCTACCATCTTCGCGGGCACAGGATCGAGTGCGTGACCGGCATTTGAGAGCGGACGGATGGAAGGTGATGCGCGTGAGGTCGACCGAGTTGTTCGATCCGGCGTGCGCCTTGGCGGCGGCGAGGAGGGTAGCGGGCGTGCGGGAGACGCGGCGGAAAGCGCGCGTGTCGCAGTAGATGTCCGACGTGTGGGCGATTTGTGCTACACGTCCCAGGATGAGGGGAGTGGGGTGGGGGATACCGCGGGAAAATCCCCGAAATCCCCGGAGTGGCGCGGGCGCCGGGTGCGGGGCGTGAGGGCGCGCGGGGCGTCAGGCGAGTCGGAGGAGGGCGGAGCTAGGGGCGCGGGGTGGCGGAGCCGGTGGTGGTGACGGCTGTGCCGGCGGCGCGGCGAGAGGCGGCGAGGTGGACTGCGTCGATGATTTTGACGTAGCCGGTGCAGCGGCAGAGATTGCCGGCGAGCTCCTCGCGCAGGTCCTCGTCTGTGGGGGCGGGATCGCGGGCGAGGAGGTGGTCCACGGCGACGATCAGGCCGGGGGTGCAGAAGCCGCACTGGACGGCGCCGGCGTCGAGGAAGGCCTGTTGGACATCGCCCACGCCGCCGTCGCCTTCACCCGCGAGGCCCTCGACCGTGCGGATGTCGCGCCCCTCAGCCTGGCCGGCCTGCACCAGGCAAGCGCACACGAGCTCGCCATCCATGAGCACGGAGCACGAGCCGCACTCACCCTGTTCGCACGCATTCTTGGAGCCCGGTAGGCCCATGTTGTCGCGCAGGACCGTCAGCAGGCTCGCGCCGGGCCACACGCCCTCAGCCTCGTGTCGCTCCCCATTGACCGTGTAGACGACCTTCATGCTGCCGACCCCTTCGTCTGCCGATGCTCTTCCCACGCCCAGGTGATCGAGCGCGCTGCGAGCACCGCCAGCGCGTGACGGCGGTAGCGCGCGGTGCCACGTACATCGTCAATGGGCGACGCAGCCTCTCCGACCAACTCACCGAACCGCTTCGCCACGCCGTCGGGCATGCGCTCGCCCGAATCCCACAGACCTGCCGCGCCGAACGTCTCCTCGACGTGCGCGTGCGCTGAGGGGGCGTCCAGGATGACTGGACCCGCCGACCCGATACCCGTGCCGACCGTGCGACCCTCGAGATCGAACGCCAGACCGAACGACGCGATGGAGATGACCATCGCGTTGCGCTGGCCGACCTTACCGAACTGCTGTGGCCCGCGGGCGTGCGGCACGCGCACACGCACGATGAGCTCATCCGGCTCGAGCGCCGAGTGGCGCGGACGCACGATGAAGTCACGCACCGGAATTTCGCGGCGACCGCGCTCGGTGGACGCGACCTCTGCCACGGCGCCGCACGCCACAAGCGGCGGAAGCGCATCCCCAGCCGGCGACGCTGTCCCCAGGTTGCCACCCAGTGTGCCGCGCGCGCGAATCTGCGGCGAGCCCACGGTGCGCGCCGCCATGCACAGGCCCGGCGTGTCCTCGGCGAGCTCCGCGAGAATCTGGAGATACGGCACGCCTGCGCCGATCCATACGTGGTCATCGCCCCGCTCGATCACACCCAGCTCGTCGATGCGCGTGAGGTCCATCGTTGCCTCAGGCCGCTCACGATCGAAGTTGATGTCCACCATCAGGTCGGTGCCGCCGCAAATCGGCACGGCAGCCGGACGCTCAGCCTTGAGGGCGAGCGCGGCGTCGAGGGTGGTCGGCTGTAGGAAGTCCATCTCGTCTCCAACGATCCGGGGAGCGTACTCGCGCACGCCCGGCAGCCAATCCTACACACGCACGTGGACTACTTCGCGCGCCCAGTCGCGGTGACGACGATCCCATGGTTGCGGAAGATCTTGGTCTCCTCGAGCCCGCCGACGTAGGAGAAGTGCGACGGGCGCTCGTTGGGACGATCGACGCTCACGAATTCGAGCCGGTCGTCGACGCTCGAGACGACCTTGTACACCTCGCTCATCGTGAACGGGATCCCAAATCGTGCACCGAAGGGATGGAATTTCGCCTTCCAGTCGTAGCGAAGGAGATCCGGTCCGATCTGGGTCATCGACGCATCGACGTGGACCTTGCCCTTGTGGGAGGTCGTCAGTTCCGCCGTGGCCGCAAAGTGGTAGCCATCGTTCGCCTGAATGACGGATGCGCCCTCCCACACTTGATCAGGGAACATCGGAATCTTGATGTGATCGGTGTAGACGTGGGAGCTCCCGACCGGCGCCGAGACGAACTTGATGATCGGCGGATACGCGGGCGCTGCGGGAGCGGGAACGGGAGCTGGCATGGGGGAAGGCGACGCGGAGATCTGCATGGGTGTGACAGTACGGGAATGAACACAGTTCTGGAAGTGCCACGTTCGCCGCGATGCATCGATGCCCGGCGCACTGGCCTGGAACGACCACCGGATCCCTGATCGATTCCGCTCCCCGATAGGGTGGAGGCATGGATGCTGCCCTGCGAGATGTGAACCACGCGATCGAGACATGGTTGGACGCCGGGCGTCCCGTGGTGCTGGCCACGGTGGTCAGCAGCGACGGAAGTGCTCCGCGCGGGCTGGGTGCGCGCCTTGCCATCGCTGGACCGCAGGAGTGGATCGGCGCGCTGAGCGGCGGGTGCACAGAGGCTGCGGTGATCGCCGAGGCTGAGCGACTGCTCGTCGAG
>Ga0105047_10004883_pt1 | contig 23210 bp, 27 predicted proteins | sample MAT04_FD_78384 | JGI IMG/M metagenome (GOLD analysis project Ga0105047, IMG submission 78384) | Freshwater microbial communities from Lake Fryxell liftoff mats and glacier meltwater in Antarctica - MAT-04 (megahit assembly) | ecosystem: Environmental > Aquatic > Freshwater > Ice > Liftoff... | reverse complement strand
TGATCCAAAACCTGAGCCACCAAAAGTCGATCCTCCAAAGCCGCCAAAACCATAACCCAAGCCAAGCTCGGGCCACCCTCGCCGGAAACACAGGGCTTTGTCAAATCAAGGCAACGCCCATTGAGGATTTGGTGGTCAGTGAACGCACTCACTCTCAACAGGAATGAATTTAGAAAGGAACCATCAGATGACACAGGAAAATGGCACAATCGAACAGGACCCCAGGCGAGCTCTCTACGGAAAGCTATTTGGGATTATTCAGCAACGCCACCAGCTCAAGGCTCTCTCCAATTCGTTGGCTACGCTGACGACTGGTGAAATTGAAGTTCTCGACGCAAACCCAGGAATCGACCAACTTGGAAAGTTGAAGGAAAGCGTTTCTCAGTACTTCTTCGGCGATATGGAAGGCCAGATGCTGGAGCGGTATCTCGATGCCGTGAAGAACAATCTGATCGTCTTTGCAGTACCTGTGGAATCTGAGATGGCCAATAGTGCTGCGGAAATTGCGAAGACAAACGGAGCCTCCGAAGTCACGCACTTCGGAAATTCAGTGATCACAAACTACTGATCAGAATCGCTCACAGCCCGAGGGCGGGCCGGGAACAGGGCGACGCACTTTTTGAAATTGAGTTGTTTGTCCAGGGTCTTTCGCATTGTGAATATAGTGCGCGGCCCTGGAGCCTAAATCATTTCGCAATCGACGAAGGATGAAAAACAATGACACTCGCAACGACTTCCATGCGAAATATCGATCGTCTTGAAAACCTCATCCGAGGCATCCCCATCGAGATGATGACAACCGGTTGAAGATCTTTGAGTGTGGTTTCCGGAAGTCATCGACGATCCGCTGCTGGCGCTAATGAGATTGGTTTCGTCGTACAACTGAGCCGCCACGCGCCAGCTGTATTTTTCGCACCCCTTTTCGCAGTAAAACTGGGCAAGCAGCGTGGTTGGGTCTTGGAGGATTACGAGTTTTCAGTTGTCGTGGCAGTCTTCTGCTGAGGATCTGGCCGGGGGTTGAGAGGTTCAGAAGGTTCAGAATCTTTCGCTGACGGGCTGTCAGTCGAGTCGGACACACTTCGCGAAGAAAGGGCGAACGGCGTTCATCATGCGTTTCTGGATTCTGGCAGGGCTAATCGCCTTCAACCTCTGAAGATTCAGACAGAACCACAGGAGCGCAAAGTTGGATCACCCACCAAACTGACACTACAAATTCAGGACTGTACCGTTTGTGGTTGAGCACAAGGGTGGAAAGTCGAATTAAGGAGCCATAGCTATGCCACAACTTTCTGAAATTTCTCAAACAGTGGACGCTGACGATCGTCCGGGCACGGTGATGATATGAGCGAATTGCAAATCTCTTCAGGCGCAGCCGTTGCGAACCTGGATACTGACGCAGATATCCCGGCGCTGTTGGAAGATCATCCACCGCTGTCCGTACGCAGTTTCGGGTTGACCGACACCGGTAAGGTGCGTTCCACGAATCAGGATCAGTTTCTGGTCGCCGTTCTTCTCAAGGCGTTACAGGTCGAGCACACGAGTTTACCTCAGCGAAGAATTCTGCGTAGTCCTGACCGGAGTCACCTGTTCGTTGTTGCCGACGGCATGGGAGGTCATGCGGGCGGAGAGCAAGCCAGCGCCACGGCGATCGACTCGGTGGAGACATTCATCCTGGAGACCTTCAAGTGGTTCGCGGAATTCAAAGAGCCGGAACAGAACAGGGTATTGACGGACTTTCAGACAGCCCTCGCCGAAGCGAACGCTCGCGTGTTAGCCGAAGCAAAAGACTGGCCGGAACTTCGCGGGATGGGGACGACATTGACACTGGCCTACAGTCTGAATGACGTGCTGTTCATCGCCCATGTCGGAGACACACGCTGCTACCTGTGCCGTCAGGGAACTCTCTACCGATTGACCCGGGACCACACTTTGGTGGAAGAAATGATCCGCAACGGATTCTTAGCAATCGAAGATGCCGCCAAACACCACCTGCGTCATGTGATTACGAACGCCGTCGGTGGTACTTTAGCCAACCTCAAAGTCGAAGTCCATAAGTTGCCGCTGGAAGCCTGTGACAGAGTGTTGCTCTGTTCGGACGGACTAACGGGAATGCTCACGGACGACGAAATCAATCAGATTCTTCACGCCGAGGAAGAACCGGATGAGGCTTGCCGGCAACTTGTCGCTCGTGCAAACCAGGCGGGAGGTCGAGACAACATTACCGTCGTGGTGGCTGATTTCCGCATTGCGACCTCGCCAGCGCAGCGCGCTGAGGAGGACCTGTGTGAACTCGGCACCGAGAGACTGACAGCAGTGTGCCTCGGATGAAGAATACAACGCTGTCGCGACCGAGGAGGAACCGGCCGAGTTTACGCCCGAATCCCTGAAGGGCTGGCCGCAAGACCTCATCGACTCGATGCGCGAAGCCGTCATTACTGTGGATCTGGACGAAACGCTGGCCAGAATCCACGAAGTTGAAGCCCGCGTTCGTGGGATTGCCCACGGGCTGCGGCGTCTCGCCGAAGAATTCCAATACCAGAAACTCCTCAATCTGTTCAGCAGGGGAGGCATCCGTTAAATCCTGAGAGCCTGGCTGTCATGCTTGCATGCCTGGCGATAGACTGCAACAGCTTCGACACACCCACCGTAAAATTGAAGGCGAGATGACCATTAACGAACTTGTCAAACTGGCCGTGCTCATTCAGCAGGAGCGCCACGCTTTACTCGCTCGGTGGCGGCAACAGGTGCGGGAGCTTCCTTCAGCACGGCACCTGGACATCCCGACGCTGAACGATCACATTCCGGATCTGCTTGACGAGTTGACTGCTGCTCTCCAATCACAGTCTGACCAGACGATTACAGAAGCGATCTGCGAAGGCAGCCCTCCCGCTCATGGCCGACAGCGTGTCCACGACGGCTTTGATATTGAAGAGGTGGTGGCCGAGTACAACATCCTGCGCGACTGTCTCCATAATCTGGCCGACGACAATGGTTTGACTCTGCAGGGAAAGCCATTCCACATTGTCAACCGCGTCCTGGACGGGGCGATCGGATCAGCCGTGCAGACCTATGCGACTCAACGAGCGCAGGATGTGCAGGACCGCCGCGAAGAGTATCTCGCCTTTGTGGCCCACGATCTCCGAACTCCCCTGAATGCGATTTCCCTGGCTGCGACAGTTCTGGAACGAACACTTCCGGCGCGAGACCTCAGCGCCGGAACAATCCAAATGTTGAAAGCCCTGCGTCGCAACGTGCAGCAACTCGAAGGGTTGGTTAACAAGGTACTCGAAGAAAACGCGAATCTCCAAACCGAAGTCGGCGTCAAAATGCAACGGCGGGCGTTTGACTTGTGGCCGCTTGTCGAGTCGCTCATTCACGATCTTCACCCGGTGGCAGGGACCGCCAGCACGCAGTTGTCCAACAGCGTGCCTGAAGACCTTGTCGTCTATGCCGACGCCGATTTGCTGAGGCGGGTCTTTCAGAACTTGATTGCCAACGCGATAAAATACACCCCGCGCGGCGAGGTGATTATTGGGGCACAGGAACCTGGCGAGGAAGGCACGGTGGAGTGCTGGGTCAGCGACAATGGTGCGGGAATCCCGGAAGAACTTCTCGATAAAGTCTTCGACAAGGGAGAAACCGATCCGGCGGACGAGGGAGGAACAGGCCTGGGTCTCACCATCGTCAAGACGTTTATTGAGGCTCACGGCGGGATGCTGACCGTGGAAAGCAAGACAGGAATTGGCTCGACGTTTCGGTTTTCACTTCCCGCCAGGACGAATTTCGGGGGTTGAGGACCGTTCGTGAACATAGGTGTCCGGTGCCCATAAGAATCTCGAAAAACTCCAGGGCCGATGGTCGGTACTTCCATGCGAATGCGAACGGAGAGCCTCTCATGAATCCTGAGAAGCCGAAAACTGTTGTCGAGAAATCTGCCGGAAGTCTGGTCGTGGACGACACGCACGCCGTTGCCGTGATGCTGCATGTTTCCCAGGTAACACGCGAAGCAGGAACCTGAATCGTGAATGCCGAATTGGAATAAATCACACCCGTCTGGATGCAGAAATGAGAGATTTACGTCCACGCCGCGCTGACAGCGGCCAACAAATGTTTTTCCCTGCTGGTCACTTGATCACGATGTTCGGCATAGGAGTCGAATCCACGGCGGAAGCAGTGCGTAGAGCGGTAGGGTTGATTGAATCCGAAGCAGATGATGCTGCAGTGTAATGTCGGCACAGATATTGCATTAATGGAGCAGTTGTCGGTCAGGTGATGTGACGCAGGACGGTTCTGTTTCACAGGAGAGACGACACTGCCACAAGTGTCAGTTAAGGGTCGAAAAAGGAGTTAAACATGAAGGTATTCAGACACGGAATTGCACTCGCGCTGATGGGGCTCGCTTGCACCACGGCAATCGCACAGGACACAAGAATCAAAGGCAAGGAAACACCTGCACAAAAGCGGGCAGACAGGGCCGAAGCGCGAGCGGATCGGCATACCACCGACGCAGATGCGGAGTTGAAACAGGAAGTGCTGGAGAGAATCGGCCCGCTGATCGCAGGGCGCATCATTGCCGCACGTGAGGAGTCGAAACAGGACGACAAAGCGATCGCCGAATACTTCGCTGGCAAACTGATGTTAATGGATCAGAGCACAATCCAATTGGCGCAGCTTGCAGAAGAACGGTCGACGAATGAGAAGGTAAAGCAGTTCGCAAGAATGCTCGCTGAAGAACACACGAAGTGCAGCGAAATGCTGCGGAAATCTGCTCCAGGAGTCGTGGGTGTCACGGAACTCCAGAGTGCAGAAATCACTCAAGTAGCAGGCTTCCGCGGCCCGACTGACGCTGACGAAAAGACAGACGCCGTCGTTCGTCCAGCTAAGGGGGAAAGGAATCCTGCTCGGAAGCCAGATGATGCTGAGCAACTCACTGGAAACGATCCCGCAGACAAAGACCGTGCCGATGACAGCAAACATCATCGTGCGGCACATACAATGACACCGTTGCATAGAATTCTCAGCATCGATCGTCAGGCGACGGAAAACTATGTCCAGTCCACAACGGAAATGCTTAACAAGTATCAGGGACAGGAATTCGATATGGGGTTTCTCGGCTTCACGATTGGATCGCATACATGGGCTCTGGCCGAGCTGAAGGCGATGGATTCTGTCGGCGACGAAAAGTTCCGGAAGCTCATCAGTGATGCGACGACAAAGGTCGAGCAACACATGATGAAGGCTGAGGAACTCTCAAAGGAACTTGGAGCCGACTCCGCTCAAAATCGCAACACAACTCGCCCAACGACATCGAACGAAAATGCTCCTGCGCCAGAAAAATGACGGAGCGTTGGCGGACATGAGTTTCCTGGGGCGGCGTTCCACTGCATTCGCAGACGCACGTGCCCCAGGAAATTTGTATTGCGAGAACCTTAATCTCAATTTGAATCGGGATCCTGAAGAAGCACGTCAGCTGTGACAAGGCAACCGGGATGCTACCGTGGGAGTCTTGGGTCTGATAGCAGGCTCAGACGTCGCCCGTTTGAGCGAGGCAAGGGTTGGAACTTGTTTTTGATGAATGTGGAGACGAGCCTGTGAAACGTAAAAGACACACAACTCTTTTGATGTCGCCATTTGCGGAGCCGGCCACACAATCAGCGGTTGCGAAGGCAGAACGATGAAACGATTCTGGCAAATCATCACGATCACTTTAATGGCATTGTGGCTTGGCATGTCGTTCGCGCACGTGCTGGAGCTTCCCGCAAGGTTGCGATACGACGGACAAGACTACGCTCGGATTCAGACATCGTTATATGTCGCCTGGGGACCACCCGGAGTCGGTGGCTTCATCGCTGAACGTCACTCAACTTACCGAAAGACAAAATCATGAATACAAAACTCGAACAAACCACGTCTGTCTGGATGCAGTCGGGAGAGATTACTGTTGATACAGCACTGACCGCAGACACAACGACCGATGTTTGCATCATCGGTGCGGGGATTGCGGGATTGACCACCGCTTACCTTCTTTTAAAAGATGGTAAGTCAGTTGTCATTCTTGACGACGGACCAGTCGGAGGCGGACAAACAGAGCGGACGACAGCTCATCTTTCGAACGCCATCGACGATCGATACACCGAGATCGAAAGCTGGCATGGTCAGAAGGGAGCGAGATTGGCGGCGGAAAGCCACTCAGCGGCGATCGATGCAATCGAAGCGATCGTCGCCCGCGAAGGGATCGCTTGCGACTTCGAACGGCTGGACGGATTCCTGTTTTCCCCGGCAGAGACCGGGCCAGAATTGCTGGAGAATGAACTCCACGCTGCTCGACGAGCCGGTGTTGCGGATGTGGAACTTGTTCAGGCATCGCCGATCTCTTCATTTGATACCGGAGTGTGTCTTCGTTTTCCTCGCCAGGGGCAATTTCATCCCCGGAAGTACCTGGCTGGACTGACAAAAGCCATTCGGAGGATGGGAGGAAAGATTTATACCGAGACACGTGCCGAGAAAATTGAATGCGGTCCGCCGGCTTGCATCACGACGCATGGAGAGTTTACGATCACAGCAGAGGATGTCGTCGTTGCCACGAACACTCCGTTCAACGATTTTGTCACCATGCACACCAAGCAGGCACCGTACATGAGCTACGTGCTGGGCTTTCGAATTCCTCGCGGCACAGTCCCCCGAGCGCTGTTCTGGGATACCGAAGATCCGTATCACTATGTTCGGCTGCAGTATCTTCCGGCCGATACTGCAGCAGGTGAACCGAGTGGCGAGTCGCTGTCCGAAGAGTTGCTCATTGTGGGCGGCGAGGATCACAAAACTGGTCAGGCGAACGACGCAGAGGAACGCTATGCACGGCTGGAAGCATGGACCCGTGAACGCTTCCCCATGGCACGTACACGGTGTTGTCAATGGTCCGGGCAGGTTCTGGAAACAATGGACGGCTTGGCCTATATCGGTCGGAATCCGCTCGACGGACCAAACATCTTCATCGCAACGGGCGATTCCGGACAGGGGATGACGCACGGGACAATCGCTGGGATATTGCTGACGGACCTGATCATGGAACGGGAAAATCCGTGGGCGTCGCTTTACGATCCCGCTCGAAAAACGCTGGGAGGCACCGAGCGTTTCGTGAAGGAGAACGTCAATGTCGCCCTTCAATACGGTGCCTGGGTGACTGGTGGAGACGTCAGCAGCACAGAGGACATCGTAGCAGGAACAGGTGCTGTGGTGCGCCGAGGTCTCACGAAAGTCGCCGCCTACCGGGACGAGACCGGAACGTTGCATGAGTGCTCCGCTGTCTGCCCACATTTGGGTTGTATCGTGGAATGGAACAGCAATGAAAGCACGTGGGATTGTCCCTGCCATGGCTCACGATTCGATAAACAAGGGGCACTTCTGTGCGGCCCGGCGAATTGCGACCTTGCTGCAGTTAATCCTGTCGTATTGCCGATGGAGCCACCGCTATTGGCTGGACTTTGATTCTGTGAGACGTGTGTTGATTGAGCCACAAACCTGAGGCGCAAGTCGCCACACGCTTTCAAAGACAATGCAAACAGTCCAGACCTTTAGATCGATGGCGCGATGATGGCTGGCCATGAATGACTGCAGCTCCTGCACAAGTGAATTTCTTATGACAAAAACTCGCATCATTCCTTCCTGGCAGAATGCGATCATCATTCTTTCGGGAACGGTAGTCGGCCTCATTATTGTGATTGGACTGCAATGGGGACGGCCGGTGCTGGTTCCGATCGCCATCGCGATCCTGCTCACGTTTCTGCTGAACCCTGTCGTCATGAAACTTCAACAGCGGGGCCTTGGAAGGATGCCAGCCGTCATACTCAGTGTCTCTGCCTCTGGTCTGGCGATGCTCTTGATTGGCGGTCTGGTTGTAAGGCAAGTCACGATTCTTGTTGCTGAGGTGCCTCAGAATACAGCGAACATCAAGGCCAAGGTTCAGACTTTGCGGCAGTTTGGTTCCAGCCGGATGGCGGCTCAGTATGAAAAGATGGCGGAGGAAATCAGTGAAGCGACGACGTTGCCCGCTGCAGAAGACAACACTCCCCAGGGTGAAACAGCTGACAAGAGTCTTCTGGACAAAGCGGTTGCGACAGGCCCTGTCATCGTACAAACGGAGTCAACGCCCTGGCTGGGGCTGACAGGTTATCTTAGCTCGGCATTTGAAGTTCTGGCAACACTTGCATTCTCGTTGATTCTGCTGGTTGTGTTTCTCATCGGACGCGATGACCTTCGAGATCGAGTCGTAGTCCTTGCGGGACGAGCCAGAATTGCAATGACAAGCAAAGCGCTGGAAGACGTGACGGAGCGCATCAGCCGCTATCTGCTGATGGTGGCCATGCTGAATGGTGGTTTCGCTGTGATGCTGGGAATGGGATTGTTTGCATTGCAGGTGCCGTATGCCTTTCTGTGGGGATTTCTGGCTGGGTCCCTGCGATTCATTCCGTATATCGGTCCGTGGATTGGAGCGATGGGCCCGATTGGAATTGCTCTGGCAACCTCACCAGGGTGGTCTCAGCCAATGGCTGTGTTCGGCCTGGTGCTCGTTCTGGAACTTGTCAGCAATAACATTCTGGAACCACTGGCCTTTGGACGCAGTACGGGCGTTTCTTCGACGGCTCTTATTATTTCGGCGGCGTTTTGGGGTTATCTCTGGGGACCGATCGGGCTGGTCATGTCCGCTCCGATCTCTGTTTGCCTGATGGTGATTGGCAAGAATATCCCGCAACTGGCGTTTTTGAATCTGCTGCTGGGCAGCGAGCCGGCGCTGCGATCTAATATGGGGATTTACCAGCGACTCATGCTGGGTGATGAGCATGAAGCGACCAGACTTATTCTGCTGCGACTGAAAGATGCGCCGGCTGACGAGGTCTTCGATGAATTGCTGATTCCGGCTTTGAGCTACGCAAAGCGTGACTTTCTGCGCAATCAGTTGTCAGAGGACGATCACAAATTAGTACTCGAAGGCGTTCAGACCACACTTGGCCACGTAGAAAAGTTCCTCCAGACGATTGCGCAACGCAAAGTTGACGAACTGACACTGACGATAGCAAAAGTCGATGGCCCGGTACCTGCTCAGGTCGCGTGTGTGAAGTTGCTTATTTGCCCGGGAACCGGCGCCGAAGATTCTTTAGCGTTGACAATGCTGCAACAGTCACTCGGATCCGTTCAATGGGAGATCGAGCAGACAGCCGTGGAAACACTGACATCAGAACTGGTCGCTCGCATCGCGCTGGAGCCACCAGCAATTCTATGCATTGTGGCGCTCCCGCCACGCGGTCTCTCTCACGCACGTTACCTGTGCAAACGCCTGCGCGACAGCTCGCCTGAGTTGCAGATCGTCGTGGGGCGTTGGGGCCATAAACGCAATTGCAAACTGGAGAGAGAGCAGCTGGAACAGGCCGGAGCTTCGTTTGTCACGACATCATTGGCGGAAACGATACAGCTGCTGAACTCTCGACTGCCCTTATTAAGCCGCGAACCTGTGGCTTCGACCATCCCCGCAACGTCCCAACCACATCCGGCGCTTGTTTCTGCAGGTCACTGAATCCATATGCGGCGAATCTTGCATTCAAATTTCTTCGTCATCAGAAAGACTGTCGACGAATGGATCGACCGGGACATTCCCAGACTCGGCGCGGCTCTTTCCTTTTATGCTCTGTTCTCCATACCGCCGTTGTTTGTCATTGTGCTCGCCATCTCCGCGTTTTGGTTCGGTGAAGACGCTGCCCGGCGAGAATTGTTCGGACAGGTTTCAGATGCCGTCGGCCATCAGGGCAGTGATGCCATACAGTCGCTCGTCAGCGTGGCTCACACGGAGAACCGCAGCCCATGGGCTGCGTTGATGGCCGTGTCGATTCTGCTGATCACGGCAACCGGTACTTTCGTGGAACTTCAAAGTTCGCTCAACACGATTTGGGGAGTCCGTAGAAAATCTGGTCGTGGACTTCGCAACGTGGTGAAAGATCGCCTGCTTTCATTCACGCTGATTGTGGGCATTGGTCTGTTGCTTGTGGCGGCACTGATTTTTAGCGAGGGCGTCTCAGCCGTCGATGCGATGACGCAGGGAATCGTGCCAACTCAGGAAACTCTCTGGCAAGTGATCCGGTTTGTTGTCTCGTACTGTGTGCTGACCTTTCTGATCGCGATGATCTTCAAAATACTGCCCGACGTGCGGCTGGCGTGGCGCGACGTTCTGACGGGCTCCATCATTACGGCCTTGCTATTTAATCTTGGCAAATACCTGTTTGGTCAGTACCTGATCCGGATCGACCTGACTTCCACATACGGAGCTGCCAGCTCACTTGTCATCGCTCTGCTGTGGATTTACTACTCTGCACAGGTGCTGCTTTTTGGGGCGAAATTCACCCAGGTTTATTCTGACATGAACAACGCGCATGTCGAACCAACACCGGCCGCCGAGGCCGTCATCGTGGAGAAGGTTGTTTCTGAGCACCGTCCGCCTGCGTGAATAATTGCCGGCTCCGACTGTCCAAATCGCTGCTCTGCGCCCAGCGATGGCCAATCGCACAATCATTTTCCTTTATCGAATACACCGCAATATTCCCGCGCGGATTCACACGGGCGGAATATTGATCAAGCTGGCCGTTGGGAAGCCAAAACACGGTTACGGATTAAGATCGACCTCCAACGAGAATCAAAACATCCCGCATCAAGTCGAGTGTTACGCCACGAAATGCAGGCCATCCAGTGAAATTCCGTTTGGCACAGTCATTGCTATCTTCGTGGTCAGAGTTTTTATCACCATCACTAAGGAGCAACTGATGTCACTGGAAACAAAAGCCAACTTGAAACCTGAAACTGTGAGCAAACTTCAGGATCTCATCCGAGCAAACATCGATGCGTACGATGGATTGCGTGAATCGGCTGAGGAAATCAACGATCCGTCAATCGCAACGCTCTTTAGGGAGCTTGCGCACGAACGATCGAAACTGGCAACGGAACTTCAGGATTACGTTGAGTGGAACGACGAAGAAGCGATTGCCGAGGGATCATTCGCGGCTGGCGTTCATCGTGCGTGGATCAACGTGCGCAGCAAACTCAACAGTGGAGATCCACATGTGGTGTTGGTCGAAGCCGAGTTCGGCGAAGACCATATCAAAGATGCCTATGAAGACGCACTGACGCAGACAGCTGGCAGTGCGATGAACGCCATCCTGCAAAAACAGTATGCACGTGTCAAAGCTGGACACGATCGTATTCGCGACCTGCGAGATCTCTACGCGAAACGGAAGTGAGTGGTTTCGATACAAATCCGCCGCCAGCAAACCAACAGCCGGAGTGCGCTGGTGGTCTGTTGAGTTTATTGTTTAACGGCAAGCCGCAGGCGTCGTTGCCGGATTTCGCCTGCGGCGCGCCGTTAAACAAAATTGCCGAAACGCCTGTCAACACCACGGTTTTTTTACTTCTAACAACATCTCCCAGGAACAATTCCATGCGCTCAATTCGACGCGGCTTCCCAATCCTTCTTTCAGTTCCGCTGGTGTTTGGATCAATGTTCATGATCAATGGATGTGAACAGAAGGAAAAGGTCATTGACATCGAAACACCGGCTGGAAACATCGAAGTGGAACGCTCCAAAGGGAGCGGGAACGTCGATGTGGATATCAATGTTGACAGAAAAAAGTGATACTGGCGTGGTTCAAATGCGTTCGCAAATCATGAAACGCCGCTACTGGAGTTCAATGTGGAAAGTCGCCATGAAACTCTGAAAGCACTCGTGGTGTATAATCAGGCCTCTGGCAGGAGTGAGCAGAACGCCGACCGATTGTCGGTCTTTCAGACAGAGGGTTCTCGCCTTGTCGAGTTCAGTCGGCAGACATGCCTCAAGGAAGTGATCCAGAATGCGGTAAATGACGGCTTCGAAACAGTGATCGCGGCGGGCGGAGACGGCACAGTGAATGCTGTCGTCAACGCGTTGATGTCGGTGGATGCTGCTACCCGTCCCGCAATGGCAATACTCCCGCTTGGCACGGCGAATGATTTCGCTTCGACACTCGGCATTGCCCTCGATATCGACATCGCGATCAGCCAATTGAATCCCGCTAATTGCATCCCGATTGACGTGGTACGCATCAGTGCCGATGGATTCGAAAGGTACTACGCAAATGTCGCGGCGGGCGGCAACAGCGTGAGGGTGACAGAGGAAATGACTGCGGAAATGAAGACTCGTTGGGGTGCGTTCTGTTACCTGCGAGGCGCGATCCCTGTTTTGGCAGATCTGCAGAGTTACCACATCGAACTTGAATGTGATGGCGAAATCCTTGAAGGGCAGGACTCATGGGCCGTGCTGGTTGCGAATGGCAGGACAAATGCCGGCGGAATTGTCGTCGCCCCATCTGCATCACCGCACGATGGTCTGATGGATGTGATCGTCATTCGCAACGGAACTGTTCTTGACATCATGGCAATCGTTGGAAACGCTATTCTCGGCGACTATCTCGCGTCGGAGCAGGTCATTCATCGTCAGGTGAAACAGTTGAAACTGCGTTCCGAGCCAGGAATGCGTTTTTCACTCGACGGCGAAGTCATCGATGAAGAACCCGTCGAGTTCAATCTTGTGCCAGGTGCGATCAGAATGTTCGTCGGCGACACGTTTATGAAAACGATTGCGGGTGACGTGTCGAGCGAACTGATCGGCAGTAATTGACATTTTGTTGTCGCGATCAGGGGGCACCCATGCACAATTTATCCAGCATAATTCGTTTAACAGCGATTTGAATCAATGATTCTGCGCCCGCTTAAGCACCAACCTTTGCCTCGCGAAAGCGCGGGGCGTTTCCCACGCGGTTAAATGTTGAAACTTGCGCATGGGTGCTTACTTTCCGCTACACATTCGGATGATCAGAAGTCAGCTTGACTCGATACTCCGTCGTGTTTCCTTAGCGGTATATTCTCGTTCGCAGGTCGCCTAAAAGAACGAGTGCGACAGAAATCTGCCGCACTCTCCCTGCGACTGCTGATGCTCAGTCGCTGATTCCACAATTTTGCAGCAACCGAATCAGCCTATCGTGGCTTGTTCGTCCGCGTGTGAACTCGGTTGTAGGCATCCTGAGCTGCATGCCTGGCTTGCTTCCATGTCAGCCGGGGTTGACGGTTTCGTTTTTCCCAACTGCCCTGGATCTCAGGTTCGGCATCCTGCCATGTGGCATTTGAACCGTTTTCTCGCGGTTCAAACCCGGCACGATAAGCTGGTTCATAGTCTTCAAACGAGTAGTCCTCCGAATAGTAAGGACGCTGTCGATATTCCTTTCGCCAATACTCCGTTTCGACAGTGGGATCATAACCTTCTGCCACACCCTTACCGGCCAATCCGCCAGCAACTGCGCCGACGGCGGCTCCCACGGCGGCCCCAATCGGCCCCGCGACTGCGCCGGCAACAGCTCCAGTGGCTGCGCCACCCAAGGCTGCTCCGATTCCCGTACCAACCGGATGCGCGCCAGCTTCACCGGAGAGAGGATCCTCGTTTCGAAGTTCTTTGACGGCGTCTGAATTCTCTCGCTTCTTGACTGACATGTACCTTCTCCTTGAAATGTTGAGTTCAACGTAATGAAGTGTCATGAGAAACTGGTCTTCGCGATATTGTTGTTCTTCGCAAAGCTCAACGTCCTGACACTTCATGAAGCACACGACGTACCAGTCCTGCAATTTCATTTCACGCGGCGACGTGTGACCAGACTGTCACACCAGTCACGAAGATCTTCAATCGAAGACCGCTTAAGCCTTTGATGATTCGCCGGTCGGTATTCACACAAGACACGGCGCAACGCATTGGCCAGATAGATCTGCGACCGACATGGTCTGCGAGCGACCAATCAAATGTGCTCATCTCCAAACGAAAAACGGTGTTCCTTGTGACAGGAACACCGCTCGTTTTTATCAACTGATTCAATGACTTCGCCGGTAAGACTATTTGCGACGCATCAACATCGCCACTCCGAGACCGGCCAGAAGTCCGCTTCCGAAGAGAATGGCCACCGCCGCCCCCGGATTCTCTTTCGCATATCTGGACGCCTGCTTGTATCCATCGACCAGCTTCTGGGCCGCAAGGTCGTAGCCTTCGTCGTAAGCTTCACCCGCCTGTGATGCCGCTGACGAAAAGTACTGACCGGCCTGATTCTGAATTGAACGAGCTTGAGCAATCATTTCTTCGAGCTGATTCTCGATCACGTTCCGTGCCTGCCCAGTGCGACCTTGAATCATCCGCACCAGTTGATCTGCCGATCCCTTAAAATCCCGCAGATCATAATCCGACAACTGTTGCCATTTGGATTTCAGAGTCGCCTTAATCTCGTCCCAATTTTCTTGCAAAACGGTTTGATTGACCATATTGATTCTCTCCTTTTTAAAACTCAATGTCGTCTAGAAGTCACACCCTCTGACAAACAACAGAATAATGACGATTGGAATCGGCAGTCCGATCAGCCATCCAAGGATTCCGTACTTAATCTTTCCACTGCGAGGCTGATAATCGGGTGCCATGGTGCGACTCTTTATTGCTTGAAAATTGTATGGGTGTTTCAATACCGTCTCAACTCACAGCAGTTGTGGTGCCGTTTTCTCCCAAATTGTTGGCCGTCGGCACATCGCCGGGAAACGCAGCGTTTGCCGGGTAATGTTCTGACTCGAAGCAGAATCCCAACTTGACGCAGCTCATTGACTTTCAGCCCTGTTTACTTCTATTGATGAGAAGCCGCTGTGGCACTCGGCCTTCCAACCCTGTGCGAGTTGTGTTGGCTTTTTCGTGTCTGGCGACACACGTTCCTTTTTTCGACAGAAAGGCGGTATTTGATCGCCCGTCGCTCAGCATGGCGTCCATTCGATCGCCTCTGACGGTTTGTAGAGCTGCTGAGCCAGGGGGTCGATGGTTTACTTCATTCACTCGCGGCCAGCGGGCTGTTGATTTAATCACATTTATTAGCCGAAAGGCGCTAGCCTCGGTTGTTTTTCCTCTGTTCTGGAGCAATGAACCGGACGCTATCGAGTTCCGGCTGACTAAATCAACAGCCCGCCAGCACCTTGCGGCTCTGGTTTACGACTAAATCAACAGACCGTTGGCATGGCATTCGCAATTGATTCCTTCACGAGGCCTGAGATGAGCCTTATGATGTCAAGGAGGTGAACTTCCTGGCATGTCCTGAAGTGAATGTGATGAGCAGAGCGTTCATCGTCGTTCAACATAGAATTAACAAGTTTTGAGGAGTACATCATGCCGACGACAGCCGAGATCAAGGGAAAGTGGGATCAATTGAAGGGACAAGTTCGTGAACGTTGGGGTCAAATCACCGACAACGATCTCACCCGAGTTCAGGGGAACACGGATCAGCTGATCGGATTGATCGAACAGAAGACCGGTACCACTCGTCGGGAAGTTGAGCAATTCCTCGACAATGCCATGGAGCAGGGCGAGTCGATGGTTACAAACGCCGCCGAAACTGTTCGCGACTATGCCAACCGGGCGACGGAAGTTGTCAAAGACCAGTACGGCCGCGCGAACAAGCAGGTTGAATCGGGCCTTGAAGAAGCTCAGGAATTGATTCGAACACGACCCGGTATGTCAGTCGGTGTCGCATTCGGAACGGGAATGGTTGCAGGAGCAATGCTGTGTCTGCTGCTTCAGTCTGACCGAAGATAACCTGCGTTGTTCATACGGCGAACTCATCTGATTGTGGCAACGGCACACTCGAAGTGGACGATCACGAACGGTTCAAAGCATCCATCCCAGCATTCGCAAGGCGTTTTAGTATGTCAATCGACCTGGATGAAAAGTCGGTGCAGATCAGGTCAAAAATGGCCTCATTGCGTCGTCACATGCATAAAGACGCCAGGCGAATTGCCGCCAATACGACTCAGCTGCTGGACTGGAAGGACTACGTCAAGCAGTTCCCGAAAGCACTGGTTGCAGTGGGACTGTTGACAGGGTTTGTGCTCGGACCGGGGCGAAGGGTTGTGAGGTCTGTGAAGCTGAGCCAGGGATCGATTGACGAAATCCTGTCTCAGCGGCAGCAGCAACTTGCGGCCGAAACTCCGAAACGTTCCGAGATCACTTCTGGTGCCGTTCGGATCCTCACGGGAATCGCACTGAGCGGGGCATCAGCCCTGCTTCAGAAGAGTGTGGTAAATTATTTCGGCAGTGCGACGAAGTCGAATGTCACAAGTACTGACAGACTCTTTGGGAGTAACTGAAGTGATTCAGGAACGTACTCAATCACGATTCACGTTTCCAACGACAAGTTCAAGCTCGCAGAGCAATCCATCGGCGGGAAGGGCTTCAAACGCAGGACTGGACCTATGGATTCGACAACATCCTCAACTAGCGTTCTTTGGAGCCGTCTGTTTGGGGGCGACACTGGGATGGCTGCTGAAGACACGAAAGTAGACGCATCCGAGCAACGACCGCTGGGGACGAACATAGCTTCGCTGGCTCGTGACCTGGCCAAAATGATGGACTTGCAGTTACAGCTCGTGGCACTGGATTTGAAGCAATTCTGGTCCAATGCAAGAGTGGGACTGACGGTTTCGTTGCTTGCTTGCTTCGCGATCCTTGGGTCATTTCCAGTATTGCTCTTCGGCATCGCGGAAACTTTGCAGCGCGCAACCGGATGGAGTCACGAGGTTTGTCTGCTGACTCCTGGAGCGACGTTCACGATTGGCGGCGCATGTGTGCTGTGGATCGCTGTCATCCGAGTCGGTCGTGCGGCTGTAAGCTTCAAACGGTCGCAGGAAGAGTTGACTCAGAACCTTAAATGGGTGCGGGAAGTTCTGCACCAGGACGAATAATCATCGATAAATCGCGACTCGCGATTTCAATCACATCCATCACGAGGGAGTATTACAATGGCATCAACTACCGCACAGAATCGCGTCGATCGAAATCCTGAAAGTCAGCCGGGCAACCGCGCAACAACACAAACTGCGTCCGATACGCAGTCCAGCATTTTGTGTGATCTCCAGTGCTACACGCGAGACTATGTCCAACAACAGCCGGAAAAGGCCGCTCTGATCTGTCTTGGCGTTGGATTCATCCTGGGATGGAAACTCAAACCCTGGTAGTTGCAATTGGCCGTTGCGGTCAATTGAATTGATAACCGAACGTGTGAGCGCGTGATTTTGGTAAAGATCCTCGCTCACACGTCGTGTTGTCTCAGGTTCAAACAGCAGACGACGCCATGAATCATCAGTTCTTTCCGGCAACGGCTAAAACGTGATACGAAACGAATAAGGCAGATGCCCAGATTCAGTTTCAGCTGTCCAAAACCCATGATCCAGACGGAGTCTGGACGTCACCAACTGCAGATTGGAGTCTGCGAATGACAGCAAGAACAACATGTCCATCATTATGAAGTGGTCAGTCGCCGCAATAAGTCTGACGATGTGCGGACTCGGGGCGCAGCACTTCACGCGGGACGGCAGTGCAACGGACCAGCGAGTTGCTTCCACGAAGTCGCTCAGCGAGGCGAAATCCGGTCTGCCAGCAGATAAGTCGAGTGATGCCGGAGTTTTATCAGCTAACCTAAACGACAACTTTCAACAACTGCAAAGCCATCTGCTGGCAGCGCGGAAAGCGTCCGCATCAATGCCGGGCTACTCTGCGATCCTCGACATGCAGGAAGAAGTGTCCGGCACGCTGCGACCTGTTGATCGGATTGAGTTCAAGACCCGACGCGAACCGTTCAGTGTGTACATGCGATGGAACGACAGTGAACAGGAAGCACTCTATGTGCACGGCGAAAATGACAATCGCCTCATTGTGAAGCCAACCAAAGGGCTGGCAGCGATCCGCCGTGTGTGGCGACTTGAGCCTGACTGTCGACTGGCAAAGCAAAACTGCCGGTACCCAATCACCGATGCTGGCATCGAAAACCTTGTGATTCGAATTCAGGAATTTTACGGTCAGCGTGATGATTGGTCGACACTCGCGACCTTCGATCTGGAGCAGTCAACGATTGCGGACCGCGATGTGAGCATCGTCAATGTAACGTTCATCGATGAGGCTTCAGTACCGGAATACAGCAGTAGTAAGTTTTGCTTCGATGTCCAGTCAAAGCTGTTGACTGCTGTTGATAACTATGGCTGGACAACTGATGGACTGCGCCGACTCATCGAGCATTACGGCTACAAGCAGATCGTTGAAATTTCGACACCTGGCGATGGCGATTTTTCCGCCGAAAATCCTGCGTATCGCTTCGTTGCCGCTACCGTCGCAGATGTTAAAGAATAGGGAAAGGTCTTTTATGCGCGGACTTGGGGGCCAGCCGCCAAACCCCCGGGATTTAACGCATAGGGCCATTAACGGAATAGTTTTTGAAGGAGCCTGAACTGAATCAGACCAGCACAGGCTTCCGTCAACGGCATCGCAGCGGCGCTCGGGTTGCCTCCCGGCAGAGCCCTGACTTCCGCGACGACCGGAATAAGATTCGCTGTAGGTTCCTGATTGCTGAGGGAATCTTTGGACTTTCCGGAAGATTTGTCGGCACGAGTTTTGGCTCTGAAGTTCTCGAGCTTGTTCGAGCTTGCGATCGCGTTCGTCAAAGATCGCCTGTTGCCTGCCTTCGAGCATCGCCAGAGTGGTCTCTCGGAATCCACCCGTTGTGTTCGTAGACTCGGCCGTAGTTCTTAACCCAACTGCAATACGTGGACGACCAGATTCCGATCCACTTCTGGATTTGTCCTCCGGTGACTTCGTTCTTCTGCTGCAGCTTCGTTCCAGCTACTCCGGCCAAGTCTGCCGACACTAATTTTCCGCTCGATGCTAACGCGTGGCGGCTGATGAGACAACAACATACCGCTCGATGCCTAGCCTGCATGAAAGTGTTGCCGGATTTTTGCGACGACTTGAGCGTCCGTCATACTGTCAGCCACTTCCACGTCGATGTTGCCGGTAATAGAATGCTTCACGTCGATCCGATTCCTGAGCTCCATTGGCGCTTTGCCAGGACCACAGATATAAATCGACTTCGAAGTCACCAGATGCGAAATCACTTCATCGAAGAACGTGTTCAGCTCCGCCTTGTGCTTTCGTTCGCGAGTATCGTCGGAAGGAACCTGCAATGCTTCAAAACTCCCGGTCGTCTTGTCGCTGGACCGACGAAGTTGTGCGTTGATTTTTGCGTCCGACGTCAGGCTTTATCCTTCAAACCTTCAGACACTCGGTTGTTCAGATCCGCCAACTGCTGCGCTCGCACTTTGTTTCGCATCTGAATCTGCTCCCGTGCGTCGTTTTCTGCTTCTTCAGCCTGCTGCTCCAAAACCTTCAACTCTGCTTCCAGCTTTTCGCGGACAATTTTAACTTGTTCGGCGTCGTCGGCCTTGTCAACCATCATTTCCTCGGGCACCTGCTCATTGTTCGACTCTGAACCCAGATCACACGAATTGAGAATGACCTTCGCCCCCTCAGACAGCGAACGCTGATTCATGAAACCTGGCGAAACAATTTCCACTCCGGCACAATGCAATGAACCAATCACCGCTTTACACGAATCGGAATGAGCAGACAACAGGCGTTTGACGTCGGACAAAAAGCCCGAGATGGAAATGATTGTTCCAGACGAACGAACGATGGTGAATGGGTTTGAAATGAGAAAAGAATTCGGCAATGTGGTGAGTTCACGACTTTCCATTTGAATTTCTGTATGCATCAGGCCTCTTTCAGTGACTCGCCCGAAATGTTCGCCGACCGGCAGGTAATCTCCTGTGCGAATGCTGTTGGTAGTCCGCAGCATGACGCTGGCCATGGCATTCGAAACGAGCGTCGTGGACGAAAGTCCCATGATTGCTGTTGCGATCAACCCAAGTATTGCCAGCAACTGATTGCGTATTGAATCTTGCAGCGGCAATGTCAGCAGTACGATCGTCATTGAAACACCGGTCAATGCGAGCATTGCAAGTTGCCGAGGCAGCTTTTTCTCACTGCCCATGTCCGAATGCCGCTTCAGCAACCACCAGTCGAAAAACCGCAGTCCGGCAAGCACTGCAATCACTGAGAATACTGCGGGCGACCATAGAATCAGAGTATCGCGAAGAAACATATATAGCGTTGCTGGCATCATTGTCCTGTTTCATTAAGTGAAGCGACGCGCAGTCACAGGCGCAAACCATGTTTCTTCAGTATACTACAGACGGATTTCAACGCGGAGTCCGAGTTGGTATCCGATTCGACTGTCTCATGGAACGTTTTGGTGAACTCGGAGGCAGGTTCCCAGTTCTTTTGGACAAGCTCGTAGACTGTCCAATCAGCATCCGATGCATCTCCGCGTCGATTCTTCAGACGCTTGTGAATGACATCCGATGGTGCCGTACATTCCAACCAGATAGCGCGGACACCACAATCGATCGCCATTTGAAGAAACGCCTGGCGGTCCGACTCTCGCTGAAACGTTGCATCAACAATCACTCGGCCACCGGCCGTTAATCGTGTATGAGCGCGGTTCCGGCACTCATCGTAGATTCGCTGAGTGTTTTTTTCTGAATACAGCTCAGTACTGCTTCGCGTCGTATCCGAATTGGTGAATATCTCTTTCCGGATCACATCCGAACGGAGTAATTCAAAATGAGCTGCGTTCATCAACTGCTGTGAAAGTGTTGATTTTCCAGTTCCAGGCAGTCCTGATATCAGTACCAGTGCTGGCCGACGATCCGGTTCTTCCATTTCCGACAAGCACCACAACCAGTGAGCCCGTGACCGAGAGATCGCGGCCTGGCGGTCAAATTCAGGTGTCTCGGCCTCCGCGCTGAGAATCGCGGCGACTTTGGCGCGAACCGCCGAGCGATAGACCATAAACAACGACAATAACCTCCAACCTTTATTGTCATCCGTCTCGGAGAAGTAGACGTCGGCAAGATTCTGCGCCAAATCGCGCCGTCCGAGAAAGCTCAGCTCCATCACCAGAAATGCGATATCCGCAACGACGTCGATACGTCGCAGACTTTCACTGAATTCGATTCCGTCGATAATCACGATATCGTTCGGATTTGCTCGCTCGGGAAACAGAAATACGTGCTCCAGACGCAAGTCGCCGTGGACCTCTTTAATCATTCCGTCCATCGCGCGCTGCGTAAGGTCCGCTTTGTGTCGGGCTATCCACTCATTCGACAATTCGAACAACCGTTGCAGCACATGAGGAACGATAATCTCCGCATTCAGGCCGCTTGCGAATTCCCAGTTCTCTGCCCAGTATTGATGGAATTCCGCATTCGCTGTGATCGCCTGATCCGCCGTAACACAGGTCATGGATTTGTGCGTTACGGCGATGCGGCACGCCACTCTATCGAAATCCTGTGAGTTGATCTGACCGTTCAGCAGGCGTGAACGCAGCGTTGCAGACTCGGGCAGTCGCCGCATCTTTACGGCCCACTCGACTGCTGGTCCACTGCCCTCGAACACTAAACCATCAGTACTGCGCGTAATGGGAACAACGCTCAGATAAACGTCCGGTGCCCAGGGGCGATTGATCCGAACCTCTTCATCGCAATAGTGACGACGTAACTCGACCGTCGAAAAATCCAGGAAAGGAAGCTTCACGGGTTTCTTGACTTTGTAGACGACATCTCCACCGAGGAATACCAACGAAATGTGCGTTTGCCGCACGGTCACTTGATCGACGGATTCTGCAAATGCACACTCGCGAGACAAGTCCTGCACGAGTTCTTCAAGGGTCGAATTGGGATACACACAGCTTTCCGAATTGAGAAGACATTATGAAAAGAATCCACCGGCGAATTCTGGCTTCAATTGCCGTTATTGGCATCATAGCAACTTTGGGATTGATGGCTCAGCGATAGACTTCTCTTCATTGGTTAGTCGAAAAGGAAGTATCGCTGCGTGATGTCGTGGACTCACACCCGGTGAAATCCTGGTTGATCGGCTTTGGGCTTTACATCGGCCTTACATTGATTCCAGGAACGGGTGTTAAGTCGTTTATTGCAGGCTGGTTCTTTGGTGTTTGGGCAGGAGTTCTCATGGTCGATACTCCCTCCGACTTAACTTCTGGCGGTTTTGAATACAGGATGTTGATCAACCACCCAACAACATCGGCCTTAACTGGTTCAGGTTCGTCATGAGCCGATCGGGTTTCTTTGCCGGGTCTTTCAAGTCTGCGACAGTGACGGCCAGACCCGATTTTTCAGCGGCCAGCAAGGCAGTTTTCATTCCTGCGGCACGGGCCGGGATCAAATCTGTCGTCAGTCGGCAACTGATGTGCAGGATTTGCTGCGGTTGAATACCAAGACTTTTTAGTTGATTGACGGCGTGCGCGAACAAAGACTGAGATGGTTTTTTGACGCCGATGGTGTGAGACAGAATCATTGTTTGAGGCCGGAACAGTTGAAACAAGGGCGGGAGCGGCCCCTGAAGTGCCAGCGCACGCAGTGTCTGGACCAGCGTAAACGACTGGCCATCGGACAAAAATCCCTGGAGCAATTCATTGTTAGCAAGATCTGTCATCGCAGCAACCGCACCAGCCCGTGCTTCCGTGCCTTGCAGGCAACTGTGAAAAAAGTAGGCCACCTTTTCACTGAACTCGTCCAGATTTCCGTAGAGTGCTTCGTCAAATTGAAATTGCTTTTCGAACAGCCGCATAATGATGTTGCCCCATGTTTCCACGAGATCCACGTCCTTGATGTCGCCTCGAGCCGCTCCCCGCATCGCCTGACGTTCGATGGTGCTTTGATAGAGCCCAATCATAGATTGCCACGGTGGACCTGGTCGGCGATACATGTGATTCCACATGTTGAATTCATGGATTGTCTTGTCGAGCGCAATCTGCAGCCGAACCTTTTCATCCGGAAACAGCGTGAATCGTCCGTCGGAAACTCTGAGCAGCGTTCCATAAACGTCCCACAGGACAGCGCGAATGTCAGGAAGAAACTGAATTGACGGCGTTGCAGGAACAACCTTTGGCGCAGGAACATGCGGCCAGATCAATTGGCGCTGGTCAAGTTGGTCAGCATATTCGGCCAGAGACAGCGGCATAAGTGATATAAGAACTGTGTGAAGCTAAAGTGAATCGGGTTCTGCATCAATTGTCACTACGACCGACTTGAATGCAGGCGTCTTTGACAGCGGGTCTACGGTGCTGGGGACAAGCACGTTGGATTCCGGGTAATACATCGCGACATTGCCGGCGCGAATATCAAACTCCCGCACCAGAATGTAACGCATTTCGCCAGCT
>Ga0105047_10004882_pt1 | contig 23210 bp, 22 predicted proteins | sample MAT04_FD_78384 | JGI IMG/M metagenome (GOLD analysis project Ga0105047, IMG submission 78384) | Freshwater microbial communities from Lake Fryxell liftoff mats and glacier meltwater in Antarctica - MAT-04 (megahit assembly) | ecosystem: Environmental > Aquatic > Freshwater > Ice > Liftoff... | reverse complement strand
GACATGGGAGTGCCCAGGCTCGTTCGCTGACCTCAACTTTGCGAATCGCCGAATACGGATCCGTACGTTCGGTGGTGTGGGAGGGGAGCGACGAGACGATCTCTCGTCGCCCCCTATCCCGATCTGACGATCGACCAGAGCGTCGACGCCACGCCGACGATCGCGAACACCCCGGTCAGGGCGGCGATCGCGAGCGCGCCCAGCGGGTGGTTGTCGATGAAATCGCTCCACACGCCGCCCGCACGCTTGAGTCCCGTGCACGGGCACTGCACCGGCGCCTGCCCCTCGATCGCCTGCTGGATGCGCACGCACAGATCGCCGACGGTCTGGTAGCGCTGCGCCGGATTCTTCTCGAGGCCGGGCGCGATCAGCCACGCGAGATCCGGCGGCACCGCATACTTGTGGTGCATCGGGATGGGGCGCATCGGTGCCTCGTTGCACACCGCGAGGAGCAACGCGTCGACGTCGGGCTTGATCGGGAGATAGTGATCGAGCGCGAGCAGCTCCCAGAACAGCGCGCACAGCGCGTAGACGTCGCTGCGCTCGTCGGTGCGATCGTTCTCACCGCGCGCCTGCTCCGGCGACATGTACATCGGGGTGCCGCAGACCATGCCGACGGCGGGCGTGCCGATCGTGGGCGCGGCGCCGACGCGCTTGGCGAGGCCCCAGTCCATCAGGACGACTTCGCCGAAGTGGCCGACCATGACGTTGGCCGGCTTGATGTCGAGGTGGATGATCCCGCGCGCGTGCGCGAACTGCACGGCGCGACACAGCTGGAGAAACAGCTGCGTGCGGTGCTCCATCGTGAACTTCTTGGTGTACGCCGGATCTTTCTTGCGCAGCTTCGCGATCACCGACTCGAGCGTCTCGCCGTCGATGTACTTCATCACGAAGAAGTAGCCGGAGTCGTCGAGGCCGACGTCGTGGATGGGGACGATACCGGGGTGCTCGAGGCGCCCGACCACCTGCACCTCGCTGACGAAGCGCGCGATGTTGTCGGCGCTGACCATGTCCTGCCGCACGCGCTTGATCGCGACCGGCCGATCGATGTCGTTGTCCATCGCCAGCTCGACCTCGCCGAACGCGCCCTCGCCGATCATCCGCTTGGACTCGTAGCGCGCCTTCTCCGGGTTCACTCGGCGGGCGCCGTCGTCGATCGTGGGGAGGACTGCCATGCCTCCGCGGGAGGCGCTCGGCGGCGCGAGCATCGGCGGCGAAGGCGGCTGCGTGGGCCTCTCGCCCGAGAGCAGCGGCCTGTCGGCCAGCGTCGCGTCGGCTTCTGAGGTCATGGAGCGCGACTAACTTCGCGTGGAAGCCGGGTTCAAGGCAAGCGCCCGGGGTCGCAGGTCCGACAGCTTGAAGGTCCCCGGGGGCGCCGGATCCCCGATCTTCGGGGCGACCGGTCGCATCCCCAGCGGGCTGACCGACCGCGCGAACCCGTCGTCGGGCCTCGAGTGCTTCTCGCGCAGCGCCGCCGCCAGATCCGTGAGCTGGCGGATCGCGCCCTGGATCCCCGGGCTGTTCTCGGTGACGCGCATGATCTTCACCGCCACGGCGATGATCTGCGTCTTGAGCGCCGGCTGCATCACGTGCGGCGCCTTCACCAGCCGAGATCGCCACGCCGCGAAGCGCGCGGCCGGCAGGGATAGCTTCCCCTCGGCCCAGACCATGTCGGTTTCGAGCTGAGCGATATCGGCGAGCAAGGCGATCGGACGGTTCATCGAGGTTCTCCTTCGTACGGGTGGGTGGCGAGACGTTACTTGCCGCCGGGCTTCTGCTGCTCGGCCCACTGCGCGTTGAGCGCGTTGTACAGCCCGTCCGAGGCGTTGATCTGACCCGGCGTGGCGGCGAAGTTCATCCCGTCGATCTTCTTCGCGAGGTTCATGTCGTTCTGCTGCACCTGGCCCTGATACTTCACGAGCCGATCGAAAGCGTCCTGCGGGAGCGCGGCGGCGGTGTTCTTGAACTGCGCCTGGTACTGGACGGTGGCCTTCATGGTGGCGTGCTCGGTGATGTCGCTCATGTGATTCTCTCCTTCGGTGAGCGCCGGCGGTTCGTTCCGCCGTGCGCTGTGTACGAATAGAGTTATCGCAGGTCCGATCGAACCCGTCGCTTAGCGGCCCCGGTTAAGCGAAGTCTACGTGGTAAAACGAGCGCGAAACGCGGCGAGCGTCGTGCGCCCCGGGCTGCGATCGTAGATCGCGAAGACCACCCGATCGAACCCGCCGAGCCGCGTCGAGAACACCTCCGCCACCTCGTTCGGGTCGTTGCGAAACACGCCGCAGCCCCAGGCGCCGAGCACGATCGTCTTGTGGCTCTGCTCGCGCGCGATCGCCAGCACCTGCGAGGCGCGTCGCTCGAGCGTCGCGTGGATCGCGGGGCCCGCGTTCGGATCGCGCTTGTACGCCTCGCCCGCGTTCGGTGCGGGCGAGGTGATGATCGACGCGGGAAACGGCGTTTCGAGCAGCTCCAGTCGATCGTTGCGGAAGAACGGAACGTCCGGCGAATAGATCGCGTGATCGGTGTAGAGCATCGAGGGCTCGGCGCGATTGCTGTCGTAGTACGCGCGCTGCCCGAGCTGGCAGTGATAGAGCGCCGAGCAGCGCGCCAGATCTTCCTCCTGGGCCTTTGCGCCGCCGAGGAAGCCGCCGCCGGGGTTCTTGGCCGATGCGAAGTTCAGCGCCACGACACGCTCGCCCGCGAGGGCCAGCCGTCGCGCGGCCTCCGCGGTGGTCTCCTCGGTGACCTCGATTTGCGGCGCACGCCCCGAAGCCGAAACAGCTTCGAAGGTGCGGTACAACACCGAGCCTTTCACGGCGCGATCGATCGCCGCCCGCAGCTCCACCGTCTTGCCCGAAGGCGCGACGTAGCTCCCGTGCTCCACAATTTCGACCGTCTCTTTACCCACGCCTGTCAGTGACATGCCAGAGACGTTACTTCGAGACTCCGATAAAAGTCAAACAGACTCTTTTGCGCTGACCGGGGCCGCGAGGTCGCGCGCGAATTTCTTCTTCTCCTCGAGCCCCATCAGCCGCTGGATCTGGATCCGCTGTGCCTGCGGCGACCCAGCGCCGTGCATCGACTCGGTGAGGTAGCCGACCGCGTTGCGTCCCATCGTGAGGTTCTCGACCAGCCGCAACATGCGCATGCGATCCTCGACCGCCACTCCATCGCGAGCGACCAGATACTTGCGCAGCATCGGCCCGGTCTCCGGATTCGCGAGATCCTTCTCGCTCGGCAGCGTCCCCACCAGGCCACCGGCCAGATCCTGCGCGAGCCGCGCGATCTCGAACGGGAAGCGCGTGACGTTGTGCTTGCACACGTTGGCCAGCATCGCGTCGGGCTCCCAGTTGCCCGCGCTCGTGACGTGCGACTCGTGGGACGCCGCGATGCCCGCGCCGTAGATGGTCTCGTTGAGGTGCGCCATCTCGACCAGCTTGTCCTTGAGGTGCGAGGCCGACGCGACGCCGTTCTGTTCCACGAGCGTCGCCGCCGCGCCGATCAGCACGTCTCCGAGCCCTGTTTTGCAGACGTAGGAGCGGCGGTGATAGTTGGTGAACCGCTCCACCAGCGCTGCTGCGTGCGTCGTCTCGCCGTCGAGGAAGACGTGCGAGTACGGCACGAACACGTCGTCGATGATGATCATCGCTTCTTGCCCGCTGTAGCGCGGGTTCCCGAGATCCACGCCTTCCAGCGCGCGCGAGTCGCACGACTGGCGCCCGTAGATGAACGTGAGCCCGGGGTGATCGATGGGGATCGCGGCGACGATCGCGTAGTCCTTGTCCGCCGGCGTCAGCCGCATCGTCGGCATCACCAGGGCCCAGTGCGAGTTGAGGCATCCGGTCTGGTGGGCCTTCGCACCGCGGATCACCACGCCGTCGGGCCGGCGCTCGACGACGCGCACGAACAGATCGGGATCCGTCTGCTGGCTGGGGGCCTTCGAGCGATCGCCCTTCGGGTCGGTCATCGCCCCGCCGACGACGAAGTTCTCCTTCTGCATATGCGCGACGAACGCGCGAAAGCGATCATGCGAGGCGGCGCCGATCTCGAACGTGGTGGTCCACAGCGCGTTGATCGCGTCCATCCCGACGCAGCGCTGGAAGCAGGTGCCGGTGAGCTGGCCGAGCTTTCGCTGCATGCGGTTCTGCATGACCACGTCGCCGGCGCTCTCGGTGACGTGGAGGAAGCGGTTCACCGGCTGGCCGGTGATGGTCGACTCGACAGTGGCCAGGTCAGGCTGCTCGAGCGCCAGATCGTAGGTCCGCGCGACCGCATCGATCGAGGGCCGGATGAGCGGGTGGTCGACCGGCTCCTCGATCCGCTGCCCCATCGAGAAGACCCGCAGCTTGCGGCCGCGAAGGCTGTTCACGTAGTCGGCGCCGGTCTTGATGGCCATCCGGTCCTTGTACAGTCGCTCAAAGCCGCTTGACCACCCCCATCACGGGGGCTAACGCACGGCGACCATGGGTCTGTTGGACATGCTCAAGCGCGGCTCCCCGATCGAGCGGGCCCACAAGGATCTCCGCGAGCCGTACGCGCAGCCCGAGGTGCGGCGCGCCGCGATGGGCAAGCTGCTCGAGATGGCCAGCGACGAGGCGTACACCACGCTCCTCGTGCGGTTCACGTTCAACTGCCACGGCCACATCGCCGACGAGTCCGAGAAGCGCGATCTGGTCGATGAGCTGGTGAAGGTGGGCCGGCCAGCGCTCGGGCCGCTGCGGAAGTTCATCGAGAAGGAGAAGGCGGTCCAGTTCCCCATCCGCGCCATCTCCCGCATCTGCGAGAAGGCCGAGACGCTGAAGATCGTCGTCGACGCGCTCACCAAGATCGAGCCGGGCGACCATCGCACCACCGAGCAGAAGCGCGGCCTCATCGACGCGGTCGGCGAGCTGGGATCGACGGAAGAAGCCAAGGCCGTGGTCCCGTACCTGCGCGATCACAACGACGACGTCCAGGCGCACGCGATCGACGCGCTCGAGCGGCTCAAGAGCCCCGACTCGTACGAGGCGCTCGCCTCCGTGTGCGCCAGCGAAGATCACTCCGCGCGCATCCAGCGCCGCGCCGCGCAGGCGGTCGAGACGCTCGGCGCCACCGTCGCGAAGGAGCTCTTCGACAAGTTCCCGAGCGAGCTCAAGTCGGAATACAACCTCGACAAGAAGGGCGTCCTGCTGAAGAAGACGCGCGCCAGCGCGTGAAGCGGAGCGACATCGTCGTCGGCGCCGATCTCGCCGGCAGGACGCTCGCCGAAGCGCTCGATGCCATCGACGACGGGAGGGGAGCAGTCGAAGAAGGCCGCGTCTTTCTCGACGGGAAACGAGCTAAAAACCCCGCTCAGACGCTCGCTCTGGGCGCGCGCATCGTGGTCCACGGCGCCCGCGCGCGCGTCCACCGCGATCTGATCGTGCTGTTCGAGGACGCCGACATCATCGTCCTCGACAAGTCACCGGGCGACCACCTGAACGAGACCGAGACCAACGCCCAGCCCGCGCTGGTCGAGCGCATCCCCGGCGCGCACGTGGTGCACCGCCTCGATCGCGACACCTCCGGCGTGGTGGTGCTCGCCAAGAACGCGATCGCCGCCGCCGAGCTCTCGGCCGCGTTTCGCGATCGCAAGGTCCAGAAGACGTACCTCGCGATCGTCGAAGGCAGCATCCCCGACGGCGAGCTCACCAATCCGATCGGCGTCGACCCGCGCCGCCCGCGCGCCCGGAAGGTCCGCTCCGACGGCCAGACCGCGCACACCACGATCACCACGCTCGGTCGCGAGCACTGCCTCTCCGCAATCCGTGCGGTGCCGCACACCGGGCGCACCCACCAGATTCGCGTGCATCTCGCACATCACGGCGCTCCCATCCTCGGCGATCGCACGTACGGCGGGCCCATGGTGGTGCGCGTCGGCGAGGAGATCGTCCAGGTCGGCCGCACGATGCTCCACGCGCGGCGTCTTTCCCTGCCTGGCTGGGCCGAGTTCTCGGCGCCGGTGCCCGATGACATGCGGCGCTTCGGCCTGCCTCTCGAATAGACTACGATCACCACGGTGCGCGCGGCGGTGTTGGGGGTGCTCGTGATCGGCTCGAGCTGCGCGCCGATCGCCGACGAGGTGATCCCGCCGCTCCCGCCCGGAGGCGCGAAGACACTGCTCCTCATGCGCGTGCCCGATCCGCTCGATCCGACGTCGGTCGACGGTCTGGTCATGGACCCCGAGGGCGGGCTCTTCGGCTGGGACGTGAACGCGGCCCCCTTCGATCTCGCGCTGTGGTTCGCCGAGGACGCCGCCACGCTCGGCATGCCGACCGCGAAGATCCTCGCGCACGATGCAAAAGAGGGCGGGCGCCTGCCGCTGTCCACGGCGGTGTATCAGCGCGCCTCTGGGGGTGAATGGACGCTCGCGACGGACCACATCCCTGCGCTGCGCGGCTTTCGCTTCCCGTACCGCAACGACGCCCCCTGCCTCGGCATGGACGTGTGCTTCGCGGACGACTCGACCACCGAAGAAGGCTCGTTTTGCAGGCCCGAGTGCCTGCCGAAGCCGGAGATCGCGCCGCCCGCGCCGCCAGAGCGGCCGCGCCTGAACGGCTGCCCCGAAGGCTGGGAGGTTCACACCTCGACGGCGATCAGCGCGCTCCCGCCCATCGAGAGCTGCTCCGGCGTGCGCAGCGCGTGCGGTCCCGCCGAGCGCGCGGTGATCGGGCGCGGCTGCGTCGCGATCGGCCGCGCCTGTAACGGCACACGCTGGCCCGACCCACCGGCGGGCTCGGTGCTCTGGGTGGCAAACGACGCGCGGGCGGGGACCGGCCTCGGCACACAGACGGCTCCGCTGCTTTTGGCGGAGGCGCTGGCGCGCGCGAGCGCGGGCGACGTGCTCGCGCTGTCCGCGGGCGAGCATCGCGTGAACGGCAGCATCGATCGTCCCGTCACGCTGTACGGCGCCTGCACCGCGACGACGACCATCGTCGACGACGACGCGGCGATCGACGGCGAGCTGACGATCGACGGCGCGACCCTGAAGGCCACGACCGTTCGCGTCGGCGGCGCGCTCCACCTGCGCGGCGCGATGATCCGCGCTGCGGTGGGGACCAGCTCGATCACCGGGATCGTGACCGCGGAAGACGCGATCTTCGACACCAGCGCCGACGTGCGCTGGCACGTCAGCGGCGAGATCGAGGCGACCGACGTCGAGCTGCGAACGGCGAGCTTCGATCTCCGCGGCGCGGGCGCGCGAGCGAGCGTCTCTCGCGCCGTGATCACCGGGAGCGCGCCGCTGTTTCGTGTCACCGAGGGCGGGAGCATCGAGCTCGACACCACGTGGGTCGAGGCCGCGCGCGGCGCCGACGTCATCGAGCTCGCGGGTGGAACCGTCGATCTCGCGCGCACGCGCGTACAGGGCGGCACCATCGGGATCCACGCGCTGTTCGGCGGCGGCGACATCCGCCTGCGCGAGGTCTGGTCGACGAACGCGACGTCGTTCATCTTCGGTTCCGGGAGCGCCACCGCGCTCTTCACCGTCGACGCCTCGGACTGGGTGGTCACTGGAGGGGCCAACGCGGTGGCCTTCTACGACACGGCGGCCGTTCGCCTGGAGCGCGTGGCGTTCGAGGGCCTGAGCGATGTCGCGATCGCGCTGAACACCTCGATGACTTCGGTCTTCGAGAAGAGCTCGATCGAGGTCGTCGACGTCACGGCGACCAACACCGGCGGTCTGATCGCCGCTATCACGGGGAAGGTCTCGCTCATGCGGGCGCGGGTCGACGCGACCATCTACAGGGTGATCAATGTCGAGTCGAACCCGGCGAGAGCGACGACGAAGGTCACGGTCTCTGACCTCGACGTCTCCAACGCTTTGTCCGCGATCGTGCGCCTGCAGGGGAACGGCTTTTACACCGTCCACGACGAGGTCCAGCCGACCCTCGACGCGGTCTTCGAGCGCGTGCGCGTGCGAGGCGCGCGCGGGCACGCGATCCTGTGCGGGAAAGGGCGGTCGAACCAGCGCTTCAGCGACCTCTCGATCAGCGGGGTGAAGCCGTTCGATCCAGCGCTCAGCCCCGACAATCTCGGCTGCGACATGTACCGGCTGTTCTGCGTCGGCAGCGGCGTCATCGCGCGGCCGGGCCTCGCAGGGCAGCTCGCGGTCGATCTCGAGCGCTTCCAGATTTCGAACGTCGCCGCCACCGGGATCGACGTCCAGTTGCTCGCGGCGGTGCGCGCCCGCCGCGGCGACGTCTCCGCGGACCAGGTGGGCCTATATTATGGCGATGCGGCGACCCCCTGGCGGGACCGATTCACCGACGTGGCCTGGCACGCGCCGCTCCCGGTGGTGCTGCACCCTGAATAGAAAGTGGAGTAGCCTCCGGTCATGCGCCGCATGATGTTGCTTCCGCTCGTCCTCCTCGGCCACGCCGCCTTCGCAGCGCCACCGCCCACGCCTGCGCCGTCCGGTGCGCCGTCCGCTTCGGGTGCGCCGGCTGCGTCGGCTGCGCCCGCTGCTTCCGGTGCGCCCGCTGCGTCGGGTGCGCCGAAGCCGGGTGACAAGCCGCCGGCTCCGGCCGCGAAGGCGCTGATGGACGACCTCGAGTTCCAGACCAGCGTGTGGCAGGCGATCATGTCCTCCGCCCCATCGGTCGATCAGTGCACGAGCACGTACACGACCGAGTTCCCCGATCGCAAAGGCACCGCCAGCATCGCGGTGAAGCTCGGCAAGGACGGCCGCGTGGCCGACGCGAAGACCACGGCGACCGTGCAGGCCCCCGATCGCCTGATCGACTGCTTGAACCGCGTCGCGCGCTACTGGCGCTTCTCGAAGGGCCCGTTCGATCTGACGCTGCCGATCCAGGTCGCAAAGGGCGTGAAGCTGAAGCTCAAGAAGCCGGGCGACAAGGATCCGGAGCCCGCCAGGCAGGCCGCCGCTCCGGGCGCGCCGGCCGAGCCGGAGGGCTTCATCAGCTTCCTCCCCGGCTGGACCCAGCAGTAGTCAGCTCGCTCAGCCCGTCCCACGGCGCGACCAGCCCGCTGTCGATGTCGAGCAGCTGGAGCGCGCGCGCGGCGATGAAGTCGCCCAGATCGTCGAAGCTCTTCGGCTTCCCGTAGAACGCCGGCGACGCCGGCACGATGATCCCGCCCGCCTCGGTCACCGCCACCATGTTGCGCAGGTGGATCAGGCTGTAGGGCGCCTCGCGCGGCACCAGCACCAGCCGGCGGCGCTCCTTGAGCACCACGTCGGCGGCGCGCTCGATGAGGTTGCTCGCGGAGCCGTGGGCGATGCCGGCGAGCGTCTTCATCGAGCATGGCGTCACGATCATCCCGTCGACCTTGCCCGAGCCGCTGGCGATCGGCGCCGCCTGATCGAGGTGCCCGTGCACCTCGACCCGATCCATCGCGAGGCTGTGCGCCTTCCCGAACCACTCGACGAAGGCGGCGCTCGACTCGCCGAACGCAGTCTCCTCGCGCAGCGTGACCAGACCGTACTTCGAGAGGACCAGCTCGACCGTGTGTCCGCCCGCGACCAGGGCGCGCAGCGTGCGCAGGAAGTACAGCGCGCCCGAGGCCCCGGTGAGGGCCAAGATCACGCGCTTCTGCCCGGACATCGCGCGATGTTCGCGCATCGCCCGGGATCGCGCTAGATATCACTCGCTCCGATGCCTGGGTTGTTCCTCGTGGCGGCGCTGATCGCATCGCAAGCCGCGCCGGTCGTCGTGGAGGGCGAGGCGTGCGGCTTTTCCAGCGTGCTGGCGCCTGCGCTCGCGCGGCGCGGCCTGCTCGCCGGCGAGGAGACGATCCGCGTGCGCATCGACGGGAGCGCGATCGAGATCGTGCTGCTCGACGCGCGCGGCGCGCCCACCCGCATTCGCAAGGTGCCGCGCTCGCCGAGCTGCGCCGCCGATCTCGATCTGGTGGTGCTGATCGTGGAGCGCCAGAAGAAAGACCTCCTCCTCGCGCCCGACGACGCGCCGCTGCCGGCGCAGACCGCGACCGACACGCCCTCGCGCTTCACCCTCGACGTCGGCGCGTTCGGCGACACTGAGATCGCCACCCAGGTCCGGGGCGGTGTCGACCTCGCGGTCCGCCTGGAGATGTCGCGCTTCCTCGAGGCCACCGTCGGCGTACGGGTCGGCATCCCCGCGTCGGTGTCCGTCCTTCGAGGCGGGCAGACCATCGGGAGCATCGATGCCTGGTCGGCGGGCGGCTGGGTGGGGGCGGGCGTCGGCTTTGACACGGGGCGTCAGCGGCTCTTCGCGGCGGGTTCCCTGGGCCTCGAGCGCGTCACGGCCTCGACCACCGGGCTCTTCCAGACTGCGGATCAGGCCGTCTGGAGCCTCCTCTTCGGCGTCGAGGGTCGCTACGAGATCGCGCTGATCGAGGAGAAGGTCTGGCTTTCGCTGGCGATCGGCGGTCGCTTCCGCCCGAGCGCCCCGGTGTTCGGCGTCGAGGGCACGGATACGACGTTCGCGGTCCCCGAGGCCGCCCTCACCGCCCGCGCTGGCCTGTGGGCCCGATGACTACGTTCGTTCCGCTCACTGCGCGCCGTCGGCTCGGTCGGGCGGAGCCCTCCACTTTGCTTTTGGGCTTGCGCCCGCTTTTTCTGAAGATCGTTTGAAGGTGACCGGTCCCTCACGCCATTCACCGCCGGAACCCGGTGGAGTCGATGGAGTGTTGACGAGCTCCTGGCGCCAAGACGGAGACGCGGTCCTGGCGGTCGTCGCTCGCTGTCGAGCCCACGATGCCTCGGCATGGAAGGTCCTTTACGATGCGCACTTCGACTTCGTTTATCGCGTGGCTCGCCGGCTCGGCACTCCTGCCGAAGAGGTCGAGGACGTGGTGCACGACGTGTTCGAGGTCGTCTTCAAGAAGCTCGACAGCTTCGAGGGAGGCCTCTTGACCACCTGGCTGTATCGCATCACCGCCAACGTGGTCTCCGATCGGCACCGCCGCCGCCGCGTGCGCCGCGCGTTCGAGGGCCTCAAGGTCTGGATCGGCGGCAGCGCCCCCGAGAGCCCCGATCGCATCGCCGAGAAGAACGACGCCAAGACCGACGTCGAGCGCGTGCTCGAGCGGATGGCCCCCAAGAAGCGCGAGGTCTTCGCGCTGTTCGAGCTGGAAGGTCTGAGCGGCGACGAGATCGCCGAGCGCCTCGGCTGCCCGGTCAACACCGTCTGGACCCGCCTGCACCACGCGCGCGCCGAGTTCGTGAAGGTCGCGCGCCGGCTGGGATGCCTCGAGGTGACGCCGTGAAGCGCTGGTTGGACGCCGAGGCCACCTCTCCGGAGGCCGAGAAGCTCAAGAACGTGCTCGCGGGCGAGGACATCGTGCCGCCCCAAGGCGCTTCCGCGCGCGTGTGGCGGCGGCTCGAGACGCCGGATGGATCGAAGAAGAAGGCCTCGACGTTGTGGGCGATGATGCTGCTGCCGGGCGCTTTCGCGGCCGTCGCGGCGGTGGGCGCGGTGGCGTACGTGGTGACGTCGCCCCAGCCCGAGATCGCGCCGGTGGTGCTGCCAAAGCCGGTGCGGAAGATCGCGCCGGTGGTCGAGGTGGCTCCGGTGGTCGAAGTGGCGCCGGTGGTTGAAGTCGCGCTGGCGCCGGTGGCCGAAGTCGCGCCGGCGCCGGTGGTCGCCGCGCGCGCGCCCTTGCGCCGTGCGCCGGTCGCAGCGCGGGCGCCCCAGCACGAGCGGCCGATCATCCGTGAGGTCGCGGTTGCGCCGCCGCTTGTGGTTACGCCGCCGGTCGTCGCGCCGTCCGCTGTGGTGGAGACGCCGGCGATCGCGCGAGTCGCGCCTGCGCCGGCTCCCTCCTGGGATGAGGACGCGACGTACCAGCGCGCCCGCGCCGAGCGCGATCCCGATCGCGCGATCCTGCTGTTCGACACCGTCGTCGCGCACCAGGGTCCGCTCTCCGAGATCTCGGCGCTCCAGGCGGCCGAGCTCGAGGTCCGCCGCGCGCGCTGGCCGGCCGCGGCCGCGCGTTTCGATGCGCTGCTCGCGGCGTATCCCCGGGGCGCGCTCGCTCCCGAGGCGCGGCTGGGCGCGATCGAGTGCGAGATCCGCCGTGATCGTCTCGGCGAAGCGGGCAAGCGCCTCGATGCTGCGCTGTCGTTCGAGCCCGCGTCGCCCGATCTGCGGTTCCTGCGCGCCGAGCTCGCCCGCCGCGACGATCGCTGCGAGAACGCCATCCCCGACTATCGCACAGCACGCACCAGCCGCTCGGCCGACGACGCCGCGTACTATCTCGCCTGGTGCTTGCTCTCCGAGGAGGACAGCTCCGGCACCGCCGCGCTCGATGACTATCTCGCCCGCTTCCCGAAGGGCCGGCACGCCGAAGAAGCGCGCCTCCATCGCCGCAAGAAATAAATTATGAAGGTCGCGGCCGCTCGCACCATTCACGCCCCGAGGAGACACACCATGACCCGAGCACGCATACTGCCCTTCGCCGCGATGGCCTTCTTTGGCTGCGGCACCGGCGACACCGTCCAGATCGCTTCGGTGCACGTCAAAACCCAGCTCATCGTCGCCGCCCAGGGCGGGACGATCGACGTTACCGCTGCCGAGCACACCCGCCTCGGTGGGACGCGCCTCGCGATCCCGGCCGGCGCGCTCACCGCCGATACGAGGATCACCGTCGGCATCATCGATGAGTCGCTCGTCGACGACGAAGCCGACATGTCCGGCCCCGCCGTCGAGCTCGGCCCCGATGGGACCCAGTTCTCGAGCCCGATCTCCCTCACCATCCCGTACGAAGGCGTGCAGGACGAGGATCTCGTCCGCGTGTTCGTGGTGCAGTCCGATGGCACCCGCACGGTGGTGCTGCCCGACGCGATCACCTTCGACGCCGCGGCCGGGACCGTGACCTTCGCGGTCTCGCACTTCACGCGCTTCCAGGGCGGACGTTCGCGCCGGCCGTGTAGCCACGTGCGCTGTCCGAACGGATCCTGTCGACGCGGTCGCTGCATCCCGCCGCCCGCCTGCTCCGATCCCGCCGAGTGCGGCCCGCGTCCCGGTATCGCCACCGAGATGTGCGCCGATGGCTCGATCGGCGGCTTCACCGGCCGCTGCCTGCCGACCGCGGCCCCGACGATGAACGGCAACGCCTGCGGCTGGGAGATCCTCTCCTGCCCGCCGCCGAACCCGACCCGCTGCATGAGCGACCGCGAGTGCAATGGCGGCGCCTGCGTGAACGGCGTCTGCTCGAGCAACCCGGCGCAGTGTGGCGCGATGGAGTGCGGCCCGCCGCCGCTCGCGCCGAACATCATGTGCCCCGACGGCATGACGATCGGCGGTCCGACCGCCTGCTTCCGCCACGCGGACGGCTCGTGCGGCTATGACTTCATCAACTGCCCGGGCAACCCCAACGCCTGCATGATCGACCGCGAGTGCAGCGCCGGTGAGTCCTGCGTGAACGGCGTCTGCAGCAACAACAACCCGACGTCGTGCACCGCGACCATGCAGTGCCCGCGCGGCCTCAACTGCGATCCGGCCAGCGGCCAGTGCGTCCCACCGACCCCGGCCTGCATGAGCGACCGCGAGTGCGGCGCCAACGCGTCGTGCGTCAACGGCCAGTGCACCCCGAGCGGCCCGACGATGTGCGGCCCGAACACGCAGTGCCCGATGGGCGAGGTCTGCGACGCGACGATCGGCCTGTGCGTGCCGGTGGTGACCGGGTGCCAGATCGACAGCGACTGCGGCCGCGGTGAGGCCTGCCTCAACGGCCAGTGCGCGAGGGTCGAGTGCAACAGCAACATCCCCTGCCCGATGGGCGAGGTCTGTGGCCCGACCGGTCGCTGCACGCCGCCGAACCCGCCGCAGTGCGGTCCGATGAACGCTTGCCCGCCGAACGCGGTGTGCGACGTGAACGGCCAGTGCATCCCGGTGACCAGCCCGTGCATGAGCGACCGCGAGTGCGGCATGGGTCAGGCCTGCATCAACGGGCAGTGCGGCCCGCAGGCGGGCGCGTGCAGCGCGATGGAGTGCGGCCCGGCGCCGGGGCTGCCGAACTATCTGTGCCCGGATGGACGGACGGTCGCGGGCCCGACCGCCTGCTACCGCCACCCGGATCAGTCGTGCGGCTACGACATCATCTCGTGCCCCACGACGATGTGCGCGACCGACCGGGACTGCGCCAACGCGGCCGGCATGCAGAGCGTCTGCGTGAACGGCGTCTGTCAGTAGTGTAGCCTTCGCCGCGCATGCGGCTCTATCACGACGACCCCTTCGGTCAGCCCTTCACCGCCCGCGTGGCCGCGCATGGCCGCCACGCCGGGCGGGACTCCCTCCTCCTCGATCAGACCGGCTTTTATCCCGAGTCCGGTGGTCAGTTGGCCGATCGCGGCCTGATCGCCGGGCTCGCGGTCACCGACGTCCAGGTCGACGCTTCCGACACCATCCATCACTTCCTCGACGGCGCGCTGCCGCCCGTCGGCGCAGAGGTTCGTGGCGAGCCCGATCGCCGCCGCCGCCGCGTCCACATGGCGCTCCACACCGGGCAGCACATGCTGTCGCGGGCGCTGGTCGACGTCGCGGGCGCGGAGACGATCTCGTCCCGGCTCGGCGAGAGCGCGTGCACGATCGATGTCTCCTCGACCATCGCCGAGCTCGAGCTCTCGCGCGCCGAGTCGCTGGTGAACAGCGTCATCGACGACGACGTCGCGATTCGCGCTTGGTTTCCCGATGCGGCGGCTCTGGCGGGGCTGCCTCTGCGCCGCGCGCCGAAGGTCACCGAAAACGTCCGCGTGGTGCAGGTGGGTGAGTTCGACTGCTCTCCCTGCGGCGGAACGCACTGCACGCGGAGCGCGCAGGTCGGCTTCGTGCGGGTCGAGGGCCTCGAGCGCTACAAGGGTGGGATGCGGGTGACGTTCACCGCCGGCGGCCGCGCGCGCGACACCTTGTTTTCCGCGCACACCGCGCTCGCGAGCCTGGCGCGCAACCTGACCTGCGGGCCGAACGACGTGCCTGCGAGCATCGACCGCCTGCGCCAGGAGCTGAGCGTGTCGCGGGCGTCCGAGGCGCGCATGGAAGAGTCTCTGGTCCAGAAGATCGCCGAGCGGTTGATTGCGTCGGGCACCTCGCGTTTCGTGCTGTCTTTCCCGGGCGAAAGTCAGTCCTTCTTGCGACTGCTGGCGCGGCGGTTGTGCACCGCTCCGGGCACCGTCGCGCTGCTCGCGGCGCCTTCCGCGGAGGGCACGCGGGTGGTCGCGGCGCGCGGGCCGGGCTCGGACTTCGACTGCGGCGCGTTCGTGAAGCGCGTCGTCGCGCGCAGCAACGGCCGCGGCGGCGGGCGGCTCGACAATGGCGAGGGGATGATCAGCGGTGAATTGACCGAGAGCTGGGAGAGCCTGGCCACTTGAAATCAACTACGGGACGGGGGATGCCTCGAACCCCGTGGAAAACATGAAAACGCTGGCGATCGACATCGGCGGCTCCGGCATCAAGCTCATGGTCCTCGATGCCGACGGTACGCCGCTCAACGAGCGCCTCCGCGTGCCGACGCCGCGCCCCGCCACCCCGCTCGCCGTCGTGCAGGCGATCGGCGCCGCGCTCGCCGAGCTGCCGGCCTTCGAGCGCGTCTCGGTCGGATTTCCAGGCGTGGTGGTCGATGGCGTGGTGTTCACCGGCGCCAACTTCGACGGAGACTGGGTCGGATTTCCGCTCGGGCCGGAGCTGGAGGCGCTCACCAAGCGGGTCGTTCGCGTGGCCAACGACGCCGACGTCCAGGGCCTCGGCGTCGTCGAGGGCAAGGGCCTCGAGATGGTCATCACCCTCGGTACCGGCATGGGTTCGGCGCTGTTCCTCGACGGGAGGCTGGTCCCGAACCTCGAGATCGGACACCACCCGCTGCGGCGCGGCCATACTTACGAGCAATACGTCTGCGACGCCGAGCTGGTGAGAATCGGCAAAAAGAAGTGGAACAAGCGGGTGCGCCGCGTCGTCGACCAGCTCGATCCGATCTTCAACTATCGGCTGCTCTACATCGGCGGCGGAAATGCCCGGAAAATCGAGGGTGATTTGCCCGAAAACGTGCGCATCGTGGAGAACGTCGCGGGCATCCTGGGTGGGATCAAGCTGTGGCGCACCTGAGCGACGCGCCGGGTCGACTATCCGCCAGCGCGGGCGATCCTTGTATTCTCGTCATCTTCGGCGCGTCGGGTGATCTGACCAAGCGGCTGCTCATGCCGTCCCTCTACAACCTGGCCTGCGACGGGCTCTTCCCCGAGCGCTGCGCGATCATCGGCATGGCAGCCGACGCGATGACCAGCGAGTATTTCCGCGCGAAGATGACGGCGGACGTCCAGAACTACAAGACGCGGTCCTCCTTCGACGCGAAGCTCTGGGCGCGTTTCGCGGCGGGCCTGCACTATATCACGGCAAAGTTCGATGACGCGGCGGCCTTTCAGCGGCTGCGCGCGCTGGTCGCCGAGCTCGACGCCGCGATCGGCGCGGGCGGGAACATCCTGTTCTACATGGCGACGCCACCGTCGGTCTTCGGGCTGGTCTCGGATCAGCTCGCCGTAGCGGGCTTCGAGAACGCGGGCAAGGGCTGGCGGCGGATCATCGTCGAGAAGCCGTTCGGCTTCGATCTCGCGTCCGCGATCGCTTTGAACGAGGAGATGTTGAAATACTGGTCCGAGGAGCAGATCTATCGGATCGATCACTATCTCGGCAAAGAGGCGGTCCAGAACTTGCTCGCGTTCCGCTTCTCGAACGGGATGTTCGAGCCGCTGTGGAACCGTCATCACGTCGATCACATCCAGTTCACCGTGGCGGAGACGGTCGGCGTCGAGACCCGCGGGAGATACTACGACACCGCCGGCGTGCTGCGGGACATGATCCAGAATCACATGTTCCAGATGCTGGCCTATTTGTGCATGGAGCCGCCCGCGTCTTTCCGTCCCGACGCGATCCGCGACGAGAAGGCCAAGGTGCTGGAGGCGGTGCGCATCATGACGCCCGAGGAGGTCCTCTCCAGCACGGTGCGCGGACAGTATGGCGCGGGAAAAAAGGCGGATGGCACGGCGGCGGTGGGTTACCGCCAGGAGCCGGACGTCTCGCCGACCTCGAGCACCGAGACCTTCGCCGCCGTGAAGATGCACATCGACAACTGGCGATGGGAAGGTGTGCCGATCTATCTGCGCTCCGGTAAGTCACTCTGGAAGCGCGGGACCGAGATCCTGGTGCAGTTCAAGAAGGCGCCCGAGGTGCTCTTCCGCGACGTACCGGCGGTGCACTCTCTCGGCGCGAACAAGCTGGTGTTCCACATCCAGCCCGACCAGGGGATCGAGCTGCGCTTCAACGCCAAGCGGCCCGGCCCGGAGATGGCGCTCCAGCGGGTCGACATGCGCTTCGACTACAGCGAGTCGTTCGAGGCGTCGCGCGGCACGGGTTACGAGGTGCTCCTCTACAACGCGATGATCGGCGATTCGACCCTGTTTTCTCGCAGCGATCTGGTGGAGCAGGCGTGGCGCATCGCGCAGCCGATCCTCGACACCTGGGCGGAGACGCCGGCGCCGGAGCTCCCGAACTACGAGGCGGGGACCTGGGGCCCGAAGGCGGCGCACGATCTCATCGAGCGCGACGGCCGCCGCTGGCTCGAGGTGATCAGCCGCGCCGTGCTGGAGGCGGTGCCGCTCTTCAAGGGCACGTCCGCAGTGTTCCTGCACAGCCTCGCGCTGGTGCTCGAGCCCGATGTCTTCGCCGCGGGCGACGTCATCGTGACGAAGGGCGAGCGAGGGCGCGAAATGTACTTCGTCGCGCGCGGCGAGGTGGAGATCATCGCCGACGACGGGAGTGTCGTGCAGTCGCTCGGCATCGGCAGCTTCTTCGGCGAGACCAGTCTCTTGCTCTCCACGCCGCGCACGGCCTCGGTGCGCGCGCGGACCCAGTGCGACGTCTACGTGCTCTCGAAGGCCGAGCTGCTGAAGGTGCTGCGGGACCACCCCAGGGTCGCGCGGACTCTTCTCGATACCTCGCGCGCACGTTATGGCGCGGCCGCGCCGTTCGACTCCGAGGTGGTGCGCTTCCTCGACGCCAACCCACCCCAGGAGGAATGAATGACGCTGACGACGCTGACCCCGCCGCGCTCCATCGAGCACGCCCGTCTGGCCGAGATCAAGGACGACACGAGTGGCTGGCGGCGGTGGGGCCCGTACGTGAGCGATCGCGCCTGGGGCACGGTGCGCGAGGACTACAGCGCGAACGGCGACGCGTGGGGCTACACGACTTACGACAAGGCGCGCAGCAAGGCGTTTCGCTGGGGCGAGGACGCCATCTGCGGCTGGTGCGATCGCTATCAGACCTTGCTGATGGCCCCGGCGTTCTGGAACGGTCGCGATCCGCACCTCAAGGAGCGCCTGTTCGGCGTGACGCCGCACGAGGGCAATCATGGCGAGGACGTAAAAGAGTACTATTACTATCTCGATAGTACGCCGACGCACTCGTACATGAAGTTCCTGTACAAGTATCCGCAGGCCGAGTTTCCGTATCGCGATCTGGTCGACGAGAACCGTCGGCGAAACGGGCAGGGGCTCGAGCACGAGCTGATCGACACCGGCATCTTCGCCGAGGACCGATACTTCGACATCTTCGTCGAGCACGCCAAGGCCTCGGTCGACGACATCGTGGTGCGGATCGAGGCGCACAACCGCGGTCCCGAGGCGGCGCCGCTGCACATCCTGCCGCACCTGTGGTTCCGCAATACCTGGTCGTGGGGCAAAGACGAGCTGCCCATGCCGCAGATCTCGCTGGAAGGCAGCTCGTGCCTCTTCGCGAACGACGGCGGGGAGGGCCCCCGCGCGGTGGGCGAGCGGCGCCTCTACGGTCCTGCGGGCGCGCGCGCGCTGTTCACCGACAACGAGACGCACGGCGAGCGGGTCTTCGGCCCCGGCAACAAGAGCCGCTCGGCGTACACCAAGGACGGGATCGATCGCTCGGTGGTTGGCGGCGTACTATCGGCGGTGAACCCGGCCTCGATCGGCACGCGCGCCGCGCTGGCGTACGCGTTCGAGATCCCGGAGGGGGGCTCGGTGGTCCTGCGGCTACGGCTCTCGAACCGCGCGATGGCCAACCCACTCACCGACGTGGATCGCATCGTGGCCGAGCGCCGCGCCGAGGCCGACGCGTTCTATCAGACCATCCACCCCGCGGCGGCGACCGAGGACGCGCGGCGCATCCAGCGCCAGGCGCTCGCCGGTCTGCTGTGCACGAAGCAGAGCTATCTGTTCGACGTGGGGGTCTGGCTCGAGGGCGACAATCCCGCCTCGCCGCCGCCGGCGTCGCGCAAGGAGATCCGCAACAGCCACTGGAAGCACCTCAACTCGATGCGAGTGATGACGGTGCCGGACAAGTGGGAGTATCCGTGGTTTGCGGCATGGGATCTCGCGTTTCATTGCGTCGCGCTGGCGCTGGTCGACGCGCAATACGCGAAGGATCAGCTCTGGGTGCTGCTCTTCGAGCAGTTCTTGCATCCCAACGGCCAGATCCCGGCCTATGAGTGGGAGTTCTCGGATCTCAACCCTCCGGTGCACGCCTGGGCCGTGTGGCGCGTCTACAACATGGACCGCATCCGGAACGGGAAGGGCGATCGCGACTTTCTCGAGCGCTGCTTCCACAAGCTGCTCATCAACTTCGCCTGGTGGGTCAATAAGATCGACAGCTCGGGCAACAACATCTTCGAGGGAGGGTTCCTCGGCCTCGACAACATCACGGTGATCGATCGCAGCGAAAAAGCGCGCGATGGCTCGGTGCTCGAGCAGTCCGACGCCACCGGCTGGGTGGGTATGTTTTGCCTGAACCTGATGCGCATCGCGCTCGAGTTGAGCAAGGAGAACAAGGTCTACGAGGGCCTCGCGTCGAAGTTCTTCCAGCACTACATCTATGTCGCGTCAGCCATGAAAAACATGGGCAACCGTGAGTACGCGCTGTGGGACGAAAAAGACGGTTTCTTTTACGACGTCCTGCGCTACCCCGACGGCAGGTACAAGAAGTTCCGGGTGCGGTCGCTGGTGGGTTTGATCCCGCTCTTCGCAGTGGAGCGCCTGGAGGTCGAATGGATCGAGCCGTTCAAAGAGTTCAAGGCGAACGTCGATTGGTTCCTGGAGAACCGTAAGGACCTCGTGGCCGACGTGGTGCACACGGTGGAGCACGAGGGGAAGATCACGCACCTCCTGACGATCGTTAATCAGGATCAGCTGCGCCGCCTGCTCGAGCGCATGCACAACAGCGCCGAGTTCCTCTCTGACTACGGTCTGCGCTCGCTCTCGAAGGCGCACGAGGCCAACCCATTTTCGCACGAGGGCCTCAACGTCACTTACGAGCCGGCCGAGGCCGTGTCGAAGCTAAAGGGCGGAAACTCCAACTGGCGCGGACCGATCTGGTTCCCGACCTCCTTTTTGATGATCGAGTCTCTCCGCAAGCTCGGCACCGCGTTCGGGCCGAAGCTCACGGTGTCGACGCCCGCGTCGGGGGGCGAGCCGATCACTTTCCGCGATATCGCGGCGGACCTGGCGAAGCGGATGATCAGCATCTTCGAGGTGGGCGCGGACGGCCGCCGGCCGGTGTTCGGCGGGGCGGAGAAGTTCCAGAACGATCCGCTGTGGAAAGATCACTTACTCTTTTACGAGTATTTCCACGGCGACAACGGGGCGGGGATCGGCGCGTCACACCAGACGGGGTGGACGGCGCTGGTGGCTTCGTTGATCGACGAGTGGACCTAGCTTTTGACGCGCACGCGCGCCGCGCGGTGGTCGCGAAAAATCCTGCGCACCCACGCGCCGCCCGGGTGATCGCGCCAGCGTTCGAGCCACCGCTCCATCACGGGGGCGAGCGGCATGGGTATGTCGTAGTGCAGGCCCTCGGGCATGACCGCCGGGTAGAGGAGCGACGCGGCCGTGAGATCCGCGATGCTGAAGGCATTGCCGACGAGGAAGCCGTCGCCGCCCTGCTTGGCGACGAAGTCGAGGCCCTCGAGGACGCGCGCGCGACCCTCCTCGGCCCGAGGCGCGTCGATCTGCATCTTCCGATTCATCACCGGGACGAGGAGCGGAAAGTTCGCGCGAGAGCATGCCGCGCCGAAGCCGGAGTGGCCGACCGAGAACACGCGCGCGGCGTAGCGGCTCGAGGGGAGCAGCTCGAAGAACAGCGCGAGGCGACCCTGCGCGCCGATGCGCTCGTCGAACCAGGTCTGGATCTCGAGCGCGCGGCGCCGCTCTTCGGGATCTTTCGGATAGAGCGGGGCGCCGCCACCGTTGTGCTCGAGCCAGTCGATGATCTCGGCGGATCCATGCAGACAGCCGCCGGGGATTCTGAGAACGGGCGTCCCGCTCTGCCCGGTGAGCTTCTTGATGGTGCGCTCGTGGGGGCCGGGGAGGAGCGGCGTGCGGCGGTGCGGTGTGCCCTTGAGATCGAGCGCCCAGCGCACCTTCTCGTTGAAATGTGAAAACTCGAAGTGGAGGAGCTCGGGGACCTCGGCGGAGCTCATGGCACCTCATCGCGCTTTCGTGACGTGACGTCCACCGGAAGCTCGGGCTAGAGGTGCTCCGGGATGGGGCTCCTCGATCTCTTCAAGAAGCGCCTCTCGCCCGCCGATGATCTGCGCGCGCGGCTCGATCGCATCGCGGTGGTGAACAACCAGGTCCGCGCCGGCCGCGATCCCGCGACGCTCGGTCTCGCGGTGAACGTCGACAGCGCCGGCACGGTCGACGGGGTGCGCCCGACGATGAGCTTCGAGTTCACGCTGAGCATCCTCGGCCCCGGCCAGTGGCGCGTCGACGCGGTGATCGACGATCCGGTGGCGCACTGCCGCTTCTGGATCGATCTGGCCGCCTTCGACATCCCCGACGCCCCCAGCGTCGACCCCGAAAAGGCGCCCCAGGTCCGGGTGATCGTCCAGAAGCCACCCGAGCACGTGCGCAGCCCGCTCGCCCGCATGGCCTGGCTCCTCGCCTGGCGCGTCGAGGGCGGCGACGACAACCCCAGCCGCCACGACCCCCTCGCCATCTCGGCGACCGTGATGGGCATCGACCTCTGCATGAAGCCGCACGTCTATCTGTACACCGGCGCGAAGAACGAGCGCTGGGTGCTGCTGAAGTGCAACCGCGGCGCGCAGTCGTTCTTCATCGGGCTGAACGTCGCGGCGGGCGTGGGTGAGGTATTTCCGCGGCGCAAGGACGTGGAGAGCTATCAGCTGGCGATGGATTTCCTGTGCACGTTCACGTGACGACGCTTCGCACGTCCAGCAAGAGAGTCTATCGTCGCGACCACGATGAGCGGTCGACGCCACAGGTTCACCACCGGAACGGCCATCAGTGCCGCGATCGTCGCGGCGCTCTTCGCGGTCGCGAACGTCACGCCGGTGTTCGCGAAGATGTTCGCTGAGTTCGGCAGCAACCTGCCCGTTCTGACGAGGATCGTGCTTTTGCCGTGGTTTCCGATCGCGCTCGGCGTCCTGCCTGCGAGCGTGGTGATCTACACGATCGTGGCGGATGAGATCGACGACGCTCGGCGACGGCGTCTGCTCGTCATCGCGTCTGTGTTTGCCGCGCTGGGCTGGGCGACGTGCGTCGTCGCGATGTATCTCCCGAAGACGCCCATCATGGCGAGATAGTCTCACCAGATCCGGCACGGCTGCGCGCTGACCATCGCGTCGACCTTCTTGCACCCGAACGCGGTCGCGAACTCCGGCATGTTCGCCATGTACGCTGCCACCGGCATGATGCCCGCGCCCGTCTGGAGCACGGTCTGTCGCCCGGAGATCAGCGCCGAACTCAGCGCCATGTGCGCGCGACTCGCGGTGCCGTGACGTGGGCGCGCTGCTGTCGACAGAGGCCCGTAGAGGTCCCACGACGCGCAACTAATTTCGAAACTATCGCTTGACGGAATAGTATGCCCGTCGCGTGGCCGTGAGGCGTCTGAAACGACGCGGATGACTTGGCCGATCATCTTTCGCGTTTGGGCCGCCGGGAGAGGCTTCCCGGCGCGTCTGGCGCGATTCTGGGGTCCCATCGCGGACGTATCGTTTTCAGCCCAAAAAAAGCGTCGTGCTACACGTCGTTCATGCGCGCCGCCCACGACACCGAATGAAAAACTATCGACCAGACCCTCCTCGACCTCGCCGCGCGCGCGGGTGATCTCGACGCCGAGATCGGCCGCTGGCTCATCGTCGCCGAGCGCGAGAACGTGCACCGCCATTTCGCGTACCCGTCGTTCGCCGAGTATGCCGAGCGCCGCTTCGGCTTC
>Ga0105047_10004879_pt1 | contig 23213 bp, 18 predicted proteins | sample MAT04_FD_78384 | JGI IMG/M metagenome (GOLD analysis project Ga0105047, IMG submission 78384) | Freshwater microbial communities from Lake Fryxell liftoff mats and glacier meltwater in Antarctica - MAT-04 (megahit assembly) | ecosystem: Environmental > Aquatic > Freshwater > Ice > Liftoff... | reverse complement strand
CGCTGGCTGACGCGCCGACCCATCACGCTGCCGACGATGGTGCCCAGGCCGACACCGGTGTAGCACAAGCCCACCGCTTGTTCGGACAGGCCCAGGGTGCGGGTGGCGAACAGGATCTGCACGACCATGGCCGAGTAATGGCACATCTGCCACACGGCCATCAAGGCCGCCAGCGTCATCAGCAGGGGGTTGCCCCAAACGAAGCGCAAGCCCGCCAGCAAGTCACGCCAGAAGTGCGCGTCGGGCCTGGGATCGCGCCGCTCATGCACGCGCACGCCGCGCAGGATCAGCGCTGAACCCAACAACAGCGACGCGTTCAGCACCAAGGCCAACGGCGCGCCGGCCAGGCGAATCAACAAGCCGGCAAAGCCTGGGCCGGCGACTTCAGCGCCTGAACTGGCCAGCGCGTTTTTTGCGTGCGCTTCGACCAGACGGTCGCGCGCAACGACCTGGGTCAAGACGATCTGCGCGGCTGTGCCGGCCACCGTGTGCACCGCGCCGATGATGAAACCCACCACGTACAACCAACCCATGCTCAGCCAGCCCAACCACCAGGCCAGCGGTACGCTGAGTGCGGCCAGCGCCAGCAGGGACTCACCGACGACGTAGACCGGCAGTTTGCGCACCCGGTCCAGCCACACCCCCGCCGGCAGCGACAACAACAAAAAGGGCAGCAGCTCGATGGCAACCAGCAAGCCCATTTGTGTGGGCCGCGCCTGCAACAGCACCGCTGCCGTCAACGGCAGGGCCAGCAACATCACCTGGTTGCCGAACGAGCTGGTCAGGATCGACGTCCACAACCGAAAGTAGGCTGGGTCGCGCCAGAGGTCGCCCTCGGGCGGGGTCAGTCCTTGGCGGATGCGGCTGAAGAATTCGAGCAGATTCAAACGCGAAAAGTGGCTCGATTCACGACCGGTAGTCAGCGTTGATGCGCACGTAATCCAGCGACAGGTCGCAGGTCCAGACTTCAGTGCTTGCGTTGCCACGGTGCAGGTGCACACGCACGGTGATCTCGCTTTGTTTCATCACCCGCTGGCCGTCTTCTTCGCGATAGGCCGGGTGGCGGCCGCCGTGCTGAACGACGTGGACATCGTCCAGGAACAGGTCAATCAAGCTTTGGTCCAGGTCGTCGATGCCGGCATAGCCCACTGCCGCCAGGATGCGCCCAAGGTTGGGGTCGCTGGCGAAGAACGCCGTCTTCACCAAGGGTGAATGGGCAATGGCGTAGGCCGCCAGCTTGCACTCGGCTTCAACGCGTCCGCCTTCAATGCGCACGGTGATGAACTTGGTGGCACCTTCACCGTCGCGCACGATGGCCTGGGCCAGTTGCTGCGAGACGGCGACGACGGCATCCCGCAGGGCGCGGCCATCGTCGCTGTCCAGCGTGGTGATGGGCGCGTGTCCCGCCTGTTGCGTGGCGATCAGCACGAAGGAATCGTTGGTTGACGTGTCACCGTCGATGGTGATGCGGTTGAAGCTGGCGTCGGCTGCTTCAACCACCAAAGCGTTCAACAAGCCCGCTTCGACCACGGCGTCGGTGGCCACGAAGCCCAGCATGGTGGCCATGTTCGGGCGGATCATGCCCGCACCCTTGGCGATGCCCGTGACGGTGACCGTGCAGCCACCGATCTGCACCTGGCGCGAGGCCGCTTTGGGCACCGTGTCGGTGGTCATGATGCCCTGGGCTGCTTTGCCCCACTGCGCTGGCGACAGGTCGGCAACGGCCGCTGGCAATGCCGCTTCGATGCGCCCAACCGGCAGCACTTCCATGATGACGCCGGTTGAAAACGGCAGTACCTGGCTGGCATCAATGCCGAGTTCGGCAGCCAAGGCGGTACAGCTTTGCCGCGCCCGCGCCAGGCCATCAGCGCCAGTGCCCGCGTTGGCATTGCCGGTGTTGACCAGCAGCGCACGGATGGCCGCGCCCTGTGCCAGGTGTTGACGGCAGAGCTGTACCGGCGCTGCGCAAAAGCGGTTCTGCGTGAAGACACCGGCTACCTGCGCGCCTTCGCACAGTTGCATCAAGACAAGGTCCAGGCGCTGGGCTTTGCGGATACCGGCGGCCACCACGCCTAAGCGCAAGCCAGGCACGGGTGCAAGCGCAGCCGCATCGGTGGCGATCAAATTAACGGGCATGGCGGGCGGCGTTGTGCGAACGTGAAGAGAATGCGATGTTAAGAGCCGCCACGGCACGCAAACAAGAAGGGGTCCAGGCATTTGCCAGGACCCCTGCCCATAAAATCGATGCTCGATCCGTAATGAGCGATCAGCGATCAGCGATCAGCGATCAGCGATCAGCGACCAGCGCTTTTTGATCAGCAGTCACTGCTCAGCAGTCATTGATCAACCAACAGCGCCGCAGGTCCAAGTCAACATTGTTTGGCCAGCAGCGATCAAGCGCTGCGGTTGCTCGGACAAACCTCAAGCGGCCAAAGCGTGGCGCGTTGCCGAGCTGCTGCGGCGGCGGGAGATCCAGCCGGCCGCACCAATCGCCAAAGCAACCAGAGCCAACGAGGTCGGCTCGGGCACACCATTCACCACCGCAGCGGTGGGCAGGCAGGAGGGTAGGCTGTCCACACAAGCTGGGTTGGTGGTGGACAGTGCGAACTGCACGGTGTAGTTGCCCGGCGTCACAGGCTGGAACTGGACGCGGCGAATACCGGTTTCAACACCATAGGGTGAAGCGCCCTTGCTCAGGCTGGACAGGCTGTTGACCGCCGCGAGGTTGCTGACAAGCGAACTGCCGCTGAACAGGTCAACCGAGAAACTGTCGAGCGACGTTGCACCTGCACCAAAGTTGTTTGTCAGAAAGTTGTACGAAAAGCCATAGATTCCACCCAAAGCCGCATTGAAGTTGAACGAAAAACCGCTGAGGATGCGGCCGCCGGCAGCCACCGAGCCGGCCGTGTCAAGCCACAGCTGGCTGCCGAAAACCCAGGGGTTCACACCCGTGAAGTTGTTGCCGCTGGCCACCGTGCCTTCAACCAACGCAAAACCAAGCGAAGGGCCGTTGGTCGGGGCCGAAAGCGGTGTCTGGGCGTCAAAGTTAAAGAGCGAAATCACACTGGCTTGCGCGGGCAAGGCCATGACTGCGGCCAATGCCAGCGCGCCGGTGCACGCCTTGAATGTCTTGTTGAGCATCATGATGAATTTCCAAATCGATAGAACTGTGAAGGGATGCGAGGCGATCAATTGACCATCAATTGACCATCAATTGACCAACTGCAAAATCGCCGACTCGGTGGCGATGGTGTTGTCCCGGAAGATCATCAACAAGCCTTTGTCCGCGGGGGATGCGGCACTGTTGCTGCTGTTGGTTGAGAACGACAGCCGCGAGTTGGCACCCGTCGGGACGATGAAGGCATTGGCCGGCACCCTGTTGACCATGCGGTTGAGCGTCACGTACTGGAAAGCCCCGCTGCTGGGATAGGTGACGAGCACGGGGAAAAAGTCGAGGTTGCCGTTGCTGGACTTCACTCGAATGCCGATACGGCTGCTCGCGTTGATGCCCATGATGGACGGGAACACGGAGAGTTGCATCTGCGACGAATTCAACGCCGTGGCGACCTGAAAGAACCCATTGCCGGGAGTACCCGTGGTGCCGGTTCGAATGAACGCCGAGCTGACATTGGTGGTGGTGTTGAGGTTGCTCACCGTGAAGTCAGGCGTACCGTCGTTGTTGGTATCGATCTCCACGTTGATCGTGGCCAGGCGCGCCGTCACAACCGGGGTCCGCAGCGACACCGCGAACTCGAGCACGTCGCCGCTGGTCACGCCAGCGGGCGGCGTGGCAATCGCGCTGGGGGTGAACCGCACACCGACAGCGCGAATATCAATCGGCAGGCTTTCTCCGCCGGGTACCACGGGTGGCAAGGTTGCCGCCTGTTCTGTACCCAGCAGGTTGAAGACGTCGACCGCCGAGTTGGCTGCCCCGGTGTTGCGCAGGATGTAGTTCGTACCCAAACGCGATACCGTGACGACCGATGCCTGGCGTGGGTACATCAGGTACGGTACGGTGACACGGTCCGTGTCGGCGCCGCCGTCAATCACCACCAGGCCGTCTTGTTCAATGTCATTGAACTTGTTGGTGCAAGTGGGGTTGGGGGTGGACGGGTTGGAGGCTGACACGGCGCACATGTCGTTGATGGCGAGTTTGCGCGGCAGGGTGTTGGTCTCCCTGGGCAGGGCTGTGCCAAGCGGCACGCTGGCCACCAGATTGAAGGTGGCGCTGGAATTGGCTGCCACCGTCAACGATGGCACCGACGTGCTGAAGCTGATGCCCTTGGTGGTGTCGTTCGGGTTGGTAGCAATCGCTGTGCTGGCGGTGAAGCGCGGTTGCACGGACAGGTTGTAGGTCTTGGCCGAAGAACTCAGGTTTTGCACCGTCACCGAGCGCTGCACGCTCGAAGCGCCAGGCGCAGAGAACGGCACCATGCCAAAGGAGATGCCAGCGTTGTAGTAGACGCCAGCACCGGACTCAATGTCCTGGCTGTCGTACACCAGGGTGTTGGTGGCCACGGCGCGGTCGGTCTGGATGCGGCCGGCACCCATTCGCGTCATGCCGACCAGCGGGCCGGCCGTGCTGGAGGTTTTGCCACTCGCGGTGAACACATTCGGGTTGGCGGTGTTCATCAGCGCCGCCTTCACCTGCCAAGGCGTGAAGTTCGGCCTTGCTGACAAGACCAGGGCTGCAGCGCCAGCCGTGAGCGGCGACGAGAAACTCGTTCCACTGTTGGGCGCGCCACCGGTGCCGGTACCGACGTTGGCCATCCAGATGTTCGAGCCAGGCGCGGTCACATCGGGCTTGAGTGCCAGGGTGTCCTGGGCAGCGCCGCGGGACGAGAAGTCCGAGATGGCATCGACCAGGTTGATGCCGGCGGTGGCGTTGGGCACATCGCCGATCAACGCGAAGCTGGCGGTCAACAACGGGTTGCCGATCAACGCCGCCTTGAGCGCGGCACCTTCGGCAGTGCCGATGCTGTAGACCGGAACGGCCACAGGCAACGGCGGGGTGGCAGCACCCATACCCACCGGGCCTGCACCCACGGCGTTGTTGACGATCAACACCACCGAGGCTCTTCCGCCCCCCATGTCGGTGCGCGAGACGCTCAAGCCCTTTTCGTTGAAGCCGCAGGTGCCACGGTCGGCGATGCCAATGCGACCTGTCAAGTCCGGCATGCTGGCCGCCGGGCCTGGGGTGGGGGTGCCGGTCCCAGTGGCCGCGCAAGCCAGATTGATGTTGCTGGCCAGCGTGTTGTTCGGGCCAGCAAAGCCCATGGGCAGCAAAAACGGCGCGGTTGCCGGCACGCCGAACGAGGCGGCTATCAGCGGGTAAGTAGCACCGTTGGAGGTGAGCGCAGGGCCCGTCAACAAGGCGGGCTGACTGGCCGCCACGCTGATGACGGTGTCGGCCGCCGACGGTGTGCCGGTGATCATGGGGATGTCATTGGCGTTACCGGCCGAGGCCACCACCGTGATGCCGGCTCGCACCGCGTTGCGTGAGGCTTCAGAGAGGTCGTCGGTGGCGGGACTGCCGCTTGACGCACCCAAGGACATGTTGATGACAAACCGCGTGCCGGCAGGCAGTACCGGGTTGTTGGCTCCGGGTTGGTTGAAATTGGGTTGGCCCCCGGCATAGGCAATGACAGACTCGACCGAATTCAGCAACGCGCTGCCTTCGCAGGATGTCGTGATACGGCTGCAACCGCGGTAGGCCAGCAGCATGGCCTCGGGCGCCGAACCCGGGCGGATGTTGCCGGCAGCAACGGCCAGCCCTGCCGCCGCGCTGGCGCTGTTTGTTCCGTGGCCGGCAAAGTCGGAAGGGATTTGCTTGTTGTCGATGGGGTTGGGGTCGGGTGTGACCAGAAACCCCCCTGGAAGGGTCGCCGAGTTCGCCCAGGTATCACCCAGCCAGTCGTACCCGCCCTTGACCCGCGGGCCGTTGGGGAAAACACCCGCGATGTGCGCGCCCAGGGTCGTGGGGTTGGTGCCAGCCACTGCATTGGCGTAGTAGGCCGTCGTGCCAGGGCCGCCGAACGAGGCGTGGGTGTAGTCAACGCCGCTGTCAATGATGGCAATGGCCACGTTCCGGCCGGTGAAGCCTGAGTTGTTGGCAGCCAGAGTGCCGATCAACTGCTGCACTGACGGGGCGGCGGCCTGGTTCATCTGGTAGATGCGCGCTACGCGCACCGACTTCACGCCTGCCAGCGCACGAATAGCGGCGATCTGCCCGGCCGGCACGTCCATCACGGCACCGTTCAAAGCAAATTCGAGGGTGTTCTGAACGCGTGCGCCCATGCGCTGCATGGCGGCCAGACGCGGCGCCTTGGCGGCGAGCAACGCGGACCGATCGGCGTTGATCTGAGCACGGTTGGCCGAGCGCATGTCGAAGTTGGTTTGTTGCGCGCTGACCGCCGGCTCGTTGAACTGGACGATCACACGAACCACGGCGTTCGGGTCCAGCGTGTCCTGCGCCAGTTGGGCTGGCTCGGCTGTGGGCTGCGGCAACCAGGACTGGGCCGAGGCTGGCCCGTTCGCCAGCGCGAGCACACAGGCCGCTGCCATGGCTGACAAGAACACACCCCGTCGGGGTGCCTGCGCCTGCAACTGGGTTGTCATGGCAGACAGACTGAAACACTTGAGCGCATTAACAGACATGGTGACCTTTTTTCTGGAAATTGGATGGAGAACCGGAGCCTCGAAGAGGCCAAGCCGCAGCCGCAATGGAGTTGCAACTGTGACTTTGAACACGTCTTGCGCATGTTGCCGAAGTCAAGACACAGTGGCAATTGGGAATACACCACATTGGGGGCCAAAGCATCGCCACCCCCCCCGGAATGGATGTGACCCGCAGGCGACAGCGCAGACAGTGGGGAGCAGGCGTAAAAAAACCCCGCCAAGGCGGGGTTTGCGATCGACCGCGCGCCGCATCGGCACGCCTTGATGCTGATTGGCTGCGCAGTCAGGCCAGCGCGCCGTGGCAGGCCTTGTACTTCTTGCCGCTGCCGCAAGGGCAGGGGTCGTTGCGGCCAACCTTGGGCACAGCATCAGCGCTGCTGCCCGCAGCAATGCTTGCACCACCGCCACCGAACAGCGGCGCGGCAGTGCTGGTGGAAACGCTGCCATCTTCGTTGGGATGGGTGTATGAAATGTTCGACAGCGCCCCGGCCTGAGCCTCCAGCGCCTGCGCCGCTTCCGCGACCTGGTCCTGGCCTTGGATGCGCACCGTCATCAACAAGCGCGTGACCTCCAGCTTGACCACGTTCAGCAGCTGCGAGAACAGCTCGAAAGCCTCGCGCTTGTACTCTTGCTTGGGGTTCTTCTGGGCGAAGCCTCGCAGGTGAATGCCTTGGCGCAAGTAATCCAGTGCAGCCAGGTGTTCGCGCCAATGGCTGTCGATGGACTGCAACAGCACCATGCGCATGAAAGGCGTGAACTGCTCACCGCCCACTTGCGCCACTTTGGCGTTGAACTGGGTATCAGCCGCGCTCGCGACCTTGGCGACGATGTCGTCGTCGGTGATGCTGTCGCTGCCTTCAACGGCCGACTTGAGATCGATCTCGAGCTGCCATTCATCCTTGAGCGTGCGCTGCAGCGCGTCCAGATCCCACTGCTCCTCCAGGCTTTCCACGGGCACATAGGTGCGCACGACTTCGGTCATGGCGCTCTTGCGCAGGTTGGTGATCTGTTCGTCGAGGCTGGCTGATTCCAGAATCTCATTGCGCTGTTGGTAGATCACCTTGCGCTGGTCGTTGGCCACATCGTCATATTCGAGCAGCTGCTTGCGCACGTCGAAGTTGCGCGCTTCGACCTTGCGCTGCGCCCCTTCGATGCTGCGGTTGACGATGCCGGCCTCAATCGCCTCACCCTCAGGCATCTTCAAGCGGTCCATGATGGCGCGCACCCGGTCGCCGGCAAAGATGCGCATCAGCGAATCGTCCAGGCTCAGGTAGAAGCGGCTGGCACCGGGGTCACCCTGGCGGCCCGAGCGACCGCGCAGCTGGTTGTCGATACGCCGGCTCTCGTGGCGTTCGGTCGCAACGATGCGCAGGCCACCGGCGGCCTTGACTTGATTGTGCAGCGCCTGCCACTCGTCCTTGAGCTTCTGTGCGCGCTCATGACGTTCGGCTTCTGACAAGGCCGCATCAGCCTCCAGGAACTGCACCTGTCTCTCGACGCTGCCGCCCAGCACGATGTCAGTGCCACGACCGGCCATGTTGGTGGCAATGGTGATGACGCCGGGGCGGCCCGCTTGGGCGACGATCTCCGCTTCCTTGGCGTGCTGCTTGGCGTTGAGCACCTGGTGCGGCAAATCCGCCTTCTTCAGAAGCTCGGAGATGAGTTCGGAGTTCTCGATCGATGTCGTACCCACCAACACCGGTTGACCCCGCTCATGGCAGTCGCGGATGTCAACCACCACGGCGTTGTACTTTTCAGGCGCCGTTTTGTAGATGAGGTCGTTGTCGTCCTTGCGAATCGTTGGCCGGTTCGGCGGGATGACCACTGTTTCCAGACTGTAGATTTCCTGAAACTCAAAGGCTTCGGTGTCGGCCGTGCCCGTCATGCCACCGAGCTTGGCGTACATGCGGAAGTAGTTCTGGAACGTGACCGACGCCAGCGTCTGGTTTTCGCTCTGGATGGCCACACCCTCCTTGGCCTCGACGGCCTGGTGCAAACCGTCGCTCCAGCGCCGGCCCGTCATCAGGCGGCCCGTGAACTCATCAACGATGATCACTTCGCCAGCCTGCACCACGTAATGCTGGTCGCGGTTGTAAAGACGGTGCGCGCGCAAGGCCGCGTACACGTGGTGCATCAGCACGATGTTGGCGGGGTCGTAGAGGCTGGCGCCTTCAGCCAACAACCCGGCTTCGCCCAACAGCCGCTCGGCGTTTTCGTGCCCGGCTTCTGTCAGGTAGACCTGGTGCGTCTTTTCGTCGACCGTGAAATCGCCGGCGTCGATCACGCCTTCTCCGGTGCGCAAGTTTTCTTCACCGATCTGCTTTTTCAGCTGCGGCACCACGGCGTTGATGCGGACGTACATCTCGGTGTGGTCTTCGGCCTGGCCGGAGATGATCAGCGGCGTGCGCGCTTCGTCGATGAGGATCGAGTCGACTTCGTCAACGATGGCGAAGTTCAGGCCACGCGCAACCCGGTCGGTCGTCGCCGTGACCATGTTGTCGCGCAGATAGTCAAAACCGAATTCGTTGTTGGTGCCGTAGGTGATGTCAGCGGCAAACGCACTCTGCTTCTCGCTGCGGTCCGTGCCAGCCACGTTCACACCCACGCTCAGGCCCAGAAAGTTGTAGACGCGCCCCATCCACTCTGCGTCACGGCGGACCAGGTAGTCGTTGACTGTGACCAGGTGCACACCTTTGCCGGTGAGTGCATTCAGGTAAATGGGCAGCGTGGCCATCAAGGTCTTGCCCTCACCAGTGCGCATTTCGGCAATCTTGCCTTCATGCAAGGCCATTCCCCCGGCCAGCTGCACGTCGAAATGGCGCATCTTCAGCACACGTTTGCCGGCTTCACGCACCACAGCGAACGCTTCAGGCAGCAAGTCGTCCAGAGCCGTGCCGGTGGCCAGGCGGGCACGGAAACCGTCGGTGCAGGCGCGCAGCGCTGCGTCGTCAAGGGCTTCGTAGGTCGGCTCGAGCGCGTTGATTTTGTCGATCGTGCGCCGGTAGGTCTTCAGCAAACGTTCGTTGCGGCTGCCAAACAGTTGGGTCAGGATCTTGGGGAGCATGCGGCGGGTCGTTGCTGGAGGTGGTTGAGACGTCTTCAGCGCCAGCGGCCCGGTGGGACTGGGCCGGCGACGGCACTTGAACGGCGCAAAGAGCACAAGAGCACAGGTGGGGCCGGCTGCGCGACGATCAAGCCAGGGCATCAAGCACCCGAAAAACACCGGCCTGGAACTGTGCAAGCTGACCGAAAAAAGCTCTCGATCGTAGCATCGGCCTGACCGCAAACAACGGCTGAACCGCTCGCTCGGCCGGGGCCTGTGCATTGCCAACGGTCATCGGTTGCGCCGCGTGGTTGGCATGAGGCCCGCGTTCGCCCAAAGAGCCGGGCCTGGCAACGCGCTGACGACTCGCGGCTTCTGGCTGAGCACAAGCCAATCCTCGCGCGCCGGCTTTAGAAACACAAAGTGAACGACCGCGCTGGACGCCATCATCAACAAACAGACCCCCCACAGCAAGGCCATGGGGATCTGTGTGTGCGACAGGTGCAGCGCCCATGTGCGCGCCATGCTGCCATGCGTGTTGAGCAACTTCATCGCTAGACTCCGAAGATGTCGGATTCGCAGCGCGGCGCCTATCGACCAGCCCAGCCTGCGGGCGGCTTCAAGCTGGGCGGCGCGATGGCTGGCAACGAAACCTTGGCTGGCTTGCTGGAACGGGTCGCACTGTCGCGTCAACGCCTGGCAGCCATTGCCGACCTCGTGCCAGACGGCTTGGCGGCCACCACGCGGGCGGGCCCGTTGGACGATGAGGCCTGGCTGCTGTTGGTGGACAACGCCGCGGCGGCGGCCAAACTGCGGCAACTGCTGCCCGCGTTTGATCTGCGTCTGAAAGAACGCGGTTGGCCAGGGCCGCCCGCCAAGGTGCGAATCCAAGCGCGGACCTGATGCGCGCAAGCCCCCTCATGCGCCGGCGTCTTGTCGGCCGAGTCTTTGATGTTGAAGGCAAGTTGGCTCTGCCTCGGGCTGTCGGCGGGCCCTCGTGGGGCCGTAGATGGCCGGTCAGGACGGTGACTGCAACTTGCGCAGGCGCTGGGTGGCGTCGGCAGCGCCACTGAATCCAGGGTTCAGGCGCAAGGCCTCGCGCAAGGCAGCCGACGCACGCTGTTTGTCCCCGCTGTCGGCATAGATCGCGCCCAGGACATAGTGCGACTCGGGGGTTTTCCGGCCCTGGCCCTTGACCACGGGCTCAATCACGGCCAGCGCCTTGGCAGTCTCTCCGCTCTTGTGCAACACCCAGGCCAGCGTGCCCTGGAAGAGTGGGTTCTGAGGCTGCAAGGCAACTGCATTCTGAGCCCAGGCCAGGCCATGGTCGGGCACGTCTTTGCGCTGGACTGCCAAGGACGCGAGGTTGTTCAACGCAAAGGCCAGGTTGGGGTCGAACTTCAGCGCTTCTTGGTAAGCGGCCATGGCCTCTGGAACCCGCCCCAGGGACTGCAACAACATACCGGCCTTCTGGTGAGCTTCGGGCAGTTTGGGCTGACTGGCCAGCACACCGCGGGTTTCGACCAAGGCCAGATCAAACTTGCCAGCGGCGCCCAGCAAGTCGGCCTTGGACAACCTGGCGGGGTAGTAGGCGGGTTCGGCAACGATGGCCTTCTCGAAGGCCACCATGGCGAGCTCTGCGCGCCCGGCTTGAGCATGCACCCGGCCCAGGCTGTGCAGCGGCAGGGGATTTTTCGGCGACAAGCGCGCGGCTTCTTCAAACTCGGCGATGGCCTCGTCAGGCTTGGACAACTGCCACAGCGTCATGCCTAGCGCATATCGGGCACCACCGAGCTGGGGGTTGATCGCCAAAGCGCGCTTGAACAAGGCCGCCGCTTCAGCCGGGCGTTTGCGCACTTCCAGGGCCAGGCCACCGAGTTCAACCAAGGTCTGTGGCTGAGCAGGGTCCACGCTCAGCGATGCATTCCAGAACTCGGCAGCCTTGTCGAACTCACCCTTGGCGGAATGCCAACTGCCCCAGGCAAAGAGCGTCTTGGCGTCGCGCGGGGCGACCTTCAGGGCATCGCTCAAGGCCTGTCGGGTCGCCGCTTCGTCGCCCGTGACGCGGGCCAATTCAGCCAGGCCCAAGTGGGGCAAGGGCGAGGCTGGCACCTGCGCAGCCGCTTCGCGGAACAGGGCCCGGGCCTGCGGGTAATCACGTCGCGCCAACGCCTCATGGCCCAGGCGCAACCGGTTGGACAAGGCTGACTCTGGCGCTGTTGGACCAGGCGACAGTGGCAATTCACCAACTGACAGTGAGGCTCCAGCGGGTCCCGCGCTGATTGGTGCCGGCTGTCCGAATCGAACGGACGACCTTCCGCTTACAAGGCGGGTGCTCTACCAACTGAGCTAAGCCGGCGCAGGAAAGAATTGTAGGAGCCAGTTGTGCCGGGTTCAGGACTGGCGGGGCCACGCTGGGCGCCGAAGGCCCGCCCGCAGACATTGATCCACAGGTACCGGTGTTTCACTTGATGCGCTTGAGCGAGGGCCGCGCACCACTGGCTGCACCTGGTTTCGGTGGTGGCAGCTCGTCGGTCGGTGGCTCAACCGGGACGCTCGTCGGTGGACTGCTTGCAGCCAGGGCCAAAGGGGTGCTGTCGGGGACCACGGGCCCGACCATGCGCAGCCCGCGCGCCGCGGGTGCCACACCCCCGGGGTTTGCCGCGGTGGCGCCGGTTCCAGTGTCCGTGGGCACCGGGAAGGCCATACCTTGCCCGTTTTCGCGGGCATAGATGGCCACCACATGGTCTACAGGGACCTGAATGCTGCGCGACGTGCCGCCAAACCGGGCCTTGAACTCGACAAACTCATTGCCAAGGTTCAGCGCCGAGGTCGCCTCGAAACCCACGTTCAACACAATCTCGTTGTTTTTCACGTACTCCATCGGCACCTGGACCGTGGCGTCAACGTAGACCGCCAGGTAGGGTGTGAAGCCGTTGTCCGTGCACCATTCGTGCAAGGCCCGTAGCAGGTACGGCCGGGTGGAAGTACCTTGGCTCTCGCCAGGCATGCTGATTGACATGGGCCGGTACCGAACTACTTGCGCATCACCTTTTCGGAAGGTGTGAGTGCCTCGATGTAGGCCGGGCGCGAGAAGATGCGTTCGGCGTACTTCAACAGAGGCACGGCGTTCTTGCTGAGGTCGATGCCGTAGAAGTCCAGGCGCCACAACAACGGCGCGATGGCCACGTCCAGCATGCTGAAGTCATCGCCCAGCATGTACTTGTTCTTCAGGAAGATGGGCGCCAACTGGGTCAGGCGGTCGCGGATCTGGTCGCGGGCCTTTTCGAGCTGCTTCTCGGTCGCCTTGACACCCCGACCTTCCAGCAAGTTGACGTTGCTGAAGAGTTCTTTTTCGAAGTTGAACAAGAACAGCCGGACGCGGGCACGTGCCACCGGGTCGCCTGGCATCAGCTGCGGGTGCGGGAAACGCTCGTCGATGTATTCGTTGATGATGTGCGACTCGTACAGGATCAGGTCGCGCTCCACCAGAATGGGCACCTCGTTGTACGGGTTCATCAGCGCGATGTCTTCGGGCTTGGCGAAGATGTCGACATCGCGAATCTCGAAATCCATGCCCTTCTCGAACAGCACAAAGCGGCAGCGGTGCGAGTAGGGGCAAGTCGTTCCGGAATAAAGCACCATCATGGCGGTGAGCCCTCAGTCAAAAGCGGGGCCACAAGGCCCCACCCAAATGGTAAGCGCAGCGAGAGCCGATGGCCCGCGCTGCGTTTGTTGTCGCTAACCCGCCTTGCGCGGACCAGCCCTTGGCCTTACTTGATGTCTTTCCAGTACGCTGCGTTCAAGCGCCAGGCGATGATGATGAACACGCCCAGGAACAACATCACCCACACGCCCAAACGCACGCGGTCGGTCTGGTTGGGTTCACCCATCCACTGCAAGTAAGCCACCAGGTCGGCGACGGCCAGGTTGTACTCGGCAGGCGACAGGGTGCCAGGGGTGATGGCCTCATAGCCCTTCAGCACCTGGAGAGTTTTGCCGTCGTTTTTGGGGTCTTTTTCGTCGACGAAAACCGCGCGCTGCTGGCCTTGCAATTCCCACAACACGTGCGGCATACCGGTGTTGGGAAAGGCTGCGTTATTCCACCCCGTGGGTTTGGTTTCGTCGCGATAGTAGGTGCGCAGGTAGGTGTAGATGTAGTCGGCGCCACTGCCCTTGCCCATGGCTGAGCGCGAACGGGCGACCAGCGTCAGATCTGGCGGCACGCCGCCGAACCAGGCTCTGGCATCTTTGGGGTCCATGGCGATCTTCATGGTCTCGCCGACCTTGGCTCCTGTGAAGACAAGGTTGTCTCGAATCTGCTCTTCAGTCAGGCCAATGTCGCGCAGGCGGTTGAACCGCATGTATTCAGCGCTGTGGCAATTCAGGCAGTAGTTGACGAACAGTTTGGCGCCGTTTTGCAAGGCGGCCATGTCGGTGATGCGCTTGGTCGGGAACTTGTCCCAAGCCACTCCGTCGCCTGCAGAATGCGCACCGCTCACCATCAACAAGCTGACCAACAGACCTACAAGAAATTTTTTCATGGCTTGTGTCGGTGCCGAAGCCCAATCAGTGCGCATGGAACACCACACGGTCGGGGACTGGCTTGAATTCACCAATGCGGCTCCACCACGGCATCAGCAAGAAGAAGCCAAAGTAAAACAGTGTGCCTATCTGCGATAGCAAAGTGCCAATGTCGGAAACCGGCTGGATCCCCAGGTAACCCAACATGAAAAACACCAACAGGAACAGGCCATAAAAGTATTTATGCCAGGTGGGACGATAACGAATGGATTTTACGTCGCTGCGGTCCAGCCACGGCAGGGCAAACAGAATGATCACCGACCCGCCCATGCCCACCACACCCCAGAACTTGGCGTCGAAAAGCTTCAGGGCAACGACGGCAGCAATCCCCAGGACCAGCACCACGATCTTCCAGGTGCCGCTCAAGCCACCCTTGAGTACAGCCAACACTGCCGCCAGGGCCGTCAGCACCGCGAACACCGTGATCATGGGGTCGGTGACTGCGCGCAGGATGGAATAGTACGGCGTGAAATACCACACCGGAGCGATGTGTGCCGGTGTCTTCAACGGGTCGGCCGGGATGAAGTTGTTGTATTCGAGGAAGTAACCACCGAACTCGGGCATGAAGAACAACACCGCCGTGAACAGCGCCAGGAAGACGCTCACGCCCAGGATGTCGTGCACGCTGTAGTAGGGGTGGAAGGGAATGCCGTCCAGGGGAATGCCAGTCTTGGGGTCCTTCTTGGCCTTGATCTCGACACCGTCGGGGTTGTTGGAGCCCACGTCATGCAGCGCCAGCAAGTGCGCCACCACCAGACCCAGCAGCACCAGCGGCAGGGCGATCACATGGAAGGCGAAAAAGCGGTTGAGCGTGGCGTCGCCGACAACGTAATCACCACGGATCAGAAGCGCCAGATCGGGCCCGATGAACGGGATGGCGGCGAACAAATTGATGATGACCTGCGCGCCCCAATACGACATCTGACCCCAGGGCAGCAAGTAGCCCATGAAAGCCTCTGCCATCAGGCACAAGAAGATCGCACAGCCAAACAGCCAGACCAATTCACGCGGCTTGCGGTAGCTGCCATAGATCATGCCGCGCCACATGTGCAGGTACACCACCACAAAGAAGGCGCTGGCGCCGGTGGAGTGCATGTAGCGGACGAGCCAGCCCCAGGGCACGTCGCGCATGATGTATTCGACCGACTCAAAAGCCTTGGCCGCATCGGGCTTGTAGTGCATGACCAGGAATATGCCGGTGACGATTTGCAGCACCAGCACCAGCAGATTGAGAGAGCCGAAGAAATACCAGAAATTGAAGTTCTTCGGAGCGTAATACTCCGACAGATGGGTCCGGTAGGCGGCGAAGGCGCTGGGAACACGGTTCTCGAACCAGTTGGTAACTTGGGCGCCCACGGGTGATCCAGCGGGCAGTTCCTTGAATTCAGCCATCGTCAATCTCGGTTGCAGGGCTTGCGCAGGATGGCGCTCAGGCCTTCTTGTCTTCGCCGATCAGCAAGGTGCTGTCAGTGAGGTACATGTGGGGCGGCACTTCAAGGTTGTCGGGTGCCGGCTTGTTCTTGAACACACGGCCGGCCAGATCGAAAGTTGAACCGTGACAGGCGCACAGGAAACCGCCGACCCAGTTGTCCGGCAATGATGGCTGCGGGCCCGGTGTGAACTTGTCGCCAGGCGAGCAACCCAGGTGCGAACAGATACCGACACCGACGAAAAACTCGGGCTTGATGGATCGCCCTTCATTTCGAGCGTAGACCGGGGTGAGTTCCGCAGGCTTTCGCTCGGACTTGGGGTCGGCCAACTGGCTGTCGATCCCCGGGAGCGCTGCCACCTGCTCGGGTGTACGGCGGACGATCCAGACCGGCTTACCACGCCATTCGACCGTGAGCTTCTCGCCGGGCTGCAAGGCGCTGATGTCCACTTCAACCGGAGCGCCGGCAGCGCGTGCTCGTTCAGACGGGGCAAAAGTGCTGACAAAGGGCACTGCTACTGCTACGCCTCCGACCGCCCCTGCCCCGCAGGTGATGGCGATCCAGGTGCGTCGGCCTTGGTCAATGCTGCGATCATTCGCGGCGTCGCTCATGGGTTTCCTTCAAGCTTCTTGTGTACGGGTCAACCCGCGATTCTAGCCATGCTGGTCGCTTCGCGTTGCCGCGGAATAAGCCGGTCTTTGGTCTGTTGACGTGGTCTTGTGCCCACGAATACCGTCGCTGGGTCGACCGGTTCCAAAGGCCCGGACGGCATGAATTCCCCACGCAGTTTGGAGCAGTCAATGAGTTTTGCATCAGAGTTCAAGGAATTTGCCCTCAAGGGCAACGTGGTCGACTTGGCCGTCGGCGTGATCATTGGCGGGGCTTTCGGAAAGATCATCGATTCAGCCGTGGGTGACCTCATCATGCCGATGATTGGCATGCTGGTGGGCAATGTTGACTTCAGCAACAAGTTCATCCCGCTGGCCGGGCAGACTGCCACCACCTTGATCGAAGCCAAAAAGGCGGGTGCCGTTCTGGCCTATGGCAACTTCATCACCATTGCGATCAACTTCATCATCCTGGCCTTCGTCATCTTCTTGATGGTCAAGCAGATGAACAAGATGAGGCGCGCCGCGCCGCCGGCACCGCCAGCGCCGACACCGGAAGACGTGGTTCTTTTGCGCGAGATTCGTGACTCGCTGAAAAAGTGAACTCGCGCGACGGGGCTGCACAAACTTTGTTACCGCGCTAGCCCCAAGTCGCAAATCTGGCGGGTTTTTGCGCCTTATCTGCCCGCCACGGACCGGGCGCAAAACGCATACTGGGTGGATACCGGCCAGCCACCCATGACACCCCGCCTTGCCCACCCGATGCACCGCTTGCCAGCACAGCTAGAGGCTGCCGCCCAGAGCTTGAAGCTGGCCGCCCGCGGCGCCGTGGAGCGCACGATCGAGAGCCTGGGCCTGGCGGCCCTGGCCGCTGGCAACGCCTTTGCGCGGGACGGGCTGCTGGGCGCGCAGTTCGAGCTCAACCGCAAATCAGCGGTGTTCGTCCTGACCTTCAACGACGCTTTCGACGAGCGTGTGATGCGCGAGGCCGGTATGGCCGTTGCGCCGCAAGGTGCCGACCCGAGCTCTGCCTGGAGCGCCTTGGCCCTGGTCGAGGACCATGAGGTCGAGGTGCAGATTTCTGCAGAACGCTTTGCGATGGACGTGGCCCACGCCTGCGAATGGGAGTTGCGCGAATTCAACGGCTACGTGGCCGCGCTTCTTGGTTATGCCAAAGGGCAGGAGGACACACACTCAACGGCAGCGGCGTTGTTGACCCAGGAGCGTGACCGCAACCCGCTGCGCCCCGAAGTCATCGGGCACGCGCTGATGCGCGGCATCGATGCCGTGTCGGACCGCGCCGACGTGCGCAAGGTCTTGTCCAGCGAGCTGAGTCGGTCTTTGCGTGGCATGTTGGCCGCCACTTACGCCAGCATGGTCAGCGACATGCGTGCGGCCGGTGTTCAGCCCTTGGGCATGGCCCTGCGCAGCAGCGCAGCGCGTAGCGAGCGTGATGCCGACCGGGACGGTGGGCGCGCCACCGTGCGCAGCCGAGCTGCCGCGCTGGACGACGCGGCCCTGTATGCCCAGGCCCAGCGCCGGGCATCTGGGCAAGGGGCTTTCGCGCCATCCACTCGCGGTGCGTCAGCCACGCGCAACAGCGGCCTGGGACCGATCGATCCGGCACTGCTCTCTTTGATCAAGCGGCTGGCCCATGGCGCAGCACAGCAGCTGGGGGAAGAGTCCCAGATGTTGCAAGAGGGGCGCCCTGAGATCGGGCGCAACGGGGCGCCTGGCTCAGGCGTTGACGACGAGGCCTTGCCGCTGAACCTGATCTACGCCAACCGCGAGGCCTTGCGCCAGGCCAGCCAGGGGTCGTTGGACCACATGGTGATCGACGTCATCGCCGGCCTGTTCGACCAGATCCTGTCCGACCCGAAGGTGCCGCCGCAGATGGCGCGTTTGATCGCCCGGCTGCAATTGCCGGTGCTGCGCGCGGCCTTGGGCGACACCTCGTTCTTTTCGTCGCGCCGCCATCCGGTGCGGCGTTTCATCAACCGCATCGCTTCGCTGGGCGCGGGTTTCGAAAGCTTCGAAAGCGACAGCGCGCAGCGCTTCCTGGTCAAGGTCAAGGCGCTGGTGCAGGAGGTGGTGGACGGCGACTTTGACCAGCTCGCCACCTACGAGGCCCAGCTGCATGCGCTCGAAGGCTTCATGGCCGAACAGGCCGCTGCCCATGGTGGCGGCGAGCTGGTCGAAGCGGCCGAGCTGCTGTCGCAGAAAGAAGATGAGTTGCGGCTGCGTCAGCTCTATGCCGAACGGCTGGAAGGCGACCTCAAGGGCCTGGCCGGGCCGGATTTTGTGCGCGAGTTCATCAGCCGCGTGTGGAGCCAGGTGCTGTTGCGCGTGGCCGAACAACAGGGCGCTGACAGTGAGCTGACACAGCGCCTGCGCCTGACCGGACGCGAGCTCTACATGAGCGTGCAGCCCAAGCCAACACCGGCCGCACGCAAGCTTTTCCTGGCCGACCTGCCGCGCCTGATGCAGGCCCTGACTGCCGGCATGAATCTGGTCGGCTGGCCTGAAGCCCAACGGCGCGAATTCTTCGGACAGCTGATGCCCGCGCACGCCCAGGCACTGAAGAACACCAGCGCCCGGCAATTGGACATCAACTTGCTGTCGCGGCAGGTCGAAGGCGCGTTGGACAAGCCACTGCCGTCGCGCTCAGACCTGCGCGCCGCTGCGGCCAGTCTGCCCAACCTCAGGCCGACCTTGCAGGCCAGCGACTTCAGCGCCGCCGAGGCAATGCGGCTGGGTTTGCTGGACGAAGCGGCCGTGGACTGGCACACGCCCGCCGCAGCGCCGCCGGACGAGCCCGCATTGACGCCGTTGTCGCGCTCGCCGGCCCCAGCCGCCACGCCGGGCATGGCGGCGAGTGAGAGTGCCGAGGGTGCGGGTGCGGGTGTGGGTGCGGGTGCGGGTCCGGGTGCGGATCCGGATCCGGGTCCGGATCCGGGTGCGGATCTGGGTGCGGGTGCGGGCCTGCCCCAGCCCACCGACAGTGCCGAACCCACACAGGGCCGAGCCTTGGCTGATCATGTGCAGGTCGGCTTCGCCTACCACATGCAGGTCGCCGGGCACTGGCAGAAGGTGCGCTTGTCGCACGTCAGCGCCAGCCGCAGCTTCTTTGTCTTCACGCACGGCACACGCCACGTGCAAACCATCTCGCTGACGCAGCGCATGCTGGTGCGGCTGTGCGAAGCCAGCCGCTTGCGGGCCTTCGAAAACGCTTATCTGGTCGAACGCGCCACTGCACGCGCGCGACGGCAGTTGGCCGACCTCGGCGGAGCCACCGGCACGCCGGGTCTTGTTGCCGCTGCCATCACCACCAGCCGTGGGTTGATGGCCTCGGGGCCGGCCGCTTTGGCCTGAGGTCTTTTCGCTCCCGGACGATTCGCCATAGGCGCCTGCGCCCGATCACGCCGACACCAATGCACGCGCCATGCGCACGGCAGCGACCAGGCTGCTGGGGTCGGCCAGGCCGCGCCCGGCGATGTCAAAAGCCGTGCCATGGTCAGGGCTGGTGCGCACAAAGGGCAGGCCCAGCGTCACGTTCACCCCCAGCTCAACACCCAGGTACTTGACGGGGATCAGGCCGTGGTCGTGGGTCATGGCGATGACGGCGTCAAACTCACCCCGACGCGCGCGCATGAACACGCTGTCGGGCGCCAACGGGCCGATGGCGTTGATCCCCTCAGCCCGCGCTGCCGCCACCGCCGGGCCGATGATGGTTTGTTCTTCCGTGCCAAACAGCCCACCCTCGCCCGCATGCGGGTTCAAGCCCGCCACCGCCAGACGCGGTGCGGCGGGGCCCCAGCCCAGACCCGCAGCGTGGGCGATGCGCAGGGTGGTCAACACCGCGTCGAACGTAACGGCCTCAATGGCCTGGCGCAACGACAGGTGAATCGTCACCAGCACCACCCGCAGTTCACCATTGGCCAACATCATGCGCACCGGCGGCGCGGTCTGGCCGGTCGCTGCAGCCAGGGCTTGCAGCATCTCGGTGTGGCCCGGGTAGGGCACGCCAGCGGCAGCCAAAGCTTCTTTGTGCAGCGGCGCGGTGACGATTCCGGCAGCCTGACCCGCCAGCGTCAGGCGCACAGCCAGTTCGATGCAGGCTGCCGCCGCCAGGCCGCAGCGCGCGTCCATCTGGCCCCAGGGCAACGACGCCAGACCCGCCGGCAGCTGAGGTGTTTGCAGCACCGGCAGGCAGCCCGGCGGCACCTCGGCCAGTGCGGCGGGGCTGTCGAGGACGGCGGTCATGGCAGCACCTGCGCGGCGCAGAACCGCAATGTCGCCAACCACCACGCAGTCGTGCAAAGCGCCCTGGGCGAAGGCCCGGACGATGGTCTCCGGGCCAATGCCCACCGCGTCGCCCATGGTCAGCAACAGCGGCTTCATGCGGGGTTGTCAATGTCGATGAACTGGTGCGTCAGCCCGAACTGCGCCGCCACGTGGGCGGCCACGGCCGGCGCGCCATATCGTTCGGTGGCGTGGTGACCGCAGGCCAGGAACGCCACCCCGGTTTCACGTGCGAGGTGGGTTTGCGGCTCGGAGATTTCACCGGTGATGAACACGTCGGCACCGGCGGCAATGGCGTCTTCGAAGTAGCCCTGCGCGCCGCCACTGCACCAGGCCACCCGCGCCAAGGGCCGGCCGTCGCCCGCCACCACCGTGGGTAGGCGGCCCAAGACCCTGGCCACCGTGGTCTGCAAGGCCGCCAGGCTGCCGGCAGCGGCGGCGGCCGGGCCGATGAAGCCCAGCGCCTGCTCGCCAAACCGCGCATCGGCCAGCAGGCCCAGGCGTTGCCCGAGTTGGGCGTTGTTGCCCAGCTCGGCATGGGCGTCCAGTGGCAGGTGAAAGGCAAACAGGTTGATGTCGTGCGCCAACAAACGCGCCACACGCTGGCGCAACCAGCCCGTCAAGCGCCCGTCCTGGCCGCGCCAGAACAGGCCGTGGTGGACCAGCAGGGTGTCGGCACCGGCAGCCACCGCCGCGTCAATGAAGGCCAGGCTGGCGGTGACGCCGGAGGCGATGTGCCGCACCTCGGCGCGGCCTTCAACCTGCAGACCGTTCGGCCCAAAATCCTTGAAGTTCTGCGGCGAAAGCAGAATGTTCAGACAATCATCGATGGATTTGCGTGCAGCCATCCATCGATTCTGACCCCCTGCCCCGGCCCCGGCCCTGGCCTCGGCCCCGGCCTCGTCCCATTCCCCCCCCGACACCCTATCCATCACCCTATCCATCACCCCAACATGTGGCGCTCGACCTGGTTGTTGTTCTCGCAAGCCGTGACCGTGGCGCTGGCCGTGCTGTTTGTGGTGTTGACGCTCAAGCCCGATTGGCTGCCGCGCTCGGCCATCAGCCGCGCCATGGCGCCGCTGCCGGCACCGAGCTTCATCAGCGCCGCTGACGCACCCGCCGGTGCCGCGTCCATGGCTGGCGCCAGCAGCGGATTCGCGCTGGCCGCGCGCCGCGCAGCACCAGCGGTGGTCAGCGTCACGGCCTCGCGCAGCCAGCAGCCCAACCCCCACGCCAACGACCCACGCTTTGCGCCGTTTTTTGGCAACGGGCAGCCCGGCGGCAGGAGGGCCGGCGTGGGCTCTGGCGTGATCGTGACTGGCCAGGGCTACCTGCTGACCAACCACCATGTCGTCGACGGCGCCAGCGACATCGAAGTGCAGTTGGCCGACGGCCGCCAAGCCACCGCGCGCATGGTCGGCAGCGACGCCGAAACCGACATCGCCGTACTGAAGATCGATCTGGACAATCTGCCCGTGATGGCCCTGGGCGATGCACGCGCCTTGCAGGTGGGCGACGCGGTGCTGGCCATCGGCAACCCGTTCGACGTGGGGCAGACCGTGACAGCGGGCATCGTCAGTGCACTCAACCGCTTTCGCTTCGGCAATTCGCCGCTGCAGAACTTCATCCAGACCGACGCGGCCATCAACCCGGGCAATTCCGGCGGGGCCCTGGTGGATTCAGCCGGGCGCCTGGTGGGCATCAACACCGCCATCTTTTCGCAAGGCGGCGGCAACCTGGGGATTGGATTCGCCGTGCCGGTGGACATCGCGCGCCAGGTGATGGAACAACTGGTCAGCGCGGGCAAGGTGCAGCGCGGCTGGATCGGCGTGGAACCACGCGACCTGAGCGCCGACATGGCCGAGAGCCTGAACCTGCCGGTGAAAGCCGGCGTGTTGATCACGGGCGTGCTGCAGGAGGGCCCGGCGGCCAGGGGCGGAGTGCGCCCGGGCGACGTGGTCGTGCAAGTGGGCGACAGCGCAGTCAGCACCACCGGTGAATTGCTGGCTGCCGTGGCCGCGTTGGCGCCTGGCGCAAAAGCCCGGCTGAAGGTTCAGCGCGGCGGGCAGGCTGTAGAACTTGACGTGCAAGTGGCCGACCGCGCACAGAACCTGCGCCGCAGCGCTCCACGCTGACGGCGCCACGTTGACCGCTCCACGCTGACCGCTCCACATTGACCGCCCCACGTCCAGCGCCCCACGTCGAGCAACACAAGCTGCGCCACATCAGCGACGCGTCAGGCCAGCGCTGCGGCTGCTAGAACATCAACGCCAGCCGCTCCACGATCAGCACCGCGAAGAAACCCAGCGCCGCAATCACCGTCCACTTGACGATGACGATGCCGCGTCGGCGCCACACCACCTGGCCAGTGGCGACATACAGGGCAAAGCTCACCAAACCCGCTAGCAACAGCAGGCCGAACACCAGGCGGAACAGCATCATGGTTCGGGCTGCCTGCGCTCTACCAAGCCGGGGCCAGGTTGGCAAAACCGCGCGGCGCATCAGCGGCGTCCTCGAAGCACACCAGCTCAAACGCGCTGCTGTCAGCCAAGAGCTTGCGCAGCAGCT
>Ga0105047_10004878_pt1 | contig 23218 bp, 14 predicted proteins | sample MAT04_FD_78384 | JGI IMG/M metagenome (GOLD analysis project Ga0105047, IMG submission 78384) | Freshwater microbial communities from Lake Fryxell liftoff mats and glacier meltwater in Antarctica - MAT-04 (megahit assembly) | ecosystem: Environmental > Aquatic > Freshwater > Ice > Liftoff... | reverse complement strand
GGGCTAAAAATCCCGCAGAGAGCCGTCAATCGTAACACGGGGGCCAGGAACGGAACAATTGGGCCAAAAGTCTTTGACACATCACCTGAATGCCCCAACAAAACAGGGTTCTTTCTATTTTTGAGGGGTGGTACAATGAGGCGAGCCTCGGCGCCCCGGTAATATCTCATGGGTTCCGGCGCCCTCCCGCCTCACGACCCCCCCCGATTTTGCAACCTTCCGCAATGCCTCAGGCGATATCCATTCCGGCGCTGCGCTCCCGCCTAACGGCCCTGCCGTGGATGGCGGCCGTGGCGTGCGTTGCCACGGGAGGCCTGGCAGGGGTTGCGCAAGGCGCTGAGGAGGACTTTTTCAAGGCCCGGTTGCAGCCGTTTCTGACGACGCACTGTGTCGATTGCCATAGCGGCGAAGAGCCCGCCGGTGATCTGAAGCTCGATGGCTTCAAGGACGCGGCCAGCGTTCGCGCAGGCGCTGCGACTTGGGGCAAGGTCGTTGAGTATCTCGAAGCCGGCATTATGCCGCCGGACGATCAGCCGACGCCTGCGGCAGACGATGTCCTGGCGGTCACCGGTTGGGTTAGCGAGCAGTTGGCCACGCTGGGTGACACCGGGCAGCGCGATCCGGGGCGCGTAACGATTCGACGACTCAATCGCGTGGAATACGCCAATACGATCCGCGATCTGATTGGCGTCGATTTTAAGCCGGCGGATGACTTTCCGTCCGACGACGTCGGCTATGGTTTCGACAATATCGGCGACGTGCTGACGCTGCCGCCGCTGCTGATGGAAAAGTACCTGGCGGCGGCGGAAAAAATCGCCACGCAGGCGATTGTCGCCCGCCAGGCCACGGAACCGGTCAACTCGCGCTTTGCGGCGGACAAGCTGCATTCCTCGTTGGATGGTCCCGGCGGCGCGGCGACCGGAGCGCTCTACGCCAACGGCCGCGTCTCGACCGAGGTCACATTTCCGGTCGATGGCGACTACATGATTCGCGCCCGCGCGTTTGGCGAGCAGGCCGGCCCGGACGCAGTGAAAATGGCGCTCTGGATCGACGACAAAAAGGCCGCTGAGGTCGACGTGCCGGCGACCGCAGAAAAACCGGCTATTTACGAAGGTAAGCTGACGGTCGCGGCCGGCAAGTTCAATGTCTCGGCCGAGTTCTTGAATGACTTCTACGATCCGAATCAGACTGATCCCGCGCAGCGCGATCGGAATTTGTTTGTCGATTATTTGGAGATCGAAGGTCCGCTCGATCACACGCGAACGCTGCCGGAGAGCCATCGCCGTATCTTGTTCCGCGAACCGAAGGGCGACGAATCGCCCAACGGGAAGCCGGACGACGCCAAGGAAATCGAATCTGCCGCCCGCGAGGTGTTGAGCCGGTTTGCGACGCGCGCCTACCGTCGGCCGGTCACCAACGATGAAGTCGACCGCTTGATGCGACTGTTTGAAGTTGGTCGAGAGGGAGACGGACCCTTTGCCGCCGGCATTCAACTGGCAGTGCAGGCGATCCTGGTTTCGCCCCATTTTCTCTTCCGCGTGGAACTGGACTCTGGCGCAGGCGCCGATTCGCACGTGGAAAAACTGAACGACTATCAACTGGCCTCCAGGCTCTCCTATTTTCTCTGGAGCAGCATGCCGGACGACGAGCTTTCTGCGCTCGCGGCGTCCGGCGAACTGGGCAAGCCGGAAGTATTGTCCGCGCAGGTCAAGCGGATGATGGCGGACGAAAAGTCGCGGGCGCTGGTCGATAACTTTGCCGGACAGTGGTTGCAGATCCGCAATCTGAGCCTGGCGACGCCCAATCGCCAACAGTTCAAAGAGTTCGACGACGGCCTGCGCAACGCCATGCAGCAAGAGACGGAGATGTTCTTCGAGTCGGTGTTTCGCGAAGATCGCAGCGTGCTGGATTTGCTCGACGCGGATTACACGTTTTTGAACGAAGAGCTGGCCGCGCTTTACGGGATTGAAGGGATCTCAGGCAAGGAGTTTCGCCGGGTTTCGTTTGCGGACAAACGGCGCGGCGGACTGCTAACGCACGCCAGTATTCTGACGATCACGTCCAACCCCACGCGCACGTCGCCCGTGAAGCGCGGCAAGTGGATCATGGAACAGATCCTCGGAACGCCACCACCGCCACCGCCGCCAGGCGTGCCTGAACTGGAGCAGACCGAACTGAAGGGCACGCTGCGCCAGAAGATGGAGCAGCATCGCGAGAATCCCGCCTGCGCCGTGTGCCACAACCGGATGGATCCGCTAGGTTTTGCTTTCGAAAACTTTGACGCCATCGGCCGTTGGCGCGATCGTGACGATGAGGCCGAGATTGACCCTTCCGGCACGCTTCCCGGCGGACAAAAGTTCTCTGGCGCGGCCGAATTGAGGGCAATTCTCAAATCCAAGCCAGACGTCTTTGCTCGCAACCTTGCGCGAAAAATGTTAACTTATGCGCTAGGCCGCGGGCTGGAGCCGTACGATAATCAGGCTATTCGCGAGATTGCCGCTCGGATGGCGGCCGATAACTACAAATGTTCTTCTCTGGTTCAGGCGGTTGTCAGTAGCGAACCATTCCGAATGCGGCGGGGCAAGGGAGTCGAATGATGAGTGACCATCTCCACGTTTCCGCCACGCGATTGAATCGCCGCACCGTTCTCAAAGGATTGGGCACAGCGCTCGCGCTGCCTCTGTTCGACGCGATGCTACCAATGCGAGCGCGGGCCGCTGGCGCCGCCGCCGTTGTGCCGCCGCGCCGCATGGCCTTTATCTACGTCCCCAACGGCGTGCACATGCCGGACTGGTCGCCCGAGAAAGACGGGGCGGATTTTGATCTCCCCGCGACGCTGGCCCCTTTGGCCGCGCACAAAGACAAGATGCTGGTCTTCAGCAACCTGGCGCAAGACAAAGCCAGGGCGAATGGCGATGGACCGGGCGATCACGCCCGCGCGCTCGCCACGTTCCTAACAGGTTGCCAGGCGCACAAGACGAACGGCGCCAATATCCACGTGGGCGTTTCGGTGGATCAGGTGGCCGCGCAACAGGTCGGACATCGCACCCGATTTGCCTCGCTCGAGTTGGGCGTTGATCGCGGCGCGCAGAGCGGCAATTGCGATTCCGGTTATAGCTGCGCTTATTCGTCGAACGTTTCCTGGCGTTCGCCCACTCAGCCGGTGCCCAAGGAGATTGACCCTCGCGCGGTCTTTGAGCGACTCTTCGGCGGCGCTGCCCGTAACGAGACCGCGGCCGCCCGCGCGACTCGGCAGAAGCAAAAGCTGAGTATTTTGGATTTTGTCCGCGAGGACGCCAACAGCTTGCAGCGCCAACTGGGCGGAGCGGACCAGCGAAAGTTGGACGAATACCTGACGGCTGTGCGCGAAGTCGAGCAGCGGATCAACCGCAGCGAGACCGCCGCCGCCCGCGAGCTGCCCAAGTTCGAACAGCCGGACGGCATCCCCAAGGAGCACGAGGAGCACATGCGGCTGATGTGCGATCTGCTGGTGCTGGCCTTCCAGGCCGACCTGACGCGGGTTTCAACCTTCATGTTCGCCAACGCCGGCAGCAACCGCAGCTATCCGTTCATTGGCGTGCCGGATGGTCATCATAATCTGTCGCATCATGGCGGCGACGCGAAGAAGCAGGCCAAGATCTCCAAGATCAATCAGTTCCACACGCGGCAGTTGGCGTATCTGATCGACAAGATGCGCAGCGTCAAGGAAGAGGACGGCACGATGCTGGACCATTCGATGGTCGCCTATGGCAGCGGAATTGGCGACGGCAACGCCCACAATCACGACAAGCTTCCGATCTTGCTGATGGGTGGCGCCGGCGGCACGCTCCGCACGGGCCGTCACATCAACTATGAGAAAGAGACGCCACTCAACAACCTTTGGCTCTCGATGCTTGATCGGATTGATGCCCACACGGATCACCTGGGCGACGCCACCGGCCGGCTTGAGGATCTGTAGAACGGGTTTGCGTGATTCCGATCGGGCGCCGAGCGACCGTGAGCGGTCCGGCGCTAGCCGCCGGTTTTATGCGCGTACGTTGATTGAGCGCAGAATTGTTCGATCGCGCTCCGCGTCGTTCGTGCGTCCGTTGACCGCGCATTCTTCGTTCGAGTCGCGTGCAATGGTCCAATCCAACTTTTGGCCCTCTCTGCCTCCGCTCGGCATCCATAAGATTTTCGGAGCATCGCATGCAGATCAAAGATAAAGTTGTCGTTGTCACGGGGGGCGCCGCTGGGATTGGGCGGGCGATGTGCCGGCGCTTTGCCGCGGAGGGCGCTCGCGGTGTCGTGGTTGCCGATCTGGACGAAGCCGGCGCGCGGAGCGTGGCGGCCGAATTCGAAGGGTTGGGTGTCGGCGGATTGGGCGTTGGCGTCGACGTCGCCAAGCCGGACGATCTGAAGGGCCTGGTCGCACAGACGATCAAGGCGTTCGGGCCGATCGATCTTTTCTGTTCGAACGCCGGCATTGAGACTGGCGGCGGCATCGACGCGCCGGACGAACATTGGCAGCGGATCTTTCAGGTCAACGTCATGGCGCACGTCTACGGCGCCAGGGCCGTCCTGCCAGGCATGATTGCGCGCGGCGAAGGGTACCTGCTGCAAACGGCTTCGGCCGCCGGCTTGCTCACGCAGATGAGCTCGGCGCCCTACTCGACCACGAAGCACGCCGCCGTGGGTTTTGCGGACTGGCTGGCGATTACCTACGCCTCGGCCGGGATCAAAGTCTCTTGCCTCTGCCCGCTGGGCGTGCGGACCAACATGCTGCTGGGGACCGAAGATCCCATCGCCCTCTTCCTTCGCGAGGGCTCCGTCGAACCGGAGCAGGTGGCCCAGACCGTGGTCGAAGGGCTGGCCGCCGAGCGGTTTTTGATCCTCCCCCACGCAGAGGTAGCCGACTTTTTCCGCCGTAAAGCCGACGATTACGATCGCTGGCTGCGGGGAATGCAACGACTTCGTTCCCAACTACCAGGCATGCCGCAGCCCGGCGCGGTATCCTGGTAACCGCTAGACGGCGTCACCTGGACCATCCTCCGCCCGCTGAATCACGGAAATCAACTCGATGAAACTCGCTCTGTCGCGTCTGTTCGTGCTGGCTTTTGTCCTGAGTGCTTTTCCGGCGGCTGCCAGGGCCGAAGATCCTCCGCCGCAGACGAAGTACAAAATTGAAGAAGACATTGTCTTTGGAAACAAAGATGGCCTGGCGCTGACGCTCGACGTGCTGACGCCTGAAGAAAAGGCCAAGGGAATCGGGATCGTGCTGATCTCCAGCGGTGGCTGGAAGTCCAGCAAGTCCAACATCCCAGGGCACGACGAAAATCGCCGCGTCAAAGAGCATTGGGTGCAAGGGTTGCTGCAAGGTGGCTACACGGTCTTCATCGTTCGCCACGGCAGCGCGCCGCGCTATTTTGTGCCAGAGATGGTCGAAGACGTGCGCCGCAGCGTGCGCTTTATTCGGATGAACGCCAAGCGTTTCGGAATTGATCCGGACCACATTGCCATCACCAGCGGATCGTCCGGTGGGCATCTTTCCTTGATGGTCGGCACGACCGGCGACGACGGCAAGGCCGACGCGGAAGATCCAGTCGATCGTGTCAGCAGTCGCACTCAAGCCGTGGTGGCGTGGTTCCCTCCGACGGACCTGATCAACTGGGGCAAGCCAGACGGTTACCACTCGATCAACAAGATGCGTCCCGGCATGCTGCCTGGTTTGTTTGGCACGGTGACAGACATGGAAGCGCAGTTGAAGTCGATCTCGCCGATTTACTTCGTCAGCAAGGACGATCCCCCACTCCTGTTGATCCATGGCGACAAGGATCTAACGGTGCCTGTGCAGCAGTCCAAAATCATGAAGGACAAGTACGACGAGAACGGCCTGCCTGTAGAGCTGATCATCCACGAGGGGGGCGGCCACACGTACTGGCCGGGGATCATGGAAGAATACCCCAACGTCTGGAAATTCCTGGACGGCCACCTGGCGCCTAAGGCGAAGTAGGTCCATTGCGACATGCTAACAACGCTTGTCCTGAGTCCCACCGGGACGATCTAACCATAGCCCGGGGTCAGCCGGCGTTTCGCCGGCGCAGCCCCGGGTTTGCGATCCACGGTAATCGTCGTCAGAGTCCCAGCCGGGACGACCTAAAAACACCGCCGGCGCATTCACGTCCGGATCGACGAGATAAGTTCGATCATCGTGCGCGACGTGGTTAGGGCGTCCCTTTCGGGACTCACGACGGAACGTTGACGAATCGGCTACCGGGCACTACGTGCCGGGCTAACTTAGAGCTTCCCTGGCGGGACTCAATGCCGTGTTGCGAAGATGAGAGTTTCGCCCGGCTGCCGATGACTCGGCGGTGATCTCCACGGATGCTGTGCGTGCTGCTTTCGCGCGTATCGTGCTGTCGCTACTCGCCTAGCACGTAGGAGAACATCAACGGCGCCACGATCGACGCGTCTGAATTGATCATGTACTTCGGTGCGTCGCGGTCGAGCTTCCACCAGGTAATCTTTTCGTTCGGCACGGCGCCAGAGTACGAACCGAAGGACGTGGTGGAGTCCGAAATCTGGCAGAAGTAGCTCCACAGGCTGACGTCTTTTTCCAGATCCTGGATGATCAGCGGGACGGCGCAGATCGCAAAGTCGCCGGCGATGCCGCCGCCGATCTGAAAGAAACCGATTGGCGACGTTTCCACAGTTTCCAGATACCAGCGCACCAGGTGTTCCATCTGCTGCGTGCCGCTCTTGATGACGCTATGGCTCTTGACGCGTCCTTCGTAGGCGCGGGCTGCAAAGATATTGCCCAGCGTCGAGTCTTCATAACCGGGCGTGTAGATCGGAATCTTCATGTCGTAGGCGGCCAAGACCCAGGAGTCCTCCTTGGGGATCTGGCGAACCTTGTCGAGAATCCCTTCGCGGATCAGGCGATAGAAATATTCGTGCGGGAAGTAAGACTCTCCCTTTTCGCCGGCCTCGATCCAATACTCGAGCAGCTTGCCTTCGATATGGCGGATGACCGTTTCCGGGATGCAAGTATCCGTGACGCGGTTGAAACCTTCGTCGCGGAGCTTGACTTCATCCTCGGGCGAGAGATCGCGGTAATTGGGCACCATCCGGTAGTCGCTGTGCGCCACCAGGTTGAAGATGTCTTCTTCAAAGTTGGCGGCCGTGCAAGAAATGGCGTGTACCTTGCCGGCGCGGATCATCTTGGCGAGCGAGATGCCGAGCTCGGCGGTGCTCATCGCTCCGGCCATGGCGACCAGCATCTTGCCACCATCATCCAGGAACTTTTTCCAGGCCCTGGACGCTTCGACGGTTTCCCGCGCGTTGAAGTGCCTGAAGTTATGATCCATGAACTGCGTAATTGACATCAACGTCTTCCCCATCCAGCGATCGATAGATTTCTGTCGTCACAACGCAGGTCCTGCAAAACGCACGCCTGCACTCATCTTGATGTACATTCAATACGACGAGAGCGTCACGCGACAGCTCGCGTAGCGCGCATCGATTGTTACGTATCGCCCAGTCACTAAACGCCCAGGCGCCTAGCGAACTGTCATGTCGCAGCTCAAACCACCGGCCGCCGGCAAGTAAGCCTTCTGGACGTAGTCCATCACCATGCGGTGGGCGCTAAATCGCCAGGCGAGCGTGCTGATGGAGTTCGTCATGCGGCGAATCCATGCGCGCGGCAGTCCGTCGATATCGCGGTCATAGTAAAGCGGAATGACTTCTTCTTCCAGCACGCGATACAGGTCTTCGCCGTCGCGGCGATCATTGAGCTCTTCCGAGGCATGGCTGGAGCCGCGGCCAATGGCAAACCCATTGGTACCGTTGTAAGCTTCGGCCCACCAGCCATCCAGTACGGACAGATTTAGTCCGCCGTTGAGAACGGCCTTTTGACCGCTGGTGCCGGAGGCTTCGAGCGGCCGGCGCGGATTGTTCAACCAGACGTCCACGCCCTGCACCAGGTGCCGACCGACGTTGATGTCGTAATCCTCCAGGAACGCCACGCGCGAGGCGCAGCGGTCGTCGAGCCGCAGATTGGCGATCCGCTTGATCAGTTGCTTGCCTGGTTCATCGGCCGGGTGCGCCTTGCCGGCGAACACGATCTGGATCGGGCGATCCGGATCGTTCAGCATGTCGTGGAAGCGATCCAGGTCTCGCAAAATTAGATCGGCCCGCTTGTACGTGGCAAACCGGCGGGCGAAGCCGATCGTCAGCACGTTGGGATCGAGCATGTTGCGAGCCATTTCAATGGACTCGTCGCTCTCGCCGCGCCGCCGGCGCTGACGGCTGACCCGTCGTCGCACGAAGGCCAGCAGCAAGTTCTTCAGCGTATGGTGCGTTTCCCACAGCTCGCCTGGGTCCACATTGTGGATCAACTGCCAGGCATCGGGCTCGCCCATCTTCAAGAACCACTTGACCGGGAAAGTGCGATCGTAGAGTTGCTGCATCTGCCAGGCGAGCCAGCTACGGACGTGGACGCCATTGGTGATGTGACCGATCGGAATTTCTTCTTCCACACGCCACGGCCAAAGATGCGCCCACATGCGACGCGAGACGTGGCCATGCAAAGAGCTCACCGCGTTGGCGCGGCGCGAAAGCTTGAGCGCCAACACGGTCATGCAGAACGTTTCGCCTTCGTTCTGCGGTTCCACGCGGCCCAATCCCATGAGTTGCTGGAGCGAGATGCCCAATTGATCTCGCAGTGGGCCCAAATGTTCTTCGATCAGTCCGGCGTCAAAACGGTCGTGGCCGGCCGGCACTGGCGTGTGGGTGGTGAAGACGGTGCGCTGCGCGACTTCGCGGAGGGCTTCGTCAAAGTTGATGCCGTCTACTTCCATCATCTCGCGAATGACTTCTAGCGTGGCGAAGGCGCTATGCCCTTCGTTGACGTGATAGACGCCCGGCGTGATTCCGAGTGCTCGCAGCGCCCGAACTCCGCCGACGCCCAGCACCAGCTCTTGGCGGATGCGGGTGCGATGATCGCCACCATACAGGCGGCTGGTCAGCTCGCGATCTTCTGGGCTGTTGCCATCAACATCGCAGTCCAAAAGATAAAGCTGCACGCGGCCCACCCGCATCAACCACAGCTTGGCCAGCAGTTGACCGGCGCGAGTGTCGATGGAGATGGTGATTGGCTTGCCGTCCGCGTCCAAGGCCGGCCGCATGGGCAGGTTTTCGACCTTGGTATTGATGTATTCTTCGACCTGGTATCCGTTGACGTCCAAGTGCTGCTTGAAATAGCCCTGGTCGTAGTAGAGGCCAATCGCGACGAACGGGATGCTCAGATCGCTGGCGCTTTTTACGTGGTCGCCCGAGAGGACGCCCAGGCCGCCGGAGTAAATCGGCACGGACTCGTGGATGCCAAATTCGGCGGAGAAGTAAGCCACTGGCCGAGCGCCCAGCACGCCGGCGTTAGTGACGGCCCAGGGGTTGCTAGTGGCCAGATATTCTTTCAATCTGCGGAAGGCGTGATTGATGCGGCTATGCAGCACCAACTCGCTGGCCCGCGTTTCGAGCTTTTCTGGCGTAAATTCGGATAGCAGGGCAATTGGATTGTGATCCAATTGTCGCCAACGAATTGGGTCCAGATCGCGGTATAATTCCACAACCTCGGGGTGCCAACTCCACCACAGGTTATTGGCCATGGCCAACAACTTGTCGTAGATCGACTCGAACTCGACTCCGCCCTTGGGCGAGCCTTCGTTCCCTCTACCCGGCGCGATTTCCGTCCGACTCATCAGAGACCATCCTTCAGCGAACTGGCGAATCTGGAATTCTGCCTGCCACAAAGGCCGGAATTGTAGCAATTTCTCGACGTTTGAGCGACCCCGAACCTGAGACTTGCCACAGAAATTCAAACCGCCCGACCAGCACAACCGGCAACGAACCCGTAACCCATTCCACTTTGCAATCCGCGACGCGCGCCATCGCCATGGATCGCGCGGCGATGGCGCCCATCGATTCTATTTCGTAAACGCTTGCAGGAACTCCCCATGACCGCGGTTCAGATCATTACTTCGCCCACGGATTCGGCGCTCGACAAGTTGTGCGAGGCCCTGGCGTCGCGGGCCGACGCGCTCGATCTCTCGGGCGAGTGGCCGGCCGAGCAGTTACGCCTGTTGGGGGAGTACGGCGTCTACGAGTGGTTTCTGGCGGCCGAGTCTGGGGGGCAAGATTGGAGCGACGTCGACGTAATCCGCGGCTATCTGCGGTTGGCCGCGGCCTGTCTGACGACCACGTTCATCCTCACGCAGCGGACGGGCGCCTGCCAGCGAATTGCCGCCGGAGCTTCCCATCGCACTCTGGAACTGCTGCCGCCGTTGCTCCGCGGCGAACGCTTTGCCACGGTCGGCATCTCGCACCTGACCACCAGCCGGCGACATCTGGCCAAGCCTGTGCTAGCGGCTACGGAGACGTTCGATGGGTACTTGCTGGATGGCTTTAGCCCTTGGGTTACCGGCGGCGCCCACGCGCAGACGATTGTTACCGGAGCGACCTTGGAAGACGGCCGGCAGATTCTGGTCGCCGCCCCCACGGACTTACCCGGCGTCAGCGCGGATAAGCCATTGCCGCTGGTGGGGCTTTCTTCCAGCCACACCGGCGCGGTGCGTTTTGACAAAGTGCAGCTATCGCGCGAATGGTTGATTGCCGGACCGATCGAGAATGTGATGACGCTGGGCATCGGCGGCAGCACCGGAGGATTGCAAACGTCGACCTTGGCCGTGGGACTGGCTGTGACGGCTATCGCGTATCTGGAGCGCGAAGCGGCGCAGCGCGAAGATTTGAGGGCGCCGGCCGAGGCGTTGCGGCGCGACGTCGATCAAACGGCCGCCGATCTGTTGGCGCTCGCCGACGGCGCGTGCCACTGCACGCCGCAAGATCTACGATTCCGCGCCAACAGCCTGGCGATGCGCGCTACGCAGGCCGCGCTGACGGCAGCCAAGGGGACGGGCTATGTCGCTGGGCATCCTGCCGGACGCTGGTGCCGCGAGGCGTTGTTCTTCCTGGTCTGGAGTTGCCCTCAACCAGTGGCGAGCGCCTCGCTCTGCAACCTGGCCGGCATTCAGTAAAGGGCGATCGCCGCCGCGCTATCGACCGCGATGCGCGCCCTGCTCCCGTCAGTTAAAGATCGCCGCGCGCATAAAAAAACCGAGAGGCCCAACAAGTGGACCTCTCGGCGTGGTACGGCCTGTGCTTTGTTGACGCGTGACACCAACGCGTGTCGCCGTATTTCCGCGGAGTTCAGATCCGTGGAACGTCGCGAATTGAACTACTTGGTTTCGACCTTCGGCAGCTTGCCAGCGAACTTGGCTGGGTCCTTCTCGAAAGCGGCTGGGCACTTGCCACAGCAGAAGTAAACCTTGGCGCCCTTATAGTCGACCGACTTGGCGACGTCGATCGGCTGGCCGCTGACCGGGCACTTGGTCTGGGCGGTAAAGCCCTTCGACAGATCGCCACCAAATACCTTGGCGACCTTGTCTTCGGCCTTCTCGGTCGCGGCTTTGCAGTTCGGACAGCAGAAGGCAACTTCGACGCCTTCGACGTCAACGACTGCATCGGCATTGATAGGCTTGGCGGTGTACGGGCAGGCAACCTGCTTCAACTGGCCGGTTCCGACCATTTGCAACGCGGCCTTAGCGGCGTACTTCTTGGAGTCTGCCTTGAAGGCCTCTGGGCACTTCTCGCAGCAGAACTGAACCTTGCCGCCGGCGAAGTCCACGGTCTTGTCGGCCTTGGCCGGACCGCCGGAGACCGGGCACTTGGCTTGGTAGTCAGCGGCCTTGTCTGCGGCGACCAGCGATTGAGCGATCGCCAGAGCGGACCCGATCACAATTGCGAACAGAATACGACTCTTCATGACAATCTCCCTTGTTGGTACTGCGGCAGGCAACGGCGTGGACGCCGACACCTATCAAAAAATCATTTCCGTGAACTTGTGCTGCGCGACAACGGCCCCCTCGCTAGCAATGGCTCAGGCCGAACCGTGCGGTATGCCAAGCGTGCAACTTACATGGTCTGGCAGAGCGGCGCCGGCGGGACCGGTTATCCGGCCTGATTGTCTGGGGGGCTGGTTGCAAAGTCAAGCTGTTCTTAAGGCATACCGCTCCGGCTGCTCGGCCGGGCGTCCTGCGGCGTGTTAAGATGTTGTCAGGCACACGGTTGTGAGCCAGCCCCACCGAATAATTTCCTCCACAAAAGGAGGCTCCGGTGGGTATGATCTTGGGAATAGTCCTTTCGGCCGTTGGGCGATTCGCCCGTTCCATCGCTTTTGCGAGATCTCTGACCATGCGATTCCGCAGCATTGGCGCGTTTTGCGCAGCCTCGATCTGTAGCGGTCTAGCGATCGTGGGAGTAGCGTGCGTTCGCGCGGAAGCGCCGGCGAAATCAGCGAGCCAACCCAGCGTCGCTAGCAGCGCAGCGGATGCGGACCGCGCGGCCGCGGCCAAGCGTGGCTATGAGTTCATCCGCACCAAGCCCTACTTGCCGGCGGAGTTTCCGGAAACGGCCTTCGACGAGATTTGGCGCACCTGGCCGGCTGACTTGCAGGTCAAGGCCAAGGCCGCCACGCCGGAAGAGCGCCGCAAGATGGCGCTCTCTCGCTATGGGTTGCCGCCAGCGCCAGAGAACGCCGACACCGAGGGCGCCATTCCCATGGCTTACGTCTCGGATGGCAATGGCGGTTGGGCGATCACGTGTCTCTCTTGCCACGGTGGCAAGGTCGAAGGCAAACCGATCGCTGGTTTGGGCAACTCGCACTTCGCATTCAAGACGCTAACCAACGAGATCATCCGTGCTTGGGTATTGGGGGGCGGCAAACCGCAACCTTGGCAACTCAGCCGGCTGACTGCGCCACTGGGATTGAGCAACGGCACGACCGACGCGCAGGTCTTCAGCGTGCAACTCACGGCGCTGCGAGATGATGATTTGAATCTGAACATGAAGAACACGGTGCCCGACTACGAGCATCATGATCTGGACGCGCCCCCGTTCTGGAACGTCCGCAAGAAAAAGCGTCTCTACATTGATGGCTTCGCCGAAAAGACCCCGCGCACGATCATGCAGTTCGTGCTCTATCCGAATAACAAGGGGGAGACCGTCAAAGGCTGGGAAAGTGACTTCCGCGACATCCTGGCTTGGATCGAATCGACGGAGCCACCCAAGTATACCGGCGCCCTCGATAAGGCGCTCGCCATGCAAGGAGCCAAGGTCTTCAATCGCGTCTGCGCGGAATGCCACGGCGAGTATGGACCAGACTCCACGTATCCCGAGCGGCGCGTTCCGATCGAAGAGATCGGCACCGACCCATTGCGTTTGACGGGCATGCCGCCGGAACATCGTCGTCGCTTCGGCGCCGGCTGGTTTGGCGAAGATGGCAAACGGACCGTGGTGGAAAAGCCCGACGGATACATCGCGCCGCCGCTCGACGGCATTTGGGCCTCGGCGCCTTATTTCCACAATGGCTCTGTCCCCACGCTCTGGCACGTATTGCACCCATCCGAGCGACCGGTCGTCTGGAAGCGGACGGAAGATGGCTACGATCACAAGCGAGTTGGCCTGGAAGTCACGTCGTACGACACCTTGCCGTCCGATGTGCGCAATGATGTGGAACGCCGGGGTTATTTCGACACGCGGCTATCCGGCAAGAGCGCCGCCGGGCACGACTATCCAGATCAGTTGACTGAAGAAGAAAAGCAAGCCGTTCTCGAATATCTCAAAACGCTCTGACCTGGACGGCGGGCGCACAAATCGCCCGACGCGGCGCAATCATGGGCAAGTCCCGCTCGAATCCGCCGCGTCCGCAGCCACTACCTGCGGCGCCGCTGGATCGCTATCTGATGGGACCGATGATTTCGGTCGGCACGTTCTTAGTGATCTATGCGTTGATCTTTTACTTGATGCCCGTTCCGGGGCCAGGGGACGCGAGGCGTGGCGGATTGCTGCTGCGCTGTGTGGTTCTGCCGGACGTGGTGGTGAGTAACTGGCTGGGAGATCCGGCCGCGTTTGCGATCGGGGAGCGGTTGCAGGTGCTGGCAATCGCCGTCGGGATGTTCATACCGATTGGCCTGGCTGGCTGGCTGTTGCTTGGTTTGTTGCGCGCCGAACGCGGACTGACGCGGCTGGAGCGAGTCTTCTTTTCGGGCTGTCTGGGGTTGGGCGCGACGTCGCTTTATATGTTAGCCATTGGCCTGCTAGGCAGACTACACGACCGCTCCGCGATCTGGGCGCCAGCGGCGATTGTCTTGGTCGCGTCGGCCGCGCGGTGGTGGCTGCTGAAAGACCCAGATCCCGAACTGCTGGTGGATTATCAACCGGTGGAAGAACACTCAATTCACGCCACGCGCGGCGATCAGCGCTGGCTGTGGTTTGCGGCGCCATTTGTCGCAGCCATCCTGCTGGGGGGCGCGCTGCCGCCGATCGATTTCGACGTGCGCGAATATCATCTGCAGGCGCCCAAGGAATTCTACGAGCAGGGCGCTATCACGTTTTTGCGCCATAACGCCTACGCCAGCATGCCTGCCGGGACCGAGATGCTCAGTCTGGCGGCGATGCAGTTGGTGGGAGATTGGCAATTGGGCGCGCTGGTGGGCAAGTCACTGATCGCGCTCTGCGCGCCGTGGACGGCGTTGGGACTGCTGGCGGCCGGACGGCGCTGGGCCGGAAACCGCAGCGGCGTGATGGCTGCGCTGTTGTTTATTTCGGTTCCTTGGATCGCGCAGGTTTCTTCGAGCGGCATGGTCGAAGGCGTTTCGGCGATGTTTCTGTGGGGCGCGGTCTACGCTGTGTTGCTCTGGAGAGATGGCGCGCGGGACAACCGCCTTTCGCGCGTCTTGCTGGCTGGCGCGTTGTCCGGGGCAGCGGTCGCCTGCAAATATCCGAACCTGGTCTTCGTGGCGATCCCACTGGCTGCGTACGTTGCGTACCTTTGTTTGCGATCCGCGGGGCGAAGCCACAACATTCCGCATGGCGCGCCACGCGAAGCATCCGCGGAGCCGCTGCTGAGTCGGTTGGCGCCGCTGGCCGCGTTTGTGCTGGCGGCGGCCGTGGTCTGCGGTCCCTGGTTCGCCAAGAACTGGATCTTTACGGGCAACCCTGTCTATCCGCTGGCGGCGACGATCTTTGGCGGCGAGACGCGCACTCCGGAGTTGATAGCGCGGTGGAATAAAGCGCATGTGCCCGACGGCTTCGGCCCGACGAAGTTCGTGCAGTCGATCATCAACGTCAGCCTGGAAAGCACGCTGGCCAGCGTGTTGATCGTTCCATTGGCGGCGCTCGCGCTGTTTGGCACAGGGCATCGACGCCTGGTCTTGAGCCTGGCCGCGTTTGCTGGCTGCTACTTACTGGTGTGGTGGCTGTTCACGCACCGTATTGATCGGTTCTATGCGCCGCTGTTTCCGGTGTTGGCGATGCTCGGGAGCCTGGCGTTCACCGACCCGCGCTGGCGCGGCTGCCGGCCTGTGCTGGATGGGTTCATGTTGATTGGCTTATTCGCCAATCTGGTCTTCATCCTTGCCGGCGGTGGTGGAGACAACGCCTACTTTGCGAAGGCAGATCAACTGCGGGCAGACCCGACGCGCGTCGATCCCTGGAAGATCTATCTGAACGAGAATCTCAAGCCAGGCGACGCGCTGCTGACCGTCGGCGACGCCGAGGTCTTCGATCTGACGATGCCGGTCTATTACAACACGGTCTTCGATGAGAACTTGTTCGACGCCTGGTTCAAGGGTCGCGCGCCGGAAGAAATCCTGCGAACCCTGGCAGACAACGGTATTAGTCACGTCTACGTAAACTGGGATGAGATCGATCGCTATCGTAGTCGCGGCAACTACGGCTTTAGTGACTATATTCAACCGTCCGTGTTGGAAGAACTTGTTCGACAGCAGGTGCTCGATAAGCCTCTGCCAGAGATGGATACGCGCACAGGTCGCGTTTATCCGGTCCATCGCCCGCCGCAAGGCGCTCAGTAAGCGCGCATTCGATCGCACGCGTTCCGTGTGGTGCGCGTGATGGAAACAAAAGCATTCGCGTTCGTGCGATGCTAGCACTGCTATCGCGCGCGATGGAGCTGCGCGTCAAGTTTCCTGTCCTTCGCCAAGGTCTGAGATTCACTGATCTTGTTCGCAATGCTCGTGTCGCTTAGACTGCGCCGTTAACCGCAACTGCGGCCCTGGCGCATACAAGGAAGCACCGCCTGGAGCGAAGTCAGCGAATGGAATCGAGCCGCAACATCATTGTGGCAGCAGACAGCCTGGCAGCAGATGGCCTGGCGACCGAAGGCATGGTAACCCAGGGGATTGTTCCCCAGGGCATCCTCTCCTCCGGGATTGCGCCGCCATCATTTATGCCAGCATCCGCTCCCGTTAGCGCCGCAGCTGTCCGCGAGGACAGTCTGACGAACGCCATTTCGGCTACGCGCGACTGGCTGCTGCAGCAACAGAATCAAGACGGGCATTGGGTCGCCGAACTCGAGGGCGACACGATCCTGGAGAGCGAATACATCATCTTCCTGGCCTACCTGGGCCGGCATCGCTCTGTGATCGCGCGCAAATCCGCGCGTTACATCGCCGAAAAACAAATGTCCTCCGGCGGCTGGTCGCTCTATCCGGGCGGATCGCTCGATATCAGCGTCAGCGTCAAAGCGTACTTCGCGCTCAAGCTCACCGGTCACGATCCCAGCGCGCGGCACATGCAGCGCGCGCGGCAGGCGATTCTGACGCACGGCGGCGCCGACGCGGTCAACAGCTTCACGCGTTTTTACCTAGCGCTGTTGGGCCAGATTGAATACAACGAATGCCCTGCCGTTCCGCCGGAAGTCGTGCTGGCGCCGCGCTGGTTTCCGGTGCACCTGTACTCGGTCAGCGCGTGGAGCCGCACCATCCTGGTGCCGCTATCGATCATGCGCTCGCTGGAACCGGTCACGCAGATTGAGCCCCACTTGGGCATTCGCGAACTGTTCCTCAAAGAGCCGCGCGATTGGCCGCCATTGCGTTGCCCCGGCCTCGAAGGGGGCACCGGCCCGCTGAGCTGGGATCGCTTTTTCCGTCTGATCGATCGCGGCCTCAGGGCTTGCCAGCGCAAGGGTTGGTTGCCGCTGCGCAAACGCGCGCTGGCCGCCGCCGAAAAGTGGATGATCGATCGATTCACTGGCAGCGACGGTCTGGGCGCGATCTTCCCCCCCATGATCTGGAGCATTATCGCGCTGCGCAGCTTGGGCTATGCTGAGAATTCGCTGGAGCTGCAATATTGCTATGAGCGGCTCGATGGTTTGATCATTGAAGAAGAAGAGACCGCGCGGTTGCAACCGTGCAAGTCGCCTGTCTGGGATACTGCCATCACCCTTCGCGCGCTGAGCGCCAGCGGGATTTCGCCCCGACACAAGGCGGTGGGTTCGGCGATGCAGTGGTTGCTGGATCGGCAGATCGCGCGCCGCGGAGATTGGGCGCAGACCACCAATGTCGAACCGGGCGGTTGGTGCTTTGAGCACGCCAACGAATTTTATCCAGACATGGATGACACCGCGATGGTGCTGATGGCCCTGGCCGATCAGTTCGCCGCGTCTTCCCAGCCTGGTGGCGCGCACGCGGATGTTTCTGGCGAGAATGACGCCGCGATGCTCGATCGCAGCACGCAAGCGATTCGCCGCGGCGAAGAGTGGATGCTGGCGATGCAGAATCGGGACGGCGGCTGGGGCGCGTTTGATCGCGACAACACCCGCCAGTTCCTGTGCCACGTCCCATTTGCAGATCACAACGCGATGATCGATCCCAGCACGCCCGACCTGACGGCGCGTGTGCTGGAGTCGCTAGGCCAACTTGGTCGTCGCGTAGGGGATCCGGTCGTGGACCGCGCAGTCAAATATCTCCGCGCAGCGCAAGAGGCCGACGGCAGTTGGTTTGGGCGTTCGGGCGTGAACTACATCTACGGAACCTGGCAGGCGCTGATTGGTTTGCGCGCCGTAGGCGTTCCGACGGACGACCCGCAAATGGTGCGCGGCGCCAATTGGCTGTTGGCCTGGCAGCAAACCGGAGGCGGCTGGGGCGAATCGCCCGACAGTTACGCCGATCCACATAAGCGCGGCCAAGGGCCGGTCACCGCGTCGCAAACAGCGTGGGCCGTGATGGGTCTGTTGGCTGCCGGCATGCGCGAACACCCGGCCGTGGCCCGCGGTATTCAATATTTGATCGACGCTCAGAACGACGATGGCAGTTGGACCGAGTTGGAATTCACCGGCACTGGATTCCCGCGAGTCTTCTACCTTCGTTACCATTGGTACCCAATTTATTTCCCGCTGATGGCGCTATCGCAATGGGCTCGTCCGACGAGCGCGACGCTGCCGTCCGCCACGACTGTGAATGCTCAGACTGTGTAGTTTCAACGTGCGGCCGGATTGCCAGTACGTTTGCCAATGGCGTTTCCCAGAACGTCTGATTGGGCAGCCCTGAAGGACCAACTCAGGTTGCGCGGCCGGAACGTCCAAGTTCCGACGATCAACCGTTGCAAGGAGTGCAGTATGCGGTTTCCACTTTCGCTGACCAGCACGATGGCCAAGTATCTGCTGAAGAAGAAACTCTCCGGCGAGGAGAAGTTTCCGCTTGTGTTGATGTTGGAACCGCTCCACGCCTGCAATCTCACCTGCACCGGTTGCGGACGCATCCGCGAGTACGTGCAGACGATCAAACAAAAACTCTCGGTCGAGCAATGCCTGGAAGCCGTCGATGAATGCGGCGCCCCAGTGGTCAGCATCTGCGGCGGCGAGCCCATGATCTACAACGAGATCGAGGAGCTGGTCGCCAAGATTCTGGAGCGTAAGAAGCACATCTATCTGTGCACCAACGGCATGTTCATCCGCAAGAAGATCGCCGGCTTCAAAGCCGATTCGCGATTCTTCTTCAACGTCCACTTGGACGGCATGGAAGCCAGCCACGATAAGGCTGTAGAGCGCGAGGGCGTCTTCCAGGAAGCAGTCGAAGGCATCAAGGTCGCCAAGGAGGCAGGCTTTTTGGTCTGCACCAATACGACGATCTACAAAGACACGGACATGAACGAGATCGCCGTGCTGCTGGCCTATCTGACGGAGCTGGGCGTCGACGGCTTTATGATGTCGCCGGCCTACGGCTATTCGGCGGTCGAAGAGACCAACCCGACCGGCGCGGAAGAGATCTTCATGACGCGTGAAGATATTCATGCCAAGTTCCAGCAGGCGAAGTCGCTGCTGCGAAAGTTCAAACTGAATACGTCGCCGATCTACCTGGAGTTCCTCCGCGGCGAACGCGAGCTGAAGTGCGCCGCCTGGGCCAACCCCACGCGCAACATCAAAGGTTGGAAGGGGCCCTGCTACCTGATCACGGACACGCACCACGAGACGTATCAAGACCTGGTGCAACTGACGGATTGGGACAAGCTCGGCCGGGGCAACGACCCCCGCTGCGAAAACTGCATGGTCCACTGCGGCTTCGAACCGGCGGCCGTGCTCGGCGTGAACAAGCGCCTGGGCGACACGCTCAAAATGGCCCTTTGGCAGTTGACGTAAAACGGCCGTTCGGCGGATGAATTCGGACGCGCGGCGATATCAGGCGATATCACTCGTCATCCGAGCGAAATTCGCTTGGGCTCCGACGAAGATCCCACCCTGACGGTTCGGGCTGGGATGGACGCGCTGCGCGAAGGAGCGAAGTTCTCAGCGTCGCTGTTATTGCACTGGGTCTATTGCACTGGCGCTTTGAATGCGTCGTCGACTGCCGTGGATAGTTCCTTCAGGCCGATCTGCTTGTCGACGTCGTAAAAGCCGACGTGGTAGTGCAGGACTTTTCCGTCGCGGCCGATGACAACGAACAGCGGCAGCGCTGCGCCTGCTGCGCGCGGGTCGCCGAGGGTCTTGATCAGGTCGCCGCCGTCCAAGGCGATGGGGTAGCTCAGGTTCATGAACGCTTTGAGCTTGCGAATTCCAGTCATCGCCGCGCGACGGCTGGCGTCGTCGGCCAGGCGATCGTCGACGGCCACGCCGTAGACCTTCAGGCCTTGTTCTTTGCGCTTCTGGAACAAGAATTCCAGGTAGCCGACCTGGCCGTAGGGCTCCTTCAACGGCGAATCTTTGTAGTCCCAAAAGTGGAGCACCGTGACCTGGCCGGCCAGATCTTTTTCGGAGAGGGATCCACCACTGAGCCCCGGTAGCGAGAACGGGGCGAGCGTCTTGCCTTGTTGATTGGCGACGAGCGCCGCGACATCATTGGCTCGTCCCCCTTGCGCTTTCGCGTCGCGGGCGGCCGCGGTTACGATCGCGGCCAAGGGGGTTTTGGCGGCGTCCTTCTCGATTTCCGGAAGTCCTTCCGCCAGTAGTTTAAGCTGCGCGGGATTCCATGCGCTGTCTGTCGCACGGGGTGGCCGCTGCAGTTTGCCTCGCAGCTCGAGCATGCGTGAGAATGTCGCCTCGGTCGCCGCCAGGGTTTCTGCCGTTAGCGCGCCGACGGTGGCGAGCTTCATCGTCAGATCGTACTGGGTCCCCATGTTCATGAAGACGCGTTGACTCTGCGCCAACAGCAGCGGCGATGTTTTGTCGATCAGCATATTGCGCTGCACGCCGTAGCGATTGGCGACTTGCACCTGCCAGCCGTCGCGACCATCTGATTTTTGTTCCCCCTGCACCGTGTAGTCTTCACCGGCAGTCGACCAACGGGCGCCGGCTGCGGGTGGCTTTTCTGTGGGCGCGAGCAGGGTCGGTAGCGGCACGACGCTTTCGCCATCGCCGTAGTCGAAGAGGAGCGCTGGTCCGGCGTTGCCGGCGGGCGGTTGCCCTTGGGCGTCTAGCGATACGACGCCGAATCGATCGGCCCACGGAAAGGCGCCGTGACCTCGCTCGTCGATCCACCAATAAACCTTGGCGCCCTGGTCGTCGGCCTTGGCGACAATCCAGTTCAGGTCGAACGACTTGGGCTGCGAGGCGCTCGCGTCGGCCGTCTCTTCGTGAATGGCGACCGTGCCGCGATACGTGAATTGCTGCCCAGACTGGACCGGAGGAGCCGCCGCGATGGCAGCCGAGACGATCACCAGTGATGAGACCGCGGAGAGAAGCATGAACAAACCCTTGTGCGCTGGATTGGCAAGTGACCGCGGCCGCTTTGAGGTCCCAAATGACTTGACCTCGTCCGGGTTGAACGGGCAGCGGCAGAAGACCAGCGACCATTATTCACGGCGGCTAGTGAAGAATCCATGGATCCGAAGCAGTGACTGCCAAACCGAAGGCGTCTAAATCAACTCTCTGAGGCGATCCGTAGTACGTTTTCCCCCACCCTGGATCTCGCCGTTCTGTGTACTTACACCCCCGCCATGTGGGTTATTGCGGGCGATGCGGGGGGAAATCAGAATCCCTTTGTGCGCTAACGGCCAAAACGAGCGACTCAAATGGCTGGCGACCTAGTGGCGACGCGGCTTCATAACCTGCGAGCCGCGGGTTCTTATCGAGCGGCGCATAAGTTGATCGGTAAGTTCCCGGTAAGCGCCCACCCGTTGCGGCGCTTGGTCATCGACCTCGCTTTGGCAAACATGCGCTGCTCACAAGATCGAATTGCACACAAGGTCGCTCTCTCGGAGCGGTGTCCATTTGCGGTTCTCGACTGGCGTCCAAGCCAAGGCCACTTGGCGATTTTGCTCGCCTTGCTGTCGATTGGGTTGGAGACGGCGGATCCGCGAAAGACCGCCGCGCAGGTTCCTCGCCTTTCGGTCGACCTGCCTGTGGACGCGACGGTCGGTTTTCGGCCGGATGACATACTGGTTGCAATGCCTGGGCGCGCGCCGATCTTGCGAGGCGATTTCGCCCGCCAGAACGAAGAGCGTCCGCGATCCAGGCGCGCCGGCGTCCGCGCGCCTACGCACGGGCATTTGCAGTTGCGATTGCCAACGAACTTTCTTGCAGATTCGCCGCAGCTCTTTGACGTAACGCTGCAACCACTTGGACCAGCGGAGTTGTCGACGCCCATTCGGCCGGAGGCGGCGAATGAAATCGACGACTGGTGCAATCGTGTGCTGGAGGTGGACGACTATCGCGACCCGGCGTCGCTCGGCTCGATCGACGCCCTGGTCTTGTTGTCGTTCTCCGGGCTCGATCCAATCGAAGGATCGTTTGCCTGGCGGCACGTCATCGATTGTCCGCCCGATGTGGTCGATCGATTGGACTTCAACAGATTCGGAACGGCGCCGGCAATTGGCCCACCGGTACAGCGACCGATCAGTTTTCGCCGCAGTTGGGGCGTGCAGACGCAGATCGAAGAATTGGCGCCGGAGCGTATTCGGCTACCGTCGATCCATATGACCGAGTCAACGAATCATGTGCGCATCTTGCAGCAACAGCCGAGCGAGGCTCCGCGAAGGGGCCAGTAAAAATCGCTAGCAGCCTGTTGATTTTCTCGACAGGCTGCGACCTCACATGGATGTGAGGACAAAATAGCGACGTAAGTCGTTATTTTGCGAGCCTCGCGAAACTTTGCTTTGCGCCGGGCGAGGTTGAAAAACGCCACGACGGCGTTTTTCAACAGGCAGCTAGCCGCGCGCTGCGATCGCCTGCCATAGTTCCGGCACGCCGACGCCTGTGGCGGCAATCACGTTCAACACCGGCGGTTGTTGGCCGTGTGGTCCGAGCGAAAGCGCTGAGATCAATTGTTGGCGAACGCGGTCCGCGCCGGGCAGATCGGATTTGTTGACGACGATCAAATCCGCGACTTCGATCAAGCCGGCCTTTTCCCACTGCACTTCGTCGCCGCTGTTGGGCGTCACCAGTAGCGCCAGCGTGTCGACAAGCGCCCGCACGCCAATCTGATCCTGCCCTACGCCGACGGTCTCAATCAAAATCAGGTCGAACCCGAAGGCTTGCAGACAATCTCGCGCGACGGCGGTGGCGGCCGAGATCCCTCCGGCGGCGCCGCGCGTGGACATGCTGCGGAAATAGACCCCTTCGTCCGCCGGATCAAACCGGACGCGAATCCGGTCCCCTAACAGCGCGCCCCCAGTGACTGGGCTTTGCGGATCGCACGCCAGCACACCCACTGTGAGGCCTAGCCCTCGCACATGCGAAACCAATGCGCCCACCAGCGTGCTCTTGCCTGCTCCGCCACTGCCGGTGATGCCGACAACCGTGGCCCGTTTGTCCCTGGCGCGCATTTCGTTAGCGCCATCACTAATTGGCGCCGGTAGTGGCTGACTATTTTCGACGCGACTGAGAATCTCGGCG
>Ga0105047_10004875_pt1 | contig 23235 bp, 13 predicted proteins | sample MAT04_FD_78384 | JGI IMG/M metagenome (GOLD analysis project Ga0105047, IMG submission 78384) | Freshwater microbial communities from Lake Fryxell liftoff mats and glacier meltwater in Antarctica - MAT-04 (megahit assembly) | ecosystem: Environmental > Aquatic > Freshwater > Ice > Liftoff... | reverse complement strand
GTCGGCTCATCGCATCCTGGGGCTGGAGCAGGTCCCAAGGGTTTGGCTGTTCGCCAATTAAAGCGGTACGCGAGCTGGGTTTAGAACGTCGTGAGACAGTTCGGTCCCTATCTGCCGTGGGCGCAGGATACTTGAGAGGAGCTGTTCATAGTACGAGAGGACCTGAACGGACGCACCTCTAGTGTTCCGGTTGTCATGCCAATGGCATAGCCGGGTAGCTATGTGCGGAACGGATAACCGCTGAAAGCATCTAAGCGGGAAGCCGGCCTCAAGACAAGGTATCCCGGGGCATAAGCCCCCTGAAGGCCCCTTGAAGACTACAAGGTGATAGGCGGGAGGTAGAAGCGCAGTGATGCGCGGAGCCGACCCGTACTAATAGGCCGTGCGGCTTGACCTATCTCTAAGGCAAACGTCTGCTCGAGATCGGGGTTGGGAGTAAGAGCGTCGATGGGATTCTTCGGAATCACGTTGGTGCGGCTCTCGACCGCCTGAATCTCAGTGTTTCGGACGCGTCGATAGCTATTGACACACTTCCACAAGTTTCCGGTGGCAATGTCGGAGGGGATCTACCCGATCCCATCTCGAACTCGGCAGTCAAGCCCTCCAGAGCCAATGGTACTGCTCGCGTAAGTGAGTGGGAGAGTAGGTCGCCGCCGGGCTAATCTAGAAAACCCGTGCAGATTTCGGTCTGCACGGGTTTTCGCTATTCCGTCGACCGAGCCGATCGGTTGTCTTTCGTGCTCACGTCAACCGAGCCTCTACGGCGTCACTCGAGGGTGACTGCGCCCTCGTCGCTGAGGTAGCGGTAGTACCAGCCAAGGACACGCTCGACGTAGCGCCGGGTCTCTTCGTACGGGGGAATGCCGTCGTAGCGCATCACCGCACCTTCACCGGCGTTGTACGCGGCGATGGTGAGGATGAGATCGCCGTCGAACGTGTTCGCGAGCACACGGAGGTAGCGCGAGCCACCGAGGATGTTCTGACGGGGATCGAAGGCATCCGTGACACCCATCCGACGGCCAGTGCCTGGCATAAGTTGCATCAGGCCCTCGGCGCCCACGTGGCTGACGGCGCCTGCGTTGTAGTCGCTTTCGACGCGGATCACCGCGCGGATGAACGCTTCCGGGAGGCGGTAGAGCGCGGCCGCTTCGTGGATGAACGCGTCGTAGCGGTGGTAGCGCTCGGCAGACGTGTCGCGCGAGCCAGCGTCCGCACGTGGTGCGTCGCTTACGCGCGCTTCACGGGTTCGCACCGCGACACGTACTCCACGTCGGCGGCGTGGGGGGACATTGGTGAAGTGCACCACGCCATCGTCGTCGGTGAACGTGTAGATGTCGGCCGCTGCGCGCTGCTCGAGGACCGGCAGGGTCGCGATCGAGAGGGCGAGGAGCAGGGCGATGGCGGCTCGCTTCATTCGGGCGAGGCGATCGTACATGGCTGGGGCGGGGCGGCCAAACATCCGACCTCCAACGGCTTTGGGGCGGTGCGCGCTTCCCGTTCCGAACGTTTCAAGCCCGTGGTGGATTGGGGGGTGCATGAGCACGAGCCTTGCCACCGGAAATGCACCTGACTATGTTCCGCGGAACCTCTGCGTCGCGCTCGGCTGATCCTCTCGGTCGATCCGGAGCAAGGTCCCGAGGACCCATGGCCGACGAAGAAGAGAAGAGCCCAGAGATTCGCGACCAAGACCTGACGTTCGGGGACGAGTTGCCAGTCCTTCCGATCCGCAATGCCGTCCTGTTTCCAGGTGCCGTCGCTCCCTTCGATGTGGGACGCGAGAAGTCGGTCGCGTTGGTGGAGGACATCGATAGCTTGGGGACCCCTGTGATCGCGATCTTCGCGCAGCGCGATCCGTCGACGGATGATCCGGGCCAGCCCGATCTCTATCCGGTCGGTGTGGCGGCTCGGGTGCTCAAAGCGCTCAAGCACTCGAGCGGCAACTACTCCTTGATCTTGCAGGGGCTCGTCCGCATCCGGATGGAGCACGTTCAGACCCAGGATCCCTACCTCAAGGCGCGGATCTCTCGTCTCGACCAGCCGGCGAGTGAGGATGTCGAGACCGAGGCGCTTGCGATGAGCCTTCGGGACATTGCCAAGCAAGTGATCCAGCTGATGCCGGAGCTTCCGCGAGAAGCGACTTCCCTGATCGACTCGATGCAGGAGCCTGGAGCACTTGCCGATCTCGTGGCCGGCAACCTGGACGCGCCCGTCGAAGAGAAGGCGCAGCTCCTCGAGACGATCGACGTGAAGGACCGCATTCGCAAGGTGCTCAGGCTGCTCACGCGGCAGCTGGAGATTCTGAAGATGCGTGAGCGCATCAACTCCCAGATCAAAGAGGAGATGGGTAAGAACCAGCGCGAGTATGTGCTGCGTCAACAGCTCAAGGCCATCAAGGAGGAACTCGGCGAGGAGGACGGAGATCAGGGCGATCTCGACGTGCTCGACGAGCGGATCACCAAGGCCAACCTGCAGAACGAAGCGGAGAGCGTCGCGCGAAAGCAGCTCAAGCGTCTCCGTTCGATGCAGGTCGGGAGCGCTGAGTACACGGTCGTCCGGACGTACATCGACTGGATCTTGGATATCCCGTGGTCGAAGGAGACTACCGACAACCTCGATATCGCCGAGGTTCGAAAGGTGCTCGAGGAGGACCACTCCGGCCTCGACAAGGTGAAGAAGCGGATCGTCGAGTACCTCGCGGTGCGGAAGCTGAAGAAGGACAAAAAGGGTCCGATTCTGTGCCTGCTTGGGCCTCCGGGCGTGGGCAAGACCTCGCTGGGACGCAGCATCGCGCGTGCGCTCGGTCGGAAGTTCGTGCGCATCTCGCTGGGTGGTGTCCACGACGAGGCGGCCATCCGCGGGCATCGCCGGACCTATGTCGGTGCGCTCCCAGGTCAGGTGATCCAGGGCATGAAGAAGGGCGGGATGATTAATCCCGTGTTCATGCTCGATGAGATCGACAAGATCGGGCACGACTTCCGAGGTGATCCCGCGGCGGCGCTTCTCGAGGTGCTCGATCCGGAGCAGAACGATACGTTCGCGGATCACTATCTCGAGATCCCGTACGACTTGAGCAAGGTCATGTTCATCGCGACGGCGAACCAGGGGGACACCATCCCTGCGCCGCTTCGGGACCGGATGGAAATCATCGAGATCCCGGGCTACACGCGCCGGGAGAAGCTCTCGATCGCGGTCGATCATCTCTTGCCCAAGCAGCTCGACGAGCATGGGATCAAGAAGGGTCAGCTGGAGCTGACCACGTCGTCGCTCGAGAAGATCATCGATCACCACACGCGCGAGGCGGGGGTTCGGAACCTCGAGCGGCAGATAGCGACTGTGATCCGAGGGTTCGCCGTCAAGGTCGCCGAGGGTGATCCGGGACCCTTCCGCGTGGACACCGAGGATGATCTGCGGCCCTACCTGGGACCGGCGCGATTCATCAGCGACGTCGCCGAGCGGACCGCCGAGACTGGGGTCGCCACAGGGCTGGCCTGGACGAGCGTCGGTGGTGAGATCCTCTTCATCGAGGCCACTCGGATGCATGGGTCGGGGAAACTGCAGCTGACGGGCCAACTCGGGGACGTGATGAAGGAGTCGGCGCAGGCGGCGCTGTCGTTCGTGCGCACCCGGGCCAAGCAGTTGGAGATTCCCGAGGACTTCCTCGATAAGCACGACATCCACGTGCACATCCCCGCGGGTGGGATGCCCAAGGACGGTCCCAGCGCGGGCGTGACGATGATGACCGCGTTGGTTTCGCTGCTCACGGGCGTGCGGGTGCGACACGACGTGGCGATGACCGGTGAGATCACCTTGCGTGGTCGGGTGCTGCCGGTCGGCGGGATCAAGGAGAAGGTGCTCGCGGCCCATCGCGCAGGCATCAAGCGGGTCCTCCTTCCGGAGCGCAACGTCGCGGACCTCGAGGAGGTGCCGCAGGAGATCAAGAGCGAGCTCGAGTTCATCGGCGTCTCGCGGATGGACGAGGTCCTGCGCCACGCGCTGGAGGATCCCAGCCGTGTGAAGATCGATCTGGCGGGCGAGGAGCGCAAGGCAGGCGAGCCGAACCCCGCGACCCCGGCCGCCTGAGCCGTCTTCCTTCACCAAAACACGCCGGTCTGCGAGTTCGCAGGCCGGCGTTTCTGTTGGCGACGCCGCGCCGCGAAGGTTGGGGAAAAAGGTCAGGTCTGCTATGCGTTCGTCCCCGATGGTGAGCGCGCCCGAGCCCTCCGAGCACGCGGCGAGTGGGCCGCCCGCCGCGGCGTCCGTCGTGTTCGGACAGTTGCTGAGCGGTCTCGTTGCCAGCCTGCTGCTTGCGCTTCTCGACGTGATCGTCGCTGGGTGGTCTGGGGGGCAGCGCGTCTCGCTGGGGGAGTTCATTCTGGCGGGAGCCCACACGGTCGCGCTGTATGCGCCGATCGGGCTCTCGGTCGGGCTGCTGGTTGGGATGATCGCGGTGCCACTTCGCGAGGCGCGCTGGCTGATCGGCGTACGGGCTCGGCTGGGTCGAATCGAGGGGTGGGTCGCGCCGGATCCCGTGGGATTCGGTGGTGGGATAGCGATGCTCGTCGCCCTCGGAGCCGCCCTGCTCCTGGTGCGCGCTGGCTACGGCGCGGTGGTTCGCAGCGTGCACCGAGAGGATTTGGCGGCCTGGGCCATGGGCGGGGTCGGTGCGGCGGCGGTACCCGTCGCGCTGTTGGTATTCGCGATGTCGAGCGCCGTCCTCGGGCGACTCTCGATTCTGTTGGGGCGCCTGGCGACGCTCGCGACGCTGGCGATCGCCCTGGTACTCGGGGCCTCGGTGGGGTTTGGGCTCTACCTCGAGGCGAACCCTGCGGTGCGTACGGCCTATGGGCTGCCGGCACTGCTGTGGGCCCCAGTTGCGGTCGTCATCTACCTCGGCGTGGCGTGGGGGTTGCGTCGGCAGTGGCGGCGAACCGCCAAGCAGATGGCTGGGTTCGTGTTCGCGTCCGTCGTGGTGGTGCTCGCGATGTTGTTCGCGTCTGCGAGCGTCTATGGGCACCGCAATCGAGTTCGGAGCGTGGTCGAGCAGCGGACGGTGCTGGGCCGACGTTTGGTGCGGGGCTATGCGGCGCTCACCGACCGAGACGGCGATCGGCACACGTGGGCGTTCGGTGGTGGGGACTGCGATGACGGGGATGCGTCCATTTACCCAGGCGCGGCCGATCCGGTGGGGGATGGGATCGACTCGGATTGTTTTGCGGGCGACGGAGCGCCCGAGGTCGAGGTGCATACCGACGGTCGCTTCGGGCCTCGGCCGGCGGAGCTGGTCGAACGTCCGAACGTGCTCGTGATCACCATCGACGCGCTGCGCCGGGATCATCTGGCCATCAACGGCTACGAGCGGGAGACGTCCCCCGAGATCGATAGCTTCCTGGCGTCGTCCGTCCAGTTCGTGGATGTGGTGCCGCAGTCGTCGCGATCGCTGCGTTCGATCCCTTCGATGTGGACCGGGCTCTACGCGTCCGAGATAGCGTTCGGTCCGGAGTACCTCTGGCCGGCGCTGCTGCCCGAGAACCATACGGGCGCCGAGCTCTTGAAAGCGCAGGGGTACGCGACCTCGGCGGTGGTGGCGACCGACTACTTCGAGCGGGTCCATGGCTTCTTTCAAGGGTTCGATGAGGTGCTCCAGGCCGAGACGCCCGATCCGCCGCGACGCTGGGCGGTCGATGAGGCGCTGCCTCGGATGCGCGCGCTGTGTGCCGGCGATGCGCCGTGGCTCATGTGGGTCCATCTCTTCAACGTGCACGCCCCCTATCTCCAGGACGGTGTCCCATCGCGCTATGGCGGCGAGGAGGCCGACCGATACGACACCGAGATCGGGTTCGCGGGACTCGAGGTCCAGCGGCTCCTCGACGGGCTGCAGGAGTTCGGCGTCGACGAGCGTACCGTGGTCGTGCTCGCTTCGGATCACGGCGAGGGGTTTGGCGAGCACGGGAGTTTCAACCACTCGACTACGCTCTATGAGGAGGAACTCGTGCCGGTCCTCGCGTTCCGGGTGCCTGGGGTGGCGCCGCGTCGAGTGGAGGGGCTGGTGGGGTTGTTGGACATGGCGCCGACGGTAGCGAACCTGGTGGATCTGCCGATGGAGACGACCATCTCCGGGCGCAGCTTGGTGCGGTACTTCCAGGGCGAGGACGTCCCCGAGCCAGAGCGGGTGGTGTTCTCGGAGCTTCTGCCTGATGGGATCGCGCCATACGACATCAAGGCGGCGCGGCGTGGGTCTGAGAAGCTCCTCTGGTGGGTGCGCGATGGAACGATTCAGTACTTCGATCTCGACGCTGACCCCGGAGAGACGAACGATCTGTCGGACGAGCGGCGCGAGGATGCCGACGTGCTCTTCGGTACGTTGCGGGCCTGGGTCGCTCGCTCGTCGCGACCGACCAACCTGAACGAGGCGTTTATTCGCCAGAACGTCCGGCGGACGCCGTGGATGTACGAGCGGCCCTTCGAGGTCGACTACGGCGCGTTCTCGATGATGGGCTTCGATCTGCCCAACCGAACGTATCGAGCCGGGGAGTCGATCCCTCTGACGTTCTACTACCGGGTGGACGGCTTCATCGATCAGGATCTGTTCTTCGTCGCCAACCTGACGGGCCCGCCCGGGGTGACCCTGCCCGCGCACTTCCATGCGTGGCATTTCCCGCTGCACGCGCGCTACCACACCGATCGTTGGCGAGCGGGGGAGTTCATCCGAGATCCCACCCCGATCGTGATCCCTGACCAGGTCCCAGCGCCTATCGACCTGACGTTGGTGCTCACGGTGCAAGATGGAGGACGACCCGTGGACGGAGAGCGGGGCGGGGTGCGTTCGGAGACCTTCGAGCTTGCGACGATCCACATCGAGCCTCTCGCATCGAGGGGCGGCGAGGTGGACGAGCCGTCGGAGGGCGCGCTCGATGCGCCCGTGCTGATTCCGCGTGAGGTGGGGCTGCCGAGCACCCTCAGCGGTCGGTTGGGAGGGGAGTGGTTGCGCACTCCGGCGGCCCATTGACCAGCTTGCCTTGGCATCGACCAGAGCTGCGCGCACATCGGATCGCGCTGGGCATGGGGCTCGTGTTGCTGGTGGCAGTTGGCGCGTGGGTCCTCGGACTGCCGGGGGTCGAGTCGCTGCCGGTGTGGTTCTACCGACCGCTCGGCCCGCGCGCGTTACATCCGAGCGGATGGGTGATGGCGGGTGCGCTCTGCGTCCCGCTCTCGATGCTGGCCTTCTGGTTGGTTCGGCGCGGTCGGGTCGCGCTCTCGCTGGTGCTCTTGGTGATTATCGGGATCGGTGCACAGGTCACCGTACTGGCGATGGATCAAGGGACGGGGATCTCGCGGCTCGAGCAGGGGCATGGTGAGTTCTTCCGCGTCGCGCACGAGCGACGCGGGCAGTACTGGGAGACGATGCGCGACTACGACGCGCTCGCAGAGGCGGGGACGCTCGGGGTCTTCGCGCCCAGTAAGCCGCCTGGCACGCTGAGCTTCTACATGCTGCTCGATGCGCTCTCCGAGCTCGGCCCGGTGGCTGCGTTGGCGGCCCCGTTGCAGGCAGAACTCCGCACACGTCCGGCGCTCCGACCGTTCGTGTCGAGCGCTGCGGCGGGCGTGCTCGGGATGCCGCTCTTCACCGCCCTCGCTTTGATCCCGATCTTCTTTCTGGCCCGGCGTCTCGGCGGATCGCCCGAGGAAGCGATGGCCGCGGGGCTGCTCTACGCGACGCAGCCGGGGGTCCTACTCATCAGCTTTCACGCCGACGGCGCGCTCTTTCCCTTGCTCGCGGTGGTGGTGGTCTTGCTCGCAGTCTCGGGGCGCAGACAGGGCCGGCGGCCTCGACAGATCGGCCTGCTCTGCGGCGCCGGTGCTGCGCTGGCGTTGGGGGTCTGGTGCAACTTCTCCACCCTGCCGCTGATCGGGATGTTGGGGATCCTGCTCGTCGGCCTTCGCGCCGAGGCGGGCGCGAGCCCGAAGGACGCGCTGTTCGGCGCGACGCTCGACTTGCTGATCATCCTCGGAGCAGCGCTCATCGTGCTCGGGCTCCTGTGGAGCAGTGGGCTCTTCGCGCATCCAATCGATCGATTTCATGCGGCGCTGGAGCACCATCGGCGCTGGAAGAACGGAGCTATCGGTGGGGTGTTCGGGGCGGTGGGAGCGCTGGAGTTCTGGCTCTGGGCTGGTCCTCCGCTCCTGCTCGTCTTCGTGTTGGCGGTGCTGGGGTCGGCGCGTCGTGTGGTGCGCTCGACGCTCTTGCCGGGTGATGGCCTGGTGCTCGCGACGCTCGCGGTCCACCTCGTGATGGCGATCGCGACTGGCTGCGTGGAGGCCGCGCGCTTGTGGCTGTGGGTCACGCCGTTCTTGGTGATCGCGGCTGCGCGGTTTCTTCGGAGGCACGGGCCCACCGGATCGCCCGAGCAGCTGTGGGTCCAGCTCGCGGCCTGTCAGGTCGGGCTCACGTTCGTGATGAGGTTCTGTCAGCCATGGTGAGGGAGCAGGCGATCGAGCGAGCGCGGGCGGCTCGGGTGCTACTCGCCGCCCAGCAGACGGCCGAGGGGATCCGTCTGTCGCTGGAAGCGCTCGCCGCGCTCGAGAACGAGCTGCCCGATGACGTTCGCCCCGAGGCCCGCGCGATCAGGGCGGACACGAGGGCACCTCGGCTGGACCGCGAGGTCTCGCGCGCCGAGGTCGATCGCGCGCAACGCGCGTTGACGCTGATCGAGCTCCTCGACGCCGACGTGCGGCGAACGGGACAGCGGCGGGCGCTCGTGGCGCTTGCGGTCGCGTCGGTGCTCGCTGCGCTCTTCGTCGTGTTTCGTCCCGGCCCAGCGATCGAGGTGACGGCGTCGGGCAGCTACGACGCCATCCCCAACGACGGTCCGGGAGCGGTGCTCGATGGGGATCCGGAGACCAACTGGTTGATGCCCGACAGGTCGCCTGGGTGGCTGGACCTGCGCTTCGATGCGCCGCGGCAGGTGTGGGGGCTGCGCATCCGCAACGGCACCAACGCGCCCTATCGAGACCGTGCGGTCGAGCGGATCGAGGTGGCGCTCTTCGACGAGACGGGGGCGATGCTCGCGAGCACGGAGCGGACCCTGGCGCTGGGCGAGGAGGCGCAGATCGATGTGAGCGGCAGCAGGGTGAAGCGGGTGAGGATCTACGTTCGGAGCTGGCATCGCGCGGGCGGCGCTTTGGACGAGGTTCGGATCCTGCCGTGAGCCACCGCTATCCGAGGAGCGCGGCGCTTGCGGAGGCTCGACTGCGCCGGTACGGTCGCGCGCGATGAGCGCGGCTTCTTCTCCGACCACCGGCAAGGGCGATCTTTCCCTGGGGAGCTCGCTTGGCCAGCGGGTCGTCGAGTACTTCACGCTAAGGAACGCGGAGGCTGCGCTCGCGCGATTGCCCGAGCTGTCGCGCGGAGCAATCGCCGACACCATCGAGCTCGCACGTCAGCAGGCCGCGGCGGCCGAGGCGCTCTTCGCGGTGGGGCATACGGTCGAGGCGCTCCGGCTGGCGCGCGAGGCGCTCGCGAGCACCCAGTCGGCGGCGGAGAGGTACGCGAGGGCCATGAACCTCGACGTGACGGCGCTGGTCGCGAGGGATGCCCCAGACGACCCACCTGCCGAGGCGCTCGCGGAAGCTTCCCGCGATGCCGATGCTGCGCCGGATGCCGATGCTGCGCCGGATGCCGATGCTGCGCCGGATGCCGATGCTGCGGCCGATGCCGATGCAGCAGCCGCACCGGACGTGGGGGATGCCGCTGGAGGCGAGCTCGCGGAGGCGTCGACCGAGGTTGCTCCTGTCGCCAACGTGGCCGCGCCTTTGCCCGACACCCAGGCCGCGTGGCGTCAGCTCGCCGTGCGCGCGGGGATGTCGGCGCGGCGCATCGGCGGGATCGAACGTCAGCTCGCGGCGAGCGCCGCGCTCTCGGTGCCGAGGTTGGAGAAGGACGTCGCGCCTGCCCACGTCGATGGCTTTCGCGAGGTGCTTCAGGCGCGTGCGGCGATCGAGGAGACATTGGCCCCGGCGACCCACACCAAGGGCTCGTTGTTGGGCGCTCGGATCTGGCGCGGGGTGAGCTCGACGCTCGTCGCGATCGCGGTGGTGGGTGCGCTCATCTACACGCTGAAGCCCGTCGAGGGGACCTTCGTGCGCGCGTCGGCCACCTGGGCGGATAGCCCCGACTTCCGCGCGGACTTCATCATCGATGGTGACGAGAACACGATGTGGCTCCTGCCGGAGAACACCGGCTGGGTCGAGGTCCGCACAGCGCCCTCGATCCCCGCGGTACACCGCATCACGCTCGTGAACGCGGGCAACGCGCGCGTCGAGGATCGCGGCACGCGGGCGTATCGGCTGGAGATCTATGCGGGCGGCGCGCTCGCCGAGTCGATCGACGGAGAGTTCGGCGACGAGCTGAGCGCGACGACGACGCATGAGGTCTCGGTGCAGAACGTCGAGCGGATCCGCTTCGTGGCCGTGAGCGGATACCGAGCGGGCGCAGGGCTCACCGAGCTCCGCTGGGAGTGAGCGCTGCCGGCGTGCAAGCGGCGCGCACGTCCGACGTCTCCTCGAGCGACTCGAGCGTCACCCGCTTGCGGCTCGCCGGGGGGGTCTTCGCGACGCTGGTGAGCGTCCTTCTGGTGTCGATGGTGGTCGGGCTCGCGGTGGATCCCGCGCTGCTGCACGCACTGAACCCGGTGACCGGGGAGCCCATCGTGCTGCATCGAGGGCACGGGGTTCGGGTGCCCTTCGACGCGGGGTGGTCGCTCCAGGGGATGCGGCGGAGCCCGGTCGCAGCGGTGATGATGGTCGCGTTCGGGCTCGCGTTCGGGGTGATGAGTCGGTGGCTCTCGACGGCGCGGGGGCACGCTTGGGGCGCGTGGCGTTGGATCGCCTTCGGGGGCTTGGGCGCGCTGGTGTCCTGGCTCTGGCCGGTGAGCTACGCGCTGAACATCGAGCTCGGTGATGGCCGGACGCTGCCGGAGAATGTGGGGAACGGGCTGACGTTCGGGGCGGAGATCGTGACGTCCGAGCTGATGGTGCATTCGATTGAGGCGGTCGCGGCGCTCGGCTACCACAATGCGGTCACGGGGATCCGGGTGATGGACACGGCGTGCGCGTTCGTGCTCTGCGCGAGCATCGCGGCGTTGGCGGACGCGGTCGCCGTGAGCACGCGGGGGCGGATGCTCGTGGTCATCGGTGCGCTCCTCTCGGGCGCGAGCCTCCAGGTGATGGGCTACGTCGAGACGACGGTGCTCGAGCTGGCGGCGATGGCCCTCTATGCGGCCGGCGCTGGGCACGTGCTCGGTCAGCGGCGTGCGGGTGCTGGAGCGCCTTGGGCCTGGGTGGGCCTGAGCGTCGCGGTGATGGCGCACGGCGCCGGCGCATTGCTCTTGCCCTCGGCCGCGCTGATGGTCGCGCCGAGGGCGCGCTTGTGGGGACCGAAGGTGGTGCGCCACGTCGCGCTCTTCGTCGTGTGCTTGGTGGTGCCGTTCTTGTGGATGATCGCGCCGCGTTGGTTGAGCGATGACCTGGGAAACGCCGATGGCGGCGGCGACCACGTGCGGTTCGTGCAGGCGGACTTCGATCGGGTGCATCCGCCTTCGCCGGTCCTCTACTACGGGCGCTTCGAGGCCCTGCACTGGGCGGATCTGGGGAACGCGCTCTTGGTGGCGGCGCCGCTGATGCCGCTCTTGCTGCTGTCGCTACCGTGGATCGGTCGCTTGGCGCGCCCTCGGCCCGTGGTGTGGGTGCTCGGGGTCGCGGCGCTCTTCGCGTTCGTGATCCCGCTCTTGTGGAACCACGACTTTGGGATGTGGGGCGACTGGAACCTCGCTGCGACGTACCTGTTCCCGATGCATCTGACGAGCTGGGTGTGGCTGGTGCAGACGCTGGAGCGCTTCCCGCGTGATGATCGGAGCTGGTCGTTGATCGCTGGGAGCGCGCTGACGCTTCAGCTCGGTGGGCTCGCTGGGCTCGCGCTCCAGCTCTATGGGTGACGCGTCAACTCAGTTGAAACGATTCAGTCGAAACGATAGCCGACGCGGAGGCTGGCGCCGAAGAGCAGGGCGCCGACGCCGTTGGTCATCACGCCGATCTCGGGCAGGGCGACCTCGAGGTACACGCTCTGGGTGGGACGCCATCCGAGGAGCGCGCTCACTCGGAATAGGAAGCCCACGTCGCGGCCGCCGGTGAAGAGGAAGTTCGCGCCGACCTCGGCTACGGCCCCCAAGTAGATAGGCTCCGCGAACGGTGAGAACACATAGGCCGCGCCTACCTGGATATCGAGGGCGGAGATCGTGCCCAACATCAGATCGACGCCGCCCCGTAGCTCGAGACCTTCGATGAGGACGCGCGCGACCCGTAGCTGGATGGTGGCGAGACCGCCCACGGTGTCGCGCGCCATGGTGCTGCGACCGGGCTGACCGAAGGTCGCGAGACCTCCGCCTTGGACGCCTCCGAGCACCATCCAGGCGCCGTCCGATCCGTAGACGGGGCGGGCGTTCCAGCGCTCTTCTTCCGTCGCGCGCAGCGCGGCCGCTTCTGCCTCGGCGCGGCGTCGCTCTTCTTCTTCGGCGGCGAGACGTGCGGCTTCTTCTTCGGCGGCGATGCGCTCGGCTTCCGTACGCGCGACGTCTGCGTCTGCGGCCAGGCGTGCGGCTTCTTCGGCGGCGCGCGCGGCTTCTTCGGCGGCGCGCGCGGCTTCGGCGGCCTCGCGGGCTTCGCGCTCCGCGTCGTTCTCCATGCCCGAGAGGCGGAGGGCGTCGTCGCCCAGACCCGCGGCTCTCAGCATCGCGCCCAGCACGTCGGCGAGGCGCTCGGCCTCCTCGGCGTCGGTGACGTTGATCACGAGATCCTCGACGCGGCCGGCGTGACCGACGGTCAGGTGCAGTCGGTACTGACCGGGCATCGTTCCATCCACGCGGGGGATGAGGATGTAGTCGGCGGTCCGCGCGATGGCGATGCCGTCCATCTCGCCGGCGGTCGCGGGGATGGAGGTGTCGGTCGGGGTCACGATCGTGTGACCCAGGGCGCGGACGGCGTTGAGCACCGCCTCCTCGATGTGGTCGCGTCGATCGCCCGAGACCGAGCCGCCGAGCGTGTACACCACGACCCGATCTGCACGGGCCAGGCTGGGGGCGACGGCGGAGAGAAGCAGCGCGATCAGGCTGAGGGCCGTGAACGACCTCATGGCCGTGAACGACCTCATGGCCGTGAACGACCTCATGGCCGTGAACGAGAAGTGAGGTGAGCGAGAACGGAGCTTCACGAAACGGCCTCCTGGGCGGAGAAGCGTGGCGGGCAGAGCAAGGGGCGCGCCAGAAATCGGATGCGAGGCTTACCTCGACGTCTGGGCGGCTTCGAGGGTCTGGTAAGCGGCGATCACCTCGGGGGGCGCTTGCACCAGCTCGATGAGGACACCTTGCCCACCGTGGGGGTGTTCGGCGCTGCCCTTGGGGTGGATGAAGCAGACGTCGAAGCCGGCTGCGCCTTTGCGGACCCCGCCCGGTGCGAAGCGCACTCCCTTCGATGAGAGCCAGGTGACTGCGTTCGGGAGGTCGTCGATCCACAAGCCCACGTGATTGAGCGGCGGCTCGTCGACCTTGGGCTTCTTGTTCGGATCGAGGGACTGCATGAGATCGACCTCGATGGAGAAAGGTCCCAAGCCCGCGCGCAGGATGTCCTCATCGACGTTCTCTCGCGCGCTCGAGTAGGTGCCGACCCGAGGGAGACCGAACAGATCCACCCAGAGGCTCGCGAGCGCGCTCTTGTTGCCACCGATGGCGACCTGCTGGACGCCGAGGACGCGGAAGGGTCGTTCCATCCGAGCCCCTATAGCTGGGCTTCCCTTGGAGCGCTGGCACCGCGACAAAGTCCGGCCATGCTCGCAGCCGCTCATGCAGAAGACCTCGCTCACCGGCGTCAAGCCCACAGGCGTCCCTCACCTCGGCAACTATCTCGGGGCCATCCGGCCCGCGCTGCGGCTCACCGAGCAGTACGAGGGGCTCTACTTCATTGCGGACTACCACGCGGTCACCACCGAGCGGGACAGCAAGCTCTTGCGCGCGCAGGTGTACGACGTCGCCGCGACCTGGCTCGCGTGCGGGCTCGATCCGAAGACGACGCTGCTCTACCGCCAGTCGGATGTCGTCGAGGTGTTCGAACTCGCGTGGGTGCTCTCGTGCATGGTCGCGACGGGGCAGCTCGAGCGAGGGCACGCGTACAAGGCGTCGCTCGATGCGGGCGAGGCGCCGAACGCGGGTGTCTTCTATTACCCGGTGTTGATGGCGGCGGACATCGTGCTCTATGACGCGCACGTGGTGCCGATCGGCGCCGATCAGAAGCAGCACCTCGAGCTGGCGCGCGACATGGCCAGTCGAGTGAACCACCACTACGGCGAGGGGACCGTCGTCGTGCCCGAGGCGCTCATCACGGAGGCGCCGCTCGTGCCCGGGTTCGATGGGCAGAAGATGAGCAAGAGCCGAAACAACGGCTTCTCGATCTTCTTGCCCGAGAAAGACTTGCGTAAGCAGGTCATGAAGTTCGTGACCGGATCGGAGAGTCTCGAGGAGCCCAAGGAGGCGAAGGGCGCGGTGTGGGAGCTCTACAAGCTGGTCGCGAGTGAGGCCGAGCAGGCCGAGCTCGCAGCGAAGCTCGCGGCGGGCAACTACGGCTGGGGCCACGCCAAGCAGGATCTCTTCGAGGCGTTGAACCGGGAGCTCGGTCCGATGCGTGAGCGCTATACGGCGATCCGTGCCGACGAGCCGGGGCTCGATCGCACGCTCGAGGAAGGCGCGGAGAAGGCGCGGGTCATCGCGAAGCGGACCATGCAGCGCGTGCGATCGGCGATAGGGATCGGGCGCTGAACGACGCGCTCGTAGGGCCGACGAAATCCCTTGCCGGGATGGGAATCGCGGCTAACCTCCGGCCCTCTTTCGCTTACCGTTCTTCCTTCCTTCTGCTTCTTGAAATCTTGCTTCGATGACATCGGAACCGAGCTCGCTCGGGGCGTAGCGCAGCCTGGTTAGCGCACCAGACTGGGGGTCTGGGGGTCGTGGGTTCGAATCCCACCGCCCCGATGTTTTTCCTTTCAGTCTTTCTCACGACCGCAGGTCGCGTCTCTTCACGTTTTCGAACGCTGCGAGACGCAACACTGCGGTCGAAGTCGTTTGGGACTCGGAACGGGCGCACCCACGAACGTCCAACTGGACGCCGGTTCAGGTTGTAGTACCTGACGGGTCGTGAGCTCCGCGGTCGACTCGTTTCATCCGGCCACCCGCGCGTGGGTGAAGGCGGCGTTCGCCGCGCCGACGGAGGCGCAGAACGAGGCGTGGCCGCTGATCGCGAAGGGGCAGTCGATGCTGCTCTTGGCGCCGACCGGATCGGGCAAGACGCTCGCCGCGTTTCTGTCGGCGATCGACAAGCTCGCGTTCAGCGAAGAGCCTGAGAAGGGCGCGCGCTGCCGGGTGCTCTACATCTCGCCGCTCAAGGCGCTCGCGGTGGACATCGAGCGCAATCTGCGCGCGCCGCTCATCGGGATAGTCCAGCAGGCCGAGCGACTGGGGGCGACGTGTCGCACGCCGAGCATCGGTCTGCGGACGGGCGACACTTCGGCGGGCGAGCGGGCTCGTCTGGCCCGCAATCCACCAGACATCCTGATCACCACGCCCGAGTCGCTCTACTTGATGCTGACGTCGGAGGCCCGATCGATCCTGCGGTCGGTGGAGACGGTGATCGTGGACGAGATCCACGCGATGTTGCCCAGCAAGCGGGGGGCCCATCTGTTCGTGTCGCTGGAGCGCCTCGAGACGCTGCGGGGAGAGAGCGCCCCGCAGCTTCAGCGTATCGGGTTGTCAGCGACGCAGAAGACGCTCGAGGACGTCTCGCGTCTGCTCGGCGGCCTGACCGAACGAGATGGCGCGATGGTGCCGCGGCCGGTCGCGGTGGCCGATGCGCGGGCGAAGAAGAACGTCGACCTCACCATCGAGGTGCCAGTCGACGACATGGCGCAGCTCGGAGCCTCGGACCGACCGGGCGCGATTCGCGGCGACTCGAAAGAGGGCGCGCCCAGCAACTCTATCTGGCCGAGCATTCATCCGCGTTTGGTCGAGCTGATCAAACAGCACCGATCGACGATGGTCTTCGTCAACAGTCGTCGATTGGCCGAGCGCCTCGCAGCGGCGCTCAACGATCTGAGCGGAGAGGATCTCGCGCGGGCCCACCACGGATCGGTCGCGCGCGAGGAGCGACAGATCATCGAGGAGCGCCTCAAGAACGGGACGCTCCCGTGCATCGTGGCGACGAGCTCGCTCGAGCTCGGGTTGGATCTGGGATCGGTCGATCTGGTGGTCCAAGTGGAGGCGCCGCCCTCGGTCGCGTCGGGGCTGCAGCGTATCGGTCGGGCCTCGCATCACGTGGGCGGTGTGCCCAAAGGGACGATCTTCCCCAAGCACCGTGCGGATCTGTTGGCAAGCGCCGCGGTGGCCCGGCGCATGCGCGACGCGGCGCTCGAGCACCAGACGTATCCACGCTCGCCGCTCGATGTGCTCGCGCAGCAGATCGTCGCCATCGTGTCGGTCGAGGAGACCAAGAGCGTCGATGCGCTCTACGCGGAGCTGCGGCGCGCCGCGCCTTTCGCGGAGCTCGGTCGAGCAAGCTTCGAGGCGGTGCTCGATATGCTCTCGGGTCGCTATCCCGCGGACGAGTTCGCGGAGCTTCGGCCGCGCATCACTTGGGATCGCATCGGCGGTCTCTTGCACGCGCGTCGTGGAAGCAAGCGCCTAGCGGTGGTGAACGCGGGGACCATCCCCGATCGCGGCTTGTACGGGGTGTTTCTCGATACGGGGAATGAGCGCGAGGGGAAGGCGAGCCGCCGGGTGGGTGAGCTCGACGAGGAGATGGTCTTCGAGGCGCGTGAGGGAGAAGTCTTCATCCTCGGGGCCTCGTCGTGGCGCATCAGCGAGATCACCCACGACCGGGTGTTGGTGACGCCCGCGCCGGGGCAGCCAGGCAAGATGCCCTTCTGGCATGGCGACAGGCTCGGACGCAGCCCGGAGCTGGGCGAAGCCATCGGCGCGTTGAGCCGGCGCATCGCGACGACCCGCGATGATCACGCGGCGCTCTCGTTTCTGTCGAGGGAGCATGATCTCGACGCGCGTGCGGCGAAGAACCTACTCGCGTTCGTCCGGGATCAGACCGCGGAAGGCGAGCTGCCCACCGATCGCATGATGCCCATCGAGCGCTTCGTGGATGAGGTGGGCGATCACCGGGTGTGCATCCTCTCGCCGCTGGGTGCGCGGGTGCATGCGCCGCTCGCGACCGCGATCGCGGCGCGGGCGCGTGACGAGCTGGGGATCGAGACCGACGCGGTGTGGTCGGACGACGGCATCGTGCTGCGCTTCCCGGAGTCGTTCGGCGAGGGAGGCAATACGCCGCCGGACGTGCTCGCGCTCTTTCCCAAGGAGCACGAGGTCGAGGAAATACTGGTGCGCACGCTCTCGGACACGGCGCTCTTCGCGTCTCGGTTTCGGGAGTGTGCGGGGCGCGCGCTGCTCTTGCCCAAGCGTCAGCCGGGCAAGCGATCGCCGCTGTGGGCGCAGCGCAAGCGCGCGGCGGATCTGTTGTCGGTGGCGTCTCGCTATCCGCAGTTCCCCATCGTGCTCGAGTCGTACCGCGAGTGTTTGAACGACGTGTTCGATCTGCCGGCGTTGCGCGCGATGCTGGGGCGGATCGAGTCGGGAGCGCTTCGGACCAAGCATGTGGACGTGACCCGTCCCACGCCTTTCGCAGCGTCGCTGCTCTTCTCGTACATCGGGAGCTTCATCTACGACCAAGACGCGCCGCTGGCGGAGCGGCGCGCGGCGGCGCTCGCGATCGACACGCGGTTGTTGGGTGAGCTGCTCGGGCAAGTGGATGCGGCCGAGTTGTTGGATCTGGACAGCCTCGAGCTCACCGAGCGCCACCTGGGACGGGTGGGGGACCGCGCCGTGCCTCGCGATCTGGATCCGGTGCACGATCTGTTGCTGGTGCTGGGCGAGCTGAGCGTCGAGGAGCTGCGTGAGCGGACGATCGACGTCGACGGAGCGCCCGAGATCGAGGCGATGCTCGCGACGTTGGTGCGGGACCGGCGCGCCGTGCGGGTCGAGATGATGGGGGTGACGCGTCACCACGCGGCCGAGGACGCGGCGCGCTACCGCGATGCGCTGGGGTTGCCTCCGCCCGCGGGGTTGCCGCACGCGTTCCTCGAGCCGACCAAGGACGCGCTGGTGTCCTTGGTGTCCCGCTGGGCTCGGACCCATGGACCGTTTCGAATCGTGGATCTGGTGTCGCGCTGGGGCGCGAGCGCCAAGGAACTCGAGGGCGCGATCAAGATCCTCGAGGACCGAGGTCGGGTGGTGCGTGGTGCGCTGCGGCCCCAGGGGCATGCGGACGAGGTCTGCGATCTCGAGGTGCTGCGCACCCTGAAGCGCCGCTCGCTGGCCAAGCTCCGCAAGGAGATCGAGCCCGTCTCGATCGAGGCGTACGCGCGCTTCTTGGCCGACGAGCACGGCCTCTGTCGACCGCAGCGGGGCCCGGACGCGCTGCTCGCGGCGCTCGACAGGCTCGAGGGCTATCCGCTGGCGCTCGACGTGCTCGAGGAGGACGTGCTGCCCGCGCGGGTCGATGGTTTCTCGCGCGGGGATCTCGACGCGCTGATGGCGAGCGGATGGATCCGCTACCGCGCGATGGGAGCGGACAAGGTCGCGCTCTACTCGGCGGAACGCGAAGCGCTGCTCGCGCCGCGGCCGGGACGCGCGGAGGGAACTCACGAGGACACGCTGCGCGCGGTGCTCGCCGAGCGGGGCGCGAGCTTCTTTCCCGATCTGTTGCGGGCGACCGGTTCGTTCGGTCCCGACGTGCTCGCCGCGCTGCATCGCATGCTCTTCTGCGGTGAGGTGGTGAACGACACGCTCGCGCCCCTACGATCGCTGCTCGCCCCGAGCACCAAAGTCGATCCCCGTCGTGGTCGACCGATGCGCATGGGACGGAGCCCGATCTTGCCGGGCAGTGAAGGGCGCTGGTCGCTCGCATCGGTCATCCCGCCGAGCGAGACCGAGCGTCGCGCGGCGCTGGTGCAGACGCTCCTTCATCGACATGGGGTGCTCTTGCGCGAGGCCGCGTCGGCCGAGGGTGTGGTGGGCGGCTTCGGCGCGCTCTACGAGATCCTGCGCGCGATGGAGGAGGGCGGACGAGCGCGGCGGGGGTGGTTCGTTCACGGCCTCGGCGCGACCCAGTTCGCGCTGCCCGGATCCGAGGAGCGCCTGCGTTCGTTTCGTGATCCCGATGATCGAGACGACGTGGTTCGGGTGCTCGCCGCGACGGATCCGGCGGCGCCTTGGGGGTCGCTCGTGCCATGGCCCGAGACCTCGAAGGGCAAGACGGGCGCGCGTCCTCAGCGAGCGCGCGGCGCACAGGTGGTGGTGCATCGAGGCGCGCCGCTCGCCTGGCTCGGGCGCACCGAGCGCAGCTTGCTGACGTTCGCGCTCGGCGAGGACGTGAACGCCGCGAGCGTCCACGATCAGATTGCGCTCGCGCTCGCCGGCTTGATCCATGTGCATCGTCGTCGCGCGCTCTTGATAGGTCAGATCGATGGCGAAGAAGCGGACCGCACCGCGTTGGGCGAGGCGCTGGTGAAGCGGGGCTTCTCGCGAACGGCGAAGGGGCTCTTGATGCGGGCGGGGCGGGCGCCCGCAGCGACTCGGATCGAGGCCGACGTCGATGGGGATCAAGAGGGCGAGCCCGATGGGGACCTCGCGGGTGCTTACGCAGACGATCCCTGACGGATCGGCTTTTCCTCGCCATTTTCCGCGGTTTGCGCCGCACCGCTCACTCTCCTATCGTTGCGACCCTCGAATTTCCGGGGGGCGCATCTTCGGTTCAACATGCTCGAGCTCATTCAGCAGCGCTTCCAGACCGTCGTCCTGGTCCTCTTGGTCTTCATGCTCTCCGCGGTCTTCGTGCTGGAGTTTGGTGGGCCGCAGTCGGATGGATGCAGTTCCGTCAACCAGACCGCGTTCGCGGCTCGGGTCTATGGCGAGACGATCACCGAGGGTGACTTCCGCGCCGCGTACGCGGTCACCGGGTTCACCCGCTACCCCACCAAGAACGCGCGCACTTTGCGGCTTCGCGAGCTCACGCTCGACGGTCTGGTGGAGCGCGAGCTCTTGGCCCATGAGGCTGAGACGCTGGGCTACCGCGTCGATGGAGAGGAAGTGCTCCGCACGTTCGCCGACGACGGGATCGTGCACGTGACCCCGCCGGTCGACGCGCCTGCGGGCTATCCCGGTCCGGAGATCGACTGGAGCCTCAACATCCACGACGACGACGGCAGCTTCTCTATGTCGAAGATGCAGCGCTTCGTGAACAACCACCTCCGGCGCAGCACGGAAGAGTTCGCGAACTGGCAGACCCGTGAGCGTCTGGCGTCGATGATGCGCGAGACCATCACGGCGGAGGTCACCGTCTCCGATGACGAGGTCCACGGCGCGTACGTCCGCGAGACCGACCGGGCGCGCTTCCGCTACGCCCAGTTCCGCCCCGAGTTCTACGAGTCGTCGACCGCGCCGACCGAGGAAGAGCTCACCACCTGGATGAACGAGCACACCGAGGAGGTCGACGCCGAGTACGAGCGTCAGTCCTTCCGCTACCGCGGGCTCGATCCCGAAGCGCACGTCCGGCACATCTTGTTGAGCGTGGCCGAGGGCGCGAGCGATGAGGAGCGCGAGGCGGTTCGGACGCGCGCCGAAGCGATTCGTCAGCGTCTGCTGGCGGGCGAAGACTTCGCCGAGATGGCGCGCGCCGAGAGCAGCGATCCGGGCAGCGCCAGCAACGGCGGTGAGTACGACTGGACCCCGCGTGGTCGCTGGGTCGCGCCGTTCGAAGAGGCGGCGTTCACCCAGGAGATTGGCGAGATTGGCGAGCTGGTCGAGACCCGCTTCGGCTACCACATCATGCGCGTCGATGGCCGTCGCGAGGGCGATGTCCCCGAAGACGAGGCCAAGCACGAGCTGGCACAAGGCCTCTACACCGCATCGCGCTCCGGCGCGCAGGCGCGTGAAGAGGCGGAGCGCGCGCTCGCCTACCTCCGCGAGGGCAACACGATGGATGAGCTCGATGAGCGCCTCCTTCATCGCTGGGCGGCTGTCGTGGCGCCCGTCGAGGTCGCGCCCGTGCCAGTTCCTGTGCCCGCGATCGAAGACGCCGAGGGAGATGCGCCGGTCGAGGACGACGCGGAAGAGCGCCCCGAGAACTCGCCCCAGGTGACCGAGTCCCGGGTGTTCGGTCGGACCGAGAGCCCGATCACGGGCGCTGGGTCGACGGGCGCGCTGACCCGCGCGGCGTTCGAGCTGACCATGGAAGAGCCGCTCCCCGCGGACGTCATCCAGGTCGGCACTTCGTTCTTCGTGATCGAGCTCAGCGAGCGCACCGAGGCGACCGAGGAAGGGTTCACCGACGAGGTGCGCACGCGTCTCTCGACGAACCTGCTCGAGGAGAAGCGCATGGAGGCCATTCGGGTCTATGTGCACGCCCTGCGCGCCCGTGCCGAAGAGGCCGGGGCGCTTCGCACCGAGCCGGCGATCCTCCTCTACGGGGACGAGGTCGACGAAGAAGAAGACGCCGACGAGGCGGATGACTCGGACGACGAAGAGGGCGAAGACGACGAAGAGGGCGAAGACGAAGCGTCGGAAGAGGACGAAGAGTCAGCGCTTCCCCTGCGCCGGACCGAGGTCCCCGTCTGAGCCACCCGGTCTCCAGCGCGGTGTACGGTGCGTTCGAGTCCCACCGCTTGGCGAACGGCCTCGCGGTCGCGCTAGCGCCGCTGCCTCATCTGCACTCGGTCAGCGTCGTCGCTGCGGTGCGGGTGGGTTCGCGCTACGAGCGCCCCGAAGAGAACGGTCTCTCGCACCTCTGCGAGCACATGCTCTTTCGCGGCACGCCGAGCCATCCGAGCGCGCACTCGTTCAACCTCGCGCTGGAGTCGCTGGGCGGGACGCTCGATGCGAGCACCCACACCGACTTCACCGCGTACCGGATCCGGTTGCCGGCCGCCGCCGTACCTGCGGCGCTCTCGGTGCTCGCGGAGATCTTCGAGACGCCGCTCTTCCTCGGTCTGCCTGTCGAGAAGAACGTGGTGCGCGAGGAGATCCTCGAGAGCCTCGATGAGGACGGACAGGACATCGACGCCGATGACCTGATCCATCGCGCGATCTTCGGGGCCCATCCGTTGGCGCAGAAGCTCGCCGGCCCGGTGGACAACATCGAGCGCTTCACCCTCGAGGATCTGCGCACCTGGCATCGCAAGCACCACGGCGCGCACAACGTGGTGCTCGCGATCGCGGGGCCCATCGAGCCCGCGGCGATGCTGAAGCACGTCGAGAAGGCCTTTGGGCGCATTCCTCCCGGGGCGCGCATCGTGCCACCAGCTTTCGTCTCTGCCGTGAAGGGTCCGCGTCTCTCCTACGTGGACAGTCCGGGATCGCAGACCGAGCTGCGTTTCGGTTTGCCGACGGTGGGTGAGAACCACGCGCACGCTGCGCCGCTGGAGCTGCTCTCGCGGGTGCTCGACGATGGTTTGTCGGCCCGCTTGTTCCGCAGCGTGGTCGAGGACAAGGGCCTCGCGTACGACGCGTTTGGTGGTCTGGATCTCTACGAGGACTGCGGTCTCATGTTGGTCGGCGCGGCTTGCCAGCACCAGAGCGTCATCGAGGTCTCGGCGGCGCTGCTCGAGCTCCTGCGCGGTCTTCGCGAGAGCCCGGTGACCCCCGAGGAGCTGGAGCGGGCGCGCACTCGCACGTTGTTCGAGCTCGACGCGCTGATCGATGATCCGATGCTCGTCGCGGAGTTTGCGGCGACCAACATGCTCTTCGAGCACGGTGAGACGTTGGCCTCGCTGCGCGTCCGCACCGCGTCGGTGACGCTGCCGGCCGTCGCAGAAGCGGCGCGGGTGACGTTGGATCCGACGCACTTGCACGGCGTCGCGATCGGTTCGTTGAGTGAGTCGGAAGAGACCGAGCTGCATCGCTTGGTCGCGCACGCGCTAGCGGGTTGACGCCCGCTACCACGCCCCCCACGCTCGCGGCCTTGCGCGCCCCCCTTCAGATCGATCGTGCCCTCGCGCTTCGCGCCGCGGTGCGCCGCGCGGAGGCGTTGGGCGGCGCACCGCGGACCGCGCAGCTCGCGTTCGAGTTCGAGTTCGAGTTCGAG
>Ga0105047_10004874_pt1 | contig 23238 bp, 26 predicted proteins | sample MAT04_FD_78384 | JGI IMG/M metagenome (GOLD analysis project Ga0105047, IMG submission 78384) | Freshwater microbial communities from Lake Fryxell liftoff mats and glacier meltwater in Antarctica - MAT-04 (megahit assembly) | ecosystem: Environmental > Aquatic > Freshwater > Ice > Liftoff... | reverse complement strand
CAAGCTGTTTCCCGACTATTTTCAGCTGTTCAATAGCTGCCGGGCGGTAAACGTCAGCAGGAACCAGTAAAGGTCTACGCTTCAACCCCTTCAGGTGTCTGCCAAGTTTGCCACAGGTTGTTGTTTTTCCCGCCCCCTGGAGGCCGACCATCATCAGGGCAACAGGTGGCTTTGCTGCCAGGTTGAGGCTGTTATCCTCTTTGCCGCCCATCATGGTGATCAGTTCGTCATGGACAATCTTGACGATCTGCTGGCCAGGAGAAAGGCTCTGTAATACTTCAGTGCCGACGGCCTTAACCCGAACGTTTTCAATAAAGTCTTTTACGACTTTAAAGTTTACGTCAGCCTCAAGGAGCGCCAGGCGTACTTCGCGCAGGGCTTCCTTGATATTGTCTTCGGTCATGACTCCCTGGCCGCGGAGCTTTTTAAATGCCGATTCGAGCTTTTCTGAAAGGCTATCAAACATCGTAGTTTACGTTCTCTTGGATCGGAATATATAAAGAGGGTTACTATAGAGTATGGAGTTGAAAACTGTCAAGAAATATTTGAATTCTAGAGTTTTATCACCTTTGCAGTGGAAAGCATTGTTTCGGCAGTTGTAAGCATATTTGTAGTGTTACCAATTCTCAGTTTATCCTTAAGTCCGAAAAAGTCCAGACAGAGGCCGCAGGAAAAAAACTCAACGCCCAGGTTGGCAAGTTTTCCCATCGCTTCCAGTAGTTCGGATCCTTCACAGGTCAGTGAAACACCGCTATTCATAAAAAATATTTTTGACGGTAAAGTTTCAGTTTCCACTAAAGTATGAATGAAATTCCGCATCAGTAGTTTGCCTAGTTCTTCTGGACCTTCACCCATTTTGTCGGATGAGATCAATATGACCTGGTCGTGATCAGCAGCTGCCTGAACAGCTGTTATTTCAGAGTTGTCGGCGGGGCTGATTGAGATGGTCCAGTAGTTGCTTTCATTTTTTTCAGCCACTTGAAAACCGCGATTTTTCGCAAATCGAACGACGTTTTCGCGCGGTGCGCCGTCATCCAGCAGAACCGTAAGTTCGCTGCTGGTTTCTAATGCTTTTTTTACGTTGATTACCGGTGCAGGGCAGTCCATTTTTCTGCAATCAAGTGTTTGCATGAGTCATATCCTTTTAAAATACTAGATTTGATTGTGTTTCCAGATGGTAACAAACTCGGCTGAGCCGTATCTGCTTAGAAACTCCGGCAGCAGTTCGTTCTGCTCAAGTACGGACATAATTGCATCACGGTCCTGCTCGTTGAAACGGATTGCCAGGCCGCAGTCGGTTTGAAGCTGCCGTGGGGCCGGTATGAGCAGGATGCCCATGTTGTGCGACTTGAGCAGGTTTTCAGCCTTCATGACCCGGTGCCCCGAGTTGAAGACAGCCAGCAGTTGTCCTTCCTGAACCATTAATCGATTGTCCATATAATGTTCCCGCTGCAATAGATTGACAAAACTTACCCAAATTTTTACTATGCCTTAAAGGAGTAGATTCATGCAAGCTTCAATCCCTGTTTACATAGGTCTGTTTTTTGTCTCATTACTGCTGAGTTTCCCCTGTGGCTATGTACGCCAGAATTTTAAAAAGTTTTCTTTTATGTGGTTCTTCTGGATCCATCTCCCCATACCTTTTATAATCATGTCCAGGCATGAAACCGGTCTGGATTGGCATGCCATACCCTTGACGCTATTCGGTTCAATAATAGGCCAGATTATTGGTGGCCGTGTTAAGCGCAGAAGGAAACCGTGTGAAAAAACGCTCTAAAATGCGCTATCCCAAGCCGCTTTCTGACCTGATGCCAGATGCTCTGTTCGGGCTTGGTCTGACTGAGCGTTTGCGCGAAGCAGAAATCTGGCACCTATGGCCAGAGGTAGTGGGGCAGGCGATTGCAACTCAGGCTCAGCCACTGCGAATTATTGGTGGTACTCTGACAGTAGCTGTCTCCAGCGGTCCATGGATGCAGGAACTGACCTATCTGAAATCCATGATGAAATCCAAGCTTAATACCCGTCTGGGTGGCGAGGTTGTCAAAGAAATAGTACTCAGATCCGGCAGGGTGGCTAAAGTATCTGCGCCGGTGGAAGATCGGCTTCCGATCAGGAAAAACCTGACAGCCCAGCAACAGGCTGAAATAAATCAGCAGTCCGCAGCAATCGAAGACCCGGAAACACGCGAAGCCTTTGCAGCACTGATGAGGGCTAGTATAGAAACAGTAAAATAGTCCGGACGTAATTGAATTTTATAGTAGCTAGAAAGTGGAGGCGATGCTGGTGGAAAAAACTGAAGTAATTATGAATTTATGGTGTATTTGTGATCAGGATGACAAGGTTATTTACGGACTTGCCGGTCGTGCCTATTGTGTTTCCGGTACTGATGAAGAAAAAACAGCCCTGTTGAAGCAGCTCGCTTTGACCGATTTCGGGCTGGCCAACAGAATGCCGGTACCTGACAGGTTCAGCGTAGAGATCAACGGTGAAGTGATGACCGGGATCTGTAGTCTGAGTGAGCTGAATAATACGACTACCACATTGTTTAAGGAACTGTACGAAGAACTGCAATCAGAAATAGACAGCCGTTATAATGGCAGCAACGCAGATGAAAAACAGGTTAACATGACTTTGATTCCGGAAAACCCTTTGTTTCTGCTGACCGCCCTGGTTGAAGAGAGCGATGGCAGCATCAAGGCTATGATGGTTGGATAGTAATTTTCTACTTTCCCTATGCGAAGATTCAAATACCGACAATGTGAACATCAAAGTCGGTATTTGTTTTTGTAAGTGCCTCTATTGAATGACTAAAACCTTGCCGAAACTGTTAAAGCCATAAATGGAGCAGGCTGATGTCGGTCAGACGAGAGTCTGTAGCCATCTTTATCGTCTATTCTCATCATTCCGCCAAACATAACTCCGGAATAAAGATCAAAGTTGAAATTGTCCCCCAGGCTGTGAGATACCCTGACCCAGGCCGGGAGTGAAGTTACATCACCAATACCGTCCTGGGTAAAACTGTTATTTTTGAGGCGAAAACAATTGTGACGATAGGCAATGCCGCTTCCCACATCCCATCCCCCGTCCAGCCGGTAGGAAAGCTCAAGTCCGGCAGGCCCGGTCAAGCCAGGTCGTAATGGATTGGTCAGCAGCAATCGATCAGTAATCCGCCACCTGATTGCCAGCCCAGGAAAAAACGAAACCCTGCCCAGATTGTTATATATACCCCCACCAATGCCCAGGCTCAGATCGGGACTGATGTTGCGGATCAACGCAGCATATCCGCCATAACTGACGGCATTACCCCAACCGGCATTTTCCTCTCTGGAAATGGAAACCGATGGAGTAGCCATCAGACTCCACTCTGGTGACAGGTTGAATTTGTAACTGTTGCCCAAATTAAGCGTATGGGTTGTACCCCATGGTTTGATTCCCCCGGCCAGAGTCGTCTTGCCGGTAAAACGGTAGTCGGCATAATCGTAGCTCAGATTCAGCCCCATTTCTGTATTTGCGGAAATTTCAGTGGACCACCTGACATTGGTGTGCTGGCGGTATACGGAGACATTGCCGTTATGCAGCGGGGTTTCAAACTGATAAATGGGCGTAGTTGATATTGAAATGCTTGGCTTATAAGCCTGTGCAGGCTTGCTGTCTGATTCAGCAGTGGCTGGCTGGGCACAAAACAGGACTAACGCCGAACAACAGGCAAGCAGATGTGATGTTTTTAAAAAAGTACGAACCATTTTTTCTCCCAAAAATAGTTAGTGCAGGGACAAAGCCTCCCGGTCGGTAAAAAGTATCGGCTATTTGTGGGTATTTTGCAATATTATTGATGTTGAAGTTACAGTCGCATAAGGAGCCGAAAGCGCCGCCATGAAAGATGCGTGGACATCTGCCGCTGGTATGGTTTTTCCCTTGAAAAGCAGGTCTCTGGTGGCACAGGCATCTTCGGCAACCGTGCAGCTAAAGCTGAAATCAAAGGCCGCGCGGGTTGTGGCATCAATACACATGTGGCTCATGGCACCGCAAATCACAAGATTGTTGACCTGTTTTTCTTTTAGTTTCTGCAGCAGCGATGTGTCGCGAAAACTGTTCGGATAGTTTTTTGTGATGATAATCTCATCGTCTTGCGGTGCGACCAGCTGATTGATTGCCGCTCCATCGGTATCAGGCAAGAAGAAAGTAGAGCCAGGGCGGGTGGAAATGTGCTGGATTTGTATGATCGGCAGTTTTAAAGATCGGAATTTACGTAAAAGAGCCTGGGCATTTGTTGCGGCTTCTTCAATACCCACAAGAGCCATATTGCCACCATGAAAATAATCGTTCTGCAGGTCAATCAGTAACAGACAGCTGTTCATAGATGCTCCTTTGTTAGGTTGGATGACGGGGCTGAAATGAAGTGTGTCGCAAAATCGGTACAAAGCGATGGTTTGCTACCAGCTGCCGCCGAGTGGTTGGATATTGTAACAGCATGTCGTCAAAAACCGGAGATCAGGAAATCAAGAGCCGCAATAATTTCATTTCTATGTTCCTTGAGAGAACATACTTTGTCACCAAGGTTGTTCACAGTAATTCCAGCCAACTCAGCCGTTGACAGTATGACGGTTGTTCGTTTTATGGAAAACTGAGGGTTCAGGTGTTTTGCTGCTTTACTCATGGCAGAAACAGAATAGAGGGGAATAACTACGCGTGTTGCCAGGTTGTTTAAAAGGTCGGCTTGTACGTCAAGAAGGTAGGGGATGGTTTGTTTTGTTTCGGGATTTGGATTTGGATATACGTCAAATTGAGCCATCAGAATTTCCTCAGGCCGTCACTGAAAACGCCTCGGGTTTCAATGCGCTTATTATATTCTTCTATGGCGTCTTTATTTTCCGCCTGCCACTGTCGCTGCTTCTCCTCACGTAATAACTCCGCGAGACGCAATTCTAATGCCTGCGAGAGATTAATGTGATGTTCTTTGGCTTGCTGAAGCAGATCACTGTTAATGCTTACGTTGGTGGGTTTTTTTGGCGCAGATGTGTCATAAAAATTTAGCTGCATAACGCACTCCTTATACGCATATTGTATGCGCATAGCTTACAGCTTCCAGGGTGTCATTGCAAGTTTTTTTGAGTCGAAATCACTCTCAATTATTCGTTTAGCGGTTGCGAGGCGCAGCGGTGGCGCGGTTCACCGGCACGCAACTCCACTTCGCAATGCAGTGATCACAATCCAGCCCAGCCAAACTGTAAAAATGAAAGCTCAAGATGCACTAATTATAAAAAATATTTCTTTCATTTCTTTGCCTAACGTGCATGGCTTTGACCCACTGGTCTTTTAGGTCTGGTCGTAAGCCTTGTTGGAATTTTAGCTTTATATTGCTGTTAGACTGCGATGACAGTGGTTTCTATTCTGACGTTAAGAAATTTTTTAATGGTGGCAAAGATAGCCGAAAGATTCTCCATGGTAGGATTGCCGGAAGTGGACAGCATGCGGTGAATACTTTTACTCGGTTTCTGAACTTCTTCCGCTAATCGCTCGAATCCGACTGTTGCGTTAATAAGATCTCGTAAAATCAGCTTGGCAGTTGCTGGGTCACCATCAAGTAACAAATCAACCGCTTTATGAAGTAAAGATTTGGCAAAATCAGGGTCACACTCAACCCGTTTTTTTATAGTTTATTTGAAGTCTCTTGTAAGAGCCATTCTATCCTCCATCTATTTCTTTTTCTGTTTGGCTTTTCGTTCTTTGTATTCTTCCCAAATGGCTTCTGCCCTGTCGATCCTTTTGCTGCCCCTTTTTAGTGCCACCACCGAGAAGGATGACCAACCTCTCACCATCCTTGCCGATATAGACCCAATAGTCCGGTCCCCAATCCAGCCGGTATTCACCAATTCCTCCAAACCATTTTACGTTGGAAAGGTTGCCCCTGTTCCATTTTGAGATTCACAATAGTAATTTTTGCAGCCGCAACGGTGTCCAAGCCCATGAACCACTCTTCGTAAGGGCTTGTTCCATCTTCGCGGAGGTATTCTTCAATCTTATAGCTCATGAGGCAATGGCATCCTATATGTTACTATTGATCAATCATTATTTGAAAAGCGGGTTTTTACAGTTATGAAAACTGGTCTATCAAGCCCTGGTCAGCTGGCGGTACTTGATGCGGTGCGGCTGGTCTGCTGCTGCGCCCAATCTTCGTTTGCGGTCTTCTTCATATTCGGAATAGTTACCGTCAAAATAGACCACGTTTGAATCACCTTCAAAGGCCAGGATGTGAGTAGCAATGCGGTCCAGGAACCAGCGATCATGGCTGATTACTACTGCACAGCCGGCGAAGTTTTCCAGCGCTTCTTCCAGGGCTCGCATGGTGTTTACGTCCAGGTCGTTGGTCGGTTCATCCAGCAATAGCAGGTTGGCGCCTTCCTTCAGCATTCTGGCCAGATGAACGCGATTTCGCTCGCCGCCGGAGAGCATACTGAGTTTTTTCTGCTGATCGGATCCGGAGAAGTTGAAGCGCGACACATAGGCCCGGGAATTGACGTTGAGCTTGCCCAGTTCGATGTTGTCGTTACCGCCTGAAATGGCTTCCCAGATGGTCTGATCCGGCTTGAGCGCATCGCGGGACTGGTCCATGTAGCCGAGCTTGACCGTCTCGCCGATACGGATGTTGCCCTGATCGCATTTTTCCTGGCCGGTGATCAGGCGGAAGAGGGTGGTTTTACCGGCGCCGTTGGCACCGATCACGCCCACAATACCGCCGGGAGGAAGGTTAAAGGTCAGGTTTTCATACAGCAGACGATCACCGTAGCCCTTGGACACATCATTGAATTCCACAACCACGCCGCCCAGTCTTGGCCCTGGCGGAATGTAGATTTCCAGGTCGCGGGCATGCTTTTCACTTTCCTCGGCCAGTAACTGCTCATAAGAGTTGATACGTGCCTTGCCTTTGGCGTGACGCCCCTTGGGCGACATCTTGATCCATTCCAACTCGCGCTGCAGGGTTTTCTGGCGTTCGCTGGCGGTTTTTTCCTCTACTGCCAGACGGGCCTGTTTCTGCTCCAGCCAGGAAGAGTAGTTGCCCTTCCAGGGTATTCCTTCTCCGCGGTCCAATTCCAAAATCCAGCCGGCCACGTTGTCCAGGAAGTAGCGGTCATGGGTAACGGCAATGACTGTGCCGGAGTAGCCGTGCAGGTGGTGTTCCAGCCAGGCGACGGATTCAGCATCCAGATGGTTGGTCGGTTCGTCCAGTAGCAGGATGTCGGGCTTTTTCAACAGCAGGCGACAGAGCGCTACGCGGCGTTTTTCGCCGCCGGAAAGCACACCGGCAACAGTGTCCCCAGGCGGGCAGCGTAAGGCATCCATAGCCATTTCCAGGCGGCTGTCCAGGTCCCAGGCATCCATGTGGTCCAGTTTTTCCTGCAGCGCGGCTTGACGGTCGCACAGTTTTTCAAAGTCCGCATCCGGCTCGGAAAACTTGTCGGTGATGGCGTTGAATTCTGCCAGCAGGTCAACGGTTTCCTGAACCCCTTCTTCAACGATAGAACGGACGGTTTTGGTCTCATCCAGCAGAGGTTCCTGCTCCAGAAAACCGACTGTGTAGCCGGCTGAAAGTACGGCCTGGCCGTTAAAGTCCTTGTCCACACCGGCCATGATCCGCAGCAGCGAACTTTTACCGGATCCATTCAGGCCGAGTACGCCGATCTTGGCGCCGTAGAAGTAGGAGAGGGAGATGTCTTTTATGACCGGTTTTTTGTCATAGAACTTACTGACCCGCATCATGGAATAGATTATTTTATTTGGTTCGATTGCCACGTTTGTAGCCTCCTGATTCAAAATTGATATTAGGTGTTATTACACTTGAGTGGTTGTTACTGTCAACCGCTTTACACTGGATTGTCACTTCATGGTCAGTTAATGATAAGAATGGTGATGGTGTGAGACGTCTGCCGCTGATGGTTATTATCGTCAAAAGACGTGACTGCCGCTTACTTATGCTAATTATGCCAACAGTAGCTTGACAAACCGCTCCCAGATACTATTATCGAAGAGTCAGGTGTGTTATGGAAATCGATGTATGAAGATGTATTAAAAGGGGATTGGATATGGTTATGAATGTTCAGGAGGCGATCAGGGATTCCATTAAAACAGAAAAAAATATTATGGATTTCTATAGGTTGGGTGCGGAGCAGATGAAGAATTCCGGCGCCCGCAAAACCTTTGAATTGCTGGCGTGTGAAGAACGTGATCATGCGGGACAATTTTATAAATATTACAAGGGAACGGATATTCCCTCTCTGGATGAGTTTCTGGTTTCGCCACCGGATGAAACGACACTGATTTCGTCGCTGAAGACTCTGATTGGTTCGGATTTTAGTGAAAAAATGGCGCTGGAGCTGGCCATGAAAACGGAAAAAGATCTGCAGCAAGCACTTTTGGGTTCAGCTGCTAAAATCAGCGATGTTGAGGTAAAGGCTGTTTTTGAACTGAATGCCAGGGAAACTCATAATCACTTTCTGATGATTGAAGCTGAGTATGCCCGCTTGATGGGGATGGTGGCTGAGTCAGACATGAATACGTTTGTCAGGGAATAGCTGGTAGTACTGTTTCGGCTGGTACATAAATCGGGCAGTGAAAAAATCAGGGCCACTTTAGCCGTTTTGTCGCGGCATCTGGCCCTTTTTTGTGTCAAGCAGAACTGGGCTGGCGAGATTCCGGTTGTTGTCTTGTTTTTTATAGTACTGTGTTTTAAACTTTCACCGGTTTGACAATGTTTGGACAGCTCTTTATACTTCACAAAGACTAATACTTTTATCAGGCAGCAGTTAGTATCTGCTGCTGTTGCAATTATCAGGGGGCATTATGAGTAAACAGGTTTATGTGATTGGTCACCGCAATCCAGACACAGATTCGATTGCGTCGGCAATTGCCTATGCAGAATTAAAACAGAAACTGGGGTATGGGAATGTGGTTCCTGCCATGGCGGGAGAGTTGAATCCACAGACCAGATATATTCTTGAGCATCTGGCCATTAAGGCACCACTATATCTGGCTGATGTGCACCCAAAAGTCAGGGATGTTATCAGCCTTAATCCGGTAACTACAACTTCAACAACATCTCTGAAAGAAGCTCTTCAGCTTTTTCATAGTCACAAAATCAGGGCCTTGCCGGTTGTAGATGCAGATAAAAAGCCGATTGGAATTGTCTCACTGCTGAAGCTGTCGGAAAAGTACCTTCTGGCTGGCAGCGACAGAAAGAGGCTAGTAGATACTACGCTCCGCTCGCTTTGTGATTGCCTGGATGGTCAATTTCTGGTCGGTTCGCCATCAGACGAGTTGGAACAGTTACACCTTTTTATTGGTGCCATGGCTGAGGAGTCCTTTTCCGAGCGGATCGCCGGCTACGAATTGTCGCGCCTGCTGGTCATGACCGGTAACCGTCCTTCAATACTTCAGTCTGCAATCGACATGGGAGTACGTGTCCTTGTGGTGACCGGAGGTTATGCGGTTAGCCAGGAGTTGCTTGGCAAGGCGAATCAGGCTGGAGTAACAATTATATCGACTCCGCATGATACGTCTACAGCATCTAGTTTGGCGCGGTTGTCAGTGCCACTGGGCTGCTTTATTGAAAGTAGTTTTGAAAAAGTTGGAATCAGCGAATCGTTGGAAAATTTGCGAATCAAGCTGCTCCATTCCGGTGAGCCTGCAGTTATTGCTGTTCAGGAGGATGGAACTCTGGCCGGCATTGCTACAAAGTCCTCTTTGCTTAATCCCATCCCCTATGCCCTGATTCTTGTTGACCACAATGAGCTAGGGCAGGCGATTCCAGGGGCAGAGTCGGTGGAAATCCTGGAGATTATTGATCATCACAAGCTGGGTAATGCACCTACAAACCAACCGATCACCTTTATGGTTGCTCCTGTTGGAAGTACCTGCACAGTCGTTGCCAGTTTGTACCGCGAGCGTGGAATAGTACCGGACAAGAAGATCTCAGCACTTCTTCTGGCAGGAATTTTGTCGGATACGGTCATTTTGAAGTCACCAACTGCAACAGGGCGTGACCGCGAAATGGTGGAGTGGCTGGAAGGGTTTGCAGGGATTGATCATGTTGTTTTCGGCAAGGAGATCTTTTCAGCCTGCAGCGGTTTTTCTGCCCATGCAACAATTGAACGGGCTATCCGTTCCGATTTCAAACAGTTTAATTCAAATGATACGGTTTTCGGAATCGGGCAGGTTGAGGTAGTTGGTTTTGATGAGTTTCATGAGCTGAAGAGTGATCTGAGAGAAGGGTTGAAGCGGGTCATGGATGATGATCGTCTGGATATTGCCGGGTTGATGGTGACAGATATCTATTCCGAGACAACGCTTTTTCTGGTTGAGGGGAAAAATGAACTGGCCTATGTCATGGGCTATCCACAGCTTGAACCGCATCTGTATGAACTGAAGGGTGTTATGTCGCGTAAAAAGCAGATGGTGCCTCATTTGCTGAAGGTGATTGGGTCTTTATCATAGATACTGGAGAGTTGAATCATATGGCCCCAAAATATAAAGCTTTGCTGGTCGATGATGAGGATCTGGTTCGTTCAATTATCCGGGCAATTCTGGAAGAATTCGGTTTTGATGTTGTTGAGGCTTGCAATGGTAAGGTAGGGCTGGAGGTCTTTTCGCGAGAAAACCCGGACCTGGTCTTTACTGATCTGCAGATGCCGGAGATGGATGGGTTGGGCTTTATTACCAGTTTGAAGGAGATCAGCCCGGATACGCCGATTGTTGTTATTTCCGGTACCGGAAATGTACAGAGCGCGATTGAGGCGATTCGTCTCGGGGCCTGGGATTATATCACCAAGCCGGTTGAGGCGCTGGAATGCCTGGAAATTGTGGCTCTGCGTGTGCTTGAACGTGCCAAACTGATTGCCGAGAATAAGGCCTACCAGGAAAATCTGGAAGATCTGGTGATGCAGAGAACTGAAGAGCTGCATGACAGCGAAATCCGTTATCGTACTCTGTTTGAATCTGCAAATGATGCCATAATTGTGATCAAGGATGATCTGATTGTTTCCTGCAATCGAAAAACCCAGGAGCTTTTTGGCTGCCCACTTGATCAAATTGTCGGTCGCAGTCTGCTATCTTTTTCACCGCAGATACAGCCGGTTGGAGTCATGTCAGAAGAGGCCCATGCGGTACGTATGGAGCTGGCCCTTGCCGGAGAAGCACAATTTTTTGAGTGGCGCCATTCCCAGTTTTGCGGCGATCCGTTTGACGCAGAAATCAGCCTGAACAGATTGGAACTGCATGGTGTCCCGTATTTGCAGGCAATTATGCGTGATATTTCCGAACGTAAAAAAGCTGAGCTGGTTTTGCTTGATAATACACGGATCAAGCGTGATCTGGAAATGGCTCAGGAAATTCAGCAGTCGCTACTGCCTGAAGAGCCACCACGCATGGCCGGTGTGCAGATTGCCTGCCGTTGTGTACCTGCCGCCAATGTGGGGGGAGATTATTACGACTTTTTTACGCTTGATCATTGCAGGCTCGATGCGGTAATTGCAGATGTGGCCGGTCACAGCTTCGGTTCGGCACTATTGATGGCTGAGGTGCGTAGCGTTCTTCATGCCAAGGTCAATGTTGATAATTCACCCGGCAAACTGCTGTTCAAGCTTAACGAGATTTTGCTCAAGGATCTTTCCCGGGCTGAGTTGCAGTTGAGTATGTTTTATGTCAGTCTGGATCTGGACCGGAATGTTCTGTCATACGCTAATGCGGGGCACACACGCCCTTTACTTTTTCGTTCCGGTGATCATAGCTTTGAAGAACTTGATGCCGATGGTCTGCTGATGGGTATAAGAAGTGGCGTTAATTTTGAAGAAAAGCAAGCGGTTGTGGCAGTCGGAGATATTCTTTTGCTGCATACGGATGGCATCTCGGATGCGGACGATTCCAGTGGGAATTTTTTTGGTACTGAAAGGCTTTGCCAGGTTGTTCGTGACCAAAGCTGCAATGATCCGGAAAAGATCCTGGCAGAAGTATTTCTGACACTGGCTGAGTTTACCGGCGGCAAGCAGCTGGTTGATGATGTTACCATTGCAATTATTAAGATTCTACCACCCTGACTTGCGTGTACGGTTTTGATCATGTATGGTATCAGGCCGGTTACCGGTTAAGGCAGGCTTGAGTTTTTGTATTCGAAATCAATATAAACAGTTTCACATCCGGGTTTTCGGGTGGAAACAAATTAAATGTCAAGAGGGAAGAGCATGAACAACCAAAAGCAGGAGACGTACTTGAAAGAGTGGCAATGTCTTGAGGATTTTGCGGAGCAGATGCTGCCGCAGATCGGTCGCTTGTATCGTGAAAACAATGTTGTTACTACCGTTTATGGCCGCTCACTGGTGAATTGCTCAGCTGTAGATATTCTTAAGGCACACCGGTTTGCACGCCTTGTTCTTGATACGGAACTGTCTATCAGAGATACATTTCCTGTTCTGGAGGCTGTTGCCAAGCTTGATCTGGCTTCGGCCAGAATTGATATCGGGAAGCTGACGGTCCGTTATATGTCCGCCACCGATGGCGTTAGTATTGATGACTTTGTTAGTAGGGAGCTGAATTCGGTAAATACCGGTCGCAGTGCAATTCTTGATGAACCGCAGGATATCGTGTTGTACGGTTTTGGGCGTATCGGTCGACTGCTGGCCCGTATTTTGATTGAAAAGTCAGGCAGTGGCGAGAAATTGAGACTGAGGGCCGCTGTAGTTCGTAAGGGGAGCCCGGATGACCTGGCCAAACGTGCCAGTCTGTTGAGGCGTGATTCCGTGCATGGCCAGTTCAACGGAATCATCACAATTGATGAAGAGGAGAATGCCATTATTGCCAATGGTAATATGATCCGAATCATCTATGCCGATTCTCCTGAAAGTGTTGACTATACCCAGTACGGTATCAGCAATGCCATACTGGTGGATAATACGGGCAAGTGGCGCGACCGTGAAGGACTTAGCCGTCATCTGAATGCGCCCGGCATCAGCACCGTGCTGCTGACCGCACCAGGTAAAGGTGATATTCCGAATATCGTTGCCGGTGTGAATGATGCGTTAAATGGAGAAGAAAACATACTGTCGGCTGCAAGTTGTACCACCAACGCAATTGTGCCGGTACTCAAGGCGATCAGTGACCGTTTCGGAATTGTACACGGTCATGTGGAAACCTGTCATTCCTATACAAATGACCAGAACCTGATTGATAACTACCATAAGGACTCACGCCGTGGACGCAGTGCCCCGCTGAACATGGTTATCTCCGAGACAGGAGCTGCCAAGGCTGTGGCAAAGGCGCTGCCCGAGCTGGTCGGCAAGCTTACCGGAAATGCTATTCGTGTTCCGACACCGAATGTATCACTGGCAATTCTTAATCTGGAGTTGGGCAAGGAAACGGATGTTGCTTCTCTCAACAGTTATCTGCGCGATGTTTCGCTTGATTCCCAGTTGCAGAATCAGATTGACTATACAAATTCACCGGAAGTCGTCTCAAGTGATTTCGTTGGTTCGCGCCATGCCGGAGTAATTGATTCGCTGGCAACCATCGTGCAGGGCAAGCGTTGCGTACTCTATGTCTGGTATGATAACGAGTTTGGTTACAGTTGCCAGGTTGTCAGGGTGATTCAGAAAATGGCCGGTTTGGAGCTGCCTTCGCTGCCGGATTAGCTTCCAGTATTTTTTTTATTGGTGCAGAAACATCTGTTTCATGGTTTTTGACTGACCGGCGTAACGGTCTGAAACAACCATTTCAATTGACAGTTGTTGGCACATGTAGTATTTTCGAGCTCGTTTATCAATAAGTTAAACCGGTTTACCGGACATTTTTCACGGAGGAAGTGACAGCATGAAAGTCTATTACGATACGGATTGTAATCTGGCGGTATTAAAGAAAAAAAAGGTGGCAATTATCGGTTACGGCTCACAAGGCCATGCCCATGCCCTTAATCTTAAAGACGCCGGTCTCGATGTCATTGTTGGTCTAAAAAAGGAATCAACTTCAGTAAAGAAGGCAGAGGCACAAGGCCTGAAAGTTGTAACTGTTGCTGAAGCTTCAAAAATTGCCGACATTATCATGATTCTGATGCCTGACGAAGTTCAGGGTGATGTATACCGTGAAGAAATTGCTCCTTATGTTAAAAAAGGTGCTTTCCTGGCATTCGGCCATGGTTTCAATATCCATTTTGACCAGATCGTTCCGCGTGAAGATATCAACGTGTTCATGGTTGCTCCTAAAGGACCGGGCCACATGGTTCGTTACGAGTTCACAAAGGGTGGCGGGGTGCCATGTCTGGTTGCTGTTCACCAGGATCCATCCGGCAAGACCAAGGAAATCGCACTTGCTTATGCATCCGCTATGGGCGGCGGTCGTTCCGGCATCATCGAAACAACTTTCCGTGAAGAGACCGAAACCGATCTGTTCGGCGAGCAGGCTGTTCTTTGCGGCGGTATTTCTGCCCTGATCCAGGCCGGTTTTGAAACACTTGTTGAAGCAGGTTATGCGCCTGAAATGGCTTATTTCGAGTGTCTGCATGAAACCAAACTGATTGTTGACTTGATCTACGCCGGCGGTATTGCAGATATGCGTTATTCCGTATCCAATACAGCTGAATACGGTGATCTTACCCGTGGACCTCGTATAATCACTGAGGAAACCAAGTGGGAAATGAAGAAAATTCTTGATGAAATTCAGACCGGTGAATTCTGCAAAGAGTGGATTCTGGAGAATAAAGCTAATAAGGCTACATTCAATGCATTGCGCAGACGCGGCAATGCTCATCAGATCGAAGAAGTCGGTGCCAGATTGCGCGCTATGATGCCTTGGATCTCCAAGAACAAAGTTGTAGATAAATCCAAAAACTAGTACATCTTCTGCGTAATCCGACCCCCCTCTTCCTCTGGGAGAGGGGGGTCGACGCATTTAGGCAGGTATATGAATAATTCTACCCCGTTTGCCCGGGAAGGTTACCCTTTCATCTTTTCCTCAGCAAGTACAACCTTGCTTCTGGCTTTTGCGTCCTGGAAGTCCTGCTCGATTGTTTTTGCATTGGCTACAGTTTTTGCTTTCCTCTTGTCACTATTTATTCTGTATTTTTTTCGAAATCCGGAACGAACTACCCCTGAAGATGAAAAAGCTGTAGTGGCTCCTGCTGATGGAAAGGTTATCGTGCTTGAGCGTGTTACTGAAACTCCTCTGGGAGTTGAGGCGTTGAAAATAAGCATTTTTATGTCAGTTTTCAATGTTCACGTTAATCGAGCACCTTTAAGCGGCAAAGTACTTGCTGTTAATTACAACAAAGGCAGTTTTTATGATGCCCGTGACGGCCGTGCTTCATGTGAGAATGAACGGAATGGCGTAATTCTTGAAACTGCCAACGGTATTAAAATTGCTTTTGTTCAGATAGCCGGTTTGATCGCAAGACGCATAATCTGTTATCCCAAGGTTGGTGATCGCTTAATTCGCGGAACAAGATACGGGTTGATCCGCTTCGGTTCGCGTGTGGATGTATATTTGCCCGTAGATGTGACTCCGCTGGTTAAGCTTGGAGACATGACGGTTGCCGGTGAAACCATTTTGGGACGAATTAAGTAAACAGGGAAAGTATCTATGAGCGTTAGAGACGAGAATAATACAGCTGTGAATACAGAAAATATAAGACGACGTGGTATCTATATCCTGCCGAACCTGGTCACAACAGCCAGTCTATTTTGCGGGTTTTACAGCATGGTTGCTACCATGAATGGTAATTTTAGCACGGCAGCCTTTTGGATATTCATTTCAGCTGTATGTGACGGCCTGGATGGTAAGATTGCCCGTATGACCGGGACCAGCAGCAAGTTCGGTGTTGAGTATGATTCTCTGGTTGATGTTATCTCATTTGGTGCAACACCGGCGTTAATGGTATATGCCTGGGCACTGAAGCCTTATGGGCGTGTTGGCTGGCTGGCAGCGGCTCTTTTTGCCACTTGTGGAGCTTTACGTCTGGCCCGTTTTAATGTTCAGGTAAACACGGTTGAAAGCAAAAGATTCATCGGGCTTCCAATTCCTGCTGCAGGCTGTATGGTTGCTGCCACGGTACTGTTTTTTCAGCAGTTCGGCCGGCCCAATCTGTTCATACGCATAGGGATTATTGTGCTGGTTTATCTGCTGGCTTTTTTGATGGTTTCCGGTTTCAAGTACTACTCATTCAAGGATCCGGCTCTGATCAAGCGTCAGCCTTTCGGTTTTTTGATGCTGGCAGTTGTTCTACTAATAGTTGTGGCCGCCGAACCTGTGATTATGACATTTTCAATCATGCTCTGTTATGTGCTTTCAGGCCCGATAGCATTTCTATTTACCTGGCCAAGACGGCGTAAGTTGGAAATGGCTGTTCATAAGGGGCACGAGAACTCTAATCAAGATGGGACCGGTGGCAACTGACAGTTGTCTGACATGGTTTTAAATAGTGCAGGGCGGGTTATTACCCGCCCTGTGCCGTTTTATGCTCTAATAATGTATTGATTTGGGGTTGGAATTAGTTGATATCATGCAGAGTTGCAGTGACACCGCTGGAATTTATTTCCAGAATGGCAAAGGTCTTGTGATGGCTTGATTTTATCAGAGTGCCGGGGTTAACAAAAAGAATTTCTGCTGTTTTTGTAATAGCAGCGATGTGGGTGTGACCATACATAACAACGTCTGCCCCAACTTCCAGACCACGTTGTTTCAGCCTTTCCAGGCTGTATTTTACACCGTATCTGTCTCCATGTGTCAGTAGCAGTCGATGCCCATCGCACTCCCAAAACAGCTCGCGCGGTGCTGATGCTCCAAGGTCACAGTTACCGGCAACCATTTTGACTTCAATATTTAGTGTCTGTGCAACTAGCATCGCATCATTGGCGCCATCGCCAAGATGGATGATTGCATCAATATCACCGGCAAGTTCTTCTGCCTTAAGTGCGGAAGGGTAATTGCCGTGGCTGTCTGATATTACTAAAAATCTCATGGCAGTATTTTACCAGAACAAAAGTGTTAATGAAAATCAAAATTTACAACAGGCGGGTCTTTTTATGATTAAAAAAATCGCATTGGTCGGGTGTGGTGCTTTTATCTTGTTAGTTCTGCTTTTTACTGTTTCTGTCTACATCGCTAAAGCGTTGTTGGGTGGGGCTGATGCCACGGTGTCTGTCAAGAAAGGTGTCGGACTTTTAGAAGTCAAAGGTATGATTCTGGATTCAAAGGAGACGGTTCGGCAACTGCGGTATTTTCTTAAAAATGACAATGTCAAGGCGGTGGTGCTGAGAGTTGATTCTCCTGGCGGGATAGTTGGGCCATCACAGGAGATCAGCGATGAGGTCCGCAAATTTGCTGAAAAAAAGAAGATTATTGTATCCATGGGTAGTGTGGCAGCATCGGGCGGGTATTATATTTCTGCGCCGGCCACATTGATATATGCCAACCCGGGAACCATTACGGCCAGTATTGGTGTAATTCTCAAGCTTTCCAATATTGAAACATTGATGGATAAAATCGGTATTAAATCATATGTACTTAAAACCGGGAAGTTTAAGGATTCCGGTTCTCCAGTTCGGCAGTTTTCGGAAGAAGACCGTGCCATGTTGCAATCTGTGATCGACAGTACACATGAACAATTTGTCAAAGCTGTAGCCAACGGTCGTAAGTTGCCGGTTGATGAGGTGCGTAGGATTGCTGACGGTCGCATTCTATCTGGTGAGCAGGCTAAAACATTCAAACTGGTGGACAGGCTGGGAACATTGCAGGATGCAATAGAAGAGGCTGGGAAACAGGCCGGAATAGAGGGTGAACCGGAGCTGATATTGCCTCCTAAAAAGAAGGTCGATTATATGGATTTGTTGACTGAAAGTGTGGAAAGTTCAATACAGGGATCGCTGGGAAGATTAAACAGTGGTATGAAGCTGATGTATGAGGCGGAGTAGGGAAGCAGGTTGAGGTCAAGGTAAAGAAAAAACCTCAACCTTAACCGTAACCTTGATTTATATCATCTTTTGCTCAGCTTTTCGTGTGCAGCCAGAATAATTCTTTCGGTGGTCTCCCAGTCGATGCAGGCATCTGTGATAGAAACTCCGTATTGCAGTTGGGAAATGTCCGCCGGGACCTTCTGGTTTCCGGCTGAAAGAAAGCTTTCAATCATGATCCCTGATATGGAGCTGTTTCCGTCAATAATTTGCTGGATGACGTCTTCCAAAACTTCTGATTGCTTATTGAAATCCTTGTTTGAGTTGCCGTGGCTGCAATCAACCATAATGGTTGGAAAAAGACCATTTTTGTGCAGACATTCTTCCGTTAGCTTGATGTCCTCGGCGTGAAAGTTGGGTTTGCGTGAGCCGCCACGCAAAACGATATGCACGTCAGGATTGCCGGTTGTCTGGATTATCGAGGTTCTGCCCTCACGATTGATGCCCAGAAAACTGTGTGGGTGCTGAGATGATTTCATTGCGTCAATGGCGATCTGCAGATTACCGTCTGTGCCGTTTTTAAAGCCGACCGGAAATGACAGGCCGCTGGCCATTTCCCTGTGTGTTTGTGATTCTGTTGTTCTGGCACCAATTGCGCCCCAGCTGATCATGTCAGCCACATACTCTGGCGTAATCGGGTCGAGCATCTCGTTTGCAACCGGCAATTCCAGATCGGTAATTTTACTTAGAAGACCGCGGGCAATACCGAGGCCTTTGGAAATATGATGAGTGCTGTCCATGTCCGGATCATTGATCAGTCCTTTCCAGCCGACTGTGGTACGTGGTTTTTCAAAGTAAACCCGCATAACCAGTAGCAGTTGATTACTGACTTTACTGGAAAGTGTCTTGAGTCGCTTAGCATATTCGATCGCTGCTTCGGTATCGTGGATTGAACATGGGCCGACAACAACCATCAACCTTTTGTCTTCGCGGTTAAGTATACTTTTTATCTGTTCACGGCTTTTCTGAACGAATTCGCGGTTTTTTTCTGAAAGAGGAAATACCTGACGCAGGTCACCAGGGGCGATAATCGGTGTTATTCCTGATATTTTTAGGTTATTGGTTTTGATCATGATATTCTTTCCGGTCTTAAATATAATTTACTGATTCTTTTTGTAGTGTTTTTTGGCCAGTTTGTCAAAGGGGATTATTTTATGCGCAGGGCAGTTTTTCTTGATCGTGACGGCACCATTAACCTGGAAAAGGAATATCTGTACCGTATTGAAGACTTCGAATTTGTGGACGGTGCCGAGGAGGCGATCCGGCTGTTAAATGAAGCGGGTTACTTTGTGGTGGTGGTTACCAATCAGTCCGGTGTGGCACGAGGCTATTATACGGAAGAGGATGTGGAAATTTTGCACAGGGATATTTCGGCTAGGCTGGCAGCAAAAGGTGCACATGTGGATGCCTGGTATTACTGCCCACATCATCCTGCCGGTAAAGGTAGTTATGCTTTGCCGTGCCGTTGTCGAAAACCACAGCCCGGTATGCTGTTGGCAGCGGCAGACCGTTACGGAATAAATCTGGATGATTCCACCATGATCGGTGATAAGCGGATTGATATTGAAGCAGGTCTTTCTGCAGGCTGTCGGCCCATTCTTGTCAGAAGTGGTTACGGTAGTATTGAGCAGGAAGAACTCCGGCAAAATATTGAGGTAAGTGATGACCTGTTAAGTGCAGTTCGTTCACTGATTGTAAAGAATGAAGAGGTTTGACACATTCTGAATTAGTGTGTAAAGTCAATAATTTAAATTTATTTCTAAGGATAAAAAATGACCAGCAGACTCTCAAAAGGAATAATTCTGGCCGGTGGAGCAGGAAGCCGCCTTTTTCCGCTTACCTTAGTTGCCAGCAAACAGCTCCAGCCTGTTTATGACAAACCAATGATTTACTACCCTTTGGCAACTTTGATGACCGCCGGAATCCGAGATATTCTCCTTATTTCAACTCCTCATGATACACCTCGTTTTGAGGCGCTGCTGGGGGATGGATCGCGCTGGGGGATATCAATAACTTATGCTGTTCAGCCGGAACCGAAAGGTATTGCACAGGCATTTCTGGTCGGTGAAAAGTTCATTGATAAAAAGTCTGTTGCCCTGATACTGGGTGATAATATCTTTTATGGCAAAATGAACCTGGACCGGATTATTTCTGAATTTCAGGGGGGTGCACGAATTTTCGGTTATCAGGTACATGATCCGGAACGCTATGGAGTTGTTGAATTTGATTGTGACGGTAAGGTTCTGTCAATTGAGGAAAAGCCTAAAAATCCTAAGTCACATTATGCCATACCAGGGCTTTATCTGTACGATGAAAATATTGTTGTAACAGCCAAGTCTATTACGCCATCCCCTCGAGGTGAGCTTGAAATTACAGATATAAATCTGGATTATCTGCGTCGAGGCGAGTTAATGGTTGAGCGTCTTGGTCGCGGTATTGCCTGGCTTGACACCGGTACTCATAAGAGCTTACTGGAGGCCAGCAATTTTATTGAGACAATCGAGTCGAGGCAGGGGTTGAAAATAGCCTGTCTGGAGGAAATTGCACTGCGCCGCGGTTTTATAGACTGTGAAAAGATGCAGGAGGTGATCGAGTTGACTCCCAATTCGTCTTACAGGGATTACCTTCAGCAGGTATTAAATGAGACAAAAAAGTATAAAAGTATCTGTCAGTAAAATATGCAAGCGCCTCAATTGATTAATTGATTTTACCCCGTAGTTCTTCAGGGAATTAATATGGATTATTTTAAAAAATATGTTCTGCTTATTGTGGCTGGAGCCGTTATCCTCCTGTCTCTGATTTTTTATCTGGTAAATATACCCAAAAGTCGTGAAGCCAATCTCATCGAACGGACTGCCCTGTCTGTTTTTGCTCCCGCCATGATGCCGGTTCAGAAGGCAAGTTTGTATTTCAGGGGCGCCTGGGATGAATACATCAATCTTGTTAATGTGCGGCGTGAAAATAAAAAGCTGCAAGATAAAATCAAGGATTTAAATAATGAAATTCTTGCCGGCAGAGAGACCCAGCAAGCGAATGTTCGTCTGACTAAGCTGCTGGAAATGAAAAGCAATGTCAAGGCTTCTACTTTGTCCGCTACTGTCATTGGCGAGGATGTTTCGTCATGGTTCAGTACTATTGTAATTGATCGTGGCAGTTCCAGTGGATTGAAGGAAGGCATGGCGGTTGTTGCTGCAGAAGGTGTAGTCGGGCAGATTGTAAAGGTTTCTTCGTCAAGTTCACGAGTTTTGCTGTTGACTGACCATGCCAGCGGTATTGCCGCAACCATACAGCGTTCACGCGCACGTGGTGTTGTAAAAGGCAAGGGAGAAGGTCTCTGTTCGCTGGAGTTCACAACCCGTGAAGAGGATGTGAAAGTCGGCGATATTGTTATAGCCTCCGGTATTGGTGGAATATTCATGAAAGGGCTGCCAATCGGTGAAGTTACAATGGTTAGGCGAGGTGAATATGGCATTTTCCAGACAGTAACCATACGTCCGGCTGTAAATAGCTCACATCTGGAAGAGGTGCTGGTTGTCTTGCGGGGCGGTTATGAGTAGAAGCAGTTTTTTGATATTCGTTTCGGCCGTATTTGTTTCAATACTAATGCAGACGACATTTTTGACCGTATTTCTGACCTCTCCGTTCAAACCGGATCTACTGTTGGTCATCCTGGTCTTTATTGCCTTGAGAAGTTCATATGAGATCGGTACGCCGGTGGCCTGGATGCTCGGATTGCTGAAGGATGTTTTCGGTGGACTTTACCTGGGGATGAACAGTTTTACCTTTTTGATTATTTTTCTAATCATCAAAGGAATGGCAGACCGGCTGTATGCCGAGAGCTGTTTTCTTTTTGTCTTTGCAGTTATTGGCGCCACTTTGGCCTGCGTCAGTGGAAACATGCTGCTGCTTGTTTTTACAAATACCCCCGGAATCGCTTACACAATCGGTTACAATCTGATACCACATCTTTTGACCAACGCATTTGCTGCTTCACTGGTTGCTCTGCTCCCCGGTTTTACGGAAGATGAGGACATGGCATGATCGAGAAGCGTTTTGTGCGAGAAATAATGGAGTCAAAGCAGCGAGTTCTACTATTGTCCTTTGTGGTGGGTTTTATCTTTTTTTTGTTGATACTTCGTCTGTGGCACTTGCAGATTCTCAGCGGAGATGAATATCGCGGCATGTCCGAAGATAATCGACTCCGTTTTCTGCCGGTGGCGGCTTCCCGTGGAGCCATTATGGATCGAGGCGGTAAAGTGCTTGTCAGCAATCGTCCGTCTTTCAGTCTTGCGGTTATTCCCCAGGAGGTCAAAGACAAGGAAGCATTACTTGATACTCTCAGCAAGCTGCTGGACTTGGACCGTGAGGAAATGGCGGAACGATGGGAAAAAGTTAAAGGCAGGGCCAAGTATTACCCGGTTGTTCTTGCATCAAACATCAGTCGCAACCAGGTTGAGATAATTGAAGAAAACCGTCTTCATCTGCCAGGCGTGGAGGTGGAGATGAAGCCGGTTCGGGAATACAATAACGGGATGCTGGGTTCACATCTACTCGGTTATATCGGCGAAGTTTCCGAAGATGAATTGAATATCAAAGGATATGAAGATTATTATCCTGGTGACTACGTCGGGAAAAACGGTATTGAACGTGCCTGGGAAAAAGAGCTGCATGGCAACGATGGCGGTCGTCAGCTTGAGGTTAATGCTCGCGGCCGTGTTCTTCGCACCATTTCTGAAACCTATCCGACAGTTGGAAACAGTGTTGTACTAACAATCGATGCAGAAATTCAGAAACAGACTGAGCGTGCTTTTGGTGATCAGGCTGGCGCCGCAGTTGCCATGGATGTTAATAACGGTGAAATCCTGGCGTTCGTCAGTAATCCCGGTTTTGATCCTGCGCTGTTCAGTGGCAAAATACCGGCAGCCAAATGGAAGTCCTATCTTGAAGATAAACGTCGCCCGTTGGAGAATAAGGCACTTACCGGAATGTATCCTCCTGGATCAACCTTCAAGGTTATAACTGCTCTGGCCGGGCTGGAAAACGGTGTTGTCAATAATTCAACTTCCGTTGTCTGCAATGGTTATCATGAAGTAGGTTCATCCAGATTCAACTGCTGGAAAAGACAGGGCCATGGTTCGACCAGTCTCAAAAAGTCATTGAGAGAGTCCTGCGACGTCTACTATTACCAGCTGGGTGAAAAGCTTGGCATGGATAAAATTGCCGAGACCTCCAAAAAGTTCATGCTCGGTTCAGCTCT